>WBZN01002563.1_pt1 | contig 10050 bp, 10 predicted proteins | sample 5204281 | NCBI WGS metagenome assembly WBZN01 (sample SAMN12344347, study PRJNA552823) | activated sludge metagenome | biome: Activated sludge suspended growth; feature: Nitrification reactor; material: Wastewater; isolation source: activated sludge from nitrification reactor of wastewater... | reverse complement strand
CATGAGCGGAAGTGTAGCCTCATTGCCAGCGCCGCAGCCCGAGCACGTCGCGGGCGCTCCGAGGCTCGTGTGCGTTGTTCGACGACACGGCTGCCGCAGCGCCGGGGGCCAACGAGGTGGGGTGGGGCCTCGTGTTCCGGTCCGCGGTCCTCGATTCCGCAGGTTCTCCCCGTCGGCTCCCATGATTGCGCGGAGTTCGCGATGGTGCGCTCGTTGCACCAGGTAACAGGATGATGTCAATGACGCGGCCAAGGGTCGTCGCAGCGCTCTCCATGGCGCTGCTGAGCGCGGCCTGCGTCGCGCCGCTCGAGAGCGGCGGGGGAGGCGGTGGTGGAGGCGGAGCGCCCGATTCAGGCATCCACGTGGATGCGGCGCGTGCGGTCGACGCGGCCCCGACCGCCGATCAGCTCGTCGCCGAGTGGTCAGGTTGCATGACCCTCGATTCGTTCACCGCGGCGAACATGATCGCGTGGGCCAATGTCGCGACGACCCTCAACCAGCGCTGCGGCGGCTGTCACACCGGAGGCGCGGAAGGCTTCATCGCGAGCCCCGACCCGGCCATCATGTTCAAGGCCATCTCCGAGCAGAAGACGTTCCTGCTCCAGTACTTCACGGTCGACTCGGCCGCCGGCAAGATGATCGTGAACACCGCCTCGTTCCTCGGCGTCAACGGGAGCGGGCACCCGACCCACCCGCGGTTCAATGCCATGGTCAACGCCGGCATGACCGCCCTGCAGGCGTTCTACACCACCACCGCCGCGAAGCAGGCCGCGCACACGTGCGACCCGCCGCGCCTCGTCCCGTGAGGATCCGGGGCCGCCGCTCCGGCGGTTGATCGAGACCTCAGCTCAGCAAGATCGCGGGCCCGTCGACGGCGACCTTGGGCTGCTCGTCGGGCTCGAACCGCGAGGCGGTCAGCATCTTGCCGCCGGATGCGCCGACCGCGTCGCCGGGCTCGATCCGATCGCCGGACGCGAGCGTGGCCGCGACGTCACGAAGCAGCAGCGCCGCCTCCGTGGCCGTGGCCTCGGTGACCCCGAGCAGGACGAGATCCGGGCGCCCGAACTTCCGCAGCCCGAGCGACCACGCGGCGAGCGTGCCGTCATCGAGCTCCTCGAAGAACAGCGTGACCTCGTGCATCACATCGAAGCTGCGCTCGGGCGCCAGCGCCGCGACCTCGCTGCCGAGGTGTGCACGCGCGGCGTAGACGTCGATCACGACGGCCGCACCCTCCTCGCATACACACTTCGCGAGGGCCCAGGCTGCCTGCACGTGCCCGAGGTCGCCGGGATCATCGAGCTGCGCCTCGATCACGTAGGCGTGCTCGGCGGCGAGCACCGCCGCGGCCGCGCTCGGCCCGAGATCCGTGGCGATCAGCTCCGTGAACGGCGCGAGCACCGAATCGGCAAACCACGCCGGGTCCTCGGCGCGGTCGCGCGCGACGAGGGCGACGGACTGGGGCCCTGCGCCGTCATCGGGCATGCCGTGCTTGCCGCGCGACACCGGCAGCGGATCGGGCAACCTCGCGGAGGACAGGGCGATCAGCGCGATCTGCCCGGCTCCTCCGCCGGGGACGTAGTTGTCGCGGGGCCAGGGCCTGGTCACTCGGCGTCCGTGTACATCGCTTCGATCTCGCGCGCGTACATCTGTGCGACGACCTTGCGCTTGATCTTCATCGTCGGCGTCAGCTCTCCGGTGTCGATGCCGAACGGCCTGGGCAGGATCGCGAACCGCTTGACCTGCTCGACGCGCGCGAGCGTCTCGTTGACCTGGTCGATCTGCGCCTGGATCGCGGTGCGGATCTGCGACGCGGCGATCGGGGCCTCCGGGTCGGGCACCAGCTTGCGGGCGGCCGCCTCGTCGAGCGTGACCAGCAGGGTCAGGAACTTGCGGCGATCTCCGATCACCACGGCCTCGCCGATCAGCGGCGATTGCTTGATCGCGGCCTCGATGTTCTTCGGCGCGATGTTCTTGCCGCCGGCGGTGATGATGAGCTCCTTCTTGCGACCGGTGATCGACAGGAAGCCCTCCTGGTCGAACGCGCCGAGGTCGCCGGAGCACAGCCAGCCATCCCGGAGCGTCTCCGCGGTGGCCTCGGGCTCCTTGAAGTAGCCGAGGAACACGTTGGGCCCGCGGACCAGGATCTCGCCATCGTCGGCGATCTTGCACTCGATCCCGGGCAGCGAGGGACCGACGCTGCCGAGCTTGGTCTTGCCGATCAGGTTGGACGAGGTCGGACCGGTGTCCTCCGACTGGCCATAGACCTCGCGGATCGGCAGATCGAGGCTCGAGAAGAACTCGAGCACGTCGCGCGAGATCGGCGCGGCGCCGGAGCTCAGCAGGCGGGCTCGATCGAAGCCGAGCGCGAGCTTGACCTTGTGGATCACGAGCTTGCTCGCGAGGCGGTACTGCGCGTCGAGCAGCCCGGGCACCGGCTTGTTGCGATCGCGCTGCGCGTTGACCTCGGTGCACACCTTGCGCGCCCACTCGAGCAGTCGCTTCTTGCCGCCGGTGGCCTCGCCGAGCTTGCCGGCGAGCCCCGCATGCAACTTCTCCCAGATCCGCGGCACGCCGAAAAACACCGTCGGACGAGCCTCCTTGAGGTTGTCGGCGACCTTCTCGATCGACTCGGCGAAGTACACCGTGCTCCCGGTCGACGCCGGCATGTGGAGCGTCGCGAGCTGCTCGGCGATGTGAGACAGCGGCAGGTACGACAGCGAGACGTCACCATCTCGCGCCCCGCCGAGGTCGATCAGGCACCGCGATGTCCACGCCAGGTTGTGGTGCGAGAGCATCACGCCCTTCGGCGGTCCGGTGGTGCCCGACGTGTAGATCAACGTCGCGAGGTCGGACTCCTCGATCGCATCCGCGCGCTGGTCGAGCACGGCCTCGGGGGTGCCGTCGGCCTTGCCCACGAAATCGTCCCAGGTCAGCACATCCGTGCCGGTCGCGGTCGCGCCGCGCATCATCACGATCCACCTGAGGAGCGGCAGCTGGTCGCGATGCGCCTTGAGCTTGGCGAGCTGCGCCGCGTCCTCGACGAGGACCACCATCGCCTCGCTGTGGTGGACGACGTACTGGACCTCGTCCGCCGAGGACGTCGTGTAGAGGCCCGCCGCGGCGCCGCCCGCCATCATCGCCGCGTGATCGAGGATCGCCCACTCCGGTCGGTTGAACCCGAGGATCGCGACCTTACCGCCTCGCGGGAAGCCGAGCGTGATCAGCGCGCGCGCCGCGGTGCGGATCTGCTCGACGTACGTGCGCCAGGTCGTGGGCTGCCAGCGACCGTTCGACTTGGCTTGGTAGGCAACGGTCGATGGACGCTCGATGGCCTGGCGAAGGAGGCGGTGCGGGATCGTGTCGCGGGCAGCCATGTTCGATCAGTTCTTGGCCTTGCGCTTGCCGCCTTCGCCGGCGAAGTACTGGGTCGACCGCTTCTTGCCCTTGACCTTGAGCGAGCCGTCCGCGATCAGCTTGCGGATCGGCAGGGCGAGATCCTTGGTGGTGGTGCCGAGCTGCTTGTTGATCTGCTCGATCCGCATGCCCGGGTTCTTCGTCACGAATGCCAGGAAACTATCCTGCATCTTCTCGAGCTCGTTCGAGCTGCGCTTCGCGCCGCGCCCGCGGCTACGGCTCGCGCCGGCGGCCGCGCTCCCGCGTCCGAAGCTGGACCCCACGGTGCGAACGCCGCGCCCGAGCGCGGATTCGAGCGTGTCGATCGCCGCACGACGCGCGAGGTCGGAAATCTGCGCCACGAACCCCTGCACCACACGATTGATCTCGGTCTGGAAGTCACTCATTCGATATTCCTCTTCTGTACCGTCGCTGAGTTAGGACTGCAGTTCAGCGCTGCGCGCATTCGAGCACACAAATACCGCCCGCACAACGCGGACCCTCGACTAAGTCCAGGCGTATCCGATCTACACAGGCCCTGTGTATTCGGGTCCGTCGCCCTGGAGCTACGGCGCGAACGCCGCGGTGAGGTCCTGCAGCGTGATGTAGACGACCGGGCCGAGATATTTAGTGCCGAGGTGCTGATCGGCATACTTCAAGAAGCCGTCGACGCGCCGGAATTCTGCGTCGGAGAACGTTTGTGACGGATGAAAACCCATCATCAGCGTGATCGGGTGCTCGAGTGGCTCGCCGTTCCAGTTGCTATCGAAGATGCCGTTCATCTCCGGGAGCGTGACGTAGTCGATCATCACGCCGTTGTCGGGCACCTCGAGGATCGGCAGCGTGGGGCCGGCCGCGGACAGCACGTCGGTCTCGCTCGGCCAGTACGGCTGGCTGGTGTCGCCGATCGGTCCCCAGTGCTCCATCGTCCAGCGGTAGAGCTCCTTGCCCTTCCATTCCTCGATCCGGGCCCAGTTGAGCGCGCTGGTGTCGGCGATGAAGCCCTTGTCGGCGAGCGCGGCGATGGTCTCGAGCGTCGCGGTCCAGCCGCCCGCGCGGAACGTCCGGGGCTTGTTGAGCCCGTGCTGCACGAACAGGTCCGCCGCGTGATCGAGCAGGGTCCCGAAGCCGGTGCGGCCATAGGCGCCGAGCTTGATCGTATAGCCGGTGTCGTCACTCGAGTAGACGGTGGACTGGTCGGTGATGCAGGTCATCCCGGCGGACGTCACGAAGTTGCAATACGGGTGGATGTGCAGCCCGATCTCGTCGTGGAACGTGTCGCGCTGCTTGACCAGCCAGGCCACCAGCTCCGATTGCCGCGCAGCGCTCACCGTGGAATCGGTGAAGGTGTACGGGCCGACGAAGTGGGTGATCAGCAGTCCCGGATGGTTCGTGTGGAGATAGTCCTGATAGAGGACTGACATGATCCCGGGGTCGGAGAAGTCCCAGTCCGTCGTGACCAGCACGTAGTACGGAGCGGACCGCTTGAACGGGATCTTCGCGAACGCCGTGGCCGAACCGTTCGCGGCGAGCAGGACGTCGTGGCTGCCCGCCGGCACGTCGGCGACCGAAAACTTCGCGCCAAACTGGCCGTTCGGCTGTTCGACGAGGCGAAGCGCGGGCAGATCCGCGACCCAGGCATCGACGACCTCGGTGCCGGCCGGCACGTCGACCAGGATCGTCATGTCCTCGTCTGTGGCAGTCGCGGCGTTCGCGATCACGTACCAGTCGTGGACTCCGTGGACGGTATACGCATCGTCATTGACGTCGGGCGGGTTCGGTTTGTCGCCCGGCGGTGGGATGCCGTCACTACACGCTGCGAGCACCAATCCAATGGCAACAGCGAGTGTCCTCGGGCTCATCGGCGCGGACCCTATCACGAGGGTCGGTGAGGCAACCATGATAGTTTCCAGCCTGATGAGGCTGATTCCCTTCGTGTTCATCCTGGGTTGTGCAGCTGCGACCGCCGAGACCCCTCTCACCTTGAAGCTCGGCATCGGACGCGAGCAATCGACCGCGGAGCTGCGGGCTCACCAGTATTGTCGGACCGAGGACGGCCCACCCCAGCAGCTCGAGACCTTCCCTCGCTGCGACCGGCCCGGGACGGAGTGGGGCGAGTCATGGGTGACGGCGCGGTACGAGAACAACATGCTGGTCGAGCTGCGACGCTGGGAGCGCTACGCCGACGACGGGCACGCGGTCGAGCGCTGGAACCAGCTCGTCGCGGACCGGCTGAAGGTGTCACCCGACGCGGCCGATGCGATCGATTCGCTGCGCACCAAGGGCCAGCTCGAGGCCGGCACCCGCTCGGTCAAGGTGTTCCGCCTCGACGCCGAGACGGTCGTCGCGGTGTACCTGTTGACGCCCACCGCGCCCGCGAACGCGAGCGTGCTCGAAGCGATCCTGCGCGTCCCGAAATAGCCCGGGCCTCGGGGGTGTGACTACGGGCGCGGGCCGGCGTCGGCCAGCGGGGCGTTCGAGAGGCCCGTGAGCGTCAGCTGTGCGCCCGCGCCGGCGACCGGGGTGCCGCCCTGGAAGTAGCTGCCGGTGAAGTCTCCCATCACGCCCGGCTGGGTGTCGACGTTGATCGCGCTCTCCCAGTTGTTGTTCGTGAAGATCGATCCGGTACCACCGTAGAACATCAGGCCGTACGGCACGCCACGAATCGTGCTGTGCGTGACGGAGATGGTGTTGCCATCGCCACCGAAGTGGAAGTTGCAGTGTGTGCCGTCACCCGTGGCGAGGCCGATCTCCGAGTACGACATGTCGAGCACGCCGCCGCTCATCACGAGGAAGTCGCCACGGGTGCTCGGGCCGCCCGGATTGGAGAGCTTGGTGTCGACGATCGTGGCCTTGCCGGTGCCGCTCAGGAAGATGCCGCCGCCCGACTGCACGCCATAGTGCATCTTGAGCTCGCCGCCGGCCTGGACGCTGATGCCGCCGTGGCTCTCGGCCGCGGTCGGCGACGCGATCGTCACCTTCGCCGCGCTGGTGCCCTGGACGTCCATGACGCCCTTGAGGGTGATGCTGGCCCCGCTCTTCACGGTGACCGTGGTCCCCGCCGCGACCGTCAGGGTCACGCCGACGTCGACCGTGGTCGGGACATCGACATTGACCGAGCCTGTCCACGTGGTGTTTTGCGTGATGTGACCGGCGGTGCCGCCGCCGCCGCCGCCGTTGGCGTCCGCGCCATCACCACCGCCGCCTCCACCCCCACCGCCGGCTCCGGGATCGCTACCGACGACGCAGGCGACCGTGGGCAAGGACAGGGCAATGGCTAGGAGCTTTCTCATGACAGGAGCGTAAAGCAACGCATGTGCCGTCGGCCCGTTCCGGCCGATGCGCCTGGTGTGCAAGATCATTGACATCGATCCGGTGTAGGCAAATGACGCTGGGGGGCGCCAGTTCCAGGGGGTGAGGCCTAGATCCTCCGATGTGACGGGCGGTTGGACTCCGTGCGATCCTCCAGGTGGCCATGCCGGAGCCGCGAGAACACGAGATCGAAGCGATCGTGGCGGCGGCGCGCCGGACCCGGACCCCGACGCCGCGCTGGCTGTGGATCCTCGCCGGGATGATCGGCGTGGGGTGTGCTGCGGCGTTCGTGATCGCCCTGGTGACCGGGGACGACGCCCCGAGTCCGGCGTTGCCGATGGCGAGTGGCAGTCCGCCCGCGGGCGGAATTGGATTTGGCGCGGGGCTCGCGATCGGCCTGTGCGCTGGACTCGGACTCGGGTTCGCGATCGCGCGTCAGCTGCGCGACCACTCGTCGCGGAGCAACCCGTAGATCACGACGTCGACGAGCTTGGTGCCCTTGCGGACGTGCTGGCGCTTGACGCCCTCGCTGACCATCCCGAGCTTGTCCAGGACGTGCAGCGATCCGCGATTGCCGGCCAGCACCTGCGCGTAGATCCGCGCGAGCGACAGCTCTCGGAACCCGAAATCGACGAGCGCCCGGGCGGCCTCGGTCGCGAACCCGAAGTTCCAGGCGGACGCGCTGAGCCAGTACCCGAGCTCCGCACGCCGATCGCGAACGTAGCGGCGCAGGCTCACGGTCCCGAGCAAGATGTTCGGCGACGTGCGGCGCGTGATCGCGAGCGTGACGCCACGCCCTTGCTGCCACCACTCGATGCGCCCGATCAGCCAGCGGCGGGCGAGCGCGACGGGATAGGGCGAGGGCACCGCGATCAGGTAGCGCGCGACGCGCTTGTCGCCGGCGCCGGTCGCGACCGCTCCCGCGTCATCGAGCCGGAGCTCGCGCAGGGCCAGCCGCTCGGTGACGAGGGTCGGGGGCCGCGTGGTCACGGTGGCCGCGTGCCGTTGAAGTCCTGGTACGACAGGCAGCCCGTGATCGTCGCACAGTCCGGGTTCCCGTTGCCGGCGGCGCGGTACTCGACCCGTCCCTCCATCGCGTCGCCGCTCGCGGTCCCGACGATCCGCGAGTTGTACGTGAACGTGCAGTTCCCCATGTTCATGCTCTTGGTCCCGAGGATCTCGAGCTCGAGCTCGTTGCCATCGATCGAACCGCTGTAGGCGCTCGAGCCGAGCGACCCGGCGACGAACAGCCCGACGAGGCCGTTCACCGTCGCCGTGACGTTCGAGCCCTGCTGGGTGATCGTGACGCCGATGTTCGGCACCGAGTTGCCGGAGGTCCAGTTCGGGAAATTGCAGCCGTTGTCGCGGTCGGTGATGTTCATCGAGTAGTTGCCCTCGACGTTGGCCGGATCGGTGCTGCAGCCGAGCGCGCAGGCGAACAGGAGCGAGGCGAAGCGCATCATGGTGCCAAGCGTACCGCGAAGCCAAATCGGCCGTCGAATCCGCGGCGTTCGACCTCCTCCAGGATATGTTCGGCGGCCGATCGCCAAAAGATGCCCCGCACCCGACGCCATGGTTATGCTCTCGCCGCCGCCGCCCTCGTGGTCGCCGCGGCAGGCGTCGCCGTGCACGAGGTCCATACTCATCGCTTCGATAACGGGCTCACGCTCCACGTCGCGCCTGGCCATCCTGCGCCCGTGGTCGCGGTCCAGGCGTGGGTCGGTGTAGGCTCGGCCGACGAGACGCCGCGCGAGGCCGGCGTCGCCCATGTCGTCGAGCACATGCTGTTCAAGGGCTCGAGCGGCTATGGCCTCGGCGAGCTGACCCGCGCGATCGAGGCGGGCGGCGGCGAGATCAACGCGTGGACCGCGTTCGACCACACCGTCTATCACGCGGTGCTCGGTCGCGATCACGCCGACGGTGCGATCGACGTGATCGGGGACGCGTTGATGACGCCACGCGTCGATCCCGAGGAGCTGGCTCGGGAGCGGCAGGTGATCCTCGAGGAGATCCGCCAGGGCAGCGACGATCCGGCGCGCAGCGTCGCGCAGAGCCTGTTCGCGACCGCGTTCGTCGCGCACCCGTATCGCCGCCCGGTGATCGGCACCGCCGACAGCGTGGGTCGCCTCGGCGAGCGCGAGCTCGTGGAGTTCTTTCGCAGCTACTACGTCGCCGACAACTTGACCCTGGTCGTCGCGGGGGACGTGGACCCCACGCGCGTGCGCAAGAGCGTCGAGCGGCGGTTCCGCGCGATGCCCGCCGGCCGGCCCGCGCGCTGCGTCGCGACCGAGCCCGCGCAGACCGGGCCGCGCGCGAGCTGCGCGATCCGCGAGGTCAGCGAGGCCTATCTCGCGGTCGGCTTCCACGTGCCGTCCGCGCGTCATCCCGACGTCGCCGCGCTCGACGTCGCCGCGATCCTCCTCGGCCAGAGCGAGTCGGCGCGGCTGCCTCGCTTGCTCCGCGATCGCGACCAGCTCGCGACCAGCGCCTACGCCAATGTCCACGCGCTGCGCGACCCGGGGTTGCTCGTGCTGTCGGCGACGACGCGGCCGGGCGACGCGCACGCCACCGTCGGCGCCCTCGTCGATCACGGCCTCGAGCTCGCCGGCGAGCTGACCTCCGACGAGCTCGACAAGGCGCGGATCTCCGCCGAGACCGCGTTCGTGCGCCAGCTCGAGACCGCACAAGGCCGCGCCCGCTCGCTCGGGTGGCACGCGACCGTCGCCAACGATCCTCATTTCGGCCACGTCTACCTCGATCGGATCCGCGCGGTGCGCCGGCACGATGTCGCGTCGGTGATGCGGCGCTACCTGCGCCCCGACAACGCGAGCGTCGCCGCGATCCTGCCGACCCGCCGGGCCCGCGGCCGCGCCGTGTTCGCGCGCGAGGCCGAGAACCGCGTTCGCAAGGCGCTCGCGCCGCGGGTCTCGCCGGCGGCCTCGGTCGAGAAGCGCGTGGTGCTCGCCAACGGGATGGTGCTGCTGGTCCGCCGCGATCCGTCGGTGCCGGTGGTCGCGATGCGCGCCGTGTGGCGCGGCGGGCAGCGGATCGAGGATCTCGATCATGCCGGCGCGTCGACGCTGCTCGCCCGGATGCTGACGCGCGGCTGCGCCAAGCTCGATCCCACCGAGGTCGCCGATCGGATCGATCGCCTCGGCGGCTCGCTCGGAGGGGTCGCCGGCCGCAACAGCTTCGGGGTCGCCGCGGAGTGGCTCGCGCGCACCTGGAAGCCCGGGCTCGCGCTGCTGGCCGATTGCATCCTCGATCCCACGTTGGCGCCTCGCGAGCTGGTGCGCGAACGCCGGTTGCTGATCGATGATCAGACGGCCCAGGGCGATAGCCCGG
>WBZN01002560.1_pt1 | contig 10054 bp, 12 predicted proteins | sample 5204281 | NCBI WGS metagenome assembly WBZN01 (sample SAMN12344347, study PRJNA552823) | activated sludge metagenome | biome: Activated sludge suspended growth; feature: Nitrification reactor; material: Wastewater; isolation source: activated sludge from nitrification reactor of wastewater... | reverse complement strand
AGTTCCCCCAGTTCAGCAATCACAACGCCTCGAATCCCCCCTCTGGCGTCTTTACTGCCAAGGTCGCCAAGGTTGTCCGTGAAGGCGTCGGGTGCAATGGCATCGGCGATAATCCGGGCGGCAGTGGATTTTCTCCAACCTTGATCGCCACGCAGAACCAGCACGTCATCACGCTTGCAGCCGGGTTTCAGGACGCGAGCGGCAACGCCCTTGATCCATGCCGCGCCAATTTCCCGCAGATAGTCAGAATTTTCGCTGTTCACCTTGGCGTTCAGGTAATCCACCAGCCAGGAATCAATCCGGTTCACCCCGTCCCACTGTTCAGCCAGCGCCCGCAGCCGGTCTTGTCCGGGGTTAAACCGGTGGCGGTGTGCGACTCCCATGATTGCGCCGCCCAATAAATCCAAGGTGAAACTGGCAAACGGCTTAGCGACGTAGCAGGCCAGTTCGCTTGTGTCCCACTCCGTCCATTGTCCGGGGCCGCCCCCCCACGGGGGATTGATGCGTTTTTCAATGCGTTGGCGAAATTCGTTGTAGCCAATAAGACCAGGCAAGGCGTTTTCAGCAACAGCAACAGCATTGAAATGATTTTTCAGCAGTTCCGATGTTCCGCTTTTTCGCATGAGCATCGGGTGATGTTTGGTGAATCCCCCTACTGAATCAGGCCACTCCGGCATATCGGGCGGCTCATCCTCAACAGCCGACCACGGGGAACCGGGTTCAGCAGCAGCAGTCGGCTTCGCGCCAAGGTAATACCGCAGTCCGCCGTGAGCCTGCGATTTGATATAGGGCGGCTTGTGTTTTAGATTCAGCCAGCCCACGAACCGGCCAGCGCCGTCCGGGTAATCCGGCTCCAGCGGATCAAGACAGGTCGTCTCGTGATACTTATTTTTCTGGGCGAGCACATCGCCGACCGTGACTTCGCTGATCGTCTTGGAGCCTTTCGCCTTGACCGTCAACTCGAAGTCCGGCGCGAGCCAGCCACCTTCAACCGCCTCCCGATAGGTCGCCTCCAACCTGGGCCGGGCCGCCGCCCTGGCGGGTTCCGGCAGGGTCGCCAGTCGTTGATCAACCCGCTTGCCAATCCATACCGCCTTGACGCGGGCCTGTTCCGCCACCAGCTCCGGCGTTTTCGCCGCTTCCCGCAATTCCGCCAGCCTTGCCTGTTCATCGGCGGTCAGGTCAGGCAAGGCGGCGCGGGTGTCCAAGTAGGGCGCATCGGGATTGAAAATGACCGGCGTCGGCAACCGTTGCTCCAGGCCAGGCCCAACAGCGGCGCCGCCGCAAAAATCCAACCGCTCAGGCTGAAAAACGCTGGCGTCAATCGGCGAACGCGCTAGCCACGCACCAGTTCCCGACAGTTCGTAGCGCCCATGCCCGGCCAGCCAAAGCCGGTCAAAAAGCACCTTCCCGGCTCGCTCAATATCGCTGGCGTCCAAGATCGGCAGGTAAAGCCGTTGCCCACGGATTCCACGCTGTTCCGCGCCGCCCTTGAGATGGATGCAGCTTGAAGCCGATGGCCGCCATATCGCCGGTGCGCTATCCAGCGCCAGGCAGGCCATAGCCAGCGCATCTCGCAACGCCTGACGGTCAAAAAGCGGCGCGGCGTTGTCCTTTGGGGCGTCATAGTCGACCATCAGCATTCCGGCTCCGGTCGGCCAAGTGAAATAATCACGAGTGCGGGCGATAACCGGAAGGTCGCCGTTGGCGGTCTGCTTGACCTGCTCCGCCACGACCACGCGGGCCAATGATGGATCGGCAATGCCGTAGCAGGTCGCCTGATTCGGCTTGAGTTTAGGTAGCAGCGCCGCAAACTCGGCCAAGGTGACGGTCAACTGTTCCGCGATTCCATCGGTCATGTTGCCGCCAGATTCAGGCAGCAGGACGCCGCCCACTAGGGTGAAACGCTTGGAAAGTCGGGCGGGTTTGCGCGAAGTGAAGCGGGTCAGGGAAAAACGGGGATGAAAATCGGACACGGATACGCTATTCTGATTACCAGAATTCATGGGCTAGTACCTCAGTGCGTTGGGGTTCTGGTTCGCTTCCGGTGGCCTTGCAGGGGTTCCCGGTTGCATCAAAGCATAGCCCTTGGCTCGCGCCAGGGGCTTTTTTATGGGCGTCTGAAACTCGAAAGCAGCGCGCTTCCGGGTCGCCGTGGCCTTGCGGGCGTTGCGGATCATCGTGGACTTGCGCGGGCGGGTCATGGCGCGGCCTCCACAGCGAAACGCTTGTCAGTGTCAGCCTTAAACGCTTGCTGCAACGCCTTCCGGGCTAATTCCAACCTACATTCGTATTCAGGAATTTTTGCTGGATTGATGTATTTCAGGATCGCCGCTTCACACAGGGCGCGGCCTTCTTTGGGGCGAGTAACCAGCGCGTTAGCCTCCACTTTGCGCGGCCCAAATTCCGCCAAATACCTTTGAACGTAGCCTTGCTTGTGGTCACGATGTGCGGGCGATGCCAGATCGCCGCCGCTTCCGGTGTGTAGGTTTTCAATCCAGGTTAGCCCGTGCTTTTTGATGAAGTCGGCATTTAATCCAAATCGATCCACGATCAGATTGTCGGGCGTCCATCCAACAGCGGCGGATAGTTCCGCCAAATTGGATCGCCAGCATTCCGATATTTGCAGCCCCTTGGGATCGTGGTCGCCACAATAGAGAAGTACCGGAATGCGCCCCGCTGATTCATGTTCAGCGAATCGGCGCATCATGTCAGCCCGCATATTCAGGTCAGACCAGCCCCGCGCATTGGCGAGGGGAATACGATATTTGCGGCAGACTGGATCAAATAAATTCCGCAAGTCGATTTTTTCGACCACCAGTTGCACGAAGTGGGTTTGATTTTCCCAGAATGAAACGGGTTCATAGCTGGTTAGGTAGTGGTCAACCGTGTTCCAGATACTTTGAAGTTCGCCGCCAATATCAGGGTTATCCAGGCTTTCAACTCCGTAGAAACTTCTGGCGTCATCGTCGGCGCAAATATCCAGGGGCAATAAGCCGGACTTTCGCATTTCGTTAATCAGGTCTTGGGCCTTGTCGAAGTCAGCTTTTGATAGCCCGTGATCCTCCAACAGATAGCACCAGCCACGACTTGAAACCGCCATATCCAGCTTGTTCTTGATTGCCAAAATCGCTGACGCCCACGCTTCACATTGAAGGCGGCGGCGGGTGGCTTGTGTTGCTGTGCGGCGTCCTTTGGTGTTTTCTGGCAATGACAGCGGGTTGCGTGTCGGCAATTCAAACAAATCGGCGTCATCCATTGGCGTCAACCCCAGTCCGGCAAGTCATCATCGAAGCCAGCAACCACAGGCGCGGGCCTTGGTGCGGGCGTCGGTTCCGTCCTGGGCCTTGGCTTGGCTTTGAGCGTCGCCAGTTGATCGCAGACCACGGATAACCCGGCGGCGGGCGTTCCATCCTTGGCGGTATAGGCGCTCACTTCCAACTTGCCCGACAGCGCTAGGGCGTTATTGGCCTTCATGGTCAGCAGCCGGTCGGCTAGGTCGTTAAACGCAACAATCGAAACCCACAGCGCTGAGCCGTCTTTGCCGTCAGCCTTGACCTTGGCGGTAGTGAAGGACTTGCCCGCTTGCGATGTCCGGGCTTGCGGGTCGCCGTAGAGAGTGCCGGTTATCAGAGCGCGGATCATGGCGCCACCTTGACCGGATTACGGGCGATAGCGGGCCTTCCCGACTGGGGAATGCTGTTCATGGATTGGCTTCCTTGCTTACGCGGCGGTGGGGAGCGAATCAGACGGGCGATGCAGCGGAATAGGCTTGCGGGCCACGGCATCGGCGCAAGCATCGGCAATGTCCGGTCGCCAGGCGCGAAGTGTGGAGAGCTTCCACAGTTTCAGGTTGCCGTTGCCGCGAAGATCGGGCGGGGGGACTTGCCCTAATTGAAGGTATTTAGTCAGCGTTCCAGCGGATATGCCTAGCGCCCAAAGAAGGTGCAGGGTCTTAACGACAGGCGGATCAATGGCGGTGATGGTCATCTTCGTTCCTGCATGATGACCTTGAAGCGGGTTGCAATCCGGGTTGCCAAAGTGGCATTCTGATCAGCAACCAGCCGCAAGGCCGGTTTACGTTGGGACGGCGATAACTTGTTGGGTGAAGCGCCGTCCGGTATTTCGAAGCGCTGGCAATGAATCAGCGGTTCTAATTTGTGACTATAGCGAGAAGCGAGCGATGTAACAACCCGGTCGCCAGAGTGCTTTCAGTGAATTTCTAGCGCCTTTTGTGCGCTTGGAGCGAACCAAAATGTCAGAACGAAAGACGCCCCTTCATGGGGCGTTTTTTGTGGGCGGGTTAATGCCGTCGCAATGACGGCTGTTGGTCAATCATATAGCGATGCAGACAGGACAGGGTTTGCAACATCCCGTCATTCAAATCCGGCTCCCGTTCTCTGGCGAGTTGTTCTGCCAGCATCGCCAGTGTGGCTTGCAGGTCATAGACGGCATGAATCAGTCGGTCTTTGTCCAGGGGCTCGACTTTATCCAGGCGGCTCATAGCACACCCGCCTTTGCGCCGCTGAACGTGGCTAGGGTGATTGCGGTAACATGGTTTTGCATCGTGGTAAACCTCTCTCGTTTACTGCGGTGAAGTCCGGGCCGGCTGTTCTCAGCAGCCGGGCCGGGCGCTCGCCAGGATTGGCGAAATTCTCAATCCGGCCAATGATCGCCGGTGATCTGTTCGAGGGTGAACGGGCACGTTTCGGGGAAGGCAGCGAGGGGCAAACCGGTTTCATCGGCGGCATCTTCACGGGCGCTTGGATATTCATCTTCCGCTATTTCCGCCAACAACGGTTTCAGACTGGGACTTTCTTTCAGTAGATTTCGGGCTTGGCGTCGTCCGTTGCGGATAGAAAGCTTCCAACTGGTTCCGCGTCGTTCCGGCTGATAGCACCATTTCAACAGGTGCAAAAGGATGTTGTGTAAATAACTTCTGAGGGATAAACGGTCGCGCCGTCCCATGCTTTCAATTTCCTCGGCGATATTCACACAGTCCAAATCCAGTCGATTAAATTCACCTTGCCGTAATAGCGCCGCCTGCTGCTGTGTCCACAGATAAAAGTCGGTTTCGTAATGGGCTGTCGCGCTCACTGGTTTTGCTCCTGCTTCCAGCGTCGCCATTGCTCGTTGATCCGGGTGAACACCAGCGGCTTACCCGCCTTGTCATGCCAGCCCGCTTCATTCAGCGCTGCGGCAATATCTCGCCACTTCTCGCCAGCGTTCACGCGGCGGTCAACTTCCAGCATCAAGGCGGCGTGAGGGTCTACGGCTGAATCCACAGGAAGGGGGCTTGTGGAGTCGGGTTCAAACAGGGGCAAGGCGTCCGGGCCGCTGGTGTTCGTTGCCGAATTCAGCGCCGCCGCCAGCAGCCGTTCAACGACAACCGACAAGCTCACTCCATCCGCCGCCGCTTCATCATCCAGCCGTTGCCGCAGCGCAGCCGATAGCCAGACATTGGTTTGCGCCTTGCCTGCCTCCAACAGCCGTTGCCGGTGCGCGGCGTTGACTCGGGCATTCCGTTCCCGCGCTCGCCGGGCAAATTCAGCGTCATCTAATCGCGCTACTCCCATAACCGTCTCTCTACCGTTGCCATAATCAGCAATGATAGCTAAAAGGCTTGTTATCAACAAGCGTCAATAATCTGGCGGATTGATAAGTATTAGTGCTGATAATACGGGTTATCTTGAATTTCTGAATCGGGAAGGTAGGCAAATAGCGGCTTTCCGGTCGGGGAGGGTCTGATAATGATTATCAGCGGGAAGGGGTCAGCCCGCGCGCGCGTGGGTGAGGGGGAACCTGAACTGTCCAATTTGGACAGTTCGCCGTCGCGAGGTTGTCGGGCTGTCAATCTGTTTTGTGCATCAAATCCTGAATCGCCGCCTCTTTGTCCACCGCTTCCTGTTCGGTGCGCGGCTTGACGGCGGTCATCATCTCGAGCGCCTCGACCAACCGCGCCAGTTGCCGGCGGCGCGTGGTCGCCACGGCCTGGCGGTACATCAAATCAGCCCGGCGCATCAGTAGCGCGGCGTGTTGTCGACCATCATTTTTAAGCAGCGCTGATGCTCCTCCAATTCTGAGCGGATGCGCGATTCGGTCGCCGTATCGCCAAGGAGCTGCGCGATGCGCAGCTGCCCCATTGCCCGGCTGGCGTGACTGCGGGCAATCGCCGCTGATAGGGATAGGTCGAGGGCGGCATTGACGCGGTTAGTGTCACGAAAGCTCATAGAAGATGTCCTGTGTTTGGGGGGTCGCTGCGTAGCCCGGCTGCCAGGCGGGACGGGCAGCGAATCGCCGGGTTTTTGGTGGAGGCTACCCCGCCCGGCCTGCGCTGGTCATGCTTGTATGAGTGCCTGTTAGGCCATCGGCGAGGCTATGACCGCGCTTCACTCGCGTCGCCGGTGTTGAAACGCCCCGGACAGGGGTGCGGTTGCCGCCTCACGGCGGCGTGTTCTGGTCGTTGGGCCGCTGAACTCCAACGAACTCGCCGCATCCGGGTTCATCGGCTGCGACGGTCAACCAGCTGGGTTCACCGAGCACCACCACCGGCGGGCCGCGCCGGCATTGGCCGGCGTCGCTGTTGACGGGCCGGTAGTATCGACAGCCCTGGCAGACCATGATCGGCTATCCGCCGCGACGGGCCGCGATGGCGTCGATCCGCGCTTGGCCGGCCTCGAAGGGACTCATGTCCGATGTCCGGGGCCTGATGGTTTGGCGGTCGTCGGGAAAGTCGCCACAGGGCATGGAGTCCTGGCGCTCGCGCCGCTTGGCTTCATCAGCGGCCCGCTTTTCGGCCAGGGCGGCCAGGCGACGGGCCTCCCTTACTTCGGTCGCGACTTCAAAATCGCCTGCATTGATGCCTGAAGCATTCGCCAGGTCAGTGAGTTCAGCGAGTTCAGCGTCGATTTGGCCGAGCTGTGCGGATAGCTCTTTTAATCGCGCGGTACGGTCGGCCTTGTCAATTCCGTCCGGCAAATCCAAGCCGTCAATCGCCGTGGATAAGGCCGCCTTAATTGGCGCGTTCAGCAGAAAAAAGAGACCTTCCGGGCCGGGCGTGACGTGAAGCCCGGCGGCGTTGCGGCCGGTGACTCGGTGCAAAAGTTCGAGTGAATTTTGCGCCGTCGGGCCGCGTGACCAATTATTTTGAAACGGCTCCAAAACGATTTTTAATCCTTTGGAATACTGCGCGGCTGAATCGTCAATCCACCCTGCCACCATTTCTTTCAAATCCGCTTTTGATGCGGGCATTGCATTGACGGCGGCGATTTGATTGGCGATTGCGGTCCGCCCGGCTTGTTTGCCGGCGACCGCGTTTGCCAGGGCGGTGACCTGCCGGCGCAACTGTTCGACGTTCAGACCGCTCATTGCCCGAGCCTCGCGTAAATCGTCGGCTTGGCGCCGTGCAGGCCCGGAGCGCAACGGGCCGATTCAGCGATCAAATGCGCCCGCCAGGCTTGCTCGAAACCGCCAGGCCACTGGGCCTGTGCGTGCGGCATGGCGTCCCAATGCCGCCGGAATTCAGCGCGGGCCGGGTCGGACTCCACAGCGGGCCGCTCTTTACCGACGACAGCGCCACGGGCGACGGCGGCCTGATAGCTGGCGTAAACTTCCGGCGACTCAAATTCCGCTTGAAGCGCCGGACTGCGGGCAAAGTCGGCGCGGGCTTTTATTCTGACAGCTTCTTGCTGGTAAGCATTCATTGCAACAATCCTCGATTAGACATTTCAGGCTCATCATGCCAGTGGATTCCTGCAATTCAAATGCCTCGCTCTTTTCAGAAATAACGGTTCTCAATTGCCGTTCATTGGGAATATCAGCCCACTCAGCAGCCGCTTCTAATTCGTCAAATATCGCCCCGTCAACTCGCTGGTGACGGTATCCACAGCGCACCCGATGGAGTCGTTCTACTGCCGCCAAGAGGGCGCTAAATCGAGCGCTGAATCGTTCACCTGGGCAATGATTCCAAGCGGCGCGGATATGTTGATTGCGGAGCCAGCGGCGGGCCGCCAGCCGGTCAGCGCCGGACAGTCCCATTGCAGTAAGCTCGCCAGCGCCGGAGAGCCAGCGGGCGATAGCGAGGCGCATCCAATCAGATGAATCGGTATTCATTTCGCCAGCTTTCCGCCGGGTGCGTAGTCTGCCGGGTCGTAGGCGTGGAGTTCGGCGAGCGCTTCACGGATCAGGGCATGGGCAGCCGCTTCTATTCGGGCGAACACGCCATCGGCGGCAATGGCGTCAACCGCGATTCTGTAGGGCAATGCCAGCAACCGGGCGCGGGCGGCGCTGGTCATACCCGCCCATGTAGTTTCCACGGTGGCTGCTGGTATCAAATCGCGCCGCATCACGCCGGTTTCGATTTCGATTTTGATGCGCTGCGCTTTTGCCAGGGCAGCGCGCTCGATCATCAAATTCGTTTGTGCTGAACCGCCGCCGCTGCTGGCCTCGTACAGCAGCGGCAGGGCCAGCTTGGTATCAAACCGCCTCGCCACTCCCACTGTTGTGTATGGCGCATCCTGCAACCTTTTTGCTACGGTCTCCCGCGTGAAGCCGGTTAAAATCGACAGCTCGGAAATGGACATTTCAGTCATTTCATACCCCAAATGATGTTTAGAACATCAGTTCTAATGCAAAAACACCCGGTGTTGAGGCCTTTGGAGGGTCCCGAGCTGGCACGATTCCAAGGTTCCACGTCCCGTATGCGGCGGAAAGACGCCAGGAACCTTGTCGCTCATGTCGCTACCCACTCCACTGCCCGCAACGATGTTCAGCCCTAGCAAACCCGCCGGCGGCCTGCCCGTTGCTCATGGCGCGGCTACCAGTCGCCCGTTGCAGCGGGTGATCCTTCCCTCCAAGAGCAGCCGGTTGATCTCGGCTTCAGCCAGCGCCTTGCCTGCTTTGCCTCCCGCTATCGCCGGCAAATCGCCGGGCGCAACGCCAGCGCCGCCGGCTTGATGGAGGGCGTCGATAATCCTTTTCGTAAGTAGCCGCACGGGCCGTGCGTGTGCTGTTGCGGTTCCGGCGGTTCCACTGGTTCCAGCGCCGGGGGCGGTGAAGGGTTCCACAGGTGGAGGAAGCGGCGCGGTGTCCCCCCTCGAAATAGGGGGGACAGGTAGGGGGGACGGGGTTTCAACCAGTGTTTGCCTAGCCTGTCCCCCCTGTCCCCCTTTGCCCCCCTCGTTCCTAAATAGGGTAGAAATCGCAGGCGTTGCCGTTTTGTTGTTGCCGGTCGTGGTGTCAGTGTCCTTTGCTTCCTTAACTACGTTTTTTACTAAATTATTTTGATAGGGGGGACAAGGGGGGACAGGGGGACAAGCCGCTATTTGACTGGCTAAAACCCCGTCCCCCCTCTGGGGGGACAAGGGGGACAGGGGGGACAGACACCAGACATAAGCCCGCCGCCCGTTTACCCGCCGCCGTTGATCCTGATAGCCATTGGTTCGCAGAATCCCGCCAATCCGTTTTTGGGCGGTCATCGTCTGCTGCTCCAACCGGATATTCATGGCAGACAAGATTTCGGCGACGGTCACATAGTCGCCGCCAAGGCGTTCCGCCGCTGCCAGGGCCGGGGCCGTCCAAACGTCATCCTCGAAATGCGCCGCCCTCACACTTTCAGCCTGTGCCAGGGCGGCGGTGTGGGTAACGTGCCAGGGTTCGCCGTTCATCACACGCTGCGCCGCCTCCCCCAGTATTTGGGGCATGGCATCGGCTAACAGGTCGGTATCAATGGGGCCGGACATGGAGACAGGCCACCATCGGCGGTTGCCAGTGGGGTCTTGGAGAAAAGTGGGATGGTTGGTCGTGCCGATAAACGAAACCGTCCTTGGATAGTCGCGCTCGCCCCGCCCGTAGGCTTCCCGAAAGCGGTCAGACGGCGCGGCAACGAATGCCTTGACGCTTTCCACGTCCGATTTATTCAGGCTCGCCAGTTCCCCCAGTTCAGCAATCACAACGCCTCGAATCCCCCCTCTGGCGTCTTTACTGCCAAGGTCGCCAAGGTTGTCCGTGAAGGCGTCGGGTGCAATGGCATCGGCGATAATCCGGGCGGCAGTGG
>WBZN01002558.1_pt1 | contig 10061 bp, 7 predicted proteins | sample 5204281 | NCBI WGS metagenome assembly WBZN01 (sample SAMN12344347, study PRJNA552823) | activated sludge metagenome | biome: Activated sludge suspended growth; feature: Nitrification reactor; material: Wastewater; isolation source: activated sludge from nitrification reactor of wastewater treatment... | reverse complement strand
GAGCTTCCGCGCCTGGCGCACCATCGCCTCGACGATCTCGGGATTGGCGTGGCCGAGCTGCGCCACGTTGTTGTAGCAATCGAGATAGGTACGGCCGGTATCGTCGATCAGCCACACCCCCTCGCCGCGCACGATCTTCAGCGGCTGACGATAGGAGATGCTGAGGTTGCGGATCAGCTTGGCCTTGCGCGTGCGCAGCAGATCGTCCTTGCCGCGGCCAGTGCGCACCAGCGCTTCCGGCGGCAACCCGGCGAAGCTGGCCGGATTGGGGAACAGCTCCGCCCAGATGTCGCGATAGAGCGCCTCGCCCGCGCCGATCACATCGGCGGCGCGCGGCGAATCATAGGTCACCAGTTGGATATGCACGTGCGGCTGCCAGTTACCGTTCTCCGCCGGAGCACCCATGCGGCCGATGGCGTCGCCGGCCCGCAGCCGCTCGCCGCGCCGGCGCTCCGTCACGGTCTGCGCCGCCAGATGCCCCCACAAACTGTGGAACACCACGCCCACCGCCGGCTCATGCCGCAGCAGAACGGCATGGCCATAATCCAGCGGGAGGTCGGTGGCGAACAGATCGACCACCTCGCCATCCAGAGGCGTCCGCACCACCGTGCCCGCCGGCGCGAACAAGTCGAGGCCCAGATGCAGCGACCGCCGCTGCGCCGGCACGAAGACGCTTTCGAAGGCTTCCGAGGAATAGACCGGCCGATCCTCGCACCACGGCCCGATGCCGAGGTCGATGCCGTCCTTCGCCGCGATCTCCCGCCACAGCGCCTCCGCCTGGTCGGGCTGGCGCGCCGCCGAGACCTTGGCGATCGGATGCGCCGGGTCGCCGAACGGCACGACGGCCTTGCGCAGCCGTGCCGGCGCCTGGTCCAGCACCGGCGCCAACTTGTGACGATGCTCGTCGATCCAGGCCACCGCGCGCCGCGCCCCCGGCGCCGCCTCGAAGCCGCAGGCATGGCGCAGCAGCCCGGTCGCCAGCGCCGGGTCCATGCGCCGCAGCCGTCCGAGCGCCGCCCAGGCCGGCGCCTCGCTGATGTTGAGATAGGCGTTGTCCTTGACCCGCTCGCGGCGCGAGGCGGACAGCGTGACGCTGGTCACCAGCCGCATCGCCATCAGGTCGAACAGCAGGTCGAGCTCGTCCGATTGCAGCGGAAATTCCCGGTGATAGGCGGCGGCGATGCGTCCGGCCACCTCCAGCGGCGCATCCTGGTCGAGGATCGCATAGGCCGCAGCCACCGCCAGCTCGCCGATCACCGCGCTATGGATCGCATCGCCGAAATCGATCAGCCCGGTGATCCGCCGCCCCACCTCGCCATCGACCAGCAGGTTGTTGTCGTTGGCGTCGCCATGGATCACCTGGGCGCGCAGCCGCGCCAGGCGCGAAGAAACATCGGTCTCGAAGCGCTCCAGGAAATGCTCCAGGATGCGGCGCTGCTCCACATCGTCGATGAAATCCAGCCGCTGGCGCGAGGTGCCGGCCTGCTTGATGTCCCAATCGAACACTCGGTGCCCGCCCGGATGGCCGAAGCCCTGCAGCGCCCGGTCCAAGCGGCCAAGCGTCGCGCCGAGGCTGTCGAACAGCTCCGGCGTCTTCTGCGCGCTGGAATAGAGCCGGCCCGGCAGCCAGCTCACCACCCGCACATAGTGGCGGGCGCCATCGCGCCCCTGGGCCTCGCCCAGATCCCGCCGGCCGCCGCCACCGCCACCCAGATCCCCCTGGGTCGGGCGCAGATGCGGCAACGGCAGGCTGGCATCGGCCCCCTGGACGTGGCGCAGCAGCGCCGCCTGGAAATCCAGCGCCGCGAAGCTCTCCGCCGCATTGGCGATCTTCAGCACCCAACCGGTCCCGTCCGCTTCGGTCAGGCGGAAATTCTGGTCCCGCTCGCTGTCGAGCGGCGACAGCTCGCCTTCCAGACCATAGAGCCGCCGGGCGATTTCGGCGGCCTCCGCGGCTGAAAAACCGGGCGGCGGGGTGGTGAGGACCGACATTTTGGCTTCCCTTCGCTCCCGACCGCGATCCGCGCCCGGAGGCCTATTAACCCATTGACCGAGCGCCCAATCTGCTGAGGATGTGGGCCCGAATGCAACCGCCCTTTTGGGCGTTCTGCCGCCATTTTGCCAGACCGGGTTTCCCGCCGCCCATGCGCCCCCTCGACGACAAGGACTTGAAACTCCTCGATCTGCTCCGGGCGGATGCACGGCTGTCCCTGAAGGCGCTCGCGGCCAAGGTCGGCATCGCCCGCTCGTCCCTGCGCGAACGGATGGCGCGGCTGGAGGCCGAAGGCGTCATCCGCGGCTATCGCGCGGACATCGCGGCACCTACACCGGGCGTTTCCGCCTATCTCTTCGTCCGCTTGAAGCGCACGCCGGCCCTGGACCTCATCGGCGTCCTGCAAGATGTGCCAGAGGTGCGCGGCTGCGCGTCGCTCACCGGCGATATCGACCTGCTGCTGGAGATCGCCGCCGACACCACGGAGCGCGTCAACGCCGTGCGCGACCGGGTCGCCGCGCATCCGGCGGTCGCCGACGTCACCACCTCCATCGTCCTCAACCGCAACATCTGAAATTCCGCTCCGATCCGCGACTCGGCAGCCCCCGCGTTGCCGCGGCGCGCTGCGCCGGTTACAGTGGCGTGACAACCGCCCCGCAGAGGGCCGCGCGGCGCGGTGGGGGAGATGTGCGATGATTCTGCCGCCCAACCATCTGGCGCTGAAGGGCGCCATGCGCCCACCGGTCATGGCCATCGGCGATTCCATGTTCAACGGCGTGCGCTCGCTCACCATCCGCGACGATCTCGCCGCGGTCTCGCCGGTCCAGCAATTCGTCGAGGCCGTCGGCTTGCCCTTCAAACGACCGGTCTATCCGCGCGCGGTCCTGTTCGACCTCGAAGACATGGCGCGGCAGGGCATCGTTTCGCTTTTTACCCTGCAATCGGCGATGCTGAAGAACGCCAAGGCCTGGCTCGGCGCCAAGCCGAAGGCGAAGCCCATCTTCTTCGACAACATCGCCTGCGCCGGCGCCGATTGGTCGGACCTGTTCGACCGCCGCGGCGGTGACGCGCGGGCCGAGGCGCTGGCCAGCCTCGACCAGCTGCAGGCGGCGGACAATCTCGATCTCGGCGCCGCGGCCCGGCTCTGGTTCAGCCTGAACGACGCCTTCCTGCTCGACCCCAGCGCCGGCTCCGCCTATGCCGAGACTGCGCAGCTCTCGCAGCTCGAGCAGGTCGCCTCGCGCCTCCCGGAACGCCTGCTGGTCAATATCGGCGCCAACGAAGGGCTGTTCCGCTTCGGCATGCTCGGCGCCTATGATTCCAAGGATCTCGACTTCGCCACCTGCCCCGGCGCGCAGGAAATCGTGCGCCAGGCGCGCCGGCTGGGCCAGTTCCTCGCCGCGAACCTCGGGAACGATCTCAAGTTCGTCTATTTCAACACGCTGATTCGGCCGCGCGCGGTGCCGAACCTGGCGCCCTACCAGGACGCCGATTTCCTCGACAACGCCAAGCGCAAGGCGCTGAACGGCAAATACTACAGCGAGTATTCGACCAAGGTGGCGCTGCGCGCGCCGGTGACGCCGCAGGCGATGAAAGCCTACGACCAGGTGATCAAGACCGCCAACGACGAGGCGGTGAAGGCGATCCGGGCCGAGCTCGCCGGCACGCCCATCACGCTGGTGCCGGTCGATCTCTATGCCGGGATCGAAGCCTACGATTCCAAGCACTACGGCGATGCCCGCGCGGTCGAGATCCGCAAGGCCGGCAAGCTGGTGAAGCGCATCACCAACCTGCCCTTCGCCTCGTCGCCGCTGAAATTCCAGGGCGGCATCGCCGGCCTCGACAACATGCACCCCTCGGCCATCGGCTATGCGGCGATCGCCAACGAGATGATCAAGGCCTACAACGCAACGGAAGGACAAGCGGCCGCGGCCATCGACCTGCCCAAAGTCTACCAGAAGGACAGCCTGCTGAAATCGCCGCCGAAGAAGTGGGAGGCGCTGAACAGCCTGATTTCGACCCTGGTGCCGTTCTTTATGTAGCGCGCGTTGCTACAGCCAACCGGATTTCCGGAACTGCCAATACAGCAGGCCGCAGATCACAAAGATCACGCCGAGGACGGTGAAATAGCCGTATTGCCAGTTCAGCTCCGGCATGTTCTGGAAGTTCATGCCATAGATGCCGGCGATGGCCGTCGGCACCGCCAGCATGGCGGCCCAGGCCGCCAGCTTGCGCATCACCTCGTTCTGCCGGGTGCTCGACAGCAGCATTTTGGTTTCCACCACCGTCTTGACGCCTTCGCGCAGCTGCTCGATGCGGTCCAGCAGCGTGACGGTGTGGTCGTAGATGTCGCGGAAATAGGGATGCGAATGCGGGTCGATGACCGGCACGTCGAAGCGCATCAGACGCTGGCAGATGTCGGGCAGCGGCGCCACCGCATGGCGCAATTCGGTCAGCTCGCGCCGCAGGGTCGAGATCTCCGCCAGCTCGTCGCGGTCCTCGACCGGGGAGAACAGCGATTCCTCCAGCTCCTCGATGCGCTCCTCCAGCTCGTCGATGGCGGGGAAATAGTTGTCGACGATGAAGTCCATCAGCGCATAGAGGATGAAATCCTCGCCCTGGCGCAGCATGTTGGGCGAGTTCTCGCAGCGCGCGCGCACGGCGGCATAGGAGCGCGAAGCGCCGTGGCGCACGGTGATGACGTAGCCGCGGCCGACGAACATGCAGGTCTCGCCCATGGCGAAGTCGTTGCCGACGCGCTGGAAGGTCTTCATGGCGACGAACAGGGTTTCGCCGTAGATCTCGATCTTCGGCCTTTGGTGCGCCTTGTAGGCGTCCTCGACCGCGAGCTCGTGGAGCTTGAACTCCTTTTGCAGCTCGGCCAGCATTTCCTGGCTCGGCTCATGCAGGCCGATCCAGATCACCCGCCCGGGCGTCACCTTCATCTCGTCCGGATTGTTGATATCCAGATCCCGGACCTTGTGCCCGCCTTCGTAGACGGCGCAGTTGATGACTGATCCCATGCCTGAACTTCCCACCAGAGCCCGGCCCGAAACCCGGCCCAAAAACTGCCCGAGACCCCGACCGCCGCGCCGCGCCGACGCGATCGCCGCTACCCAGCCTTAATGCAACCCCGAGCCCGAAACAAGCCGCACGCACGGTCCTACCGCGGCGCCGGCCCCATGCCCAGCGCCGCCACGATCTGCGCTGGCGCCTGCCCCGCGGCAGCGGTCCGGATGACCGCGAGGGTGCGGGCGACGGCATCGCCGGGGAGGGCGGCGGCGTCCAGAAAGGCGCGTACCGGTCGCATGTCGAATTCGCCGCTGCGCACCTGGCCGACGAATCCGACCCAATCCTCGGCGCGCTCGATGCGCAGCAGCGGCGCATAATTGTCCGCCTCGATGCCGTAGGTCACCAGCGCCGTCGGCAAGCCGTAGCGCGCGCCGTCGAGCGCGATGGTCGAGGGCGTCGTGATCACCGCCGCCGCATGCGCCAGGAAGGCGTCGGCCGTGAACCGGCGCCACTGCCGCGCATTGGGGTCGGCGATGATCAGGTTCTCTGGCAAGGGCCTTGCGATCGGCGCGCCGGCGCTCCAGCGCCCGCCCATATGGGGCTTCAGCAGAAACAGAAGCTCCGGCGCGGCCTTCGCCGTCGCCACAAGGTCGGCGACGAAGCGTTGCCGGTAGGCATCGTCGTAGCGGTTCCAATGCAGGTTCTCGAACACCGCGATGATCGGCCGTCCCTGGCACGGGAACCCCGCCACGTCGGCGCGCCGCAGGCGCCGCTTGGGGCAGCCGACGGGCACCACCTTGGCGCGGGTATCGGCATTGGCCGATCGCGTCAGCCGCTCGAACCCGCCCCAGGTCAGCACCAGGCGGCTGGCGAATTGCTCCTTCTTCTGGCGATGCGGCTCGCCATAGGTCAGGCCGGCATTGTCCAGCCCATGCTGCAGGTTGAGCGTGACCGCACCTGCGGCATTCGCCGCGCGGACGAAGGCCGCGGCGTGCCGCGCGCCGACACCCTCGCCGTCGGAAGCGGTGATGGCGACGTCGATCGCACCCGCGCGCAAGTCGATCTCGCCCGCGACGACGTCGCGCGCCCGCCAGAAGTCGATCCGCGCGCCGTGCGTGCGGAGCAGGTCGAGACGCCGCGACGCCGGCACCGCGACCTTGGTCAACACCGCGACCCGCACCTCGATGTCGGGACACAGGCTCGCCGCCTCGGCCACGGGGCAGATCAGATCCAGGTCCTGGAATTGCTGCAGCAGGAACACGGCGCGCAGGCGGTGTGTCGCCGCGGATTTCGCGTCGTTCGCCGGCGCGCCGCCGCGTTCGCCGAGGACGGTCCGCCAGGCATCCAGCGCCGCCCGTCCCTGCTGCGCCGATGTCGCCGGCTCCGAGATCTTGCCGGACAGCGCCGCGCGCAGGCCTTGTTCCAGCGCGGCGCCGTCCGCGCCGGCGCCGACGACCGGCCGCCCCAGTTCCGCGGCGAGCAGCGCGCGCGCCTCGGATCGCGCCCGGCTCAAAGCGTCGCCGCCGCACGGCAACAGGCAGACGTCCGCGGCTTTGATCTCGCTTGCAAGGTTTGTCAGGGTGAGCCGCCGGAAATCCGCGGCGATCGGCAAGCGGCCGATCGTCCGGCGGAACAGGCGGCGGGAGGACCCGACGACCCGCAACCGGAACGGCATATCCGCCGCCAGGTCGACCAGCGCGCCCGTGGCCAGCAGCAATTCGCCGAGACCGCCCTCGTCATTGAGACCCGCGCCGTCGCCGAACCAGAGGATGCGCGGCCCCTGCACCGATGATCGCTGCGGGTCGAGGAATCGGCGGCGCACGCAGCGCATGAAGTCGATGGCGCGAATTCGGATCGCGTCGCCAAGCACGCGGGCTCCGATCCGCGGGAAGGCTGCCAGCGCGTCGCGCATGCCGCCGGCGCCGAGCGGCGGATCCGGCAGCACCGCAATGGTGGCCGACACGTCCAGGCGGTCCGCCGCAAGCCGCGCCAAGGCAGCGTTCGCGGCGGTCAGCCGGTGCGCCAGCCGGGCGGCGGCGCGCAGCGAGGCCAAATCGGCGGCCAGCGCCCGCGTGTCACCTATATCGAGCACCACCTGGAGGCCGGCTTCCCGCGCCAGGCGGCAGTTCCCAGCCGTTTCCGGCGCGAACGCGCCGGTGCAGACGATCGTCGCCGCGCCGCGGAGGTCGGCGCCGGTCAGCGCGCCGGTCAAGATCCCGACCGGAACGCCGGCGCGACGCAACTGGCTCGCCGGCAACAACGCGCGCCGCCATAGGCGGAGGTCGCCGCTATCGATACGTGGAATATGGAACAGGATCATCTCAGCTCGGCGGGCACGATTTCAAACAGCCTAGCATGGGTGGAACCGCCGCCGCCAACGCGTGCGGACGTATCGCGACGTTCAGGCGGGCAGCCGCCGCTCATAGCCGTAGCGCCCGAAGTCCTCCGCATAGAGCCGGGCGACGCGAGCCACCAGATCCGCATCATAGAAGGCCGCTGCGGCCGGCAGTTGATGGGCGGACAGATCGCGACGGTCGGCGGCGGGCGCCTGCGCCGCGACGCGCGCGGTGTGATGGCTGGAGCGGAACGCCGGGTTGGCGAAATCCGTCGCCGGCAAACCAAACCGCCGCTCGATCTCGGCCAGCGCGCTTTCCAGGCCGTCCTCGATGCGGATGATCTGGTGCGGCTGGAGCCCGAACAGGACATGCAGCTCGAGCGGCGTCACCTGCAGCCGGTGGTGCAGGTTGCAGCGCATCAGGTCGATGCCCTCCAGGAACTGCACGAATTCGCGGAACGAGAACCGCCGCTGCTGGTCGACCGGCCGGCCGAGCAACGCCTGCAGAGACGCATCTTCATAGCCGTGCCGGTAGGCGTGAAGGAAGGAACTGACCGCGCGCTCGAACGGATTGCGCACGATCTTCACCACGTGCCGGCTGTGCTGGCCGAGATGCGCGAGGCGGTCCAGATACCGCCCGGTCTTCTGGTAGCAACGCAGGCGATAGCGATGAACCCAGGGGCTGAAGGCGAGTGCCTCCTCCAGCAACCCGTTGTGCCGGAACGCCCAGGTGACCGCCGTGGTGCAGGCCGCCTTGGGCGACCACATCACGACGATTTCGGCCGGCTCCACGAAAGTCAGGTGCGAGCGCCGCCTCTCATGGTGGGTCGTCGGTAAAAAATACCTGAGTTTCATGCTGTTGCGGAGAATGCCCGGATCCCGGCCAAGAGCCCGCCGGGGCCGCAAAAAGGTTGCAATTCCGGCGGGTGGACCGGCTGGCGCGCGGCCAGTTGTTGCCGCTCCCCCGGATTCTGTCAATCGCCAGGGCCTGACGACCGGAGCACGGAACCCGGCTGGCGGGGAACCTCCGACCTATACAATCCGGCCCCGTTTGCGGTAGCTTAGGTACAAGCTGAAAGTCACAAAAAAACAACGACTTGAACAATAAGCACCGGCGGGCATGAACCGCTTGCGCTTGGCCTGCGACGGATGAGCGGGATGGATATGCTGAGTGCACGAGGTTCGGACGCCAATATGAGCGACGGGCAACTGCTGACGCGGATTGCCAAGGGCGACCATGAGGCGGTGACCGCCCTGTACCAGCGTCTGGAGCGGCCGCTTTTTGCTTTCCTGGTCAAGACGCTGCGCGACCGGGAGGCGGCTGCCGATGTCCTGAACGAGACGATGCTGGACGTCTGGCGTCAGGCCGGCCGGTTCGAGGGCAAGTCCTCTGTCGCCACCTGGATCTACGCCATCGCGCACCACAAGGCCGTCTCGTGGCTGCGCCGCCGGCGGGAAGTGGAGCTGGACGAGGAAGCCAGCGCGGCGATCGCCGACGACGCGCCTTTGGCCGACAGCAAGCTGGCGGCGGCGGATATCGCCCAGGCGATCGCCAGGCTGCTGGAGAAGCTCAGCGTCGACCATCGCGTGGTGCTGCAATTGGCGTATTTCCAGGAATTCAACGTGAGCCAGATCGCCGAAATCCTCGACTGCCCGGAGAATACGGTGAAAACCCGGATGTTCTATGCCCGGCAGCGCCTGCGCGCGCTGCTGGAAGCGGAAGGCATTGCGGGGGCGGCGGCATGAGGAACGTCAAGCACCCGCACGGCGCGCTCGAACCGCAGGACGTCGAGGAGTTGCTGCCCTGGTACGTGACCGGTCGGGTGACGCGCGAGGAAGCCCGCGGCATCGAAGCCGCGTTGAAAACGATGCCCGACCTGGCGGAGAAGCTGGCTGCGGTGCAGCGCGAGCGCGACGCGGTCGCCCGCGGCAGCGAAGCGGTCGAGCCGCCGCCGCCGGAGAATCTGCAGCGCCTGCTGCAGCAGGTGGAAACCACGCGCCAGGCGCGCGTGCCGAAGGTCGAGCCGGCTGCTTCGGGCGCCGGCTGGCTGGGCACGGTCTTCGGCCGGCGGGTCGTCTGGCAGGTGGCCTTCGCCGCCGCTTGCGTCGCCATCGCGTTCATGGGCGCGCGCCTCTACGATCCGGACGATGCCGCGACTTTCGGCACTGCGGCCAACATCGCCGGTTCCGAATCCGGCGCCACGCTTGTGGTGACCTTTCTGCCCGGCGCGTCAAATGCCGACATGTCGGCGCTGCTGAACTCCCTCGATGCGGCGATCGTGGACGGGCCGAAGCCTGGCAATGCCTATGTCCTGCGCCTGCCTTCGGCCGACCCGGCGGATATCGCCGCGGCCATGGAAAAGCTGGTGGCGCGAAAAGACCTCGTGCAATCGGTGTTGCGCGGGTCGTAGCCGGCCCCACCGGAGCGGAAGGAGATCGCCTTGCTTAGGCGCGCGCTTCCACTGACCGCTTGTCTGGTATTCGGCCTTGCCGTTGCGGCAGCGCCGATCGGCTATGCGCATGCCGCCGGCACGGCATCCTCTCCCGCGCCCAGCCTGCCGCTGATCATGCCGCCGCCATCGGGCGGCGGCGGTGGCGGCGGCGGTGGTGGCTCCGGCGGCGGCAGCCCGCCCTCACCCCCGCCCCCCGGTGCTCCGGATAGCGGCTGCTGTGCCGGTGGAGGCGGTGGCGGCGGTGGCGGAGGCGGCGGCGGTGGAGGCG
>WBZN01000853.1_pt1 | contig 10067 bp, 9 predicted proteins | sample 5204281 | NCBI WGS metagenome assembly WBZN01 (sample SAMN12344347, study PRJNA552823) | activated sludge metagenome | biome: Activated sludge suspended growth; feature: Nitrification reactor; material: Wastewater; isolation source: activated sludge from nitrification reactor of wastewater treatment... | reverse complement strand
TGAAAAGGCAAGGTCGGCACCCCGGTTCAGCGGCATGGGTACCACCTGTACCGCCCTGGTGGTGATCGGTCAAACGGTTTATTATGCACACGTGGGCGACAGCCGGGCATACATGCAGAAGGGAGATACGATTGTTCAGATCACCCAGGACCACACTTATGTACAGGAGCTTGTGAACCAGGGAGAGATCACAGCAGAAGAAGCAGCGGTTCACCCCAAGCGGAATATTCTTACCAATGCCATGGGAACCAAAGCGGACATGAGGGTTGATACCGGGAAGTTTTCCCTGCGTTTTGAAGACGGGGATAAACTCCTGATCTGCTCAGACGGATTGTACGATTACCTGAATAATGATGAACTGAAAGAGATATTGAAAAAGGAAGACCCGAAAAACGCGGCAACGATTATGATCGGCCAGGCAAAGGCAAGGGGAGGTCATGATAATATCACCGTGGTTATTGCTGAACGGGAAGGAGTGGCCGGCCAGGCGGAAAACGGATTAAAATTAACCCGGGATGCAGAGCTGCCCAAACTTACCAGGGACGCAGATCTGCCAACCGATATTGCTGAATAAATATGATCGGAGAAAAAATACACAACTACGAAATCACCGCCCACCTGGGCCAGGGAGGAATGGGTAATGTTTACCGGGCCACTGATACCATGCTGGGCCGGGAAGTGGCATTGAAGATGCTGCATACGCAGCTGACCATGCAGCCACAGTTCCTCGACCGGTTTAAAAAAGAAGCCCGGGTGCTGGCGCAGTTGCTGCACCCCAACATTGCGGTGATCTATAATTTTATTGAACAGGGAGGTAATCATTTTATGGTGATGGAATACGTGGAGGGCACAACACTCGACGACCTGTTGAAAAAACACCGTGTTCTGCCGGCTGCTTTTATTGTGCCGGTTTTTATACAGGCCCTGGAAGGATTGCAACATGCACACCGGAAAAATATTTTTCACCGCGATATCAAACCATCTAATATCATGATCACCCCCGACGGCATGGTGAAGCTGATGGATTTTGGTATCGCAAAGGTGGCCGGCGAACAAAAGATGACACAGGTGAATAAAATTGTGGGCACTGTTGAATTCATGGCCCCCGAACTGATACAGGGAAAAGAAGCATCCCATTCATCCGACATTTATGCAACCGGGGTTACTATGTATGAACTGCTTTCAGGCAAACTGCCTTTTGAAAGCGATACTGATTTTAATCTGATGCAGGCCATCCTGAAAGAAAGGGTGAAATCGCCCGACAGGCTTAATGCGTCGGTGCCTAAATCACTTGCCGACATCATCATGAAATCGCTGGAAAAAACCCCGTCTGCCCGCTATGCTGATGCCCGTGCATTTCAGCAGGCCCTTATCAGCGCCTTCCCTCATTACCGCGAAATAAACCTGTCGGTACTGTCAGCTCCTGTAACCTCTTTTGCCGGCGTGATGAATCCCACACAGATCAGCAGTGATCTTCTTACGGCCGAAGCGATGAAAACAAAAACGGAGATATGGAAGAACCCGGCTGCGATGATGGAAAACGTAACCAACAGTGTGAAAAAAAACAAGAAAACCTATTTTCTTGCCGCCGCCGTGCTGATCTTTTTGCTGTTTTTACTGGGAATCATTTTCGATAGGAAACAACCGGATAATAAAATTGCCGGAGCTGAGGTAAGTGAAGGAAGTAAGAATGTGTCCGGCGATACTAACAGTGTTTCCCTGTCACCGGCTTCAGGGCAGCAGGAGCCGGTAGTGAATAACGAGCCGGTAGTACGCAATACACCTGCCCAGGAAGAGAAGCCGGTGACAGAAAAACCCAAAGAAAAGAAAGTGGATGTCATCAGGAATGAACCGGTGGCAAAAAAAGAGGAGAGTAAAATAACAGTGCCTGTGAGTTCACTGGTGGAGAAAAAAGAAGAAAAAAAGGAAGAGCCCAAAGAAATTTTTATAAAATCTAAACTGGAAGTGGAGCTTGCCCTTCGTACCGATCTCGGTAATGCAGCGGAACGGAAGGAAATACCGGTCAGTTTTTCCGTCAGCTACCCGGTTACCTATGAAGGCACCACGATCATACGTGCAGGTGCGACAGCCACAGGTACTATAAAATTGGGCAGGGTACTCACAGATATCGAGATCAGTTCGGTGACTGCAGCAAACGGCCAGCCAATACGGTTGAAGGCGGCAAAGGCACACGGAAAACGGAGTGAGATCAGTTCGGACCGAAGTTATACAGCAATCATTTTGCCGGGAACAAAGCTGACTTTTTAAAAATGGTTATTTCACGTCGAAGTCCACCACCACTTTTTCGGTTTTTGGGTGCGACTGGCAGGTGAGGATAAATCCCTGTTCCACTTCATCGTGTTCCAGCCCCCAGTTTACGTCCATTTCCACTTCACCTTCCAGCAGCTTCGCCTTGCAGGTGCAGCATACACCCCCTTTACAGGCAAAAGGAAGATCGGCCCCTTGCTTCAGGGCAGCATCGAGAATGCTGTCGTTTCCGGATCCGAGATCGAAATCGAAACTCCTGCCATCCAGTTTAACGGTAATCCTGCTTTTGGGAGCATTGTCAGCCGGTTGCCGGGTTATCTTTTTGGTTTCCGGTGTTTGCCCGGGTGTGGTGAATAGTTCAAAATGTATCTTCTTCTTATCGATGCCCAGGCCTTCCATAAAGTCTTTCACACAAAAGATCATTTCTTCCGGGCCGCAAATAAAGATATCGTCTGCATGAAGGTAATCGATCAACCGGTTAAGCTCTGTTAATTTAGAGGTATCGATCCTTCCGGAATTGATCGGGGCATCGGTTCTTTCACGACTCAATATGTTGATAAAATGAAAGCGATGGAGATATTTGTTTTTCAGTGCCTCCAGCTCTTCAAAGAAAATGATAGAATGACGGCCCCGGTTGCCAAATACCAGTGTGAAACGGCTTTTAGATTCGGCCTGCAGTGTGGTTTTTATAATGGAAATGACCGGTGTAATGCCGCTCCCTGCCGCAAACGCCAGGTAATTCTTTTCGTTTGCACCATTCAGCAATGTATTGAATTTTCCGGTGGGGGGAAGTACATCCAGCTGGTCATTCACCTTCAGTGCTTCATTTGCAAAGGACGAAAACCTGCCACCCTCCACTTTTTTAATCGCAATGCGCAGTTCACTCTCAAAGGGTGAAGAACAGATTGAATAGGAGCGGCGGAGTTCTTCCCCGTTGATTATTTTTTTGATGGTGATGTTCTGCCCCTGTTCAAATAAAAACTCATTCCTGAGCGCTTCGGGTATTTCAAAGGCAACAGAAATACAGTCTTCGGTTTCCCGTTTAACGTCTTTTACTTTCAGCGGATGGAAGTGAACTGCCATAAATTTATTTTGTGATTCCGTTTAATAAATGATTCACCATGTCCTGTTCCAGTGTTTCAGCAGGGATGAATCGTTTGTGCTGCTGCCAGAACTCCAGTCCCCGTACGGCCGATAAAATGGTCAATACAGCAACACGGGGGTCTGTATTATGCAATTCGCCGGAGTTGATTCCTTCCTGAACGAGCTGCACCAGTCTTTTTTCGTAATTTCTGCGCTGGTCTAAAAACCCGGAAAAATGAGGTTCTTTCAGGTGTTTCCATTCATGGTTGGCCACGTAAACTTCGTCAAAATCGTTCAGCATCATTTTAATATGAAACCGGATGATACTTTCTATTTTATCCAAGGTGCTTCCTTTTGTATACTCCGTGTTGTCCAGGTGTTTGGTAAAAGCTGCTGCCACTTTAAAGCACAGGATCTGCAGTAATTCACTTTTAGACCCGATGTGATTGTACAGACTGGGCGCTTCCACACCTACGGCTTCCGCCAACTCCCGCATGGAAGAAGCGGTATATCCTTTCGTTTTAAAAAGCGTGGCCGCCGTCCGTGTGATTGTATCCTTTTTCGAGTTGTTTTTACCCGGATCGATCTTGGCCATCCACTTTTTCGACAAAACTAACACTTATTAGTTTTTTGGCAGATTTTTTGTGATTGATTTTAAGGAGAAAAGTTTGTATTAGCCAGGCAGGCTATATTAAATATAATTTATTGTTTTTCAATTAATTATCTCCTTTATTTTCAGCGAGATTGCTTCGGCTAAGAAAACAAGAAAGCAATACGGTTCGTTCCAGGACTGATTTACTTTCAGAAAAAAATGATCATTTTCCTGAAAATAAATTATGATAATATTTAAAAAATACTAATTTTACAGCCTGCTCAGTTATCTAACTCTCTCCAATCTTATTTAAAAACCGTTCCTTAATATCATTTATGTAAGGCTCGCCACCATTGACTAAACTATTTAAACAATCAGTTTAATGCTATAATATTATTATTACCTTTTTTCTTGTGGTTTCAGAGGTAAGCAAGGCCGGAGATTTTTATCTCTGGCCATCTTTTTTAAAGGACTTTCTGGTTTTGTCTATGAAAACAAGTTGATCACCGATAAAGGCTGCGCCGGACAATTTCAAATATTTTTCTTTGCAGATAATAAAGATGAATTATTCTTTGGTGGCTAAACTCAATAAATAACCGGTTACTCACCCGGCAGCCAGGTTGATGAAATCAACGAGTGGTTTCATGGCCTGGAACCGTTTGGTTAGTTCCCGGGTAAAGCCCTTGCTTTGTATTTCTGTATCAGTGAACGTGCTGGTTACAATAAAACTTTTTCTTTTTATGTATTCAATGGCGGGATTGTTCTCATCATAATTCTTGGGAGGCCTTGTCAGGGATTCCCCTTCCAACCCTTTTGGAAACATTTTTTTAAAAGCCTTCGACTCCACCATCTTTTTCCATTCGTCAAAGCCATAGTCAATCTCCTGCCGGATACCTGCCAATACCGGGGGCTCGGGCATCCAGATGCCGCCGGCAATAAAACTTTTGCCGGGTTCAATGTGCATGTAATACCCGGCGCCTAACCCCTTTTTCCCGTCTTTGTTGAAATAGGCAGCCATATTATTCTTGTAAGGATCTTTGTTTTTGCTGAAGCGAACATCGCGGTTGATCCGGAACAGGCAGTTCTTTGCTTCCAATCCGGCGATCGATGGATCAAATGAACCAATGCCTTTGATCACCTGAGCCACCAGCAACACAAAATCCTCTTTGGCGGCATCGTATTGTTTGCGGTTTTTGTCAAACCAGGGTTTGTTATTGTTCTTTTTAAGATCTTTCAGAAACTTCAGGGAAGATGGCTGGAGCATGTGCATTTTTTTGGAAAACGAATGTACAGAAAATTAAAAAGGGAATTGTGGTTCAATTCCCTTCACCGGATCGTTCATTATTACCGTATACGTCCCCAGTTCTCGCCACTGCGTATCCGGTATAACGTCATTTCACTCACGCTGTACCGGGCGGCCAGTTGTTTGTAGGTAATGCCCCGCCCGGGATCGTTCAGGATATGTTTAATGGTTTTTACCTGGCCGGCATTCAACTTCAATCCCACGGTTTTGTTGGCCTGCCGGATCTTATAGGCAATTTTTTCCGGACTTTTCTGCTGGTGTGTACTTACCGTATCCAGGGTGGCCCACTGCAGGTTTTTAAAATGGTTGTCTTTCTTTTTGTGATTTACGTGGATTACGTACCGGTATCTTGGCGAGGGTTTCCTGCAAAACAGCCTGGCTACTTCACGGTGAATATAGATGGTTCCGTTTCCGCCTTTCACATGAAGGTTTAATGTACGGTAGCCCGAAGTGGTGGAGCCGCTCAGGAGCTTGCCGTCTTTTTCAACATCAGCATGATAGCTGGCTGCCCTGCCATGTGAAGAAACTGCGTATTTTTTCCGGAACTGTTTATGGCCATTGAAGAGAATCTGTTTCCAGGTTTCGCCGGGATGCTTTTTAATCATAACACGACGATTTAGGTGAAACGGGCCAGCCCGATAGCCCGTAATGTTCTGGGGCTTCCTCTCTAAATATAATACATTTTTTCTGCTACGCCGGTAGCATTTTCAGGAAATCTTCTTCAGAGATAATGGTCACCGTAGCCAGTTTTTTTGCTTTTTCCAGTTTACTCCCTGCATCTTCTCCCACCACCAGGTAGTTGAGTTTGCTGCTTACGCCAGATACAATGCTGCCGCCATTCTTTTCCACCAGGGCCTCGGCATCACTTCGTTTCAGTTTTGATAAGGTGCCCGTGAACAGGAATGTTTGCCCGCTTAGGTTTCCGCCGCTTACCAGCTCCTTTTTTTCATTCTTCAGCTGAACGCCGAGTTCTTCCAGTTGTTCCAGCAGCCGGATATTATTCCGGTTGTGGAAGAAGTCATACACCGTTTTGGCAACCTTAACGCCCACGTCTTCCAGCTGCTGCAACTGCTCTTCGGAATAGCCGGTAAACTGCATGAGGTGATCAACGGCATGTGCCAGCGTTTTGGCGGTGGTTTCACCCACGTACCGGATGCCCAGTGCATAAATGATGCGGTGCAGGGGCTGCTTTTTTGAATCTTCAATGGCCTGCCGCAGTTTGGTAATTGACTTTTCACCAAAACCATCCAGCTTTTTTATTTCTTCCCAGGGCAGGGTATATACGCCCGGGATATTCTTCAGCAATCCCAGCTCATAAAACTTGCGCACATTGGCTTCGCCAAAACTGCGGATGTCCATAGCGTCTTTACTAACAAAATGAATGATGCCTTCCACGATCTGTGCCGGGCAACTGAGGTTGATGCAGCGCCATACGGCTTCGTCTTCCGGCTTGAATAATTCACTGTGGCAAACCGGACATTTCGTCGGGAATTTTATTTTCTTCTCCGTCCCTTTTCTCAGTTCCGGGAATGATTTTACAATCTGGGGGATTACATCACCGCTACGCTCAATCAAAATAGCATCTCCCAGCATCAGGTCTTTCTCTTTAATGTAATCTTCGTTGTGAATGGAAATGCTGCTTACCGTAACACCACCCACCTGCACGGGTTCTATTTTAGCCACCGGCGTAACGGCACCGGTGCGTCCCACCTGGAATTCCACGCCAAGCAGCTTACTGGTTCCCTGCCTGGCTTTGAATTTAAAAGCAACGGCCCACCGGGGATGATGAGAAGTCATGCCCAGCCGGTCCTGCAGTTTAAGGTCATTCACTTTTATCACCATGCCGTCGATCTCATAACCCAGGTCGTCTCTTTTTTTCTCAAACTCATTCACTTGCTTAATCACCGCATCGATGCCTTTAACGATTTTCATTTCTTTTTGCGGACTACGGAAGCCAAGATTCCACAACATTTCCAGCATGCCGGAGTGAGTTGATGGCTGATCATTGGCCGCTGTTCGTTGGGTATTCTTCCGGCCAACGATAAAACTTACATGGTAAAGAAATGCTTCCAGGTTTCTACGGCTTACCTCGGCTGTATCTTTTATTCTTAATGAACCCGCAGCAGCATTGCGTGGGTTGGCCAGCGGCGGAAGTCCTTCTTCCATAATGGCATCATTGTATGCCTTAAAATTCGTTTTGTTCATCAGTACTTCACCACGGATTTCCACCTGTTCTATTCCGTAGCTGCTGAACCTGGCAGAAAGCGGCACCGACCTGATCTGTTTGATGTTGGGTGTGATATCATCGCCCACTTCTCCATCGCCCCGGGTGGCACCCCGGAAGAGAAGATCATTTTCATAGATCACAGAAATGCTGGCACCGTCGAATTTGGGCTCCACGCAATACTCAATGGTATCAAGACCGGAAAGCTCTCTTACCTTCCGGTCAAAGTCGACCAGGTCGTCAGCATTGTAAGAATTGTCCAGTGAAAGCATGGGTACCAGGTGCTGCACTTTCGGGAAGTCTTTAATCAGTCCTTTGCCCACCCGTTGTGTGGGGGAGTCACTGGTTACACTGCCGGGATTTTCTTTTTCGAATTTTTCCAGCAGTTTAAAAATGGAGTCGTATTCAAAATCGCTGATCAGCGGATCATTCTGAACATAATAACGGTATTCATGAAAGCGGAGACAGTCTCTCAGCTCTTCCACGTTCTTGCTGTTCACTTCCCCGCCTTTATTTTTTTTGGCAATGGAAATCCACTCCGTTGTTTTCTTCTGTAATTGGTTCGTTTGTTTGGAATCGTACATATAGAAATAAAGTCTTCTTAAAGATAAAAATCCTTTCACAAATGCAGGGTGCCGGGTCGTTTTATCAGGACGGATTGATCTGCTGCAGGTACTCGTTCAGCACAATCTTCAGCTGCCGCTTTACAATGGCGCCCATGGTTTGGCTGCGGGAAAAATAGTGGGTGTTGAAATGGGCATTCAGTTCTTCCCGCAATGTTTTTATTTTATAATTGTCCGAGATCTCATCCCGTGCCATGATGTTGAGCAGCTCCAGCAATTGCTTGCGGCTGGCAAATACCCGGTGCGCCATAGCCGTGCGCTCTTCGGCCTGGTATTGTTCAATCACTTCCGGGCTAAGGGTTTTTAACACCAGCTCCACGTACTCGTAATTCTCTTTATAGAACTGCGGCAGGTACAGGTTCTTTCTTCCCTCGTAGCATTGCTGGTCAAAATCGATGGAGCGGATGCGGTACTGGTAGTCTTCTATATCCGGGGTGATGTCGATCACGAAATTATAGCTCCGCATATCGCCCAGCAGCCGGGCAAAGCAGCGTTCGTTGAACTTTACAAATTCCTTGGCAATGCGGATCTTATTTGTTTCGGGTTCGTTCAGGTATTCTTCCAGGAAGATATCACCCGGGATACCTGGAATATGTTCTTCCACCAGGGTGTTTTTGTGGTACAAGTAAGTAATGCGGTTGGGACTGAGCAGGTGTTCCAGTTCCAGTCCATAAATACGGGAAGCATCGGACGCTTTGATATAATAGTGATCGTAATTGTCGTTGATGCGGTTGATGATGCGGATGCGGAAGGGCATGCTGTTACCGAATTCGCAAAAATCGATGCGCTCCACATCCAGGTGGTTGATAAAACTCAGGTTGCCTTCTGTTTTTAAAGCCGCATAGGTTTTGATCAATCCTTCTTTCAGGAATTCCATTTCCTTCAGGTCATATACTGCCGTTTCCCAGTGGGTGAGTTTTCCTTTTTTATTGCGAAGAGCCGTGGTGTGGCGGTAGTTGAGCAGGTCTTTGTAGGCAACCGGCAGGGCAATATCCCGCCCGTACTGGTGCAGGTATTTCTGCAGGCGGTCGCTCACCGGGAAAAGATCCTTTTTCATGAGCGGCCGGTCCGATTCATTCTTTATTTTGGCATTGATGATTTTATCGAACTGCATGCTGTAAAGATACGCTCCAAAATGGTTGCTTTGCATGACCTCATTTGGCCTATTTTTGAGAAACAATCTACTGCCATGACGTTTAAAAACTGCTACAGCAATTCTTTATTCCTTATTCCTTGTTCCTTGTTCGTTATTCTTTTTGCTTCCTGCAAATTCCGCCAGAAAGCCGATCTCATCGTTCACCATGCGAAAATTTATACCGTAGATGAAAAATTTTCGGTGGCAGAAGCGATGGCGGTACGGGATGGAAAGGTCATTGCAACGGGAACGAATGATGATATCCTGAAACAATATGAATCGGATAAGATGGAAGATGCACAGGGCAAAGCCGTATTTCCCGGGCTTATTGATGCACATGCACATTTTGTCGGGTATGGCTCCAGCCTGCAGAAGGTAAACCTGGTTGGTACAGCAAGCTGGGAAGAAGTGCTTACCCGCTGCAGCGATTTTTCAAAATCCCTTTCACCCGGTCAGTGGCTCACCGGCCGGGGCTGGGATCAGAACGATTGGGCCGTAAAAGAATTTCCCGTAAATGATAAACTGAATGAACTGTTCCCTGACCGGCCGGTATTGATTACCCGGATTGATGGGCACGCTGCCATTGCCAATAATAAAGCACTGGAGATTGCCGGCATAAAACCGGGTGATAAACTGGAAGGGGGAGAAGTGGAAGTGAGAGATGGAAAGCTGACGGGCATACTGGTGGATAATGCGGTGGACCTGGTTACGGCAAAAATTCCGGCGGCCACAGAGGCACAGGCAAAAGAAGCATTGATGCTGGCGCAAAAAAACTGTTTTGCCACCGGCCTCACCGGCGTACATGACTGCGGACTGGATTATACCGATGTGCAGCGGGT
>WBZN01002556.1_pt1 | contig 10070 bp, 8 predicted proteins | sample 5204281 | NCBI WGS metagenome assembly WBZN01 (sample SAMN12344347, study PRJNA552823) | activated sludge metagenome | biome: Activated sludge suspended growth; feature: Nitrification reactor; material: Wastewater; isolation source: activated sludge from nitrification reactor of wastewater treatment... | reverse complement strand
TGAACGCGATCGCCTCCCCGGCAAAGGCCGTCGGGGCAGCGGGCGCGAGCGTGAGCGACTCCACTTCCGGCGCCGTGACGACCACCTGGGCGGTGGCGCTGGTGCTGTTGAACGAGGCCGTGATGGTGGCCTGGCCTTCGGTCTGGGTGGTGACCGGGAATGACGCCGTCAATTGCCCGGCGGCGACCGTGACACTCGGTGGGACCGTCACGACCGAGGTCGCACTGTTCTGGAGCGTGATAACGGTCGGATCCGTTGGGGCTCGATTGATCGTGACCTGCAGGACACCCGTGCGGCCCTTGGCCAGGGTCAAGGGAGCGGTGACCGGCGGGATCGGCCCAAGCGCTGTGACGACCGGCGGAGGTGGGACAATAGTCACGGTGGCCGTCGCCGTCCCATTCAAGGTCGCGGTGACAGTCGCCGTCCCGATGGTCAGGCCAGTCACCGAAACCGGCGCCGTCGTGAGCCCAGCCGGCACGGTCACGCTGACCGGCACATCCACAACCGTCGCGTTGTTGGTCGTGATGGGGACCATCGTATCCGTCGCTTGCGCGGCGTTGAGGGTGACGATCAGCGTGCCGGTCGCCCCCTGCACCACGGCCAGCGGACTCGGCGTGAGCGCGAGCACTTGCGGCGGCTGCGGCGTCACCGTCACGGTCGCCTGCTTACTGATGGCGCCCAGGGTCGCCGTTACCTGCGCGGTACCCGTGGCCAGGGCCGTGACTGTGAAGATGGCCTGCGTCTGGTTGGGCGGCACGGTCACCGTCTGCGTCGCGGGCATCTGGAGCACGGTCGGCTGATCCACGGAGAGCGCGAGATCCGTCGGGCTACTTTGGGCCGCATTCAAGGTAACGGTCAACGTGCCGATGGCTCCGACCACCAGGGACTGACTCGCCGGCTGGAAATCGATGAGCGCGACGATTGGCGGCACGACATCGATAGCGGCTTCCGCCAGTGAACTGCCGAGCGTCGCCCGGACCATCGCCGTGCCTAACGTAACAGATGTGACCGTGAACGACGCCATCGTTTGCCCGGCCGGGACAATCACGGTCGGCGGCAGGGTGACCACCCCACTGGGCGTGGTCGTGAGGGTCACGGTCGTCGGGCCGACTTGGGCCGCTGAGATCGTCACCGTCAAGGACGTCGTGGCCCCGAGCGTGAGCTGGCTCGCCGGAGGCGTGAGCGAGACTACGGTGGGCAAGGCTGGGGTGACGGTCACATGGCTGGTCGCACTGGTCCCATTGAGCGTCGCGGTGATGTCCGCTTGCCCCACCGTGTTCGCCGCCACGGTGAAGGAAGCACTCACCTGACCAGCCGGCACTGTGACGGTCGCCGGGACCGCCGCGATACTGCCGGCGGAACTGCTGAGGGCGACGACCGTATTCGTCGCTTGGGTGGCATTGAGCGAGACGGTCACCTGCCCACTCCCGCCTTGGGTGATGCTGAGGGCGGAGGGTGTCAGGCTACTGATGGTGGCGGTCCCACCCACCACCCGGACGGTGCTGGTGATGGTCTTGCCATTGAGAGTGACCTTGATCTGGGTCGTGCCGGCGCTCACCCCCGTGACCGGAATGGAGACAAAGCCTTGTCCGATGCCGACCGCGACGCTACTCGGAACCGTGGCCACATTGGGGGCGGTACTGACCACCGACAGGGTCGTTGCCTGGAGCGGGACCGGGAACAACAGGGCCAGCAATGAGCTGGTTGAGCCGGACTGGATGGTTTTCGGATTCGGGAGCAGCACGACCGGCTGCGGCGGCGGCAGGGCAATCGTGACGCCGAGACGGCTTGCCCGAGTGAGGGCGTCGAAATAGGCACGGACCCCCGTCACGTTGGCCTTGGTGCCACAGGCCGTATTGCTGGCCGTGGTCCCCATGCGGGTGGAGACGCGAACCGCGAGGGTTTGGGTCACCGTATCCAGTGGGGTCGTCGGGATACTGCCCAGGGCCACGCTGATGTCTTGGGCCGTAGTGGCGGAGGCTGTCAGGGTACTCACGCAGCGCGTGAGCCCGGAACTCAGGACTTGGCCATTGACCAGCGCCTCAACCAGGACATCGACCTTGCCGCCGACGTCCCCGCTACTCTTGAAGCCCAGCCAGAGATGCGCCGTCGTCAGCGCCGTCAGCGTCGCTTTGCCATTGATCCCGGCGGGCGGGGTCCACGAACCCAGGGTCACCCAGGGATTGCCGCCACTGAACGCGAGACCGGTAGAGTCCTTCGTCTTCGCTGTGAGGCTGAGCGGTGGAATCAGATCCGCGGTCAGGGTCGGGGGATTGGCGGTTCCCCCGCTCCCATGCAGATACGCATCGAGCGTGACCGTCGAGGATTGCGCGAAGGCCGAGGTGACGGAGAGCAGGAGGCCACCCAGAAGGGCCAGGCCCCCTGCCCCGATGATGCGATTCATCATGCCGGTTCGAACACGCGCGTGGGTCATCGACGATCCTTTGTGAGCGGTGAACAGCAGGGAGTATGGTGCATGCAGCACGCGAGGAACTGGCGTACGTAGCCTTAACTAGCACGGCATCTGGCTTCTGGCGAACAGATTCGTCTTTTCGGATAGCACAAAAATGGATCGAGACGAGAGGCCGTATGCGAGGTCAGCTCGGCCCTATTCGTGATAGGGCGTTCGGGGAGGAGGGAAGGCTACGTAGGACCGAGCGGGAGCCTATGGCTCGTACCAGCGAACGCACGAAGAATTACGAAGGTTCGACCGAAGACTCGGTTTTCAGCTGGATCGTCGTTTCGACGTCAGATTGCGCCGCGAGAATCTTGACGGTCGTGGGAGTGATGGCGGCCACCTGAAACTGGCCGTCGAGGGTATCGCCCAGATGAATGATATAGATCTCCTGGCCCTTGCCGAGAAAGGCTTGTTGTTCACCCTGACCCGTCAGATACCCAAGATAGCGGTACTGCGCCATCACTTCACGCAGTTGCTGCCGGGCGCGCTCCCGCGCCAGTCGCGCGGCCTGTTCGGCCACTACTTCCGGAGAGGGCATCGGGGGCGCGGGTGGAACCACCGGCATCGCGACCACCGGCACCGGGAGCGGAGGTGGCACCGCTTTCTTGTTCATCGCCGCCCTGACGAGGCGCTTGTCCGATGTAGGTGTCTCAGCGGCTTCGAAAATGTTGCGCTTCGGCGTCGACGGCAAGTGCGCCGCCACCATCCGCATCGGACGTAGCTCCAAGGCATCGTCCGTGACGGTCGGTGTTGCCGCCTTCGTCACACGCTGTCCAGACGTATAGGTCAATGGCACCTCACCCAACTCCGGCAGACTGCTGACCTGCACTGCGGCTACCGTCACCCACAGTCCCATCAGCCCACCCAGCATCACGTTCTTGCCCGGAACTCTCATGACAGACTCCCCGTCGGTGGATTCGGCCGCAAGAACGTCGCGACCGTGACATGAAACACCACTGAAGACGACCCCCCCTTGTCACTTTTCGCCGTTCGGCTCGCGTTGAGGCTTTCGATGACCACATAGGAGTCAGCCGACTCCAGTCGGTGAATGAAGCGATAGACCGCCGCATAGTCGCCGGTCACGGAAAACGAGATCGACGCCTTCACCGGCATGCCCGCGGCGTGTGAGCGCTCGACCGCATACTGCATCCCAGGAATGCTCACGCGCTCGCTGCGTCCCAGTTCAGAAATGGCGAGCGCCAAAGAGGCAAACTCCGTCTCGGTCGGAAGGCCCCGCCAGACCTCGTCTAACTTCAGCTTGATCGCCCGCATCTCTTCCTGGGTCTTGCGTGTGGCCTGCAGTGCAGCCTGCGCTCGCACGGCGGTGTGATAGGCTGCTTCGGCCTGAGCAAGATGTTCCTGCGCAGGGCTCAGTCTGTAGAAGCCACTCGTCGCGGCAAGGAGACCGGCCACTATCGTGACACTCATGAGCGGCACGCAGGACAGGAGCAACGACCGGCTACACACGGGCAACTGTATATGTCTGGGCAAATTAGCCATGCGTTCCCCCTACAGCGACGGTCGGTAGCCCACGGTCAACTGAAAGTCTACGCCTCGCGCAGATTGCATGGTGTCCGGCGTCGCCATGCTCGCCTGTGACGCTCGCGACGACTGCCCCTCCTGATGCTCAAGACGATGACTGGCCAACGCCGCATGCCGAAACGCCGCGTGCTGTTCCAAATTGGTCATGAACGTATGGATGTCTTGCAGCGACGCCGCCGATCCATGCAGCGCCACCGTCGAGTCCTGAAAGTTCAATTGCACGGTGCAAAGGGCCATATGCGGAGGGATGGTGGTCTCCAAATCGGCCAACAAACGAGACCAGGAGAACGCCCGCTTCTCGGCGAGCTGGTTGACGAATCGCACCTCGCGCGTGATGGTCGCGATCTGCTCCACGGACAACGTCAGTCGCTCACGGGTCATGCGCTCTGCCCGGCTCGTATTGGCCTGATTCAACCGCTGCACCACGCCATCGAGATGTGTGGCGGTCTCCTCCATCACCACACTGTCGCTCCACCACTTGAGCGCAGCTGCCAATGAGGCACAGCACAGGACGACGGCCATCCACTGCATCACACGCAGGATGGCAATGGCCGTCGGCGTGATCGAGAGCGTGATGTAAGGCATGGAACGGCTCGCACTCGGCGAGCGCAGGAACGGAACCCATGCCACGCTCACCGGAGTTTTCATCATCCGACCACCGTCGCCATCGCCGAGAGTCCGTTCAAGGAGCCCGTCTGGTTGTTGAGATGGGCCGGAATCCTGTCCCATCCCAGTGGCACGATCTCGATCTGCCATCCACCCCGAGGGCCAGGCACCGTCACCGTCGCCTCGCCTCCGAGCAGCTGCGTGATCGAGGCTGTCGACTGAGTGCCGATCAGGTACAGGGGAAACGAGGATTCACCCGATTCAAGAACAGTCGTCGCCTGATCCGCCATGTACTGTAGGGTTCCGACCAGTTCGCGTCGAAGATCCTGCGTCCCACCCGTCATCGCCTTCGTGCGGAGACACACGGGTTGCCCCTGATCGAACAGCAGCAGCATGAACTCGTCCCCTGCCCAGTGCATCACGCAGAGCCGTCGAGTGCTTTTCATCACACGCCGATAGAGACCGATGAGTTGAAGGTGCGAAAATCCCAGTGAGACAAGGATGAGCCCAGCCCGTCCACAGACATCCTCATATTGATCCAGAATTGTTTGACGCACCGCCACGGCCAGTACGTGGGTACGTGTCCCGGCTGGGAAGATCTGCAGCATCACCCGAGCATCGCCAATCGTCAGGTTGAGGTCCTCGCGGAACCGCCACTTGATCAGACCTACTCGTTCTTCGGGATCGTCAGGGAACCGATCGAACGCAAACACCCCCATATGCATCGCGCGATTGGGCACACTCAAGGCAATCGTTCGCTCGCTGAGCCCTTCGGTCAACCCGCGCAGTTCCTGCGCGAAGGCGTCCAGATCGGTGATGTGCGGCTCGGTTGCGGAGACCTTCAGCACGCCACTGGGCAACGCACGCTCCCGCACCTGTTTCACGATTGGCCTGCGGAACCACGGCCGGCGCAGAGCCACCAGACTCAGTGTGGATGCTGACACGCTGATGCCGACACGGGGACGGTGGATAGGAAAGAGGGTGAGGCTCATACCACTACCCCAAGAATGTCATCCGATTGACTTCGCGCATGGTGGTCTCCCCGCGTCGGACCTTCTCCACGCCGGCTTGACGCAAATCGGTCATCCCCTGTTCGACCGCCGCGCGCCTGATCTCCGACGGGGGCCGTCGATCTAACATTAGTTCCCTGATTCGATCGGTGAGGGGCAGGAACTCCGTGATGGCATGGCGACCGCGATACCCCAGCCCATGACAGTCCAGGCACCCTTTGCCTTCATATACCGGACGGTCCCTAAACAGCTCATAATCAAAGCCCAGTTGTTCACATTGGGCCTGAGACACGGTGTGAGGAGCCTTACAGGATTCACAGATGGTACGGACGAGCCGTTGGGCCATGATGCAGTTCAGCGAGGAGACGAAGTTATAGGGCTCGATCCCCATATTGACGAACCGGCCGATCACATCAAAGGCATTGTTGGCGTGCACCGTAGAAAACACCAAGTGTCCCGTCAGGGCCGATTGGATCGCAATTTGCGCCGTCTCGGCATCACGAATCTCCCCCACCATGATTTTGTCAGGGTCGTGACGTAAAATGGACCGCAATCCCTTCGCGAAGGTGAGCCCCTTCTTCTCATTCACGGGAATTTGCACGACGCCCGCCAACTGATATTCGACCGGATCTTCAATCGTGATGATCTTGTCTTCCTTCGTGTTCACTTCGTTCAAGGCGGCATAGAGCGTCGTCGTCTTCCCGCTTCCTGTCGGGCCTGTCACCAGCACCATGCCGTAGGAGGCGGTGATGGCGCGGCGGAACCGATCCAAATCGTCTTTCTTCAGCCCCAGCGAGTCGAGATGCAGGCCGTTCCGTTTCGCGGCAAATTCTTCTTTGGCGAGAATGCGGATAACGACCGATTCCCCGAACGCGCTGGGGATCACGGAAATCCGGAAATCGATCGTGCGCCGATCGAGGCGGAGCTTAAACCGCCCATCTTGCGGAACCCGACGCTCCGCAATGTCGAGATCCGACATGACTTTGATGCGCGAGACGAGCGGATTGTGGAAGCGGAGATCCAAAGGCTCCATGGCCAGGTACAACACGCCGTCAATGCGATACTTCACCTCCGTGACGCCATCGGCCGGCTCGAGATGGATATCACTGGCTCGTTTCTGCAACGCGTTCAGGATGATCGTATCGACCAGTTGGACAATCGGACTCTGGTCCCGCTGGACCTTGTCCACGGAGAGGACTTCTTCACCGTCGTCGTTTTCATGCACCAACAGCGGACGAAACTCATCCTTGATTTTGGCGACCACCTGGCTGTTTCGTGTACTCTCACGAAGCGACTCCGCGATGGCCGAACGCGGAGCGACGAGGATCCGGCATGGTCTCCCTACCGCTCGTTCGATGTGATCGAGTCGCCGCACATCGGTGGGATCCGCCAGAGCCAGGAGGAGTTCGCCCGCTTCTTCTCCCATGGGCACACATTCAAACTGCCGCATGACCTCGATCGGCATGAAGGAAAAGGCCTCGAAGTCCACCCGGAACTCGTGGAGTGAATGGTAGGACACCCCACACTGTTCGGCCAGCGCCTCGGCCAATTGTATGTCCGTGAGGAGACCAGCGCCCACTAACGACACGTGCAGTTGCCGTTCTGGGCCAGACACCTGAGCTGACGCCTCTTGAGCCTGCGCGGCTGTTAGAGATCCTCGTCGTACCAAGACGTCCAGCAGGGTCGCCTGTCGAACCAGTGTCGGCATCGTTTAACGCTCCCGGTCACGAGGTGAAGAACTGGGGGACGGCACGAGCAATCCCTGGCCTACGGCAATGACATCGGTGTGCAACTGATTGAGCTGCGCAATCGCCGTGACCGTAGTACGGTAGCGGCGCGCCAGACCTGACAAGGAATCCCCTGGTTGCACGCGAACTCGAAGCACGTCAGAAGGCAGCGGCATGGCACGGATGGCCACCAAGGAGACGGCTGATGTCGAAGGGGGAGCTTCATCTACCTGCGAGGTGAGCACCGGGACTGGCGATGGCGTCACCATTGGTGGCAATGATGCGGGAGTCTGTCTCATCGTCGGCAGCGATGCTTTCCCCGACGTGCGTGACGCCTTCTGGCCGATGTCCTGCCGTACGTCTTCGAGTTGTTTGGTGAGCCCCATCAGATCCTCTTTGAGATCTCTGAGTGACTGGTCATGCTTCGTGGCCATCAATTGGTCCCGTTCCGCCTTGAGGGTTTGCATCTCGGTCTGACGTACCTCCATGGTCTGTCGGATTTCCAACAATCGCTGGTGGCTGTCCGTGTTCTCTTGCCGGAGTTGAGCGACCAGGGCCCTCAGCTCAACCAATTCTGCTTCTTTTTTCGCGGCGGCAATCCGGGTCGCGGCCATCTCAGCCCGGAGCGTCGAGAGCTCCGCCTCGCGCTCCCGTGCCACCGCCAGGACCTGTTCTCGTGTATCAGCGGAAGCCAGGCGATCCTGACGCTGGCTCGCACACCCCACCAGCATCACCCCACTGGCGATCAGCGTAATGGCAACTGTGAGGATTCGGAAACGACCGTCCATCCACCTACCATGTGTTATAGGGCGTACCCTCTGGTCCGACGAGCGGACTGCCACTGTGGATATCGGCGATCCCGCCACTCTCCCCTTCATCGGCCATCACCTGCCAGGTTTGGTCCGAATGGGTAAACGGATCGACGGGGATCCGCTTGAGATAGCCCACCTGCACTAACTCGCCCAGCGCTGAAGGATAGGTACCCTTGTCCGCCCGATACTGGTCCAGCACGTCACGCAGGGTGGCCAGATCATACTTGAGCGTCCCCTCACGGGCCTTGATGACCGAGCGCTGAAATGAGGGAATCGCCAACGTCGCGAGAATCCCCACAATCGTCACCACCATCATCAGTTCGACGAGGGTGAAGCCTCGGTTGCCCTGTCTGGGTATGGCTCTCACCATTGGCCTCATCGCGCACGAATGATGGCGCGGCTGGTGCCCGTGACCTCAGTCCCCGCCGTCGAGGCCTTGCCGGGTAACACCTGGAGCTCCAGCGGAATCTGCCCGGGCGCCTTGGCTTGGAAAAACAGCATGGCGAGGAGCCCTTCGCCTGCCGGCACGGCACCGTCACGGCGAAGCGTCAGCATAACCTGGCCGTCGGCCGTGCGAGACGCCAGTGCAACCATACCGGGTGTCACTCGATGGAACTCCAAGAGCTTGGGGTCAAACGTCACGGTGACCGAGGTCTCGCTGATCTGTTCGAGATGCAACGCCGTCAGGTCGACTCGAAACTCTTGCCCGACAGCCGTGGAGAGGTCCAATGGCCGGAGCACCAGCGATCCAGTCGCCCGCGCGACCAGATCTCCAGGAGCGCCAGATATCGCAGGCACTGTCGCCTGCCCGTTTGGCACGGCAGGAAGGCCTGATGGTGGAAGTGTTCCCTGCGGCGATCCTGCTCCAACGGTCGCTAACGTATCGGTTGCTGGGGCCCCGCTACCCGGTGGGACAGCAGGCATACCGGGCCGCGATCCCAACGAACCGGGAGCGGGATGCGGCCGTTGGCTCTGCCCGGGTGACTGCGAGACAGGAATCGCTTGCGGAGCATAGAGCTGCGAGGTCGCGAAGGTATTCTCGGTCCCCGACCAAAAGGCCTGGGCGGCCGAGGACGGGAGTTCCATGTTGCGAACCACACGGGGTGTAATCGTCAACACGACCTCCGTGGACACCCGATCATCCTGCTTGGAGGTCAGGATGTCGCCGAGAATCGGAATGTCGCCGATGAAGGGGATGGTGGACTTGGTCTTGCGTTTTTCGTCCTGAATGAGCCCGGCGAGCACCACCGTTTCGTCATCCTTCAACATCAAGACCGTTTCTGCCGTCCGCGTACCGAATTTAAACTGTTTGATCTCCGGCGCGGCCTGCAGGGTCACTTGATCGCCCAACCGCGTGACCTCCACCTTGATCTTCATCATCACTTCGTTCATCAAATTGATGGTCGGTTCGACCGTCAATTTGACGCCCACGTCCTTGAACTCAATGGAGGTCACCGTAGAGGTCGTCGGCACGGCACCGGTCGCGGCTTGACCCGGCAACACGTTCGTCGTGGATAACAAGATCGGCTGCTTGTCGCCGACGTTGATGGACGCCAACTTGTTGTTCATCACGCGGAGTTTGGGAGAGGCTAGGGTCTGCGCATCGGATTCTTGTTTGAAAAAGTCCAGGATGACGCTCGCCGGCAAGGTAAACAGATAACTTTGTGGACCAATGGAGGTGAGCTGCTGATACGTAAATTGTGTCGTCGCCGTAGAGATCCCACCCGATCCGCCCGTCGGAACGAGTCCTGTCCCGGCTTGTTTGGCGTAGTTCAGTCCGTACTTCAGACTCTTGGTGCGATTGACTTCCAGCACCTCGACGTCCAACTCCACCTCCGGTTCACGGCGATCGATCGCAAAGAGTAATTTCTCAGCGAGTTGCAGCTTCACCGGTTCCTCACGCACGACGATCGCA
>WBZN01002555.1_pt1 | contig 10072 bp, 7 predicted proteins | sample 5204281 | NCBI WGS metagenome assembly WBZN01 (sample SAMN12344347, study PRJNA552823) | activated sludge metagenome | biome: Activated sludge suspended growth; feature: Nitrification reactor; material: Wastewater; isolation source: activated sludge from nitrification reactor of wastewater treatment... | reverse complement strand
GAAACGGCACCATCCTGCGCCTCCTTTTCACCTACAATGAGCATATAGGGTACTTTCTTGACCTCAGCATCCCTGATCTTTCGACCAATCTTCTCGTCCCTGTCGTCCAAAAAGCCCCTGATATCCTGATTCTTGAGCTCCTGAATGACTTTCTCCGCATATTCATTGAAACGCTCTGAAATCGGCAATACGGCCACCTGCTCCGGCGAAAGCCAGATCGGAAAGTTACCGGCACAATGCTCGATCAAAACAGCGATGAAACGCTCCATTGACCCAAACGGTGCCCGGTGAATCATCACAGGTTGATGCCGTTGATTATCGGAACCTACATATTCCAATTCAAAGCGCTTGGGGAGCTGGTAATCAACCTGAATAGTTCCCAACTGCCAGCTTCTTCCCAATGCGTCCTTCACCATGAAGTCGAGCTTTGGTCCATAGAACGCTGCCTCGCCTTTTACGGCAACTGTCTTGAGTCCGCGTTCGTCAGCAGCTTCCTGGATTTCACGCTCAGCCTTGTCCCACAAGGCATCCTCTCCGATATACTTCTCCTTATTGGCGGGATCGCGCAATGACACCTGTGCGGTATAATTTTCAAATCCCAGGGATCTGAACACGTGCAGCACGAGGTCAATCACCTTAATGAATTCACCTTTGACCTGATCCGGTCGACAGAAAATATGAGCATCATCCTGAGTAAATCCGCGCACCCGGGTAAGGCCATGAAGTTCTCCGCTTTGTTCATATCTGTACACGGTTCCAAATTCCGCTAACCGGATCGGGAGGTCCTTATACGAACGGGGCTTTACTTTATAAATCTCGCAATGGTGCGGACAATTCATGGGCTTGAGCAGAAATTCTTCTCCTGCATCCGGCGTATGAATCGGCTGGAATGAATCTTTCCCGTACTTCTCGTAGTGACCGGAGGTAACATACAGTTGCTTGCTTCCGATATGTGGTGTAACAACCGGATCGTAACCTGCCCGGATCTGTGCCTTCCGCATGAATTGTTCGAGGCGTTCGCGCAATACCGTGCCCTTCGGCAACCACAGGGGTAATCCCATGCCCACCTTTTCAGAGAAGGCAAATAATTCAAGCTCTTTTCCGAGTTTACGATGGTCACGCTTCTTGGCTTCTTCAATCATGTGGAGGTATTCCTCCAGTTCTTTCTGCTTGGGGAAAGTAATACCATACACCCGCGTAAGCATCTTATTCTTTTCATCGCCGCGCCAGTAGGCACCAGCCACATTGAGCAACTTCACGGCCTTGATCAGCCCGGTATGCGGGATGTGCGGTCCACGGCAGAGGTCGGTAAAATTACCCTGCTCATAGAAAGTAATGCTGCCGTCGGCCAGGTCTTGAAGCAACTCAATTTTGTAGGGGTCTCCCGCGTCGTACAAATACGCTGTTCTTTCTTGCCAATTCCGTCATCTTGGCTTCCACCTTGGTGAGATCGTCTTCACCGAATGTCTTATCCCCCAGATCTACATCATAGTAAAATCCATTTTCAATGGGAGGACCTATGCCGAATTTGACTCCCGGATAAAGGGCTTCCAGTGCTTCTGCAAACAAGTGTGCCGAAGAGTGCCAAAAGGCGTACTTGCCGCCCTTATCATTCCAGGTGAATATGCGGATGGAACTGTCGGCCAGGATAGGCCTGTTGAGGTCTCTGATTTCACCATTTACTTCAATTGACAGGGCCACCCTTGCCAGGCCTTCGCTGATGCTCTGGGCAATGGCCATGCCCGTGGTACCTGCGGGATAGGAACGGGTCGAACCATCGGGAAGGGTAATTTTTATGTCGCTCATGAACCAAGGAAATTTTCGGGTGCAAATATGCAACTTTTGTGCGTTGAATGCACCCCGGAAGACGGACTACAACTTGAATTGGGCTGTTATCAACACGCCAAACTTGCGTGCATCAGGGTTGTTCAGATACGTGAGCCGGTGAACGAAGTCGACCCGGAAAAACTTGAAGATGTTCTCCACCCCGTACCCCATCTCCACATAGGGTGTTCCCGTGGTAAAGTAGCCTGTTCGCAAAGCCGGATCCCCACGCGGGGTGAATACAGAGATAAGTCTCCGGTTGGGACGGGTGAGTCCGCCATAAATGATATTGGCGGTGCCTACCAGCCTCCATTTAAGCTTGTTCATTAACGGAATCCGATTCAGGATAAGCCCTTCGAAGAAGTGCCGGTATCGTAAGGTGACTGATTCATCACTCACAAATTCTCCAAAGTTCATCAGGTTATAGGTGAATTGTGAATAGATTGGTGACTGGTTGCCGAGGTGTACCGTCAGTAAGGGGTATGGGAGCCGATCAGGTATATACTCACCGGACAAGGACAAGTTACCTACGCCGAGGAATCCCATGCGAACGCGCTTGTCAATGGACAGCCTGTACTTTCTGTATGTGTAGTCACTCCCGACTATGCCTTTGATTCCCTGTGTAAACCGGAAGGTGATGGCCGGCCACTTCCGAAGTCCGAGGCTGACCCGTTCATTTCCATTCTGCAGAAAAGTTTCATCACGTGCCCATCGTGTTTCCAACTGCAGTTCGGCCGTGTTAAAATCCTGGAAGATGGGTGGATTGAGATCGACGATGTTACGATGATATCCAAACGGGTACGTTGGCTCAAAGGTGTAGGTCTTAAATGCAATCCTCGTTGAAAAACCGCGCACCACCTCCCGCTGAAGCGCCGCATAAAACTCATCGTAATAATAGGCGCGCTTAAACTGTCCCCATCGAGCTGCGGTCAGGAAAAGCGGGTTTCCAGCAAGTGCTTCTTCATCGACACCAAGCCGCTGCACATCCCTCCTCACCCGCATGGTAAACGTAGTCCAATGGTTGCGTGAGAAGATGCGTTGCCCGCTGACTGAGAACTTCACATGCGTATCCTGAAATCCGTAAGCCAGGTAGCCGCTAAACATAACTTTCTTGCTGAAGTGCATATTGGTTTTGAATCCGGATTGTACCCGGATACCCTCTACCGTATTCCATGCCATCGTGCGGAGGTAGGGCCCCACCTCAATACCACCAAAGTCATAATAGCCATCCACAACGGCCTTAAATACTTCGGTATAGGTTTTGACTATGGGGATATGCCTGATGGTGTCTATCATGCGATACACACTTTTCTCGGCGCGGCTTAGCGGTTCATGTCGCAGGGAGTCCCAGAAGGCGTCGCCCTCCTTTACCTGGGCCTGCTCGTCCACCACAACCGGCTTACCATAAAAAGTTGCCGGATGTGGTCGGTTTACCACAACGTTTTTGTTGCTGGTATAAAACTTCCCGAGAAGTCCTGCCGAGTTTTTACTGATCTCACCAATATTGACCAATACCCGGTTTTTGACCGGCAGCCAGGGCCCGGCAACCGTGGGGGCGGACTCCTGTTGGATTCGGATTTTGTCGATGAAGTTGACGTTGGCTGATTTTCCGATCGATGCATCAATCTGTTTAAGCGCATAATGGTCTTTGGTGATCCACATGGACCCTGTGAATGCCAGTTCAAGCGGGTTCTTCGGATAAAAATCCAAACGATAGCAAAAGTCATCACCCACCATCAGGCTATCCATCAGGTCATAGTCATAGTAGGCGCGCCATCCATCTGCGATCGGTGACACAAAGTTTTTATTGATGATCGTAATCCAATTCTGATAGAAATTGTATTCCTGGAAACTTGATCCAACCAGTTGGGTCACCATGGATCCATCGTCCAATCCCACGCCACTGATTCTGGTTTTCAGTATCCGCTCGGTTTTTATCGCCGGTGCATTCCTGTAGTAAAACTGTGAACTGGATTCGGTGATAAACAATGGCAATATGGGTTTACCGTCCTCCCCGGTTACTTGTTCCATACTATCGAGCACCTGGGCAATCTTCTTCATCACTTTCTTATTGCGCAGCTTCTGCGAGATATTGTCTACATCCACTTCCATTTTGGTGTAGACATCATATTCATACGCAGAGAGATTGCGCTTATCGTTCCGGTCTTTGTTCCGGACTACGGCACGGAGCACCTCGAAGGCCGGGTTCTCCCCTGCCTTGACGACTACTTCAGACAAATTGGTGACGTCCTCTTCGAGTTGAAAGTTGAGTACACCATTAGCGCTTGCAATGGCTTTGGTCTTACTTCTGTATCCCACATAGCTGGCGATTACCGAATCGGCCAGTCTGTTGGTGTGGATTTTGAAGTTTCCGTCGAAATCCGTGGTTGCGCCTGTTCCAAGCCCTTTGAAAACCACATTGGCAAACGGAATGGGATCACCAGTGGCCGCATCAGTGACCCTTCCGGACAGGGAAATCTCCTGAGCAAGTGCAGGAACCCCGGCCAAGGCAAATGATAACCAAAGCCATAACCGGAGTGTTTGCATTAAGGAAGGTGAGTTTGTACTGAAACCGGCGCAATTATCAGGCATAATACCCAAATATGCAATCGGGGCCGGGGAACAAAATCAGCAATCAAAGCTGAAACTGGGCGGTAAAGAATACGCCGAAAGGGCGGACATTGGGGTGATCAAGATAACTGAGGCGATGAATGAAATCGACACGCAGGAAACGAAAGATATTTTCCACGCCATACCCCAACTCTACATAAGGTTTGCCGGTGAAATACCCCGCCGCTAAAGTCGGGGCTCCGGCAGCGGTGTGTTGGGCGATCAGGTTTTGGTTGCCAGGGCGCATGCCACCAACGATCAAGTTACCGGTCGCCAGAAGGCGCCAGTTGAGTTTATTCAGCCAAGGAACCCTGTTCACCAGGAACCCCTCAAAATACTGGCGGTATTGCACGGACGCATAGTGATCACTGATAAACTCACCATAATTCATCAGGTTATAAGTAACCGCTGCATACAACGGAGTCTGGTTACCGAGGTGCAACGCAAGCAAGGGATACGGCAGATCATTAAAAATATACTCACCCGTAGCTGTTACTTTCCCTACGCCCAACGGACCCATCTTTATTCTTTTGGTTACGTTGAGTCTTACCTTGTCGTAATTGAAACTACCTCCCATCAGGTCTTTGAATCCATGGGTGTAACGAAGTGTTATGGTGGGCCAACGCAGGGCTCCCAGGCTAACGCGTTCATTGCCATTTTGAATAAACAGTTCATCTCTTGCAAAACGAGTCTCCCAGGAAACTTCTGACGCATTGAATGAATCCAGGATCGGTGATGATGTGTCATTGGGATCCAGGTAATAGCCAAAATCATATGTCGGGTGAAAAGTCCAGCGGCGGAACGACAATCGTTGACTGAATCCCTTGAAAAACTGACGGGAGACACTCAGCCGTGCCTCATCAAAATAATACCCGCGCCTGAATATGCCCCATCGCGAAGCGGCGAGGAACAGCGGATTGTCCGCCAGGTTCTCATCATCAATACCAATCCTGGCGATGTCACTGCGAATCCGGAAGTTTACGGTGGTCCATCGCTTTCGGGATAGTATTCGGGTGACAAATGCGGAATACTTCATGCGTTGATCGGTAAATCCATAAGCCACCTGACTGCCCAACATCCATTTGGTACTGAAATTTTCATTGGTCTTAAACCCGCCCTGCAATCGGAAGCCTTCGATGTTGTTCCAGGCGGCGATGGCAAGGTAAGGTCCCACTTCAATTTTTCCCGTGTTATAGTATCCATCAATGGCGACCTTGATGATGTCGGTATACGTACGGATCACCGGGATATTCTTGAGGGTATCGATCATCCGGTAGACGTTCTTTTCCGTGCTGCTTAACGGTTCATGGCGCAGGCTATCCCAATATTGATCTGACTCGCGTTGGGTGGCATCTTCGGCAACTTCAATGGGTTGTTGGTAAAATCCAACCGGGTGTTGAATGTCTGTTTCAAAATTCTTGTTGCTTGTATAGAACTTCGCCAACATGCCGGCCGAATTGGGAGTCAATTCGCCGAGGTTTACCAATAACCTGTTCTTTACCGGGAGCCATGGACCCAATGTGGTTTTCATCAACTCCTGCTGGATACGAATTCGTTCAACAAAATTGACGTTGGCTTGCTTACTCATCACCGCATCAATCTGACGCAAGGCGAAGCCATCACGGGTGACCCAAAGGGTGCCTGCAAAGGCCAGGTCATGGGGGCTTCGGGGAACAAAGTCCAATCGATAGCAGAAGTCAGTCCCGATGAGCAGGCTGTCGCTGAGCTCATAATCATAGTACAACCTCCATCCGTCAGCGAGTGGCGAAACGAAGTCCTTGGAAAGAATATTCAGCCAATTCTGGTAAAAGTTATATTCCTGAAATGAAGAGCCTATCAACTGCGTGATCAGGGTGCCGCTCTCAACGCCGACTCCATTAATCCTGGTTTTCTCGATTTTCTCCTTCTTGAGTCTGGGGTTATCCCGGTAATATATCTTCGAAGTACTTTCGGTGATGAACAAGGGCAGTACCGGCTTCCCATCTTCACCCGCAATCCGATCGACACTGTCGAGCACCTGTGCAATTTTCTTCATGATCCTTTTTTGCCTGAGCTTTTCGGAAATATGATCCACGTCCACCTCAATTTTGGTGTAGGTATCATATTCATAGGCTTTCAATGATCGCTTATCGTTGTTGGCCTTATGCTTTATCACTTCGCGCATAACGGCCCAGGCCGGATTTTCACCTGCGTGTACTACGATTTCCTCAAGAGCTGTGGTCTCCTCATCAAGCTGAAAATTAAGGTTCTGGGTTTGCCCGCGGCGAATAGCCCTGATCCTTGGCCGGTACCCGATGTAGGAAGCCTGAACAGAGTCGACAGGCTGATTGGTTTGAATTCTGAAGTTACCGTCGAAGTCCGTGGTAGCTCCCGTGGAAGTACCTCGAAAGACAACATTGACGAATGGGATTGCATCGCCGGTGCTGGCGTCAGTAACTTTCCCCTGAACTACCGTAATTTGTGCGAAGGCCACGTTGGCTGCCGCCCAAAGCAAGCACAATACAAGCAGTTTATTGCTGATCATAGGTTGCAACAGGCCAAAGTACAAAGTTTGAGAGCGGCAAGCCCGTGAGGATTGACAATTCAGATCGTGATGGGTTCTTTTTCCCCCAAATGACGCGGGGCAGTCTTCAAGACATACAGGTCAAGAATGGCCTTTGCACGAGCGAAGTATTCCCGGACATGCACTTTCACCGACGACTCCTGATCAGGGTCCGCCACCACCAGGGCCACCGCATTGATGTCATAAAAACGACTGATGAAAATAGCGCGATAGGAATGAAAAGTCTGTGTGATGATGGTGATGTGATCCTGGCCAAAAATCTCTTTGCTCCGGATAACAGAGTCGAGGGTACGCAGTCCGGCATAGTCCAGGGTAATGACCGAATCAGGTATGCCCAGTTTTACCAGGGCCTTTTTCATCTCCTGGGGTTCATTATAATAACGTGTGCGATTATCGCCACTTACGATGATATGACTGATCTTGCCCAATCGGTACAACTCGGCAGCTGTCTGCATGCGGTTATTGAAGAAAGGGTTTGGTGCACCCGATGCCAGGCGGCTGCTGGTGCCTAGAACCAAACCAACGGGATTCGAGGGCAATTGGCTGTAGTCTGAGAATATGTCATCGGTTGTGCTTTCCACCACCCAAAAATTGGCGACCAGCACAAACAAAGCTGAAACCAGCAAAACACCTCCTCCAATGCGAACCAACAAGACACGGATAGACATCAGGAACTTATAAGCCAGCTCAAAATTACTCAATAGAACGCATAAACTCACGTTCCAGCAACTCAGCCCTCCGCACCACCTTTTTGTACCAATTCAAACGGAGCTCATCTTTCTGATCTGTTGTGAGTTGCCACGGATAATCCGACTGACGAAGGCGATGGAGCATGGAATTGAGGCAAATCGCAGCACTCACCGAGATGTTGAAACTTTCCGTGAACCCAACCATCGGGATATTCACCTTAAGGTCTGCCTGATCCAGGGCATAGGGAGAACTTCCATGCTTTTCATTGCCCATGACCAGCGCCAAGGGGCGATCGAGGGGTACCTCATGAATGGGGATACCATCCGGAGTAGGGACAGTAACAGCGATGCGGTAGCCGCGCTCCCGCAATTGATCAAAACACGCTGCCGTATTGTTGGCGGCTTTTTCTTTATACCGCTTGAGATCAAGCCACTTGTTGGAACCCTTTAATACCTGTTTGTTGGTGGACCATGAACTACGTGTCTCAATGATGTGGATGTCCTGAAGACCAAGACACTCACAAGTTCGGATTACCGCGCTGGCATTTTGAGATTGGTAAATATCCTCCAGCACGATGGTAACATAGCGCGTTCGGTTGTCGAGAACGCGGTCCATAAAAGCCTGTTTATGCGGTGTAATAAACTGACCGAAATAAACAGTAAGCTTTTGTATTTGCTCAGTGGCGTCCATCAAAACAATTGTCCTCCTGGTTTGTTGAAAGCGCTAAGGTACAACGGTCATGTCGCAAAAAAACTTCCTTTTAATCGGCGGGAACTCCGGCATCGGAGCCGCCATTCACGAATTGTTAGTCCAACAAGGCCATCAGGTGTGGACGGCCTCTCGAAATAAACCGGTAATACAGGACAGGCACATTACCTTTGATGTCACCCGCGACACGTTGCCCACCGATTCATTGCCTGCGGTGTTGCATGGATTTGTCTACTGCCCCGGATCGATTAACCTGAAGCCTTTTCATCGGCTTACCGATGAGGAATTTCGAGCAGACTATGATCTTCAGGTGTTGGGTGCCGTCAGAACATTGCGAATTGCTTTGCCCCTGCTCCGCGCGGCAGGCGATGCTTCCGTTTTGATGTTCAGCACGGTAGCAGTAAAACAGGGTATGCCATTTCACAGTTCGGTTGCCATGGCTAAGGGTGCAATAGAGGGTTTGGTTCGCAGCCTGGCAGCTGAGTTCGCGCCAAACATCAGGGTCAATGCCATTGCTCCTTCACTTACCGATTCGCCTTTAGCATCGAAATTCTTGTCTTCAGAGGAGAAGCGAAAGGCCGGTGGCGACAGGCATCCGCTTAGACGCATAGGTGAAGTACAAGAGATTGGCCGGGCTGCTGTTCATCTGTTGCTGGATGCCACCTGGACTACCGGTCAGGTGATGGCGGTTGACGGGGGACTTTCGACATTGCGGGTTGGCTGATACTAAATGGTGGTTGATATCGTTATTCAACCGATCAGAACTTTTTCTTATTTTTGCGGGTATTTTTTGAACGATTGATGCGGATATTTTTTGTTTCAACCGTTTGTTTGCTCTCGCTGTCGGCCCTGGCGCAGGAATCACACCCACCCCTTACTGCTTCAGCACATGCCAACCGCTTAGCGCTCGAACATCATTTTAATCAGCCAGCGCCAGAACGCGCGTGGGATCCAGACTCTATGGCCACCTGGCAACAGTGGCAGTTGGTGGAGAATTTTTCATTTGGGAAGAACCGCGGCAATCTTCCCATGATTGCTGACTTGAATTCACTCCATCCCTATTTCAGGGATAAAGTCATTGAACTTATTCGTCAATGCGAAAGCAAAGGCATTGAACTGGCCATTGTCGAGACTTATCGCACCCCCACCAAGCAGAATGAATATAAGTCCATGGGACGCAAGTACACGCGCACCCGAGGTGGCTTATCGAATCATCAATATGGGCTGGCGGTGGATGTCGTTCCCATGCAACATGGTCAGGCACAATGGCATAACATCGCCCTGTGGCGAAAGGTAGGTCAGGTAGGCGAACGCCTCGGACTGCGCTGGGGAGGTCGCTGGCGATATCTGTTTGATCCGGGACATTTTGAATGGACTGGCCCACGGGGTACGTACTCTCTTGTTCAAGGTAAATTTCCGCCCATTCCTGCATCAGCGCATTATCCATGCCTGGAGGAAGACCTGAAGGAGCTCAAAGCAAACTGGAAAGCCTGGGAGACTCTGCAGTCAAAGTTGGCCCAAAACAAAAATCAGGCGCCTGCCAAAGTGGTAAACGCATTGCGCGCTCACCCAACATCCGGGCAAGACTAGATACATGGCCTCCTTCCCTGAAGGGTTTGTGTTTGGCACCAGCACGGCGGCCACCCAAATCGAGACCGCATTCGAACATGACTGGAA
>WBZN01002553.1_pt1 | contig 10073 bp, 11 predicted proteins | sample 5204281 | NCBI WGS metagenome assembly WBZN01 (sample SAMN12344347, study PRJNA552823) | activated sludge metagenome | biome: Activated sludge suspended growth; feature: Nitrification reactor; material: Wastewater; isolation source: activated sludge from nitrification reactor of wastewater... | reverse complement strand
CAGCAGGCCGACGCGGTCATGGTCGACGAGACCGGCATCGGCGGGGCCGTGGTCGACCGCCTGCGCCAGCTCGGCCACCGCGTATTCGGGGTGAACAATGGCGCCGTCTCCGACGTTCCGGTCGAGGGCGAGAGCGTGGCCAACAAGGGCGCGGAATGCTGGGCGCGCATGCGCCAGTGGCTCAAGACCGGCGGAGCGATCCGCGACGATGCTGACCTGCGCAACCAGCTCGAATCCCGCGAGTACGGTTACAACCAGCACAGCGAGATCCGCCTGGAGTCGAAGGACGACATGAAGAAGCGCGGCCTGTCGAGCCCCGACCGCGCCGACGCCCTGGCCCTGACCTTCGCCTACCACGTCGCCGCCCGGGGCGACACCGCGCGCAGCAGCACCGGCATGAGCGAGACCGACTTCGACCCGTACAAGTAGGCCATCGTTGCAAAAGCCAAGCCGTCGCGCCTGACCGCTGCGCCGCTAGGCTCGCCGCATGGGCCTTGCCTACGCCGTTGAGCGGATCACCGCATGCTGGGACGAACTGGCGCCCCTGGCGGCGGTCCACTACGGCGAGGTCTCTTCGTCTGAGCTACCCCGGCAGATCAGCCTTGACCGCGAGGGATACGCTCAGGCCGAGGCGCATGGCATCCACGTCTTCGTCACTGCGCGCGACGCCGGCCGCCTAGTCGGTTATTTGTCCATGTGCCTGCGCCGGCATCCCCATGCCAACACCCTCGGCGCATGGCAGGACGCGATTTATCTGATGCCCGAGTATCGGCAGGGCTTCAACGCGCAGGGCATGATCAGCGCCGGCGACGCCTGGCTGCGCGAGCACGGCGCAACCGTGGTCTACCACTTCGCGCCCACCGCTCACGACTACGGCCCGCTCCTGCGCAGCCTGGGCTACAACCCCATCGAGATCGTCTGGTGCCGGCATCTGCACCAGACCACGGAGAAACTACCATGAGCAGCGGCGGCGGCGGCAATCCTATCAAGAAGATCAGCGAGGGTGCCAAGGACCTCTACGGGTCCATCAAGGACGATCCTATGGGCGCGCTGACCAGCGCCGAGATCCTGGGCACGAGCCGCGCCCGCGATCCTATCAAGAAGATCAACGAGGGTGCCAAGGACCTCTACGGGTCCATCAAGGACGATCCTATGGGCGCGCTGACCAGCGCCGCGACCCTGGGCATTCGCCGCGCCCGCGAGGACATGCGGGATCAGGCTGCTGGCATGGCCGAGAAGGAGCAGATCCGCGCCGCCGAGGCCGAGGCGCGCGCCGTCGACGCCAGCGTCAAGGACCTCGACCCGATCAGCCTGGAGCGCCGTCGCCGCGCTGCGCTCGCCGCGAACAAGGGCCGCGCCGGCACCATCCTGACCGCCGGCACCAGCCTCGGCTCGGCCGACGTAGGCCGCAAGGTGCTGCTAGGGCTCTAATGGTCGCCGTCTCCACCGAACTCAAGGACCGCTGCGAAGCGACCAGGGCATCGCTCAAGACCGGGCGCACCACCTGGGAAACATGGTGGAAGGACGTCGACCTCTTCGTCCTGCCCGACCGCTGCCAATGGTCGGCCTCCGACCACAACAACGCCAAGGCCGACAGCTACAGCCGGATCATCGACGACTCGCCGGTGCGCGCGATCGAGACCTGCGCGTCGGGCCTGCACTCCGGCATCACCAACCCGAGCCGGCCCTGGTTCGAGCTGACCCTGGCCGACAAGACGCTGGCTGCCATCCCCGCCGTCAAGGCATGGCTGGAGGAATGCCGCGACCGCATGCTCGACGCCTTCCGCGCTTCGAACCTCTACAACGCCTTGCCCATCACCTACGGCAACGTCGCGGGCTTCGGCATTGACGCCCTGGTCATGGAGGAGGACGACGAGGAGGTCTTCCGCTTCGAGAACCTGGCGATCGGCACCTACTGGCTCTCCACCAACGCCAAGCGGCGCGTCGACTGCATCGTCCGCGAGCTGCGCATGACTGTGCGCCAGCTCGTCGAGCGCTTCAAGATCGAGAACGTCAGCGCCAAGATTCGCCAGCGCTGGGAGCTCAAGGGCTACGAGGAGCAGGTCGACGTCGTGCATGAGGTCTGCCCCAACGCCGACCACAATCCGCGCGGCATCCTCTCGCGCGAAAAGCGCTACCTCTCGATCTACTACGAGGCCGACAGCCCCAAGGAGCCGACCGCCCTCTCGCTCAAAGGCTTCGACACCTTCCCCGTGCTCTGCCCGCGTTGGCAGGTCACCGGCCGCAACGCCTACGGCCAGGGGCCGGGCAAGCGCCTGCGCGGCCACTCCAAGGCGCTCCAGGCCTACAAGCGCTGCCTCGACAAGGCCGTCAACAAGATGGCCGACCCGCCGCTCACCGGCCCGGAAAGCCTGCGCGGCAAAGGCGCCACCCAGATCGCCGGCGGCATCACCTACTACGACGAGAGCAAGGCTGGCGCGGCCAAGCTCGAACGCCTCTACGACACCAGCACCTTCCAGACCGCCGAGGTCTACAATCTGATCAAGGACGCGCGCGACCAGATCAACGCCGGCGCCTTCGCCGACCTGTTTCTGATGATCGCCAACTCCGACCGCCGGCAGGTCACCGCCGAGGAGATCCGCGCCAAGCAGGAGGAGAAGCTCCTCCAGATCGGGCCGGTGCTGGAGAACCTCAACGACGAGCTCCTCGACCCGCTCATCGCCCGCGGCTTCACCTCGATGCTCGCCCGTGGCCTGATGCCCGAGCCGCCCGAGGAGATCCAGGGCCAGGCTCTGATCGTGCAGTACGTCTCGATGATGGCCCAGGTCCAAAAGATGCTCGGCCTTGGCGCCCTCGACCGCTTCCTCGGTGTGCTCGGCAACGTCGCCGGCTTCGACAAGTCGGTCCTCGACAACGTCGACGCCGACAAGGTCGCGCTCGAATACCACGACATGTTGGGCGTCACCAACCGCATCCTGCGCTTCCCCGAGCCGCGTGATCAGATCCGGCAGCAGCGCGCTCAAGCAGCGCAGAGCCAGATGCAGGCCGAGCAGCAGGTTCAGCAGGCCCAAGCCGCGAAGCTCCTGAGCGAGACCGACACCCGCAGCGAGAACGCCCTCACCGACCTCATCAACGCCCAGCGCGGCGTCGCAGCATAGGACCATCATCATGTCCACCCTCTCGCATACCTTCACGAGCACCGAGGCGCCGGGCGCCGCCAGCGCGACCTTCTTCCTGCGCAATGGTCAGTCCGCCGACTGGACGGCGGTCGGCACCATCGACGCCGGCTGCCAGATTGCGCTCCAGCGCCAGGTCGGCTCGGCGTGGGTCGACGTGAAGCGGTGGCCCGCCAGCGCGGTCAACACCGGCGGCAGGGTCACGGCCGAGAACGGCAACCAGACCTACCGCTTCCTCGCCGACGTGCCGACCACCGACCCGGCGACCACGCTGGCGTCCTTCGCCTGCACCCTGGCCGATCAGGTCAACGTGCTTGAAGAGGTCCGCAGCCCATCCGGGACGCGCGTATTCGCCATGACCGACGAGGGCATCGAAGCGCCCAAGGTCACCACCGACACCATCGCCGAGAAGACCAGCGCCGCCGGCGTGACGATCGATGGGGTGCAGGCCAAGGACGGCGGCATCAACGCGACCGCCAGCCTGCGCACCTCGGCAGGCTCGGCGGCCGGGGCGATCGCCGCCAACTTCGGCAACGTCTCGACCGAGGGCCTGACCCAGAAGGTGCTGGAGGAGACCATCAGCTTCGCCGCCAACACCGACCTCGCCAAGGCACTGACCGCCAAGCTGCCGGCGGGCGCCGTCGTGCTGTCGGCCCAGGCCAACATCCAGGCTGCCATCACCGGCGGCGGCACCACGGCCAAGCTCGGCGTCGGCATCGCCTCCGATCCGGACAAGTACGGCAAGACCTCGGCTCTGACCAAGAACGCCAAGATCACCACCCTGCCCGATTGGGCCGTGATTGCCTCCGAGGAGACGGTCGGCCTCTACGCCTGCGCCGCTGACGGCAGCGCCGGCGACACCGCTCTGACGGTCGGCAGCGCGCGCGTCCGCATCGTCTTCCTCGTCGCCGTCGACCTCGCCAACGCTCCGTAAGGACCGCCATGACCGCCGCCAATCAAGTCACAGTCACCATCACCCGCCCGGCCAACACCACCGCCTACGCCGGTGGCGATGCGGTTGGTGTGGCCGACACCGGAACCGCGGCCAACGCCGGCAGCGCGATCCTGGAGTTCGCCGGCATCGGCAACGGCATCCAGAACGGCCACGCGCGGATCACCAGCTCGGACCTGCGCATCAACCTCGACGCCGTGCCAGCCGGCATGACCTCGTTCACGCTGCACCTCTACAACGAGGCGCCGGCCGCCATCCTCGACAACGCCGCATGGCGCCTGGTCGCCGCCGATCGCACCAAGTACCTCGGCCGCCTCGCGGTCGGCACTCCGGCCGGTGCCGGCGAAGCCCTGTGGGTCAGCGCCGACGCACTCAACAAGCACGTCAAACTGGCCAGCGCGTCGCTCTTCGGCGTCCTCGTCACCGCCGGCGGCTACACGCCGTCCAGCGCCGAGGTGCTGGCCATCACCCTGCGCGCCGTCGAAGCGTCCTGATGTCCGTCGAACCGATCGACGACCTGGACGACGAGCAGCGCGCCGCGCTCGCCGAACAACAGGCGAAGGAACAACGCGCCAGCGAGATGCATGACCTTGGCGTCATACTGGACAGCCAGGCCGGGCGGCGCGTGCTGCGTCGCCTGCTGGAGCGCACCGGCCCGCTGCGCCAGACCTGGGACGTCGAGAGCGAGCGCGTCAGCAGCCTGCGCGCCGGCGAGCGCAACGTCGGCCTCTGGCTTCTCGCCGAGCTCACCGACGCACGGCCCGAGTCGATCGGCGGGCTGATTGCCGAGTTGCAAAAGCCAAGCCGTCTTGACGCGCCACGTTCCTGATATGCTCGCGCTATGACCGAAGCAGCCGCAGCCGCCGCGAATGGTTCCCAGCAGAGCGCTAACGGCGCCGCTGGCGCTGGCGCTGGCGCCGCCGGCGGGTCGAACGCGGGCGCGCAGGGCACCCAGGCCAACGCCGGGCAGCAGAGCACCGGCGATCAGGGCAAGCAGAACGGCCAGGGCACGGCCGCCGCCGGAACCGGCGCCGCAGCCGCGGCCACCGGCACCGAGCAGGCCTACGACCTCAAGGCGCCCGCCGGCTTCGACGCCGCTGCGCTGCCCAAGATCGCCGAGGTCGCCAAGTCCTACGGGCTGACGCCGGCTGCCGCGCAGAAGCTCCTCGACGACACCCACGCGCGCCAGGTCCAGGCCAAGGCCGACATGGATGCGTCGCTGGCGAAGCAGAAGGCCGAATGGCACGACGCCATCAAGGCGGACAAGGACTACGGCGGCGAGAAGTTCGCGGCCAGTCTCCAGCGCGCACAGAAGGTCGTCGGCGAGGTCGACGCCAAGGTCGCGCCCGGCATCAAGCAACTCCTCGACGACAGTGGCTACGGCGAGCACCCGGCGGTCGTCCGGCTGTTCAACTACCTCGGCCAGGCCAACCGCGAGGACTCCTTCGCGGCCGGCGAGAGCAACGCGGCTGGCGAGAAGCCGCTCGAAACCGTCCTCTACCCAACCAAATAACCAACCACTCCCCGGAGCGCAGTCATGGCCACCATCGGCAGCTACAATCTCACCCTCGCCGACTTCGCCAAGATGGAGAAGCCGGACGGCGACATCGCCAACATCGTCAATCTGCTGGAGCAGACCAACGACCTGTGGCGCTACCTGCCCTTCATCGAGTGCAACGATGGCACCGCCCACGAGACGGTCGTCACGACCGGCCTGCCGCAGGGCGCCTGGGTCAGATACAACCAGGGCCGCAACCCCGGCAAGGCGTCGACCGCACAGGCCCGCGCCCAGACCGGCATGATCGAGCTGCCGATCGTGGTCGACAAGCACCTCGCCGAGAAGCGCGGCATGGACAAGGTCGCCCAGGTCCGCACCAAGCAGGTCATGCTGGCGATCGAGGGCCTGACCCAGCAGGCCACGACCGCCCTCTTCTACGAGGACGAGCGCACCAACCCCGAGCGCATCACCGGCCTCGCGCCGCACTACTCGACCGTCAACACCGCGACCGCGGCAAGCGCCGAGAACGTCGTCGACTGCGGCGGCACCCAGAGCGACAACCTGTCCATCTGGATGCTGGAGCTGGGCGAAGGCAAGATCGCCGGCCTCTTGCCCCAGGGCAAGGCCAGCGGTGTCCAGCGTGATGACCGCGGCATCGTCGAAGTGGCCGACGCCGCCGGCATCGCCGGTGCGTCCTTCCGCGCCTACAAGGAATACCTCACCTGGTCGCTCGGCCTCGTGGTCGAGAACTGGACCTGTGGCGTGCGCTTGGCCAACATCGACGTCAGCGCCCTGCGCGCGCAGAGCGGCAACGCCGACCTCTGGGTCAAGATCATCGAGGGCATGGGCAAGCTGCCCACCAACTCGACCGGCAAGCGGGTCATCTGCATGAACCGCACCGCCAAGACCTGGCTGCGCATCCAGGCGCTGACCAAGAGCGCCTACCAGACCACCTTCGAGACCGTGGCTGGGCGTCCCGTCACCATGATCGACGGCATCCCGGTCTGCGTCTGCGACGCCCTGCTGAACACCGAAGCGCGCGTCGTCTGATCGGCTGCCTCCTGGCGGACGTCAAGCCCGGCTGTCGTGGTGGCAGCCGGGCCTCGGCGTCAAAATCCTCTACCCACCCTCCGGAGCCAATCCCATGGCCATGATCGACAAGCTGCTCACCTTCTGCACCGCGCAGGCCCTGACCGACGACGCCAACCTGACCGACGTCATCGACCTCCTGGCCGCTGGCGTGCTCGGCAACGGCAAGCCGATGCAGGTCTGCATCAACGTCGACGTGGCGGCCGATGCCACGACCGGCAACGAGACCTACGCCTTCAACGTCATCACCGACGACGTGGCGACCATCGACTCGGGCACCACGATCGCCACCAAGACGATCGCCGCCGCGTCCCTGGCCGTGAACACCATCCACACGATCGACATCCCCGAGAACGTGGCGACCCTGCGCTACCTCGGCGTCGCGTTCGATGGCGGCGGCACCACCCCGACCATCACGGTCACCGCCTGGCTCGCCGAGAAGGGCAGCCTGACCAACCTGTTCAAGGCCCCGAACGGCTACGACGCCTGATCCAGGCGTCGTCCGTCGTCCTCTGACCCGTACCGGAGCCTTCCATGGCCGATCCCCAGCCTTCTGTCCCGTCACCCGCCAAGCCGGTTGCGCCCGTCAAGACGCGCGTCCGCGCCCTGGTGCGTGGCTACTACGGCGGGCAGATCCGCGAACGCGGCGACGAGTTCGAAATCGCGGCCGACACCGACCTCGGCGGCTGGATGGACCCGGTTGCCGATGCTGACGCCAAGCGTCTGGCCCCCGAGATCGCCAAGCTCAAGAAGGTCCGCCCGCCGCCGCCCATCGGCAAGAACGTCCCGCCGACGCCCGCAACCAAGTTGAAGTGACCGCCGCCATCCGGCAGCGCGCGACCCGCAAGGGGCTGGGATCCCCAGCCCCTTGTTTCATCAAAGGCCCTTCCCCATGAGCTACAGCCAGGCAGCCATCTGCAACATCGCCCTGGGGCACCTGGGCATCAACCGCTTGATCACCGACCTGGAGGCCGAGCGCACGAGCAAGGCGCAGGCCCAGGCATGCATCACCCACTACGACCTTGCCCTGGAGGTCACGCTCAAGGCGAACCGCTGGCCCTTCGCGCAGCGCATCGCCACCCTGGCCACGATCAGCGGCTTCACGAGCGATGTCTGGACCTACGCCTACCGTGCGCCCAGCGACTACCTCACGGCGCACACCATCAACCGCACCGAAGCCAACCCGCTGGGCGAGCGCTTTGAAATCGGCGGAGACGCCAGCGGCGGGATCATCTACACCAACGCCGAGGATGCGGTCCTCGATTACACCGCCCGCGTCACCCAGCCCGGCCTCTACCCGGCCGACTTCGTCGAGGCGCTGGCCTACCAGCTCGCCATCCGCGTGGCCCAGCCGCTGGCGGCTGAGGAGAGCCTGCGCCAGGTCGCCCGCGACGGCTACCGCCGGGCGATCAGCGAGGCCATGACCACCGCGGCCAACGAGGGCGCCGGAGTGGAGCCGCCCGAAGACGAGTTCATCACCGCCCGCGGGCTGACGACGGGGTCCTGACATGCCGTCGCTCATCCAACGCTCCTTCGCCGGCGGCATCGTCGGTCCCGAGCTGGCCGGCCGCGCCGATCAGGCGAAGTACCAGACCGGGCTCAAGGACGCGCTCAACGTCATCATCCAGCGCTACGGCGGGGTCACCAACCGCAGCGGGTCGCGCTTCATCGCTGCGACTCGCTACGGCGACACCTATCCGGCCCGCCTCTTCAAGTTCGTGTTCAACAGCGAGCAGACCTACGTCCTAGAGTTCGGCGAGCTCTACATGCGCGTCTACCGCGCCGGCGGTGCCGTCGTGCCGGCGGCGACTGCGTGGTCGGGCGCCACCGCCTACCTCATCGGCGACATGGCCAGCCGTCTCGGCGTGACCTACTACTGCATCGCCGACCACACCAATCAGCAACCGCCCAACGCCAGCTATTGGGCGCCGATGACCGCCGGCTACTACGAGATCCCGACGCCCTACGCCGCGGCCGACCTGCGCGGCATCCAGTACGTCCAGAGCGGCGACGTGGTCACCCTGGTCCATGAGGACTATGCCCCGCGCGAGCTGCGGCGCACCGCGCACACCGCATGGACCCTGAGCCTCAAGGTCTTCGCGCCGGCAGTGTCTCGGCCAGCCGACTGCACCGCAACCAAGGGCGCCGCTGGCGCCAACAGCTACCGCTACCAAGTCACGGCCTTCGACAAGAACACACTGGAAGAGAGCTATGCCGGGCGCGAGACGGCCACGACCGTCACCGGCGCGACCCAGGCGAACCCCTGCGCGATCACCGTGGTCGGGCATCCCTACAGTACCGGCGACGAGGTCTACCTCGCCGGCATCGGCGGCATGACCCAGCTCAACGGCCGGACCTTCGTCATCACCAAGACCGGGGCCGACACCTTCACCCTCGACGGCGAGGATTCCACCGGGCACACCGCCTACACCGCTGGCGGCACAGCCGCCCGGCCCTACGCCCGCATCGACAGCGCCGCGGCGCCGACCGCCAGCGCGCCGCACGTCATCACGGCCGACAACCCCGGCGAGGGCTTCGGCCTGTGGATCTACCGCTGGAAGGACGGCATCTTCGAGTTCATCGGCGAGGCCAACGGCAACGCCAGCGCGGCGACGATCAGCTTCTCGGACACCAACATCGCCGCCCAGGCCAACCTGACGCCGCCGATTGAACAGGACTGGTTCGCCGCGGTCGGCGCCTACCCCAGCACCGTCACCTACGTCCAGCAGCGCCTCGCCCTGGCCAACAGCACCGACGACCCCGAGCGCGTCTGGCTGTCGCAGGTCGGCAACTTCTCGAACCTCTCGCACGGCTCGCCGATCCAAAGCGACGACGCCATCGAGTTCCAGCTCGCCGGCCGCCAGGTCAACGCCGTGCGTCACCTCATCGAGGTCGGCGGGCGCCTGGTCGTGCTCACCGACTCGGCCGAGTGGACGATCGCCGGCGGCAGCGACGGCGTCATCCGCCCCGGCGAGATCAACCCCAAGCAGCAGGGCTATGACGGCGCCGCGGCGATTGCCCCGGTGATCATCGGCAACACCGCCCTCTACGTCCAGGCGCGCGGCTCCTACGTCCGCGACCTGCGCTACGACTACGAGAGCGACGGCTACCAGGGCCGCGACCTGACCATCTTCTGCCCCGAGCTCTTCGAGGGACACAGCATCGTCGCCTTCGACTACCAGAAGATCCCGCACTCCGTCGCCTGGGCCGTGCGCGACGACGGCACCATGCTGGGCTGCACCTACGTCCGCGACCACGAGGTCGCCGGCTGGCACCGCCACCTGACCGCCGGTGGGTCCGACACCTTCGAGGACGTCTGCTGCGTGCCCGAGGGCGCCGAGGACGCGGTCTATGTCGTGGTCCGCCGCACCGTCAACGGCACGGCCACCCGCTACAT
>WBZN01002551.1_pt1 | contig 10078 bp, 10 predicted proteins | sample 5204281 | NCBI WGS metagenome assembly WBZN01 (sample SAMN12344347, study PRJNA552823) | activated sludge metagenome | biome: Activated sludge suspended growth; feature: Nitrification reactor; material: Wastewater; isolation source: activated sludge from nitrification reactor of wastewater... | reverse complement strand
GGATGGCTCGGTTCCGGCAGGTTGGCCAGCCGATACACTCCCCGGGTCACTGCGACAAGCCACCCGGCGTCACGAAGACGGTAGAGAATGCGTGGATGGATCCCCAGTTTCAGGGCTTGAGAGGTTCGTAGCACGCCCCGATGGCGGCGGAACACGGCTTCAGCTTGGCGATCCAGCTTAACGCGCTTCATAGGTATGGATAAATATGCATGCACTTACAGATAAATGCAAACGGTTTTATCCAGATATGGACCATTCCCAGCCAGACCTGGTCACGGTTTTTTGATCCGAAACTATTAAGCGATCTAGTTTTGACATCTGACCGAGAGGCAAACTTTCAACCCCACACCGCCCCTTTCTCACCGAGTTCCAACGGACAGGATATCCCGCGAAGAGTTCTGCTCTGCATGCTCGACCATTCGCGCCGTAGGAATTGCACTGCGGACCTCTCTGGGCGGAGACCTTGCCAGTCAGGCTCGGAGGCACCGCGTCGGGAGACGCCGTGCCAGGAGGAGTCCGGCACCGTCGTGTCGCGCAATGCGACTCGACCGTGCCAAGAGAACAGCCGTCGCCCATCAAGATACGTGGCAAGATTGAGAAGGTGATGAGTGGCAACAAATAGGCGCACACCAATTTATTTCCCCTGTTGGCTGAGTTCACATGATCACGTGATTCTTTGCAGGTTGAAGAAGGCTTGTCAGGTAGGGGTATCCTGTACATACAGCAGACTGGCTGGATGAGAACTGCATCGAAATCATTCCGAATGATGAAGGAGGTTCCTATGATTCGTATTCTTTGCGCGCTGCCCTTTGCCCTTTTGGCGTGTGGCATGATCGCTGGCTGTGCCGATGATTCTTTTTCGGGTCGGCAACGACCCGCGCCTGGTTATGACAACGTAAATATGGGATCGTCGCAGCCTGGGCAACAGCATCGTTACGACGAACCTCCGCCGGCTTCACAACGTGATCCGTATAGCCGGAGCCAGCCTGGATACTATTAGCAGGACGCCCTGACCCCTGGTGTTGTGATGCGCTGAATGGTTAGTATCCGTCAAGAAACGAGAGGAGGGACGGGTTTTCAGGAATGACAGGGAATGTCCGGTTCTTCTCCAGGAGCGTGATCACCTTCGCAAGAGAACGCTCTGTAATTACGGTAGCGCCAGCATCAGATGTCCGATGCGAGCAGAGGCTGGCCGAACTTTGATTTCAATATCGTAGCCGAGCCGATTCAGGCACTCCATCAGTTTGCGTTCAGACACATTAAAGTCCCCACGCATCATGCTGGAGACCTTCGGTTGTCTGAGCCCCATCCGTGCGGCCGCGGCTTGCTGGGTAAGCCTTTGTCGGCGAATCGCTCTCCGAATCTCGATTACCAACCCGGCCTTAATCTGGAGTGTATCGGCATTTGGCAGGTCCAAGTCTGCGAAGACATTGCCAGATCCGCGAGAGACCTCGATCCCTTTCATGACTCGTTTTTTCATGTCGTCGCTCCTTGGCCAGCGCCTCAGCCACGTTCAGCCTGGCGCGGAGCCTGGTGTTCCATGGCTGCACGCAAAATGCGGTTCAGCCGCGTCTGATAGCCCTTCCCATGCAGTTTGGGTCAGTCGAGCGCATCGACGTCGAGACGCACTGTGACTTGTTGCTTCGCCGGTGGCCAGGCCTCGGTCGCCTTCTTGAAAAATGAGGGACCCAGCGGTGGGATCTCTGAATAGTCGATGTCCCGATCCTTAAGCCGGTCAAGCCTCGCCAAGTCGCTTTCGATAGATTTTCTGCTCACGTCGGTTCGCCTTTCTCATGGAGATCATGCGCGTCACCTCGCGCCCGTGCGGGGCGTGAGCCATCACCACGACTCGCTTATCACGCACGTTCGACTGTAGCTACATTTGTCCTGCCATGCAAGTCAACCATGCGAGTGGGTGCCTGGAGAATCTCGTCGTGAGCGAAGACGTCGGTGGGGGAGGCGGGCCGAGAGAGGAGCCCGCTGGTGCTTTGCGCGATCGGTCCCACGTGTACGATGCCTTCAAGGCCGTCAGAAACGTAGCGCGTTGATCATTCCGTGGGTCTGTCACAGGGGCTACTGTCACGTTCTAGCTATTGAACAACCCTCTTACACATGCCTACCAGCTGAGAATCATCTTTCATTCGCGCGACAAATGGCGTACAATGGGAACATGAGAAAAGCTGGACACATATCTATGTCTGACCGCATCAACACTCGTATTGATACTGGCCTGAAGAAGAAGGCTGTGAAAGTCTTTGACCGCCTTGGCCTGACTGAAGCCGAAGCCATCCGGCTCTTTTATGCCCAGGTTGAACTCCACCAGGGTATCCCTTTTCCTCTCATGATCCCAAACGCGCACACACTGGAGGCTTTTGAAGAAGCAAAGCATCCCGAGAAACTCTCCTCGTTCAAAAGCTTTCGTGCACTCAGAAGCCGCACGGGCACCTAAGTCGTGCTTCTCCTCAAGACCACCAGCCGTTTTCTCAAGGACCTTAAGCTTGCCAAAAAGCGAGGCTACGATCTCGACAAACTCGAAGCCATCGTTGACCTTCTTCAGGCCCAACAATCATTGCCCCCCAAGAACAAGGACCATACTCTTACCGGTGAGTGGAATCACCATCGTGAATGTCATATTCAGCCAGACTGGCTCCTCATCTACAGAATTGAAGCCACGTTCCTCATTCTCGAACGGACGGGCACGCACTCCGACCTGTTTGACTGACGTTGAGTGTGAACACGATCAGGTGACGTCCCAATAGACGAGTAGGCAGATCTCGCGATATGGCTCGCTATCCATTTCAATGACGGCGTGCTTACGCGACTCAGCACGTTGAGTACCTCAACGATTTCGCGTCTCCGATCCCATGACAGTTCCACTCGGCCTCACAGGCCGTACGGCATGCCACTGCGTTCAGCGACTCCCATGACATGTGTGCAGTCGCCTGCTAGCCGACAAGTGCAACCGGCTCAAGACCGTCTCGAAGCCGCCTCGTTGACCCTCTTCCATCTTGGCGAACGGGCTTAATCTTTTCGGTCTATCTGAAGCGGACCTTCTCGCCTCGTCCATTGAATCGGCTCTGCCATGTCTTGCTAGTGATGAGCGGGGCCCAGCTCGTGGTTTCGGGTCCGGTGCCTGTGCGCATCCGGCCGTCGCCCTGGCTTTTCACCGGCGGGCTGCGTCGATCATGCCCGCGCGCCGCCTCTGCGGCAGCTTCTTTCCGCGGTCATTCCTCCGCTTCGCGCCCACCGGCCTGCCAGGTGGCGGCAGCCTCTCTGTCTCCTTTGTCGTCGCTGTGTGGCCTCCACGCCTGGTGAGAGGCCAACACATCAACTCTAACTTAAAGGAGACAACACTATGGCACCTCAAGACAAGAAACCCAAGCCGGTCACCACGCTCCGATGCAGCAGCATCAAGGCGAGCATCTGGATGAACGAGGGCATGAACGGTCTGTTCTACAACGTGACCGTCGCCCGTTCGTACAAGGACCGAGATGGAGTTTGGAAGAATTCCGAGTCCTTCGGCCTGGCGGACCTTGATGCCCTCGTGGCGGTCGCCCAACAGGCGAAACTTTGGGTCACTGAGCGGTCGGGTCGCTGACCGTCCCGGGAAGCCTCCGGCCCTCGCGCCGGAGGCTTCCTTCGCTCAAAAAAAGGAAACAAGATGATGAAGCACTATCAGGAATTTGCAACGCATCTCGATCAACTGCTTGGCGGCGTCCAGGCCGTCTGCATCACGGTGCCTGGTTACATGCCACTGTCGGTCGAGGAGATTGGTACAAGTATAGAAGGACATCGGCTCGTCTCGCTGTGTCACTATGGGGAACAGAACGGCGACCTCATGCGCGATCCCGATCTGGTATTCATGTTCCACAGTGTTCCAGATGGCATGGCGGCCGAACCAATTTCGTTCAGGAATGACTACCTGGGGATCGTTCAAGATATGTATCGGTACGACGAGGCAGGCAGACGCAGCCACGTCTTGCCCTCGTTCAAACGGGACTTGCAGGAGTTTGCCCGGGACTGGTTGGTCACGCTCCGAGAGCAGGGCTTCTTTGCCCCCAACGCGGTGCGAGAGATCCTATCTCCGTAATCTCATCGATCCTTCCAGGGGGCATGATGTGATCACATCATGCCCCCGTCACAACAGGAAACTCTCACAGAACGGTGAACCAGAGGGGCTTACCTCTTTGTGCCGAGAAAGAGAAAGCTGGTGGTCCTGGCGTGGTTGAGCGCTGCACTGTAGAGCTGTTGTGTCGCGGCCTCGTAGAAGGCCACTCCGGTGAGCGTGTCGGTTCCCTGGCGACAGGCGCCCCCTCCGAATGTCACCGAGATCTGGAACGCATTGCCCTTGGGATGAGGAGACAAGGTCCCAGTCACGGTGCATCCATCTGACGAATGACCGGACAGCGTTCCATCTGCATCCACGGTCACCGTGATCGTGTGATCATCAGCACGGAGTCCACTATAGATCCCGGCCAGCAGATTCAGGTTTGGGGATACCTCATAGTCGGGATCGTACGTACTCGTCACGCGCTCAGTGTCTCCATCGAAGTACACGATTGTTGTGTGAAAGCGCTGTTTGGGCACATAGGTGCCACTCATCCGTCCCGCGCGAATACTCGTGCCGTCCACCAGAAAATTTCTGGTGGACGGGGACCCGAAGGAGCCGGAGTGCGACGTGCCCGTCCCCTGAATCAGTCCAGCCAGAATGTTGGGATTGTCTCTGGCCGTATAGAACAGCCAATACGAGCCGTCCTCGAGAACCAGTCCCGCGACGGTGCGACCGGTACGAGTCGAGCCCGTCCAGTGACCTTCCGCCGAGGTGGCCGTGGACTGCGGCAGATCAGAAACGGTGCTCTAGCCATACCCGCCGCCACAGGCGGCGGGAGCGAACCCACTATTGAAGCAGTTGGCGAAGCTGCCACAGGCCACCAGGCCGCTCATCAAGCCGAGTGCCAGAAGGCATCGAAGACTATCTGTCCCGGTCATGTGCATGGTTGTCGCCTCAATAACGCACAGGCGGTGCCCTGTGTCCCAGGATAACAAGAAGAGCATCTCCTTCAAATGGGGGAACCTGAAGGGCTAGAAACTGGACCAGCCGACTCCTAATGCCAGCCTGTTCCACTTGGCGGAGGCCCCACCGACCGGCCGATTCGAGGCCCATTTCTGGCGTCGTGTGTGCAGCCCGAACGGTAGATCTGGGGGCTTGGATCTGTGTCGGTATGGGTACAATGTAAGACCGATTTTAAGAGGTTGCAGGATATGGCTGTTGCCCGTAGTTGTCTTACATTATGGGTTTATCGTATTCTTGTGCCCAGGCTTTCTGACGCTCCAATGACCAGAATTAGACACAGGTCGGTGAGGGGAGTCGGATGTCTGAATTTGGGCTGGCGCAGGTGACCAGATGGGGCAGCGGGCGAAACGGACGAACACGGTCACGGTGGATCTGGGTGAACTGAAAGCGCCCTGGCAGGCTTGGTGTCAGGTCCACGGCATCACGCCGAGTCACGCCTTGCGGAACGCCCTTCGGCAGGCCATGGACCGGAAAGCCACGAGGGTTCCTGCGCCTCGGAGTCGCGTCACCCCGAAGCGAGAACGAGCGACCGCTCGCATCGAACTAAACCTGACGACCTCCGAGCTTGCCGCCCTGAAGAAGATGGCCGGTCACGAAGGCTATCTGCCGACGAAATGGCTGGTGGCGATGGTGCGCACCAAGTTGACCGGGCAGCCGCAGGTCGGACAGCCGGAATTGGAGACCTTGGCCCGGTCGAATCAGCAACTCCTCGCCTTGGGGAGGAACCTCAACCAGATTGCCAAAGTCTTGAATACCGCCCCTCAGAACCGAGCCGCCTTTCGGGTCGAGATCATCACCGAACTTTCTCGCGTGATCCAGGCCCATACGAAGAAGGTGTCCGATGTCTTACGCGGGACCGTGGAACGCTGGCACCTTCAATGACCTCGCCAATCACCCAGATCGACGATAAACTAGATGAGTGGGGGAGTCGGCTCTTTAATGTCTCAACGGAGACCCTCCCACGACCGTGTCTTAGTACGCGCAGTCCTCTGGGCTCAGCCAAGCCTGTACGTCCCGGTGGACGGCTCAGCACGCCGCAGGCTCGGGCAACCTACGTGCGGCAGAAACTCCAAGCCATGGTCCGCCGCGCACCCCAAGTCGTGGTGAAGCTCGTCAGGGCGCCGAAAGGGATGAAGGGCATCTCGAACAACCTCACCTACATTTCCCGTGATGGCCAACTCGAGATCGAGGATCAGGACGGCCAGGTGATTCAAGGCAAAGAAGCCGTGGCCGATTTGAAAGCCGAATGGCGCGATGGTGGGATGCCGATCGCGGCGGATTCGACCATGCGCGATGCCTTTCATCTCGTCCTCTCCATGCCGACACGCACCGATCCACTATCGGTCCAACGGGCGGCTCGGGACTTTGCGACACGAGAGTTCACAGGGTTTCAGTACGCGATGGTCCTCCACACGTTCGAGACGGATCCAGACCCGCACCCCTCTCCGCATCCACATGTGCATTTGACGGTGAAAGCCGCAGGTCTTGATGGAGTTCGCTTGAATCCCAGGAAGGCTGATCTGCAACGGTGGCGGGAGGGGTTTGCGGAGGCCTTACGAGAGCATGGGATTGAGGCCACGACCACCAGTCGGATTCACCGCAGGACGCATGAACGCTGGACGGTGCGGCATCTGCAGGAACCGAGCAAAAAAGGGGAGACGCTGGAGCGGCTGAAGCGCACCACGCGCCGACAGGGACGAGCCCAGGAAGTCATGCGGAATTATGAGCAGGTGATGCGGACATTAGCCCGCTCAGATCGTGGGGAGGATCGGCAACTGGCTGCAGACCTGGTTCGTTACTTGAGTGAGCGGTCGCGGGACGTCACCAAGACTCGTTCTCCGGAGCGCGACCGGTCTTCGTAAAGTAGTACAACCTCCGTTTATTGTTCCTTTATGCATTGTTGCACCTGCTGGGTGACAGACTCGGGATATCACTGGTCTGCAGGCTGAACCGTTGTCCTGTGCCACGGGGCAAGGATGTCTTGATCATGATGTGGAGGTATTGCACCGTGTGGCGACGCCAGCGAGGGCGATTTGGGGAGAAAGGCGAGTAACGAATACGACGTTTCGAATCTGAAACCGGGAATCATTCGACCTGGGCCAAATGGCTCTAGCTGAACCTCGCCTTCTGTCAGAGAAGGCGGCACGCTTCTCGGAATTTCGATCCTGTTGTAACCTGTCTAAACCCTGGTGATTTCTCGCAGAGAAAGGGGTATTCTTCTGCCCTGTCTGGGGCACACGTAGCCGAAGTTCATTATTTAAAGAGGCACCATGAAGACAGTACGCGATGCCTGCGCGCTCCAACCAAATGCACTTTCAATTAAGCTTAGCGACCAAATTGAACAACTCGATGAATTAATCAACGATGAAGGGAGTGGCACGACCTTTTTCGAAAAAACGTTCATCACCCAGGGCATGCAAGACCTGATCAGTGAGGGTATTGCCAGGTTGGCTGGAGCCTCGTCCCAAGCCATATTCCACCTCAAGCAGGCTATGGGCGGTGGTAAAACACATCTGCTCGTCGGTTTCGGTCTACTTGCTCGGCATCCAGATCTGCGAAAGACTTACTGCGCGGGCAACCCTCACGCATCAGCATTTACCTGCGCCAACATCGCCGCATTCAACGGACGCAACAGCCCGGATCACTTCTTCTGGGGTGAGATTGCCAACCAACTCGGTAAGGGCGAGCAATTCAAGAGCTTCTGGACTAGCGGCCCTAAGGCTCCAGACGAAAAGGACTGGCTGAAGCTACTCGATGGCGAAAACCCCATCCTTGTTCTCCTTGACGAAATGCCTCCATATTTCCACTACCTCGACACACAGAAGGTAGGTAATGGGACTGTCGCCGATATTGCCACCCGTGCCTTTTCGAACCTCTTAACCGCTGCTCTCAAGAAGAAGAATGTGTGTGTAGTGGTTTCCGACCTTGCAGCTTCCTATGACACCGGTACCAAGCTCATCAACCGCGCTCTTGAAGACGCGCGCTCGGAGTTAGGTCGTCAAGAACGCAATATCACGCCGGTGGACCTCGCGGCGAATGAGATCTATGACATCCTCCGGAAGCGACTTTTCAAGTCTCTGCCTGACAAAGCAGTAATCGGCGATATTGCGGAGGCCTTTGGTCGCAAGCTGGAGGAAGCGGCCAAATCCAAGACAGCCAATCGTGGTGCCGAAGCGATTGCTGATGAGATCGCTTCGACGTACCCGTTCCATCCTCGGCTCAAGAACGTCATCGCCCTTTTCAAGGAAAACGAGCAATTCAAACAGACGCGTGGGCTGATAGAACTAGTGTCACGCCTACTCAGGTCGGTCTGGGACCGTCAGGCTAATGACGTTTTCCTCATCGGTCCGCAGCACTTCGACCTGTCCATACCGGAAGTTCGCGACAAGCTGACCGAAATCTCCGGCATGCGCGACGTCATCGCGAAAGATCTGTGGGACGCGCAGCAATCGGCACATGCCCAGATCATCGACCTGCAAACCGGTAAGGAAGCAGCCACTCAGCTTGGCGCCCTGTTGCTCACATCGAGTCTCTCGACTGCCGTGAACGCGGTAAAGGGCCTCACTTGCGAGGAAATGGTCGAATGTCTTATCTCGCCACTACGCGAGCCTTCCGATTTTCTTGCGGCCTTTGAGGCGCTGGAAAAGGTTGCCTGGTATGTGCACCACACCCCTGAGGGTCGCTATTACTTTGATCGACAGGAAAACTTAACAAAGCTGCTCCAGAGTCTTGCGCATGACGCGCCGGAGAACCAGGTCGATGATCTCATTCGGCATCGTCTCCGAGAAATGTTTAAGGCGTCTCGAAAAACCAGCTACGAAGATGTCCTCCCACTTCCGAAATTAGAAGACGTTGCCGATCGTGTGCGCAAAGGTCGTGTCCTGCTTGTTGTTAGCCCGGACTCAAAGATCCCACCCGAAGAAGTCCAAAACTTCTTTGATGGCCTGAGTCAAAAGAATAATCTATGCGTTCTCACCGGCGATAAAACGGCAATGGGCAGCGTCGAGAAGGCGGCCCGTCAACTCTTTGCCGGGCAGAAGGCGGACGGTCGCATTCCCAAAGGACATCCACAGCGAGATGATCTAGAGCGGAAGCAACAGAGCTATGAGCAGGACTTCAACTCTACCGTCCTCAATCTCTTCGACAAAGTTCTCTTCCCGATCCAGCGAGCGGGCAGGCAAGCTCAGCTTGCCCCCAAGGCGTTGGATATGACGCGCGATTCCACCAAGCCTTTTAACGGTGAAGAGCAGATCGAGAAGACTCTGACGTCCAACCCTGTAAAGCTCTATTTGGATGTCGAAAAGGAGTTCGATGCGATCAGAGACAAAGCACAGGACTTACTCTGGCCTGAAAACCAGGAGGATACTCGCTGGTCGGATGCAGTTGACCGTTATGCTGAGCAGCCAGGGATGCCATGGCTGCCATCCAAGGGTCTGGACACGCTCAAGTCCATCGCTTGCAATCGAGGGCTATGGGAAGATCTCGGGAATGGCTATGTCACCAAGAAGCCAAAGAAAAAACGCACATCGGCTCAGGTCACTGCCGAATCCGAGCCCGACGACATGGGCAAGGTGCGTTTGCGCATCAATACCCAGAATGCCGGTCCAGCACCTCGGATTTACTACGCCGAAGATGGCCCCGTCTCCGAATCGAGCGCACAACTCAAAGACCAGAGCTATACGACGGCAGCCCTTCATGTGAATTTCCTCGTGTGTGATCCCTCGGGCCAGTACGAAACCGGCGATCCGATTACCTGGTCCAACAAGCTGATTGTACGCAACCAGCTTACTGAGAAAAGCGGAAAGCGCAGCGTGGAACTCTTTGTCGTACCTAAAGGTTCAATCCGGTATACGTTGGATGGGAGTGAGCCGCGAGAAGGAACACCTTATGCGGGACCAATTGTTATCGGTGATGACGAAATTTTACTGCGCGCCTTTGCTGAAGCTGACGGGCTAGAAACCAAGAAGGATTTTCGTTTTCCAGCCAAAGGCAAAAAAGGCGTGC
>WBZN01002549.1_pt1 | contig 10080 bp, 7 predicted proteins | sample 5204281 | NCBI WGS metagenome assembly WBZN01 (sample SAMN12344347, study PRJNA552823) | activated sludge metagenome | biome: Activated sludge suspended growth; feature: Nitrification reactor; material: Wastewater; isolation source: activated sludge from nitrification reactor of wastewater treatment... | reverse complement strand
GGCGTCCTCGACAAGGTGCGCGACCTCTTCACCTAGGCGTCCCGATGGGCGTTCGCCGATCGGTGTACCGCGTGGCGGCGGCGGACGAGGGCACCTTCACCGCCGGCTGCTGGCAGCGCGGCTGCTTGGGTCTCGAGATCAAGCCGGCCGGCGACGGCGAGTTGCTGATCGAGGTCTACGAAGACGACGCAGCCGCAACGCCGGGGCCGGACGCAGCATCGCCGCAGGCGCTGCGCCGCGAAGCCGTTCCCGAGCAGGATTGGATGGCGCCGTACCGGGAACGCGTGCAGCCGTTCCCGGTTGGACGTCGCTTTCTGCTCGACCCGCGCGAGCCGCAACCGCTCGGCCGGGACGCCGGCGGCCGCATCTGGCTGCGCCTGCCGGCGCGGAGCGCGTTCGGCACCGGTAGCCACGAGTCGACGCGCTTGGTGCTCGAGCTGCTCGAAGGCGTACCGCTCGCTGGACGTGCCGTGCTCGACGTCGGCACCGGCACGGGCATTCTCGCGTTCGCCGCCCTGCATCTCGGGGCCCGCTCGGCAACCGCATTCGACAACGATGTCCTGGCGCCGCTGCATGCCGCGATCAACGCCCGACTGAACGGCGTGCGGGCTCGCCTGTTCGCCGGCACACTGGCGGCGTTGCGACCGGGGCCGGGATTCGACCTGGCCCTGGTGAACGTGGTGCCGGAGCAGATCTTGCCGGAGATCGAAGATCTCGGCGCGCGCCTGGCGCCGGGCGCGGTGGTGTTGTTCTCGGGAATTCTCCGGGTCGCCGGCCGCGATTTCCTGCGCCGACTGCGGGAACGTGGCTTCGTGCGCACGGCCTCGCGCTTTGCCGGCGAATGGGTGGCGTACCGCACGCGTTTCGATCCCGTCGCGCGATGATCACGCACCGCGTGGAGCCAGCCGTCTTCGCCGGCGATCGCGTCGAGATTACCGGCGACGCGTACCGCCACCTGTTCCGGGCGCGGCGCGCGGTGGTCGGCGAGCGGATGCGCGTCGTCGACGGCGAAGGCGCCGCGCGCTGGGCGGCGATCGCGACGATCGCGCGCGACCGCGCCACCCTTTCGCTGCTCGACTCCGCGCCGGCCAACGATCCCGCCCGCCGCGTCGAGCTGTTCGTGGCGCCGCCCAAGCCGGAGCGCGCGGCCTGGCTGGTCGAGAAGGCGAGCGAGCTGGGTGTCTCCGCGGTGCGCTTCGTCGCGACGGCGCGCGCCGGACGCGAGGTGGGACCGGCGGCGCTCGAGCGCCTGCGGCGCATTGCGGTGGCCGGCCTCGAGCAGAGTCACGGAGCGCGGCTGCCGGCGATCGAGGGCGTCGTGAGCTGGGACGCCTTCCTGGCGATGGCGGCGGCGCTGCCGTGGCGCGCGGTCCTCGACGCCGGCGGCGGCGCGCGGCGCGCGGACGACGCCACCGCTGCCGCGCTGCTCATCGGACCGGAAGGCGGGTTCGAGGACGCCGAGCTCGCGACGCTGGAGCGTGCGGGCTTCGTGCGCTGGAGCCTGGGAGGGCGGGCTCTGCGTGTCGAGACCGCGGCGGTGCTCGCGGCCGGCCGACTCCTCGCGGCCGCAGGCGCCGGCTAGTCGAGCCTCGGCCGCGGCGTCCGCGCGGCGGTACTTCTTCCACGAAGTCAGCGCGGCGGCGCTTCCTCCGAGAGCACCTCGATCGGGGCGTCGGAGCGGTAGCGCTCGCGCGTGTACAGGTCGTCCGCGACCTCGAAGACCGCCATCGCGTCGCGATCGAGCTCGGCGTCCCCGGGGGTGGCGGCGACCGGCGTGAGGGTCCTCTTGTTGCGGTCGAGCTGCCAGTGCTCGAGCGTTTTGCCGAGCCCGAGCACCGCCAGACGATCGCCCCGCAGAAAGCCGATGTCGCGGTTGTGGTGCATCACCGCCCACCGCTCGCTGCCCGCGTCGCGCAACAGGTCGCGGCCGAAGAAGGTGCTCTCGTAGTCGTGCTCGATCCAACCGAGCAGGGTCGGCGCTACGTCGAGCGAGCCGCCCAGCACGTCCACCCGGCGCGGCGTCGGCGAGCGGGGATCGAAGATCAGCAGTGGGATCTCGTACGACTGGATCGGAATGGTCTGCTTGCCGTAGACGCGGGGGCCGTGGTCCGCCACCACCGCGAACACGGTGTCGCGGTACCAGGATTCCTTCGCCGCGAGATCGAGAAAGAGACCGAGCGAGTAGTCGGTGTACTTGACCGCGTAGTCGCGCCACTGCCGTTTCGGGTCCTCGGGAATGCGCCCGGGCGGGAACGTGTACGGCTTGTGATTCGAGACCGTGAGCATGGCTTCGAAGAACGGCTTGCCGGTCGCGGCGAGCGCGTTCGCCTCGAGGACCGCGCGCCGCACGAGATCCTCGTCGCTCACGCCCCATACCGTGGTGAAGACCGGCGCCTCGAAGTCCTTCTGCTCGACGAAGCGATCGAATCCGTTCCTCGTGGCGAACGAACGGATGCCGTCGAACACGCCCCGCCCGCCGTAAAGGAACTCGGTGGCATAGCCGTCGGCGCGCAGTGCCCGCGCGATGCTGGCGACGTTGTCGGAACGGTCGCGCTTGACGATCGAGTCGCCCGGCAGCGGCGGGAACGACGACAGCACGCCTTCGAGGCCGCGCACGGTGCGGTTGCCCGACGCGTACAGGTGCGTGAACAGCGTGCCGCGCTCGGCGAGCGCGTCCATGCGCGGCGTGATGCTGGGCTGGCGGCCGAGACATCCCCAGTACTCCGAACCGAAGCTTTCGACCAGGATGAGCACCAGATTGCGCGGTCGGCGGGAATCGCCGGTCCCGGCGCCGGCCGCTCCCCGCGGCGAGTTGATGATGCGGCGCACGATGGAGGCGCCGCCCCGCGGGTCGGCGCTATTGGGCTGCGCCACCAGCAGGTCGGCACGCGCGTACGCCTCGGTGCGGCCCAAGGTCGCGTAGTACGCGTGGTAGTCGAGGTTGTGAGTCGTGGCGGCGTAGACGAAGGAGTACTCGCCGTTGCCGGCGAGCTCGTCGAGCACGCGATCCTTGCTCCACCGGGTGTGGGATTGACTGCTGGTCGCGTACGCCAGGGCCGCGAGCGCGAGATAGGCGGCGAGGTCGCGGAGCCGGTGCTTCGCCGGCTGCACCGCGGCGAAGCCGTGACGGAGCCAGGGCCGGGCGAGCCCCAAAGCGAGCGCGCTCGCGAGACCGCAGGCGACCAGCACGGCGACCACCGGATAGCTGTCCCAGATGTTGACGAAGACCTCGGTGGGGAACAGCAGGTAGTCGACCGCGACCGTGTTGAAGCGGGCCTGAAACTCGTCGAAGAAGAACCACTCGGCGGCGCGGGTGAACAGCACGCCGAACGAGAAGGCGAAGAACAGCACCCACATTGCGCGGCGGTGGAAGCGGCTGCCGTACGGCCGCTCCGGCAGGAGCGCCAGCCATAGCGCCGCCGGTGCGAGCAGCAGCAGCCCGGCGGTGACGTCCATGTGCAGGCCGATGCCCAGGACTGGCAAGAGCGCCCTGGGACGCAGCGCTTCGGCGCCCACGAAGCGCGCGGCGAGCGCGACGCGCGTGAGCGTGTTCGCGACGAGGTAGAGCAGGAGCGCCGCTGCCCATGGCCAGCGGCGGGCGCTCCAGGAAGGGAGCGTAGACGCGTCGTTCATGTCGAGACTCGATGGCGGATGTCGAGGCCGGCAGATGATAGCGGAGAGCGGTCGCGTCCTTGCATCCACCAACGGCGGCTTCCGGCCCGGACCGCGGACGAACCGGCCCTGGTCCGCGATCGTGGCCTGGACGGAGCCGCCGCGGGCGGTCCGGAGGTTTGACTCCCCGACAGGCGGCGGTTATCCTCGAAACGGTCGGAACACTTTCCCGGAGGAGCTCGCGAGTGTCCAACAATCCCTTCGCAGGCGTGCGTTATATCTGGATGAACGGCGAGTTGCGCGATTTCGAGAATGCGAAGGTTCACGTTCTCACGCACGCTCTGCACTACGGGTCCGGGCTGTTCGAGGGCATCCGCTGCTACGACACGCGGCAGGGGCCGGCGGTCCTGCGGCTGCAGGAGCACCTCAAGCGGCTGGAGAATTCCTGCAAGGTCTACCGGATGGAGATCCCGTACGACCGCGCCCAACTGACCGAGGCGGTGTTCGACACGATCGGGTCGAACGAGATGCGAGCCTGCTACATCCGGCCGCTCATCTTCCGCGGCTTCGGGCTGCCGGGGATCAATCCCCTGCCGCTCCCCGTCGAGGTCGTGATCGCGGTATGGGCCTGGGGCAAGTACCTGGGCGACGCGGCCGACCAGGGCGTCGACGTCTGCGTGTCGTCGTGGCGCCGCAGCGCGCCGCAGAGCTCGCCGGCCGTCGCCAAGGCCACCGCCAACTACCTGAATTCGCAGCTGGTCAAGATGGAAGCGATCGCCAACGGCTATGCCGAGGGCATCGCGCTCGACATTCACGGCTCGGTGAGCGAGGGCTCGGGCGAGAACCTGTTCCTCGTGCAGGACGGCGTGCTCGTCACGCCGCCGATGGGCTCCTCGATCCTGCCCGGCATCACGCGCGACGCCGTCATCACCCTCGCCCGCGACCTCGGGATTGCGGTGCGCGAGGACATCGTCCCGCGCGGCCTGCTGTACACCTGCGACGAGATGTTCTTCACCGGCACGGCGGTCGAGATCACCCCGATCCGCTCGGTCGATCGCGTGACGGTGGGCGCCGGCAAGCCTGGCCCGATCACCAAGCGCCTGATGGCCGAGTTCCACGGCATCGTGAAGGGCGAGATTCCGGATCGGCACGGCTGGTTGTCGCCGGTGCAGCCGGTGAGCGCCGGCATGTCGGAGAAGCTCGAGAAGGTGGAAGCATGAACATCAACGACCTGCTGAAGATCGCGGTGGAGAAGAAGGCCTCCGACCTCCATCTCAAGGTCGGCAGCCACCCGGTGGTGCGCATCGACGGCGACCTCACGCCGCTCACCGAGCTCAAGCGTCTGATGCAGGAAGACACCATCGCGATGGCGTTCTCGATCATGAACGCCCGCCAGAAGCAGCGCTTCAAGGAAGAGTTCGAGATCGACATCGCGTATTCGGTGCCGGGCCTGGGCCGCTTCCGCTGCAACATCTTCCAGCAGCGCGGCGCGGTGGGCTTGGTCCTGCGCGTCATTCCGGCGCGCATCCTGACCACGCGCGAGCTCATGCTGCCGCCGGTGCTGGAGAAGATCTCGGAGGAGCGTCGCGGCCTGGTGCTGTGCACCGGTACCACCGGTTCCGGCAAGTCGACGACCCTGGCGGCGATGATCGACTACGTGAACAACTCGCGCACCGAGCACATCATGACGATCGAGGACCCGATCGAGTTCCTGCATCGGGACAAGAAATCGATCGTGAACCAGCGCGAGATCGACGTCGACACGCATGCCTTCTCGGGCGCCCTGCGCTCGGCCCTGCGTCAGGACCCGGACGTCATCCTGGTCGGCGAAATGCGCGACTACGAGACCATCGAGACGGCGCTGCTGGCGGCCGAGACCGGCCATTTGGTGTTCTCGACGCTGCATACCCTGGACGCCACCGAGACCATCAACCGCATCATCTCCGTGTTCCCGCCGCACCACCAGAAGCAGATCCGCATCCAGCTCGCCGCAGTGCTCAAGGCGGTGGTCTCCCTACGCCTGCTGCCGCGCGCCGACGGCATCGGCCGTGTGCCGGCGGTCGAGGTGATGATCGTCACGCCCTACATCCGCGACTGCATCGAGAACAAGGAAAAGACCAAGTACATCCGCGAGCAGATCATGCTCGGCACCAGTCAGTACGGCATGCAGACCTTCGACCAGTCCCTGTTCCAGCTCTACAAGGCGGGCCTGATCACCCTCGAGGAAGCCATCCGTCGGGCCAGCAATGCCGACGAGTTCAAGCTCCGCATCGAGGGCGTCCAGTTCACCTCCGACATCTCGCGCAACCAGATGGAGGAGTCCCTCGACCTCGGCGTCGGCGCCGGCCCGGGCATGGGCGAGCAGAGCCCGTTCGAAATCGAGCGCATCGAGCGGCCGAAGCACTGATCGACCGGCCGGAATTCGTCCGGTGGAATAGGGGCCGTCCGGCGGTCGGGACGGCCCCTGCTGTAGCTACCGGACGCGGGAGGGCGGATGAAGAAAGCAGCGGAGGAACGCGAACCCAAGCAACGGCCGCCGGCCTACGATCAGGCGGCCAAGCTGCTCGGCCTGCGGCCGCATTTTCGTCGTCAGCTGGCGCAGAAACTGGCGCAGCGCGGCTATGAGCGGGACGAGATCGATGCCGCGCTCGACCGGCTGACCGAGCACGGCTATCTCGACGACGCCAAGCTCGCCCGGGAGTTCGCCGAACGGCGCGCCGAGCAGGGCGGCGAGGGCGCCCGTCGGGTGCGCGCCGAGCTGGTCCGCCGCGGGGCGGACGCCGGCGTCATCGAAGAGGCGGTGAGCGGCGCGATCCCCACCGACGATCGCGAGGCGGCGCTCGAGACCGCCCGGCGCTGGCTGGGCCGCAACGGCGCCGGCGACGGTCAGGCACTGGCGCGGCATCTCGACCGCAAGGGCTTTTCCCGGCGTGCTATCCTTCGCGCCCTGCGCGAGTTGGGGTCCGACCTCGAGCTCCCGGACGAGCCGTAAGCGCGGGCCGTCCCGCGCCGCTCCCCGCCGCAGTGCAGGGCCCGGCAGAGCGGGGCTCTTCACAGATCGGCTGATCGCGGGAACGAGTGTATGAACAGCAAAGACATCCGCCAGAGCTTCATCGATTTCTTCGTCGAACGCGGCCACCGCCTGTACCCCAGTGCGCCGCTGGTACCGCACGGCGACCCGACGCTGCTCTTCACCAACGCCGGCATGGTGCAGTTCAAGGACTACTTCCTCGGCACCGATCAGCCGGCGAGCAAGCGCGCGGTGTCCTCGCAGCGCTGCCTGCGCGTGTCCGGCAAGCACAACGACCTCGAGAACGTCGGCCCGAGCCCCCGTCACCACACGTTCTTCGAGATGCTGGGCAACTTCTCGTTCGGCGACTATTTCAAGGAAGACGCCATCCGGTTCGGCTGGGACCTGGTCACCCGCGTCTGGGGGCTCGATCCCAAGATCCTCGCGGCGACGGTGTACGAGGAGGACGACGAGGCGTTCGCGCTCTGGCGCAAGCTGTCGACTCTGCCCGAGGGGCGCATCCACCGCTGCGGCAAGAAGGACAACTTCTGGGCCATGGGCGACACCGGCCCGTGCGGTCCGTGCTCGGAAATCTTCGTGGATCGCGCGCCCCACCTGCCCGAGGTTTCCTGGGACGAGGGCACCGAGACGGGCCGCTACCTCGAGATCTGGAACCTGGTGTTCATGCAGTTCGAGCGCGCGGCCGACGGCACGCTGGTGCCGCTGCCGAACCCGTCGATCGATACCGGTGCCGGGCTCGAACGCGTTTCGGCGGTGATCGAGGGCGTCGAGTCGAACTACGACACCGACCTGTTTCAGCCCATCTTGCGCGCCGCGGCCGAGCTCGCGCACACGACGTACGGCAAGGACGCGCAGAAGGACACCTCGATGCGCGTCATCGCCGATCACTTGCGCGCCGTGACGTTCCTGCTCGCCGACGGCGTGATCCCCGGCAACGAGGGCCGCGGCTACGTGCTGCGCCGGCTGCTGCGCCGCGCCGTGCGCCACGGCATGCGCCTCGGCTTCCAGGAGCCGTTCCTCAACCGCTTGGTGCCGGTGCTCGGCGAGGTGATGGGCAAGGCGTATCCGGAGCTCGGCGCCACGGAGACGGCGTCGCGCGAGACCATCCGCACCGAGGAAGAGAAGTTCCTGAGCACGGTTGCCACGGCGTCACAGCGCGTCCAGGAGGCGATCGAGGAGACCAAGAAGACCGGCTCCTCGGTGCTGCCTGGGAAGACCGTGTTTCGTTTCTACGACACCTATGGCCTGCATCCCGATCTGGTGCGCGAGATCGCCGAAGAAGAGCGCTTCACCATCGACCAGGCGGGCTTCGAGCGCGAGCTCGAGGAACAGAAGCAACGTGGGCGCGACGCCACGGGCGACGCGCAGAAGCGTCAAGGCGCCATCAAGGACTTGATGCGCTCGCCGGACATGACGCTGGAGCCCACCGCCTTCGTCGGCTACGGCCAGACCGCTGAAACAGCTCGGGTAGAGAGGATCATCGGAGAGCACGACGATCAGTGGCGCGTCTTTCCGCCGGAAATGCCGCTCGCAGAAGGCCAGAAGGGCCTCCTGGTGCTCGACCGGACCGTGTTCTATGCCGAGTCCGGCGGCGAGGTCGGCGACACCGGCCGCATCGTGGGGCCAACCGGCGAGGCGCGGGTGCTCGACACGCAGAAGGAGAGCCCGGGAGTCTTCTTTCACTACGTGCAGGTCGAACGCGGGACGCTGCGGCGGGGTGACGCCGTCGAGTTGTCCGTCGACGACGGGCGACGCGCAGCCATCCAGCGCAATCACACCGCGACGCACCTGTTGCACGCGGCTTTGCACCGCGTGGTGGGCGAAGGCGCCCGCCAGGCCGGGTCGCTGGTTGCGCCGGACCGTCTGCGCTTCGACTTCACCCACGGCCAGCCGCTGTCGGCCGAGGAAAAGCGCCGCATCGAGGACCTGGTGAACGAATGGATCCGCCGCGCCACGGCGACCGAGATCACGGAGCGCAGCTACAAGGAGGCGCTCGCCGCCGGCGCCATGGCGCTGTTCGGCGAGAAGTACGGCGAACGCGTGCGCACCGTCGCGGTGCCCGGCTTCAGCCTCGAGCTCTGCGGCGGCTGCCACGTCCGCAACACGGGCGAGATCGGTCTGTTCGTCATCACCTCCGAGAAAGGCATCGCCTCCGGCGTACGCCGCATCGAGGCCTTCACCGGCGAAGGAGCGCTGGCTTGGGTCCGCGAGCGCGAAGCGCTGATCGGCGGCGTCGAGTCCGCGCTCCACGTGCCGGCCGACCGGGCCGCAGTCGAAATCGGCGCTTTGCGCGACAAGCTGCGCGACACCGAGAAGCAACTGGCCGGTCTGCGCATGAAGCTCGTGTCCGGCGGCGGCGACGGCCAGGAGCCCGAGCTCGTCGACGGCGTCCGAGTGATCGCGCGCGAGGTTCCCGCCGCGCCGGCGAACGAGTTGCGCGCCATGGCCGACAGTCTCCGGTCCAAGCTGGGCTCCGGCGTCGTGGTGCTCGGCACGCGGGAGGAGGGCAAGGTCAGCCTGGTAGTCGCGGTGTCGGCCGATCTGGTGGCGCGGGTGAAGGCGGGCGACATCGTGAAGCGCGTGGCGCCGCTCGTCGGCGGCAGCGGCGGCGGGCGGGCGGACTTCGCGCAGGCCGGCGGCAAGGATCCGGCGCGCCTGACCGAAGCGCTGGGCGCGGTACCGGCGGCGGTGCGTTCCGCGCTCGCTCGATCGGACGGTTGACGAGTCAGTTCATCCGAACTGCGAGCAGTGCTACACTTAACAGTTCGATAGGGTTCGACAGGAAGAACGGAGCGAGCAAACTCGCGATGCGCTGGATTGCAGGGTTCACCGTCCTCGGCTTGGCATGTGCGTTGCCCGCGCAGGGCGGATCGGTGCACGTCAAGGTGCGCGAGGACGGCCGGCGGGTGATCGTGAACGAGACCCGCAGCCAATTCCAGACCCGGATGTCGACCACGCTGATCCCCGTCGCTGCCACCTTGGCCACCGTGATCGAGGCGCACGCCGACCGCGTCGGGCTGGATCCGCGACTGGTACGGGCAGTCATCCAAGTGGAATCGGGATACAACCCGCAGGCGCTGTCCAACAAGGGCGCGATGGGGCTGATGCAGCTCATGCCGGACACGGCCAAGGACTACGCGGTCGACGATCCGTACGATCCCGAGCAGAACGTCCGCGGTGGGACGTCCTATCTCAAGAACCTGATCGATCACTTCCGCGGCAGCCTGGGTCTCGCGCTGGCGGGATACAACGCCGGCCCGGGCGCGGTGGAGAAGTACGCGGGAATCCCGCCCTACCCGGACACGGAGGACTACGTCGATCGCGTGCTCGGGCTCTACAACGGGACGCAGCCCCTGCGCGACGCGTCGAGCCTGCCCTCGCTGATGCGCCGCGTGCAGGTCGGGCGCGACAGCCAGAACCGCATTCTGCTCTCGAAC
>WBZN01002548.1_pt1 | contig 10085 bp, 11 predicted proteins | sample 5204281 | NCBI WGS metagenome assembly WBZN01 (sample SAMN12344347, study PRJNA552823) | activated sludge metagenome | biome: Activated sludge suspended growth; feature: Nitrification reactor; material: Wastewater; isolation source: activated sludge from nitrification reactor of wastewater... | reverse complement strand
CTTCGGGTTCAGCAAGGAACCAGACAAACGAGTTTCGATCAAATATTTCTGTTGATTGAAATCGATGTCAAACTGATCAAAGGTAGCGATCTGACCACCCTTATCGGAACCATAGGTATAGTCGTAAGGGTTAACCATGATTCCAAGCAGATCCGCAGTGAATCCACCGACACCAGCAACAGTACGAGTAAGACCTTCCATAACGTCAACTTCGACGATATCAGCAACGCGCAACTCGGAAGCCAATTCCTGAACAGACTTGTACAGGCGGCGATCGGTTGTGTCACGGAGCAAAAGCATGCTATTAAGAACAGCATTAGTGGTATACAAGTTGGGAAGACCAGTACCCTTGTAGTTTACACGAGCATTCAAGATCGCATCGATGATATCCAGACCATCAGTAACTGTTGAGGCGAGGCTCAAATAATATACGAACGGGCTAACATCGCCATAGATCGGACGGATCTTGGAAGGATCAATCGCATCATCATTGGTTCCGAAAGTACGACCATCGCCAACGAGACCAGCACGAGCAACTTCCTCGTCCAACATGAATCTCATTTCTTTCCACATCCAGGCAACAACATTGAAGTCGGCAACATCAATGATATCGTCACGATCCAACTTCTGTTTCTTATAGATCGTGGTCGGTTCAGTTGTGCGCTTGAGCAAAGCGAAGACCTGTTCGACCTTCTCGTTACCAGTAATATAACCCTTTGCACGAGCAGCCTCTGGTGTGAGGTCTGCCCATACTTTCTTGATGCGTGAGAATGGGATATGGCGAGTACCGGACATCCAGCCAGCAACCCAACCCATGCGACGAGTTTCGAAACCAGGTTCGTTGTCGAGCAACTTGGCATCTGGGAACAAATATGACATATTATCGATACCATAAGTTCCGGCGTGAGCAACAAATGCATCCTTGAACGTCACTTTGTTGTCGCGCATATCATCGAATACTGCCTGAGCAAATTCAGCCTGCTGAGCGTGCGTCAAACTTTTAGAACCATCGTTATTTCCTTCGAATACATTTTGTTTCATGAAATTGTCTCCTTCTTCATCTGATTGTTTGAGATTTCCTTGATCTTCGATCGCTTGAGCAATTAAAGCATACATTACTTTCTTCTGATCTTCATCCATTGAGGCGACGACATCACCGACAGTTTTCTCACTGGAGGTAGTATCTGCTTGAGCCATAACATTCTCCTCTTCTTTGATATCTTCGTGTTTGAGTTCGATCGGAAGAAGCATTGATACGATCGCTTCATCTTCTGATTCATAAATACCATCATCACCATGATTGAATGAAACGTGTTCGATAACAGCACCAGGATTTGCTCCTGAGAGAACCAAACTTAGTTCACGGATTTCACCGCTATGAACCAACAAGTTCTTTTCAACGAGTTTATTAGCATAGATGGACAAAGAACCAACATCGCCGTGTTCAACTACGATCTTGCCCTGTTGACCAGCTTGACTACTATTAAAATATCCATACGCATAAACACCATCATCACGGTGTTCAAGAATAGCGTAACCAAGAACGTTGGTAGGATCGCTATGCATATGTTGCCATACCAATGGAATGCGTCGACCATCATTGTGCTTGAAAGCACCTTTTAGAATGGTTCGTTTATCGGTACATTCCAAACCATACTTAGTGGCGTACCCACTAAAGTTGTAATTAGGATCTACTGTTACTCCCATTTTGATTTATCTCCTTTACTTTTTAACCTTATTAAACTCTTTTGTTACATCCATTGGTGTATCTTGAGTATTCGAAGCAGGATCTGTCGGTTGACTAATATTCCTATTTCGAAGTTCATCGGCACCTTTCGCTTTACTTGGTCTCCAACCGATAACTGCTCTCATGTCATTAGGAGCTGCAATTTCATTACGAGTTAACTTATCTGAGAGATCGGCAAGACGTTCTGGTGTAACCATGCTGAACATGTCTCTGAACGCTTTAACCGTTTGACCTTGACTTCTGGCAGTTCTGGTTAGAAACTTCCTTTTAAGTTCAAGAGCTATTGCATTTGTTATTGGTTGAATTATACGATTGTGGTAATTCAAGAGTTCTGTCTCATCGGCTGTTCCATTTAGAATTGCTTCGGAGAGCCCTAGCTGGCTATATAGCATTCTAGTCAGGTACTCTACTTGGGTCATCAAGTTGTTTTCAACCGGACGATTTAATTGAATAACTTTCTCTGTTCCATCAGTATAAGCAACCCCGTACTGGGAATCCTTAAGTTGATCGGCAAGATCTTTTCGCCTTTTTTCAGCTTGCGCTTGTCTAGTTTCAGACTTAACAACATAAGGTAATTGAATGATCACGTCTAACTTACCAGATCCACTTTGTGCGTCAATAGCATCTACTAGATTAAGTTTTGCAATCAAACGTTGAGCAATTGAGTTTGGCGCATTAACTACAGAATAAAATGGATTCTCGATCAATGCCACTCTTGCTTTTGGAAGGGTTAATTCTTCCTTTTCACCAGTACTGTCGTTATAGATATGAAGTCGTACATGTTTTGGATACCATTGTACTACTCTAGCGGTTCGCAACGTCAAAATATCAAACGAATTATTATTTGTTATATTAACTGATGTATCAACCGGTACAATAGCTACTACGCCTTCATCCATCATAGACATAACTACATCTGATAAAAATGCTTGACTATGTTGATCTATATTAGCTTCCAATGTTAAGCAAGAATTCAAACCGGATTGTATATCTTCAACGAAACTGTCATTATCGTCAACTCTAACGTGACGCATTTCGACTACCGATACATCTGTAGCAATTCGGTTGTATACTGCTCCAACAATAGATCGTTCATTACCAAAATTGAAACGAGGTCTATGTTGGGGAACAGAATATACAGAACCAGGTATTAGTTTTGCTTCTTCTACTCTATTTCTATCACGAAATAAGTTCCAAGCAGAAGTTAATCTATCCAAAATATTAAATCTATTATTCACATGCATCCTCCTTTCTCTATGGTATATATTTATTAATTTGACTCATAACGAAAGAATCAACACGTGGTTTATTTGCATAATATACCATGCTAACAACACCCAATGCTAATGGTCCAGTAATGCCTAATATCTTTTTAGTAAAACTTCTTCCTTTAGCTATTGTATCGATTGTTACTCGCTTTGTTTTTGCTGATTTTGCTGATTTAGCGGTGTCTACTTTATTGATCTCTGAATTAAAAACTTTTTCATAATCTGGAATTGTTTTTTTCTTTTTATCTAATTCCGCTTTTAACAATTTTCGTCTGGTACCAGCAGTATCTCCATAAAACATTTTAGCGTCTACATGACGTTTAGCGTCTTTTTTTGCTAAAGATATGGTGGATTCACGTATATTGTTATATTCTCCAGATTTTCTATGACCCCATTTCATCCCTAATACACCTACATGTTTTAAACTATTTTCCATTATTCAAATGCCTCCTTATGTGCTTTATATGCAATATATGCATCCATAAGAGCACTTACATTATCGATCTTTTGATCATATCGTTTCTTTAGAAGCTTTCTATTACCATTGGTATCTTCTAATGTTATAGCATTACCCATTGAAAAGGACATTAGATCTTCATCGAATATCAATAGCTTTTCTTCCGAAAGTTTTTTAAGTTCACCCAAAGGGACAGACTCGGACTTCGCACCTTGAATGACTTTCTCAATAGCGTAAGGACCATTTTCTCTCTCCCATCTTTCGATAAACTCTTTAGCATTATAGGGATCGTATCCAACTGCTCTAACATCGTACTTGCTGGATTCGATATGTGCTTCCAGATCATCATATACTTCCATCATATCTAGCACAGTGCCTTCTAGCACTTGGAGTGTTCCTTCTGCTAGAAATTCCTCGTATTTAGAACGCATGGCTCCAGGCAATTTCATAAGAGTCTTTGATGAAATATAAGATCTGGTCTTTATACCGAATCCACCCCTTGGTAGTGGAAATAGAAAATCAAAAGCACAGAAGTCATCTCCTTGTGAAAGATCGAAACCCAAAGCACAAGGAAGACCCCAGTAATCACGTTTACGATGGGGAATAGTTTCTTCATATGTAAAGAAGTAAGTATAACCTTCCATCGGTATACCGAATCTTTTAGCCAGGATATCATTGCGAGAAGCTGGAGCGTTTTCTGCTCTTTCAACATCCAATTGATATGTTTCATAGGTAACTGTCTTTCCTAAATTGGGATTAGCCTTAATCCACATCTCAGGATTAGCAACTTCCTCAATTTTATCCAACCGATAATACCAGATGGATACGTGAGGATTGATGTACTCTCCTCGTAGGATATTAAGTAATTCCATTTTGATAGTATCGCCACTACTATTACGGACTGTACCTTCAGAAGAAACTGCAATGATCAAATAATCATCGAGTTTAGACGCACCTTGTTCGATAGCACCAATAACATCTTCTCGGATGTCACCTGACAACCATTCATCTACAGTAGATATCCTAGGACGTAAACCTTGAAGTTTATTGATTGACATGGGTCTTACTTCAAGTAGCGAACCAGTTAGAAAATTCTCGACACCCTTCTTAGTCGGTGCAAGTTTAACTCTTTTGGCTTTAGAACCGGTTGTGTTTTGAAGCGAACCCTCGGTTAGGAATTGAAACAACGGACCTCTAGATCTAACTATAGATGTTCTAATAGGAGACATAACCTCATCTGCCTGCTTCATGGTAGGAGCAGTGGTTATCTGATGAGTTGTCGCTGGGTCTATTGTTAGAAAGAAGTTTTGTATTAGGGATTCATAGATTGATTTAGCAGCACCACGAGCAACGATCAAATACTGTTTGTTTATCAAACGCTTTTTTATTCGTTTACGTACATAACGTCCACCATGATTATCTTCGTTAGGCTCGTAGACACTTCGTTCGACAAAGTAGTACCATCCAAAAACCTGCTCAGCCCAAAGTTTAAAAGTATCTAAAAGATGAAGATCGCTACCATCGGTAAGTGTGGTTTCTGCTTCACAGAACGCAATAAATCCATCAATAGCTTTATCATCATAGTAAATTTCTGGATTATCTATTAAAGCATCGATACGATTCATCTCTAAAGAGATTTCGTTACAAACGGGAATATCTCCTCTTAGTACCTTCTCTCTAAATTCCCCATAATATTTTGGGGTTGCTGTATTGGATAGTGACATATGTTCCCTACTTCACAACACCCTCAATAATAAGAGGTATACTTGTAGGATTGGCAGCCCACTGATCGTATTTATCTTTTGCATACTTTGCCATAATAGCCGATAAGATCATAGGACCAAATTTAGTAATAAGATTCGCTGCTAACTTTTGTCCTCTACTAACTTCATGGGTATTCAAACTCTTAAGTTGCTTCTCGAGTGAAAGACGAGTTGTAATTGCTTGAATATCTTTATTAGATAATTCGCTTACTAGTTTCTTTTTTAACTCTCTAGCTTTGGTGTGATCGGCACTGGCTGGGCCTCTACGTACACCCCACTTCATGCCTAACACGCCAATATGTTGTAACTTATTATCAGGCATTGAGCCTCCTTTATGATCTTAAGGCATTGGAAGTTTTAATGATGCGTTCATTATGGCCGTTGCCGCATTTTGAGCCATCTTAGTATCCATAATTATAGATCCAATCTTTATGGCTGCATATCCAGCTATAATTGTTCCAGCTATAATTTTTCCACGTTTAATACTAGCATCAAAATCTTTTTGTAAATGAACTTTTATGGATGGATCTGAATTTAAATGATGTTCAATCTCTTTAGTAGACATCTCCATTACATTCTTTGATGGTGCTTTAATATATCCTCTTTTAATTGCATCGCGAAGACTATTTTCCGAACCATAACGATTTAGAGCTTTTTCTAAATTTCTACCTGACTCGCGAGCAGCACGATCCATAATAAGATCAGCTTCTTTTCGTTCCATATGAGGATTTTTAGATGTAGAAATTGCTAACCGTCTTTTTGCAGCTTCATCTCGATGCTCACCTATAGTTGTCGTTCTTCCACCCATAGTAACAGGATCTGATCTTTTACGAATTCCCCACTTCATTCCTAATACACCAACATGACTTAAATTATTTGTCATTATCTTCCTCCTTAAACTGTTTCTGGTGGAATCGGTACTTGTTGCGCCAGACGCCAACCCATTTCTGAAATTTGATTCTCAATTGATGTCAATACATATGACGATGCTGGAGGATCAAATGTTAACTTTACTTTTAAGTAAATATAAGTCTTTACCATCATATAATCAGAAGGTGTTGTAAGAAAATTAGCCCAAGTTTGAGTTGAGTTTTCTATGAAATATGGAGTAGTAGGTCCAACACCTAATTGATATAATGTCATTAAAGCAGTATTAATGCCAGTGATAATATCAACATCAAATGCGTTATCATCGCTAGAAATACCTAACATTTGTTTGATTGTATTTAATATAGAGTCAACCATAATACTCCTTTCATCGGTTTCTAACCGGAATTAGAAATGTTCTAGTGTCTTCTCTTGATGGGTTATTGTCTGTTGTTATCTTACATGACAGATTATAATCGACTAGATTTGTTCCACCTGATAACCAAACTAAAACTGATTTACCATCGTCAATTACTTCACTCGAATCAATATTAACATTAGTATCTGGATCTATTGTGACTAGGATTTCTGCAATTCGCTCATCGGGTTCGAGCCAATCAGTAATACCTCTGTGATTTGTCTCCGGAGCCCAGTCAAATAAATAATCCAATACTGCTGACGGATCTTTTTCTGGAGCTTTTGTGAATTGAGGCATAGGCTTTACGTCTTGTTGATAAATCCATTAGCATGGAATACCAAAGTTCTACTTCCGCCATCACTAATAGTTACTGGTGTTACCAGATCGTAACAACCAACAATTGGATCTGCTGGAGAAGTTGGAGTATCGTCATATACATAAATATAACGGAATGGACCAACTGCACCACCACTTGCAGTAAGAACCAGATCATTGAAATCAAGTTTATAAGTACCAGCGACTTGACTTGAGGATGCTCGTACCAAAGCCCTAGAAGACAAATTAGTATATGAGATCTGTGTAACGTTAGCCAATACGCCTTTTGTATCGGTCAATGGCGGATTTGTCTCTGATGCTGGAGCAGTATTCGATAAAGCAACCAAGAAACTATCACCATCCAAATCGCAAACCTCACTGTCATTTTCAACCCAATCATTTGCTTTTGTAAATGCAGGCATTTTGAATCTCCTTTAATTAATTAAAAATATTCTTTCTTCTTTTTCTACAAAATTAGTTCTATGTTCTTGTTGAACTAGATTCCATCTATACTCTTTAAAAATAAGATAATATCTTAAATAAGAGTCATTACTAGTAAAGTCAAAATCTATATCAAAAATATTAGTAACATAAGATACCAAATCTAAAGTAATTACTTCACTCTCTAAGACCATAATATCGCTAATACTAGTGGTGTAAGAGACCGGATCTAAAGTAATTAGTTCACTTTCCAGAATAACAATATCACTAATGTTACTCGTATAAGTTACTAAATCTAAAGATATTGAATCACCTTCAGTTATAGTAATATCACTAATAACTGTGTTATAAGAGACCAGATCTAAGACGATTAACTCGTTTTCTAAGACCGTAATATCACCAATACTAGATGTATAAGAGACCAGATCTAAGACGATTAACTCGTTTTCTAAGACCGTAATATCACCAATACTAGATGTATAAGAGACCAGATCTAAGACAATTAACTCGTTTTCTAAGACCGTAATATCACCAATACTAGATGTATAAGAGACCAGATCTAAAGATATAGAACCACTTTCAACTGTTGAAATATCGTTAACAGTAGTAGTATAAATAACTAGATCTAAACTTATTAACTCACTTTCCAATACTGAAATATCATTAATAGTGGTTGTATATGATACTAAATCCAAAGATATATTATTACTAATTCCATATGCAACTTCAACTATCAAATCAACCCAATACGGATTTGGAGTAACGTCTCTGGAATAACCGACTCTTGCTTTTAGAGCATTTACTGTAGTATCGTCTATTACATTAGCCAATAATGCGGATTTATAAAATAAATTAGCTGTTGATCCATCGGACATATCTGCGGGAGTAGAGGTAGTACCATGAATAGAAGTATTTGTAGAAAATGAATCTTTTGATACGACACAACTACCATTATTAGCAGTTGTTGTAGCACTTGTATAAGCCAGAATACCAAAAGCACCTAAAATGGAACTATGAACTGCTGATATATCTCCGAATAATACTTCGGCATAGTTCGTTCCACCAATAGTAGCCTGACGAATATAATTTGTAGAAGACGGAGGAATACTATTAAGTTTATTCCATGCCGTAGTAACACCTATATCCGTGCCAGCATTATCTTCTATTACATTTGTGCCAGCATTATGAGTTCCGTCACTTGTAGGGACTAATGCTTCTGTTCCGCCTGGACCTATTGGATAATCCGCTGTAGTTGTAGATACGATCACGTCATCGATGAACAAATCCATAGTATCGCTATTTGATGGACCTAATGCTATTGACGAAAATGTCGTAGCTGTCTGAGATAAGGTAAATTGGGTAAGAGCCACATCATCTAGTTTAAAATCTATTTTAGATGTTCCTGTTGAGGAATCAAATCTGAAATCTAAACGATACCAAGTATTCAAACTTAATGTGGTGGCATGATCAGAACTACTAGAAGTTGACCAAAATCTAGCAAATAACTTTTTTGTTGTGACGTTAAGTTTAATTGCTAGATTAACCCCAGCCGCTACTGGAACATATACAATTTCATTGTCGATTCCAGGCCAACTGTTGTATCTAAAATATAAACGACCAACTACAATATTAGGTGATGCTAGGTTTTTAAAAACAGTATAAATAGCTCCTGAAGGATTTAACCGTAAAGCATAATTTCCAGTATTTTTTACTGTACTTTGAATTCCTGGTGATCCAGTAATAGTATTAAATAAGCCACCACCATTTACGTTTGGAGTTGCTACTCCGTACTCAAAACCTGTTAAAAATACTGGGGTTGGCATAGCCCTCCTTTCACCACAACTTCGTGTCGTTTGGTAATCTCAGAATTGGTAAACTTGGGAGTAAACTTTCATCTCCATAATGTATTGCCTGGTGTGTTTGTTCGCTTGTACTGATTAAAAATTCTGGATTTAGAATATCGAAGTTTCTAAGTTTTACGTCTATTAAAACCATAGGATTCATATGGTGAATCAAAATTCTTCCACGAATTGGATAATCTAAAATTCCAAGATCACAACCTTCATCTCGAATTATTACTATGTCTCTAGTTCTTTTCCATTCAGCAGATTTGTAGAATCTTTGATTTAGAAATCTATCTGATCCAAAAGTTTTCTCTCCAATCGAATTAGACAGTTTAAGATACTTGTATCTACTTACTAAATCTGTAAATTCTACAAGTTTAGAATATGTTCTAATCATCATCAAGATCTTCTTCCTGACCACTATAGGTTCTGAACGCAGCCATAGCTTTAGCATACAATTCTTCAACCGCTTTCTGAGATTTTAAAGCATCTGTCTTGGCTTGAAGAAGTTCGTTTTCTTTTCGTAGTTTCTCTCTTTCCAAATATGCTTGAACCGAACCAGCTTTTATGAAAGCAGTAACTTCTTGAGAGGTTGCCGTCTTCTTTTTAATCCGTTCCTCGACCAAGTCATAAGCCAAACTAATTATCTGATTCTCTCTAGCTTCTACTGTTCTTCCTGGAGCTTGACCACGCTTTCTAGGCTCCTCTTCTTTTACTTCGTCTTGTTTTTTTGTGGATTTCATGAGAAAGGATCACCTCCTAAAAATATGTCAGCGGTATACATACACTTCCCTCCAATTTATGATTACTTATCAAATACTTTCTGAGAGATTACTTATGGTTTATATCTAGTTTTCACTAGATTCTTGAAAGGAGAGACCAGTCCACAACGCTGATCTAATTGCAAACCATAAGTAATCTGTTAGAAAGTATTTGTAGAAAATACCGCCGGAGCTTTTTTTTGG
>WBZN01002547.1_pt1 | contig 10086 bp, 7 predicted proteins | sample 5204281 | NCBI WGS metagenome assembly WBZN01 (sample SAMN12344347, study PRJNA552823) | activated sludge metagenome | biome: Activated sludge suspended growth; feature: Nitrification reactor; material: Wastewater; isolation source: activated sludge from nitrification reactor of wastewater treatment... | reverse complement strand
ATCGAAATCCCCGCCCACGTAGACGACCCGGCCCGACAAGGCGAGTGAGCGCACGCGACTCGGCGTGGGGCCGAGAATGGACTCGATCACCGCGTCCGGGTTCCACGAACGCAATCTTCCGGTCCGTAGATCCACCGCCGCGAGCGCGTTCCGGGTCACGCCAGCAACATGTGAGAAGTCTCCGCCCAGATAGAGCACGTTCTCGCGCTGGGCCAGGCAGCGGACCTCGCCGTCCGCGCCGGGGTTCCACGGCAGGACGGCGCCGCTGGCGGCATCGAGCGCAGCGATGTCCGCGCGAGCCTGCCCACCGATGGTGTGGAACGAACCACCCACGAACAACGTGCGACGCACGAGCAACAGTGTGTTCACCCCCGCGGGGCGCGCTTCGAAATCGGGATCGCGGACGTAGCCATCGTCGCCGACCACTGCCGGGGCCCAATCCGCGAGCCGCCCGTTCGCGAGGATGTGCGCCAGATTCGTCCGCGGCACGCCGCCCACATGCGTGAAGTGCCCGCCGATGAACCACCCGCCGCGTCCGTCCGGAACCGCGGCGGTGACCCGGCCGGTCACCGGTGGGAAGCGCGCGTCGAGCGCGGCGCTCTCACGATCGATGGCGACACCACCACCGGTGCTCGGACCCACCGTGGAGAAGTCGCCGGCCAGGTAGAGCGTCTGGCCCGAGCGCGCGATGGAACGGACGGGACCGTTCGCGCCCCAGAGCCGCGTGTCCAGCGACTGCGCACGCGCCATCGGAGCAGCGAGCGCGAATATCAACATCGCAGCGCTCAGAGCACGCGCGCTGGAACCGACCCTGGAACGGAGGCGCATCGATACCTCGACGGAACAACCGTGGTAGCCGACATCAACCGCTGCCTGCGCGGAAAGCCCCGGTAGCTCACGGGGACATGGGCGATTCTACAGTGCACGAGGCCCCAAATGTATGATGATTTTCGCGCAAGAACACACCGAACCGATACTACCGGATAACACGAACGCCCGGCCGCGGAGTTCGCGGCCGGGCGTCGGAACGGGTGCTGCGGGAAGGCTTTACCCCCGCGGCAGGAACGTGATCAGCGCGAACACCGCGCCCTGCGGGTCGGCGAGCACCGCGAAGCGGCCGGTGCCCGGGATGTCCGTGGGCGGCACATACGTGAGCCCGCCCAGCGACGCGGCCTTGGCGGCCGACTCATCCACGTTCGCCACCGCGAAGTAGCTGAGCCAGTGCGACGGCGCCGGGGCGTCGGCCGGCATCGCCATCATGCCGCCGGCCGGCCCATCGGACTTGAGCCACGTGGTGTAGTGCCCGCCGCCCATCGCCGCCGGCATGGGATCGTCCTGCACCTTCCAGCCGATGAGCGCCGAGTAGAACTTCTTCGCGGCTTCGGGGTCCTTCGCGTTCAACTGAGTCCAACCCAGCGAGCCGGGCTCGTTCAGGATGCCCACGCCGATGTTCTTCTTCGCCTGCCACACGGTGAACGTCGCGCCCTGCGGGTCGGTGATCACCGCGAGGCGGCCGTGCTCCATGACGTCGGTGGGTCCCATGACCACCTGGCCGCCCAGCGCTTTGGCCTTCTCGGCGGTCGCGTCGGCGTTCTCGACCGCGATGTACGCGCCCCAGTGCGGCGGCACGCCCATCTTGACCATATCGGGCATCAGCTTGAAGCCGGCCGCGACATCGACACCCTTGTGCTTGAAGATCGTGTAGAAGCCGGCCGGACCCATGTCCTGGTCCTCGATCTGCCAGCCGAACAGCGCGGCGTAGAACTTCTTCCCGGCTTCGGCGTCGGACGTGGCCAGTTCGGGCCAGCAGAACGTACCGATGGCGTGGGTGGTGACGGTGGGCATGAGGTTCGCTCCTGCGAGGGACTCACGCGGACGTGCCGCGCGAGCGGATGGAAGGGCACGTGGCCCGGGAACCTTCCGTGGTGGGAGTCGCGGGACCGACCGGGCCGCGCTGCGAACGCGGGGCACCCCGGAAGGATCCGAACGGCGCGAGGCTACGCCAGCACCGGCGTGCGCCGCAGCCGCCACGGCCCGGCGCTGCCGGAACCCCGACGAGCGCGGGCCCGGCGCGGGCCACCTGCGCGAGTGGCCCCGAACGCCGGTGCCGCTGGGCGCTCGAGGCCCTACCACTCGCGGCGGTCGCGCGCGATCAGCGGCTCTTGAAGCCCACGCGCGCGTGCGAGCCGTCGCAGAACGGCTTGTCCTGCGAACCGCCGCAGCGGCACAGCCACACGCTCGTCCCGGCCTGCATGGTCTGGCCATCGCTGCTGCCGATCACGAACGGCCCCGACAGCTCGAGCGACTCGTGCTCGTGCGGCGTCACGCACAGCGCGGAGCCACTGCCGCCCGGATCCTGCACGGCGTCCTCGCTGGCGATCGCGCCCGGATCGCGGAAGCGTGCGGCGCGATGCGCGTTGTCGCACAGCGGCTTCGTCTTCGACAGCCCGCAGCGGCACAGCGCCACCCGCGTGTCACGCAGCAGCACGTTGCCGTCGTCGTCGCGCACCTCGATGTCGCCGCGCAGCAGCAGCGGGCCATCACGCGACACGAGCACGGTGTTCGCGGTCGGCACGGCCTCGGCAGCACCGCCATCGTGGCGCTCGAAGTGCAGCGCGCCCGTGGGGCAGCGCTGCACGACGTCGGCGATCGCAGCGCTCGAAGCGGCGGTGGCGTCGACCCACGGCACGCGCCCCGGCTCGAACACCGTGGGCAGTCGCATCACACACTCGGCCGCATGCGTGCAGCGGCGATGCGACCACGTCACCGTGATGCCGTCCGACTTGAACGTATGCACACGGTCGCCACGCGCGACGCCGACACGAGCTTCGGCCCGTGGTGGTGGGGCGCTGCTGCCCGGATCCCGCTCCTCGCTCATCACGCTCTCCGCTGGACGCGCGCCCGGGAGTGAGCGCACGGCCGCCAAGATAGCGCTTTGCGGTGCGCGTTCGACACCGCAGCGGCGAGCGCGCCCCGAAAAACAAGAAAGCCCCGGGGGAGGACCGGGGCTTCTTGCATTCACCGACACCAGGAGGGGGAGATCCCCGCGTCGGTTCGCGACCTGACCTGCACTGCGGTTCCACGCTTCGCGCTCAGGCCTGCCGGACCCTGCGCCTGCCCTCGGGAGTCGGGGACACGGGTCCCCGGGCAGAGCGTGTTGAGACATTGCCCACCCTGTGCTTTTGCAGGAGTTGTGCCGCGACTGAACAGCCATCGACCCGCGCAAACCTGTCGTTGCCGTGCAACGAGTTGGCGAAGGCGGCTCCATGCATGCGCTGCACGGAAGCCCGAGGACAGGACCGACGGCCGCCTCGGAGTGGGGTGAGTTCACCCGCGCCCCGGGCCGAGGTGCGCCATCCGGCCCACGCGACCATCGCACCGCTCGCGCTGACCCGAACCTCGGCGACGTTGCCGCTATCCCACGGCGCACCCGCGTCGCCGGGATCCACACCGACCCCGGAGGCCCTGCCATGGATTTCGACGCCGCGATCCGCGCGCACAGCGAGTGGAAGCAGAAGCTCACGCGCTACCTCAAGAACCCCGACCGCTCGCTCGACTGCAACCAGGTCCAGAAGGACGACCAGTGCGCGCTCGGGCAATGGTTGCACGGCGAGGGCAAGGCCTTCGCGCATCAGCCGGAGTATCGCGAGCTCCTGCGCAAGCACGCGGACTTCCATCGGGCGGCCGGCGCGATCGTGCGCCGCATCGACACCGGCGAGAAGATCGCCGAGGACGTGCTGTTCGGTTCGCGCAGCGACTACGGCCGGCTCTCGGGCGAGGTCGTGTTGCTCATCATGAACATGCGCAAGAAGGCGGCCTGACGCCCAAGCGGCTCACATCGTGGGCTTGTACCGCCGGCCGCGATCGGCCTTCTGGCGCTCGCGCACCACGCTCATCACCGGCACGCCATAACCGCAGCTCGTCATGGTGCGCTCGATGTCGATCTCGACCACCTGACGCGGTGCCGACATGAGCCCGCGCGCATCGCCCTCGAGTAGTTCGGCCAGCGCAGACTGCTCGAGCGGCACCACGCGTGCCTGACCGTAGAGCCGCACGACCGCGGCATCCTCGGGTTCGAACGAGCACACCATCACCGTGACGGGCCCGCCGGCGCGTGCATGGCGCGCGGTCTCGTTGCCGCTGCCGTTCACGTCGAGGTACGCCACACGGCGCGGCGAGATCATGTGCAGCGTGACGCCACCCTTGGGCGACACGTTCACCGGGCCCTCACCCTCGGGGCCATCGGCCAGATGCGGATCTGCGGAGGCGACGAAGAACAGCGCACACGACTCGATCAACGCCGCCTGTTCCGGCGTGATCGTGGGGAAGAAGGACGCCATGACTCCTCGAGGGTGGTTGCGCGCGAGGGGGGCGCGCTGGGTTGGCCGGCTGCCACCCCGACCAAGGAGTCGAGCATAGCGCAACGACGCGCGCGCGCAGCACGCATGTTCACGGATCCCGTCGGTACGGAAGACTCCGTCCAGAATCCAGACTGAACAGGAACCCGGTGCGCCGACTTGAGTAGGTTCTGTCATGACACACCCGACCGCGTGTGCATGGAGCGATCACCGCCGACCTCGGCCACTCGCTCTCGTCACCGTCCTCGACCGGCCGAACATGCACAAGGCGCCGGCCCTCGTGGACCGGCGCCTCGTGCGTGCTTCAGGATCGGAGTGTTACTAACGCTTGCGCGCCTTGGGCCCGCGCGGGCGGCCGTCGTACTTGTGGAACAGCCGCGTCTGGCGCGACTCCATGCTCTGCAGCTTGCCGTCGATCATCACCTGCTCGCAGTGCGTGGCCACCAGCAGGGGGTCGCCATCGGTGACCTGGAGATCCGCACGCTTGCCGGGCTCGATCGAACCGATCTCGCCGCCCACACCCAGGATGCGCGCGGGATACAGCGTCACGGCCTTGAGCGCCTCTTTGGGATCCAGACCGAACGCCACGGCCATGGCGGCATGGTGCGGCAGGTTGCGCGCGTTGGCCGCCGCGAAGCCGCCGCCCTCGTCGGCGATGCAGAAGCGCACACCGGCGCGCGACAGCTTGCCCGCCACCGTGAACGCCTCGTCGTAGGACTCGTAGCTGCGATTCGGCATCGCGAGCACACCCGCCACGATCACCGCGATGTCGCGGCGCTTGAGCTCGTCGGCCAAGCGCCACGAGTCGTAACCGCCCAGCAGGATGACGTTCGTGAGCTTCTGCTCGTCGCAGAAGCGCAGCACGGCGCGGATCTGGTTCAACGCGTCGGCGTGGAACACCACCGGCACGTCGCCCTTGAGCACCTTGCGCATGGCATCCCAGCGCACGTCGGCATCGTGCTTGGGAACGCCGGCGTTCGACTCGGCGTCGCGCGCCTTCCAGTACGCGCGCGCGTCGTTGAACGCATCGGCGATGGCCTGGATCGACGCGTCGCGGGCCTTGGCCTGCTCCTCGTCGCTGCGCGTCTCGAAGAACGCCCGCACCGGCGTCATGTTGGGCCACTGCACATGCAGCGCCACGGGCGCACGCACGGTGATGTCCTCCTGCGTCCAGCCGTCCAGGTGCATGAGCGCCGACGTGCCGCGGATGGCGCCGCCGCCGGGGATCGTGAGGACGGTGGTCACGCCGTTCAACCGCGTGACCGGGAGGAAATCGCTGTCGGGGTTGTACATGACCTCGGCACGCTGGTTGGGGTTCACGTTCCCCGTCTCCTGCGTGTCGTCGGCGCCCTGGATGGTCGAGATCTCCTGCAGGCCCAGCGCGGTGTTCGCATGCACGAAGCCGGGGTACACGTGCTTGCCCGTGCAATCCACCACTTTGGCGCCGGCCGGCACACTGAGCCCCGCGCCCACGGCCGTGATCTTCTTGCCGTCGACGAGCACAGTGCCATTCGCGATGGCCGGCCCGGAGACCGGATGCACCGTGCCGCCGGTGAGCGCCACGACCTCGGCGCGCGCGACGTTCGGGAGCAGCGCGCACGCCAGCACCGCGGCGAGCACGAGTCGGGTGTTCGAGAGAGCGCGGCTCATCGCGTGCCCTCCTCTCCGGCCTGCTTCGCCTTGCGGTCGGCCTCACCCAGGAACGGCATCACGTGGCCCTGGTGCTCGCCACACTCGTTGCCGCTCTGGTCGGTGTCCTCCATGTAGCGCGGAGGCCAGTTGCCGCGGCCCGCCATCGGCGGCCCGCCCTCCTTCTTGGCCGCCTTCGCGGCGCTGATCAGCGCCACGCGCTCCTTGGCCAGTTCATCGCGGCCCGCCAGGTCGGCGGCGCGGTCGAAGTACTTGCGGCCCTCGATCCACGTCTGCTCGCACACCGAGAACGGCGACAGCGGCTCGCCGCTCCAGAGGGCGAAGTCCGCGTCCTTGCCCGGCTCGAGCGAGCCCACGTACTGGTCGATCTTCAGGCTCTTCGCCGGGTTCAGCGTCACCATCTTGAGTGCTTCCTCGCGCGGCACGCCACCGTACTTGATGGCCTTGGCGGCCTCGGTGTTCAGCCGGCGCGCCAGTTCGTCGCTGTCGGAGTTGAAGCCCACGTTCACGCCGCGATCCCACATGAGGTAGCCGTTGTAGGGGATCGCGTCGATGACCTCCTGCTTGTAGCCCCACCAGTCGGTGAAGCCCATGCCCGACGCACCGTGCAGCGCCATCTCGTCGGCGACCTTGTAGCCTTCCAGGATGTGCGTGAACGTGTTCACGCGGAACCCGAACGACTCGGTGAGCCGCATGAGCATGAGGATCTCGTCCTGCCGGTACGAGTGGCAGTGGATGAGGCGCTGGCCGTGGATGATCTCGCTGAGCGCATCGAGCTGCAGGTCGCGGCGCGGCGGCAGCGCGCGCTTACCCGCCTTGAACTCGGCGAACGCGCGGTCGTAGTCCTGCGCGCGCAGGAACGCCTCGCGGATCGTCTGCTCCACGCCCGAGCGCGTCTTGGGGTAGCGACTCGTGCGGTCCGCACCGAAGTTGGCCTGCTTGGGGTTCTCGCCGAGCGCGAACTTCACCGTGCCCGGCGCGAGCGGGTAGAACAGCTCGTCGGGGGCCGCGCCCCACTTGTTCTTGATCACGGCCGCCTGACCGCCGATCGAGTTACACGAGCCGTGCAGCAGGTGCATCATGGTGCCGCCGCCGGCCAGCTGGCGGTACAGGTTCACGCTCTCGGAGTTGATCACGTCCTGGACGCGCACTTCGCAGGTCACCGAGTTCGTGCACTCGTTCACGTTGCCGAGGATCGCCGAGTGGCTGTGCTCGTCGATCACACCCGGCGCCAGGTGCTTGCCGGTGCCGTCGATGACCACCGCGCCCGCGGGGGTGCTCAGGTTCTTGCCCACCGCCGCGATCTTGCCGCCACGCACGAGCAGGTCGCCGTCGGTGATGATGCCCGCGGGACCGCTGGTCCAGATCGTGGCGTGCTTGATCAGCACGGCCGCCGGTGCGGCCGGTTTCGGCATGCGCCACGCCTCGGTGTTGCCCATCACCACCGGCACCGCCACCAGCGCGGGCTCGGGCTTCTTGCCGCCCTTCTTGTCCTTGTCGTCGGCCTTGGCGCGGCCCGTCACCGCCTGCCCGGGCTGCCCGTGCATCGTGCTGGTGCCGGTCAGCGCGTCGTTCGCCGCCGTGAGGTCCCACGCCACCTCGCCCATCGTGAAGCGCACGCGCTTGCCGTCCAGGCGCACGTCGCGGCCCTTGAGCGTGTCGGCGCCCATCACCAGCGTGGCCGTGGTCTCGGCGTCGGCCGCGATCTTGAGCGTGCGCACCGAAGCCCCGCCGGCGTTCATGAGCCACTCGCCCTTGGGGCTCGTCTCGTCCTTCGCCACCTCGTAGCGCGCGCCGTCGATCCACACCTCGCGCACCTTGGAGTTCTCGGCGAACAGCGGCCCACGCGTCACCGTGAGGTTCGCGATCGCGCCGGGCGCGATCACGCCCAGCTTGCCGTCCGCGCCCAGCAACCGCGCCGGCGTGGTGGTGACGGCCGCGAGTGCGGCGTCCTCCGACAGCCCGCGCGCGATGGCCTTGCCCACGTTGGCGCGGAACGTCTTCACGTCCTTCAAGCCATTGGCGGTGAGCGCGAACGTCACGCCGGCCTTGGCGAGTGCCGCCGCATTGCCGGGGGCGGCCTGCCAGTGGCGCAGCTCCTCGGTGCGCACCTCGAGCGCGTTCGCGTCGTCGGCCACGTCGGGCGCATCGGGGAAGTTCACCGGCACGATGAGCGTGCGGCCCGTGGCGGCGATGCTCGCCACGCGCTTGTACTCGTCTCCGGCCGTGACGATGCTCGCGCTCACGCCGGCCTCGCTGGCGATGCGCGACGCCTGCAGCACCTCGAGCATCTCGTCGGCCACCATGAGCACTGGCTGCTGCGCCGCGATCACCGGCTGCAGCGCCGCCCAGGTGAGGTTCTCGGGCACGCGCTCCGCACCCACGCGCCGCGAGGCCGCCGCGCGCGCGTCGCGATACCACTTGGCGTCCAGGAACACCTGGCGCAGCACCGAGATCACGCCCATGAGCGAGCCCGGGTAGCCGCCGCCGCGCGTGGGTTCGAGCGCCATGACCTGTGCGACATCGGCACGCACCACGCTCGTGTTCACCGTGCCGCCCAGGTTCACCACCGCGCTCGAGCCACGCACGATGCCGTTGCGCGGCGCCACCTGTGCCGCGGTGAAACCGGCCGCGCGCAGCGCTTCGGCCTGCGCCGCGTCGAGCGGCAGGTTCTCGACCACGCGGTACTCCGCGCGCACCGACGGCAGCTCGTGCACCGCACCCTTGGGCGTCTCGGCGGGAGCCGCCTGCGGGCGCGCGCCACCGAACGGGCCACCCGCGGGCGGGCCGCCGGCCGCCGGCGGCATGACGAACGCGTCCACGAGCCCGGCGTACACCGTGAGGCTGTCGCCTTCCCACACGCGCGCGTCGGCGGGGATCGCCGCATCGGCGCCCACGGCCACGATGAGTCCATCACGCATGATCACGTTGCCGCGCGCGATCACGTGACCGGGCGACGTGACGATGCGCGCATTGCGGATGGCGTGCACGCGCGGCGTCGCGGCCTGAGCCAGCGCGGCCGCGGCGAGCAGCAGCGCGGCACACGCGACGGCGCGCGTGCTGCGGCGGAAGAGCGGCATGAACTCGAGCTTCGAATGCAGCATCGGTGCACCTCTGGACGGGGTGGGCACAGCGCTTCCGGGCGAGACCGCCACGGCGAGCGCGGACCAGACGGATGGACAGGACCGCGAAGGTTAGGGGCGCGTGAAGTCCGCCTCAAGACGCCAGCCCCGCCGAGTGCCCGGCGGGGCGATTCGGCCCACCAATGCGGGCCGGGCCGGACCCCCGAAGTGGGCGGTTTCCGGGCGCTCGCGTGCGCAGCGCACGACCAGTGTGGCCGGGACGCACGGTCGCCCGCCCCTGAGAATCCGCCATCACGCGTGTTCGCAACGACTTGCGAAAGATGCTCCGGTGGCACATGGTCTGCATGGGCAGGGTGCCCCCTTAAGGACCGTACCTTGCCCGGAAGGCCAGCCCCCGCAGCGCGGGGGGGACGCCCACGGGAGCCAGGCCGGTCTCCCAAGGAACCCGACGGAGGGACCCATGAAGCGCAACCATCTCAATCTGATCGCCCTGGCGGCGACGGTCGCGGCGCTGTCGAGCCTCGCCGTGCCGGCCCAGGCCGAGACCCAGACCTGGTTCGGATTCCAGGTCGGCGTGAGCGGGGGCAATGCGCCGCCGCCGGTCGTGTTCCGCAGCGAGCCGCGCGTGATCGTGGTCGACGACGTGCAGGTGGTCGATGACGACCGCTGCGACGACGACGTGTTCCGCGCCAACAACGTGTGGTGGCGCCTGCGCGGCGGCTACTGGTATCGCGCGTCGTCATGGCGCGGCCCGTGGATGTCGGTCGACGTGCGTCGCGTGCCCGAGCGTGTGCTCGTGGTGCCCGCGCGGCACTGGAAGCACCACCCGCGTCATGGCCGCGATGGCCGCACGGTGATCGTGGTGCGCAATCGCGATGGCGATCGTCATGGCCGCCGGCACGGTCGGGGTCACGGTCATGGCCATGGTCACGGCCACGACGGCGACGACGACTGATCGCAGCATCATGAAGTGAACGAGCCCCCGCGGAGCTGGT
>WBZN01001159.1_pt2 | contig 10093 bp, 11 predicted proteins | sample 5204281 | NCBI WGS metagenome assembly WBZN01 (sample SAMN12344347, study PRJNA552823) | activated sludge metagenome | biome: Activated sludge suspended growth; feature: Nitrification reactor; material: Wastewater; isolation source: activated sludge from nitrification reactor of wastewater... | reverse complement strand
CCCTCGAACCGTGCGTCGCGCACTGGCACGAGGCGGGGCGCCAGCCCCGCGACTGAGCCGACGGGGCAGTCGGCTGGATCCGTATCGGGCCGACATTGACCGGCTGTTAGCGGAAAACGTCTGGAATGCGGTGGTGATCTTTCGGGAGCTCCAGGCCAAGGGGTACACGGGGCGGCTCTCGATTCTGCGGGACTACATCCGACCGAAACGCGCCTTGCGGGTGCGTCGGGCGACGGTGCGATTTGAAACGGCACCGGGCCACCAGCTGCAGAGCGATTGGGCCGAACAGCGGACGCAGATCGCAGGCCAGGAGACGGTGGTCCACTTCATCGTGAACACGCTGGGCTTCTCGCGGCGATTCCATTTCTGGTGTACGAACCGTGAGGACGCCGAGCACCCCGATGACGGACTGATCCGCAGCTTCGAGTGGTTTGCGGGCGTCCCCGCCGAAGTGCTGGTGGACAATCAGAAAGCGGCGGTGCTCGCTCATCCACGAGGTGGCCCGGCTCGCTTCCATCCCCGGTTTGTGGATCTGGCGGGCCACTATGGGTTTGTCCCGCGCGCCTGCCAACCTGCCCGAGCACAAACCAAGGGCAAAGATGAGCGGATGGTCGGCTACATCAAGCACCACTTCTTTGTGCGGTATCGTGCCTTTGAGAGCTGGGCGCATCTCAATCAACTTGCCGAGCAGTGGTTGCGAGAGGAGGCCGACTAACGGCGACATGGGACCGTGCAGGAGCTCGTGGCTGAGCGGTTCGCCCGCGAGGCACCGGCCTTACGACCCTTGCCCGCCACACGCTACGATACGGCTTACCGAGAAATCCGGCAGGTCAGCTGGGATGCCTACATCGAGGTCCGTGGCCGCCGGTATAGCGTCCCGGCTGACTTGGCGGGTCAAACGGTCCAGATCCGACTGACGCTGGAAAACGAGCTGGCTGTCTATCACGACGAGCAACTCGTGGCCACCCATTGCGTGGTGCCCGGAGCACCCGGCGGGGTCAGCCATAGATCCGCCGTGTGATCCGCTGCTTCCCCTCCCGGAGTCGGCGATCGATCTGCCGCAGCTGGGCTTCCAACGCCGGTGTCAGCGTCGCCTGACAGCGCAACCACGGCAACCACGTCGGCAAAGCCGCCTTCAAGCGCACGCCGCAGAGATAGCCCGACACCTCCCAAATCTGGGCGAGCCGCTCAATGATCTCCGCCGAATAGGTCGCACGCCGCCGACCCACCCGGCGCACCGGGGGCCGCGGGGGCGTCCGACGACTCAGCACCCGAATCACATGCCTGCAATGATACCCGCACATCTGCACCACCTCATCCAGGATCGCCGACCGTTCATGGCCTCTCGCGGTTTGATACCGCTGCCACATCACCCGCAGATATTCGTACCGAGACTGTCGCGCCATGCCCGCTGTCTCCATCCGTCCCCTCCTTGAGGCTAGATCTGCCTGGCCCTGGAGGGTACCCGTTCTAAATGACTCACGAGCAGTCGCTGGGTAACATTTGTGATGACTCAATACGGCTGCTTGCAAACCTCACACGAACAAGGTATCCTACGAATGTAAAACTTGGGTATTTGTACTTAATTAACATTAACCATCTAGAAATGGAGAGAATTCTAATGAAAAAGCTTCTCTTGTTAGGTATGGCAATTGGGTTGTCGGCCTGTACGTACCAGCTCCCAATTTCCAACCCGTCTGGCACCACGCTCCAAGCCATCTTGCCTGCGGATAAGTACACGATTATGGGGACAGCCTCAGGAGAAGCCTGTGCGAGGTTTATTCTCGGATTTCCTCTTGCGACGGCCACAGGAGAAAAGAGTACCTACCAGGCGGCGGTCAGAAAAGCCATTTTGGCCAAAAACGGAGACCACTTTATTCAGTCGACATCAGACTTCCAATTGACGACTTTTATTCACCCACAGTACCTTCCGCTCTATAACGAACTTTGCGTCACCGTCGAAGGACTTGTCATAAAACTTAAACCATAGGATTTGTGACACAGCCGACCACCAGCGAAGGCTCCGTGTACTAATTGGCCATTACAGAGTCCGAGGGAGTTGGATCTATGAGGATATGGGCGGCAAGCTGGTTAGTCACTGTGTTTGTAGCAATGCAGTCGCTAGTCGGCTGTGTCACAATGAAGGATATGGGGCCGCCCAGGGTAGGGGAAGCCATGTCGACGGGATTCCAGACAGCAAAAATATCACAGCAAGAGCTCTTTGACTTGGCAGTTCAGGTGTTGAAAGATGAACGCGTTACAGTCGTAGAAAGTAATTCCGATGAAGGGGTAATTTTAGGATCGATAACCCCGGACAGGCTTCGGAATCTCGAAGGTGCGTCCGCCAGTACGGTTGTGCGAAATATTGCCACGGGGGAGCTGTTTGTTCGAGTAGACGTGGCAAAGCCTGTCCAGGGGATATCTGATGTGCACATTAATGTTAAGAAAAGTAATGGAGCGCTGCCCGGCGACCCCTATATGATTCAGCGGGATTTTCTTGACCAGTTCAAACTACGAGTTGATAAATTCACCGCGAATAAATCCATCGAGACTAAAAAATTAATCCTGGATCCAGTTGACCAATTCACTAGTCCGATCCCTGGGCTCAAACGCAGGAAGAATAGTTATGCGGTTCTCATCGGCATTGAGGCGTACAGAGATCTTCCCAAAGTTGATTATGCAGAACGGGATGTTGAGACGGTAAAGGGTTACTTACTGAACGCCCTGGGGTATTTGGAAGAAAATATCATTATTCGGACCAATGAGCGCGCCACCCGCAGTGATTTTGAATCGTATTTTGAACGCTGGCTCGAAAATAACGTTGAAAAAGGTTCTGAAGTGTTTGTCTACTACTCTGGACATGGGTCGCCACACCCAAAGTCAGGTCAGCCATTCCTTGTTCCCTACGATGGTGACCCTCAATATTTAGAAAAAACGGCCTATCCAGTTGAACAGCTCTATCGAGTTTTGGCTAAATTGCCTGCGGAAAAAGTTATCGTGGTATTGGACTCCTGTTTCTCGGGGTCCGGAGGACGGTCTATTGTAGCCAAGGGTGTGAGGCCTGTTGGACTAAGTATAGAGAGTCCTAGTATGCCGACCATGGTTGGGAAAAAAATGGCGGTATTCTCAGCCTCAAAAAATAATCAGGTTAGCTCAGCCTACCCGGATAAGCAGCACGGACTGTTCACCTATTTCTTTCTCAAGGGATTCCAAGGCGAGATTTCCGCCGATACTAATCACGATGGTACGATCACCATCGGGGAAATGCATGGTTATGTGCAGCGCGAAGTGCAAAAGCAGGCGCGAAAGATGAATGCCGAACAAACCCCGCAAATCCTAACAACTGGATCTTCCCAGGCCGAGGTGCTTGAAACCACTTTTGTGAATGTATCTGTGAATGTATCAAAATAGACACCCAGACTGTTTGGCAAAGCCAGTATCACTCTCGCAATATTCAGTTGCTCAAATCTAAGATGCAGATCTTCGTTCGCTGGGGCGTTTCTGTTTCCCCGGAAAAGCTTGAGTGGCGTGCGGTTTGAGCATTGTGAATGTATCAAAATAGACGGCGGATACAGCTGAACACCGCCTTAATTTCCCGCCGTCACCTCATAAGTGATTGTTACCTCTCCCCATTCAGACTCCTCAATGAGTGCCAATTCCTTTATTAAGTCTGTAATGAGGGCAGAGTCCATTCCGGGATATTCCATAAAGATTCCCTCTTTAAATTTTCCCTTGATCAGATCGATATCTTTTGTAGTGGCAATAATTTTGACTCGATCGTATCCAGCTTTCGCAGTCTTTGGTGAGAAAACACGAAGGTGAAGTCCATTCGCCTTCAGAGAGTCACTTGGGAAGACAAAGTCCGTCTTGGCCGGTACCCGATTGTCTTTCGAAAAACGATTTGGCAGAAGCACAGAAACGGTGTCGTCTTGGCTGACACTGAAGACATGAAGAAATACGTCCTGATCGGAAATGATATGGATGTCCATTTCCTCTCCAGCCATGAATCTCGTCTTATTCAATGACGCTTTGAGCGCGATAGTATTTTTTCCCTCAAGTCCTACAGGGCGGACGCTGGCCCTGATTTTCGTGACATACATAAGGGCCATGGGCTTACCTGGCACTCTAATCTCTTGTGGCCCTTCCCGAAGCACTTCCTCTCCCACGATAACACCACGAACGGTTGTTTGAACAAGATCCTCAGCTAATTGAAAGTTATAGACCACCGACTTTCGTTGTACGAATGTCCCAACTGCCTGTTGCAGCGCTGCCCGTCTCGCATACTCCAGGGACTTCACTTTTGCTTCTCCGAAGGTTGTTTCCTCTCCAAACGGCACACTTCCCTCGGCTGTTACCCAGAGATCTATCGGCCCATTCCGGGGAGATCGTTCGTTAGCATGTAATGCTCGAGCTGAAGATAGTATTCTTTCCTGAGCAGCCATTCCCTGTATAGACTGAAAAAGGATTGCGAATATGATAAGACAGTACAAACAATAAGGTAATGGGCTCGAAAAGCGTAGCATATATTGCATTCTCATACGCGGAACCACTGCTAAGGAGATGGTCAGAAGCCTGTTGAGACTTCTTTCCTAAGAGAAAGTCCCGTTCCGCCTCTATGCTTCCAACTTTCTCTTTTGGTTAAGAGTACCGGCTGTACAAATTCTTTGAATCACTCATCACGAAAAAATTGGCAATGCATGACAGCGAGCATCCTACACATACTCAAGTCTCACGGCGATAGTCTACCAGGATCTTCCTCTATTTTATAGGCACCTTCGGAAATAGAAACATGAAGAAACCGATGTCCTAGTGTAGTGCTGCATAAATAGCTTTACTTATTCTGCCGTGCACGTATAGTCCTCCGCCAGTGGAGGACCTGCCCATGCGTATCGCCCCATCTCTTCAGCTCACGGCTCCTGAACGTCAGCAATTGGCGCAGCGGGCTCGCGGACGACGGACGCCTGCACGGCTGGTGCTCCGCGCCAAGATTGCCTTGTTGGCGGCCGAGGGCCACACCAACCAGCATATTGCCGCGGCCTTGCACACGAGTCGGCAAACGGTGGGCCTCTGGCGGCACCGCGTCGTCACCCACCGCCTCCCCGGGCTCGCCCAGGATGCGCCCCGCGGAGGGCGTCCCCCGAAGGCGCGCCAGGCCCTCACTGCGCGCATTCTGAAGACGACGACCCAGACGACCCCGCCTGCCGCCACCCACTGGTCGACCCGTACCTTGGCCCGGCACCTGCGCACGAATCCGACGTTCGTGCAGCGGGTCTGGACCGCCCATGGCTTGCAGCCCCACCGCGTGCGGACTTTTAAGCTCAGCCGGGATCCGCACTTTCAGGACAAACTGGAGGACGTGGTGGGCCTGTATCTGCACCCCCCGAAACATGCCGTGGTCCTCTGCGTGGATGAAAAAAGCCAGATCCACCTGACTTCTGCCACTTTCCTCAAAAATCTGCTCCCGGCGCATCGAAAGCATGCAAACACGCCACATTGTGAATATCAAAGCCGGATGAAACCGCACTAACGCCCGTGGTACCGTGATGACATGCGGGGTGATCTGCGCATGCGCACGGTGACAACCGTCTCGGGAAAACAGGCGGTACAGGTGGTGCGGTACGCGGGAAAGAAGCGCGAAATCCTGACGCATCTCGGGAGTGCGGCGACGGACGACGAGCACAACGTGCTCGAAGCCGCCGCCGGGCGATACATTGAGGAACACCGCGCGCAGCAGGCGCTTTTCAAAACAGCGCGGCGTCTCGTCGATCTCGACCGCGTGCAGTTGGTGAACGTGACGCACTGCTTCGCCCGCGGCGTACTCGCGCGATGCGCCGAAGCGTGCGGGCTCGCATTTCTGCACCCGCTCTACCTCGACCTCGCATTCATGCGCCTCATCGAGCCGTCGTCGAAGCTGCGGGCGATCGAACTCATCGACCGCCACTGGGGACTGCGGTATGCCGAGCGCACCGTGTACCGCCTGCTCAAGACACTCATCGAACAGAAGCGGGACATCGAGCGCGCCGCGTCCGCGCTCGCCGCAGGCTCCTGCGCCGTACTCCTGTACGACGTCACCACCCTGTACTTCGAGTCCCACGAGCCGGACGACAACCTGCGCGCTCGTGGCTTCTCCAAGGACAACAAATCGCAGCAGCCGCAGATCACGGTGGGGCTCCTCGTCTCGCAGGATGGGACGCCGCTGCGGCACGACGTATGGAAAGGCAACACGTTCGAGGGGAAGACCATGCTGCCGACGCTGGAAGCGTACGGTGCAGAGCTCGGCGAGAAGCCGATCATCGTTGCGGATGCCGCCATGCTCTCGCGGGAGAACAGCAAGAAGCTCGAAGACGAGGGATGGTCATATATCGTTGGTGCGCGGCTCGGAAACCTGCCTCCCGTGCTCGCCGAGCGGATCGGACGCGAGGTGCCACGCGAGGACGGAGCGCTGCGACGCTTCCCAACCGATCGCGGCGATCTCATCGTGTCGTTCTCAACGGCGCGGCACAAGAAGGACGTGGGCGATCTGGAGCGGCAGTGGAAGCGAGCGGAGGCGCTCGTGGCGAAAGCGGAGCCGGGACGGCGGGCGAAGTTCGTCTGCAAAGAAGGCGGCCGCTACGCGCTCGACGAGGACCTGAAGAGGAAAGCCGAGGCGCTTGCTGGGCTCAAGGGATACCATACGAACATTCCGGAGACAACGCTCGCCTCGACGCAGGTGATCGTGTGCTAGGCTCGAAAAAGTGGACGCCTTCAACCTACACTGAGAGGGCTGGAGGTGTGAGATGGAACAGGTCCCGCGACAGCAGTATACGAAGGAATTCCGGGAGCAGGCCGTGCGGCTGGTCTTGGAACAACAGGTGACGATTCCGGAGGCCGCCCGACGCCTGAGCATGTCGAGCAGGACACTCGAGCGCTGGGTGGGTCGAGCTCGACAGGGCCAGCTCGCGACGCTGGGCGAGAGCCGACGGCCCGTGACAGAACTGGAGGCCGAGGTGTCTCGGCTCAAGCGCGATCTCGCTGAAGCGAGGATGGAGCGAGACATCCTAAAAAAAGCCACCGCGTACTTTGCGAAGGCGCAGCTGCCCGGTACGCGCTCATGAAGACGCTGCGTCTGCACTACCCGCTGAGTCTGTTGTGTCGAGTGCTGGAGGTCTCTCGAAGCGGCTACTATGCCTGGCAACATCGGCGGCCGTCAAAGCGCGCTCAGGAGAACGCACGCCTCGAAGTGGCGATCCAGGCGGCCCATGTGCGCACCCGACACACGTACGGCCCGGAGCGCCTCCAGGCGGAATTGCGTGCAGACGGCTTCCCAGCTGGGATTGGGCGCATCAAGCGGCTTCGCAAGAAACTGCGCCTCCGTTGCAAGCAGGTGCGCCGGTTCACGACCACGACGGATTCGAAGCACGCGCTGCCGGTGGCGGAGAATGTCGTGGCCCAAACGTTTGTCGCCACGCGCCCAAACGAGACTTGGGTCACCGATATCACCTATATCCCCACTGCTGCAGGGTGGTTGTACGTGGCGGGGATCAAAGATCTATATACCTGTGAGGTCGTCGGGCATGCGATGGAGGGCCGCATGACGACGGATTTGGTCAGGCAGGCTCTGGTCATGGCACTGGGGGCAAAACGCCCACGCCCGGGACTGATCCACCACTCCGATCGTGGCTCACAGTATTGTGCCCAGGACTATCAGGATCAGCTGCGGGAGTTCGGGCTGATCCCGTCCATGAGTCGGAAGGGGAACTGCTATGACAATGCTCCAATGGAAAGTTTCTGGGGGACGCTGAAGAATGAATTGGTGCATCATCGGCGCTACGAAACCCGTGAGCAGGCTCGGCGTGAGATCACGGAGTACATCGAGCTGTTTTATAACCGGCAGCGGCGGCACTCCCGACTGGGAAATTGCTCGCCCGTGGCATTTGCCCAGCAGTGGGCCCGTCAGCAGTCGGCGGCGTGAGGCTGCACTTCATGGCGTCCACTATTGACAACCGGGGTCATCGAGCGGTACCGCAATCTTTGGAGGGGCGAGTCGTCGTTCCGCATGGCGAAGTCCGACCTTGCGACGCGGCCGATCTTCCACCATGCCGAGGATGCGGTGCGTTCGCACGTGCTCCTGTGCTTCGTCGGACTCGTGCTGCTCTCACACCTCGAGCGACAAACCGGACTCTCCGCGCGACAATTGAGGGACATTCTCTGGGATGTGAGTGAGGCACACCTCTTTGATGCGCTCACCGGCGAGACGCATGTGCTGCGCTCGTCGCTCGATGAATACCGCGCGAGCCGGATATACACGCTGCTCGGCGAACCGGAAACGCACTAAATGGCAGAAGTCGGGAAAAGCCAGATCCAAGCCCTGGATCGCACGCAGCCGGGCTTGCCCCTGAAGCCGGGGCGCTGCGGCACGATGACGCACGATTACAAGCGGCATGGCACCACCACCCTCTTTGCCGCCCTGCATGTCGCGGAGGGCTCGATCATCTCCACGTGCTTGCCGCGCCATCGGCATCAGGAATGGCTGAGCTTCCTGCGTCTGATTGATCGCCAAGTCCCCCAGGGCAAGGCGGTGCATCTGATCGCTGACAATTACGCCACGCATAAACACCCCACGGTCCAACGGTGGCTGACACGCCACCCACGTATTCACATGCATTTCACGCCCACCAGCAGTTCGTGGCTCAACTTGGTGGAACGGGTCTTTGGCGACCTGACGGCCAAACAGATTCGGCGGGGCGTGTTTCGGAGTGTCCCGGAGTTGATTGCCGCGATTGACGCATACATGGCCCAGCGCAATGCGAAGCCTACCCCCTTGGTGTGGACCAAGACGGCACAGGAGATTCTGGCAAAAGTGAAGCGCGCCAAACGCCCCCTGGATAAGACAAGAACAGCATGAATCACTACACTAGCTCAATACTGCATGATCACCGTGGCGTTAAGACAGTAACACTGATAAGGTTCTGATTGGTCACATCCGGCAAGTGCTCACCATGCTCACCCGTTCTCGGAGAGAGATACCGCGAAAATGCTCCAGAATTGCCGGATCGAATAGGCCGTGCGTGTCGGCGATGACTCCGCTACAAATTGGCCGTGGACGGCTCACGGAGCGGATCCGGATGACGCGCCCAAGACCTCTCGGACCTTGGGCCACTCGAACGAGAACGGCTCAGCCTTCTGCTTCGGCATCTCCGCAAGTCGTGCTTTGAGATGATCCGCTCTGGCACTGCTCATCGGATGGGTGGACAACCATTCGACTCGCCCCTCATCCTTCTCGGCCAGTCGCTGGAAAAATGTGATCATGCCCTCTGGGTTAATCTTGGCACGATACAGCAGGTCGAGCCCGGTGGTATCCGCTTCGGTCTCTTGCGCGCGGCCGAACTTCAAGGTCATCAATTCCACCCCGAGCTGTTTCATGACCCCGCCCAACCCCGGTGGATTGCCCAGCACGATCGAGACGACGGCGACAAAACCCAATTGTTTGATGATCCGTTCAAGTCCATGCCGCTGGAGCACATGGTTCAGCTCGTGAGCAAGCACGCCCGCCACCTCTTCCGGACTTTCCGCTTTTTTCATCAAGCCCGTGAACACGACGACATACCCACCAGGTAGCGCAAACGCATTCACCACATCGCTCTTCACGACGGTAACTTCAAAGCGGTAGGGGTTATTGGGAACATGACTGGCTAGGCGCTGTGTCATCTCCTTGACCGCAGCCACAGCAAGCCCATCTTTCGTCACATCCTGTCCGGCAAGAAACTCACGGTAGGCCGATTCTCCCAACTTCTGCTCCCACTCGACCGGGATGCGATTGACGGCGAGTTCAACCAATGCATCACTCCCGAACCACAATCCCAGTACCACTACAAGCACGGTTCCGCTGACAAGCCCCCATACGACTCGATGCCGTTGTCGGGCTTGACGAACTTGCTCTGCCGCTTGTTCAAGCGGGCGACTCATATGATCCGGGGCCATCTGTCGGAAGGCCCGAATCACGTCAGGGTTCTTCAGATACAGCGTCTTTGGTCCCGTTGACCCTGCCCAATGCAACACCAGCTGATCATGATTAAGTCCACCGGCAGAGACGGACAATTCCGAAAAGCACACA
>WBZN01002545.1_pt1 | contig 10095 bp, 10 predicted proteins | sample 5204281 | NCBI WGS metagenome assembly WBZN01 (sample SAMN12344347, study PRJNA552823) | activated sludge metagenome | biome: Activated sludge suspended growth; feature: Nitrification reactor; material: Wastewater; isolation source: activated sludge from nitrification reactor of wastewater... | reverse complement strand
AGCGCCACAGCGGCCCCGCCCGAGGAGCCCGCCGCCGAGCGCGATGTATTCCACGGGTTCAGGGTGCGGCCGAAGACTTCGTTGAAGGTATTGGCGCCGGCGCCAAATTCCGGCGTGTTCGACATGGCATAGACCACGCCGCCTTGGCTTTCGAGATGGGTGACGAGAAGGTCGGAAGATGGTGCAACACGATCCTTGAAGATCAGCGAGCCCTGCGTCGAGCGCACGCCGGCCACATCCGTCAGGTCCTTGATCGGCAGTGCCTGCTCAAGCAGGTCTCGGGTGAGACCTTCGTACATCGCTCCGATCGTTGGTCCATGTTCGACCGGATCGCCGTCGAGCACCTTGAGTTCCTGCTCGAGGAGCGCGGCCATCAGATCGGCGACCGTCTTCAGCATCGCACCTTGATATCATGCTCGTTCATCGCTAGGCCGTCGCGTCTAGGTACGCCTTCCGCGCAGCCTGAAGATCGGCCCAATCCTTCTCCAACTCGGAGAGAGTTGGCCGTACGTTCAAGGTTTCGAGCGGCTGTGAGTGCCCGGCGATGTAGCGGCATGCCTTCTCAAACGCCGGGTTGATCACGGTGATCGCCGGCACGAGCGCCTGTGCCTTGATCTTCTCGAGCGCGCCCATCTTCACATTCGGCTGGTAGCGCTGCACGACCTCAGCCAACAGCTCTCGCTCGACGACGACCTCGCACCATGCACGCACGTGCTCGTATGCCTTCTCGATGAGTGCGGCCTGCGTTTCCCCGCTGAGCTTCTTGGCCTCTTGAACGGTCGTGTTGATGCGCTTCGCGATGTCCTTGACGGAGTCGGTGCGCGGGCTGGTACCGCCCGTGACGATCCCGCACTTGCCGTTGTCCTGCGCGATGTCGAAGTACGACACCTGCTCCTTCGCCTTCTCGAACCGGTTGAGCAACTCGACCGCGAACCAGATGTTGTGCGTGAACACGATGACCTGGCGCTTGTTGCTCAGCCGGGCAATGCGATCCACGACCTCGCCCATTCGCTCGTAGTCGAGGCTGTTGACCGGATCGTCGAACACCACCGGACTCGCGGCGGGTTTGAGCTGCACTTCTGCGAGGAAGTCGGCCAACGCGATGACCTTCTGTTCGCCTTCGGAGAGCACGTCGCTCAGACGGTAGTCCGTCGCCACGAGCTTCCGTCGAGCTGGCTGACCCTTGCGGCCGGGGAAGTCGAGGCGAACGTTCGGCGCGCGCAACGCCGCGCATTCCGCGCGAAAGAGGCGCTCGAAGTCCTGGTTGAGCAGCGTCTCGCTCGCCTCCTTCGCGGCATCGGTCAAAGACTTGAGTGCCTTCCGGAACTTGTCACCAAACGCCTTCGCCTTGTACGCCCACTTCGCACGCTCGACATGCTCGCGGATCTCGGGAAGCAGATCGCGCAGGACAATACGTGCCTCCAGCTCGCGAAGTCGCTTCGATGCTACCTCGTGCGCTTTGGCGCGCTCCGTGGCTTTGCCCTGCATGGCAGCGATCGTCTTGGAGACCTCTGCATGTTGCGCGCGCAACAGCTCAAGGATATCGGCGAGCACCGCTCTCCACGCTCCGTCGTCGACCTCGGTCCCCGCGCGAACGCGTTGCGGGACTTCAAGCACCGCGGAGACCAGATCCGCCGCGCGAACGATCCACGCAGCAGCGGGGCCATCCGCGAGCTGCTGGCGGCGCGTCAGGTCAGTGCTCAGCGTAGCAAGATCGAGCTTGGCGACCTCGCCTCGCGCCTTGTCGAGGGCAGCGCGGCAAGCATCGACATCCAGCTTTAGCTTGCTGTTGCAGTAGTCCTTGTACTTCGCGATGAGTTCAAGCGCGGACCCAGCGAGATCTTGCCGACAGTAGAGGCACTTGGATCCCGCCGCTGGATAGTCGTCATTCCCGAGGCTCGCGCGGTACGCGTCGGCCGCGACGACGAACGCTCTCCACGGTTCGCCGAGCGCACCGGGAACCAGCTCTCCGGAGAACGCGCCCCCCGTCGCCGACCTGTATCTCTCCTCGGCGCTCGCGAGCTTGCTCCGCGCGTCGTGGTACTCGGCGACATCGAACGCGTTCAATGTAGTACAGGCAGCAAGCACTGCTTGCAGCAGCCGAAGGTCAGCATCAAGTTGGACGATGCGATTGCCCGACGCCTCGGGCCGTAGTGCGGCGACCTGCTCTCGGAGGCCGTCGATACCATCAGCCTCGGCAGCCGGTACCGCCGCCAGCCGCTCGAGTTCAGCGACGTCAGTCGCAGCCCCAAGTGCCTCGATCTTCGGGTAGACGCTGCTCTCGCGCGAGAAGCGCGAGAGGAACGGGTTCCCGGTAGGGTTGGATGCCTTCGTCGCCGATTCCAGCTGCGACCGAATCGACTCCATCGCGTCGTGGACGTACCGAAACAGGGCAAGGTCGCTGGGCGTATAGACGTACGTGAGGTCGTCATCGACGTGCAGCGCCGTGGCCCTCGCATCGAACACGTCCAGCCTCGTCAACGGGACCAGCCCTTCCTCGCCCTTCCACTCTGCGTGGCCGTCAGCAACACCCTGTCGATACGAGATCCGCGCCCGTGGAGCTGCTGCCTGCTTGCCACTCGTCACGTTCGGCAAGACAACCTCTGCCGACCGGACGCGCGCAGCGCGCTTCAGCACTCGAACGTAGCCAGATTTGCCGCTTCCGTTGCGACCGAAGACCACGGTAAGCGCGGCGTTGAACACGATCGTCTGGCCCGTCGTCAACGCGTTGACGTTCTCTACGGAGTCCATTTTTGTGAGCGCGAGAACGTCGGCTCCATCGACGGTCCCCGAGGCCAGCGCAAGCGGAGGCACACGAACCACGTCGCCAGATGCCAGCTCCTTCTCGTTCAGAAACTGCTGATAGATCTCGGTGACGCGCTCGCTCGTCAACGGGCCGCGCGAAGCCACGACCTCCCCGACGATCGTGCGGATCCAATCACCCTGCTGGTTGGCCCAACCAACAAGGACATCGCGAGCACTACGCCGTATCTGATCGCTCGCCGCCGCCATACCCGCCACGATTGCACGGGCCTCTGACAACCGGCCCGCTCGGCTATGGTCTTCGCGTCAGTCGGTATTGCTTGTCACGAGCGGAACGCGATCCGGTTACGCGTGTGCTGGAGGAGCGCCTGTGCACCTTCGTTCGTTAGATGGACGAGCGTCGCGTTGCCTTCGCCGGGATGCTCGAAGCGGATCATGATCGTATCGCCGCCGAATGCCTCGTAGAACGAGACCCGTACGACAGGAAGCGCTTCGATCAGCTCCTCTGGCCCGGCGGTCTTTGGCTCGCGAATCGGCTCGGGCTGCCACCGTGTCGCGGTCCCCGTCGCCGCCTCCTGCCGCACCGCATTCCGCTCAAGCGACGCGAGCAGCTCCCGCTCGAGTTGATGCAGCTCCGAGTTGGGCAAGACGACGCGCACGAAGCTGTCATCGACGTAGATGAACTCCAACGTGGTTACCTCGTCGGTGGGCTTCCCCCAGAACTTGATCGTCTTGACGTCGAACGCGTTTGCGTAGGGACGGAATGCCAAGAACTGGCGCACGAGGCCGACGAAGTCCTTGCATCTCGTCGCCTCGGCGAGCGCCAAGATCTCGTCCGGCGGTCTCGTTCTGCGGGCACAGACCTTCTCGAGCGCGCGCATCATGCGTTCGGGATCGAGATCGAACAGGTTGCAGAGGAACTCGTCGGCCGACTGCGCCTCCACGCCGTCGGGCAGCGGGGCGAAGTCGCGGAGGTTCTCGGTGACGATGACCTGCGCGCCGGCTTTCACGGCCGCCGCCACCACGTGGCGGTCCTTGGGGTCGTTGCGCATCGCCGCGACGAGATGCTCGTGGTCAGTGACCACAGCTTCGGGGAAGCTCTTGGACATCGTCGCAACGAGCCGCGCAGCCTTCGATTCCTCCATGTGCGAGTTCGCCACGAGGTTCCTCGTCGCCTCGTCGAGGATCTCGTTCGACCAGTAGACCTGATACATCCCCTCGTGGGCTGCCTGAAGGAGGACATCCCTCAAGTGCATCGGGTAGAGGACGCAGGCATCCAGGACCACCCTGAACGGCGCTGCCAGCATTCGCTATCGTCCCTAGCGCCTGCCCTCGGGCTCGTCGTAGCCGCCGAACTCCTCCGTCAACTTCGCCAGCTCGTCCAGCTGTGCATCGCGCTCGACATCTCGACGCTGTTTGTAGGCCAGCACGTCCTCGATCTTTAGGCGACGATGTTTCCCGGTTCGGTCGTACGGGATCTTGCCCTCGTCGAGCAGTCGCACGAGGTACTGACGCGAGACATTGAGGAGGTCCGCCGCCTGCTGGGTGGTCATGACGGTGCCGACCGGCACAATCGTGACGGCGTCGCCGCGCGCGAGCACCTCAGCCATGCGAGCGAGGCCAGAGACGACCGCCTGCGGAATGCGGTGCCGTTCCCCACCCGGGCCGATCAATTCATAGTGTGCATCGTCCGGCGTACGCAGCGCGCTGGACAGCTCGGCGATCTCGGCTCGGTCTGCTCGAGAAGCTCGAACTGGCTCGAGACGCCGAATCCGCTCTGATGTGGCAGCCGCAGCCATGTTCGCTCCCCTTTCTCGACCACCGTACGTCCAATTCGACTCAAACGCAACCCCGGCGACGAGCCTTAATTATCAGCCCCTTACGGTATCGCCGCTGACTTCAGCACCTTCGATCGTCTTGAGTGACCTGATGAGATGCTCGTGAAGCTGGGGCGAGTCGAACACTGATCGCGCGTCGACGATCACAAGTAGGTCGGCAGGGAAGTAGCCCTCGATATCCGTGATGCACTCACGAATCACCTGAAGGTTCCTCCGACAGTCCTCCTTGACCACCGCAACGAACGCCTCCTTGTCGGCGTACCCGGCCAGCACGTCTTGCGCGAGAGCACGTCTGGTTGCCTCAGTCTGTGCGTTGGACGTCGGCGGCTTGAAACCCGGCTCGAGAATGCGACTGAACGACGAACCCACTCGCGAGCAGAGGTTGTCCAACACGAGCCAAAGGTCGTCCGAGGTCTCAATCGTGCTTCGAGAGGCCAGCGTCTCAAACAGCGGGCCAGGAGTGAACAACCGCAGGAGCCGACTGGCCGCACGGCCCGTCAAACATTGCTGAAACACAAGCGGGAAGGCTTTGTTCCTGTACTCGCAGCGGCCGATGTTCGCCTGAAGGACGACGCCACTCCGCGTGCCGATCATCTTGAGCAGGATGGTCGCTGTGTCGAACAACGGAGCCATCACGCCCCGCAAGAAGGTCTCGCGGTGCTGCACAGGCATGTCGGCGATCACCTTCGCGGACATGCCGAGCACATGCGCGCTACCAAAGTAGAACCGTCGATCGTCAGGCTGCGCCACGATCCGATCGACGATGGCTCGAACATCGTCTTGCGGGAGCCTTCGCCAGTCCTTCTTCTCCAACGCCTCCTCGACGAGGACTTGTGCGTCCTCGAGACGCACGACTGTCACGGTCGTAAAGAACTGTCCCAAGATCGAAGGTATCGAGCGAATCAACGGCGTAAGCGAGGTCGCGTCGTGCTTGTCCAAGTTCACTCGCTGGGCGAACCGAAGTACCGCATCGCGTACGCTGTCCCATGTCAGGCTGCCGAAGGCTCTGTACCTCTGTCTCGTCTCCTCGAATCTCGGCAACAACTCGGTCTCGAGCCATCCTGTCGGCCATGTGTCGATCAAGTTCGCTGCTTGTTCGGAAAATCCAGCAGTGCACCACATAGCGACAGTGACTGACTCGCCGTCAGGTAGCAACGCGGAGTCGAGGCACCCATGTAGCGCGATCTTCATCAACTCGCGCATCACATCGGGACGCGTCATCGCGTCCATCTGGTTCTTACACTGGATCAGCTCGACAAGACGCCCCGAACGATAAAGCGCAACGTCTCGGCCGCGATCACGGCTCGACTTGAGCAGCGTAACGCGCTCCTCTGCTGCCCTCATCGACTGCTTGAGCAAGAACGCGAGGATCTCGAAACGCCGGCCGCTGAGGTGATCGAACGGCAGCATGTCACTACCGACGTCAACGGGCCGCGCTGACTCACCTCCGAGTTCGGTTGCCAGGTCCGCGTCCGCGACGACCTCATAGGTTGGCGTTGGCACCGATGGAGAATACATGCCCGAATGAACGGCCCTCCAAGAACCGTTGATCTTCTTGGCATAAGGACCAGAGCAGCAGCGATCGCCGATCCCGGCCGATGCCTCGCTCTTCACCGCGCGCTACGCGCGCAAGGAGATTCCTATGTCCGAAGCAGTTCCCTGCACGAGCTTGACACCGGGCTCGTGGACCGCGCGCTGGGGCGCGTGGGTGATCGGCATCCGCACCGTCGACGACGATCGTTGGTGCGTCCGCATCTGGTCGTGGGCGATCGGCGCGCGCGTGCAAATCGCGAAACGCGCGATCCTATCCAGCGCGGCCGAGGCCGTCGCATGGGCGTGCGGTGTGCTGCGCAAGCACGGTGCTGTGGTGTTCATCGACGGCGCGCACCGCCCGCTCGAGGATGTCCTGGCGTTCGTCCGCGAGGACGCCACGCTGTGCTCGTGAAGTCGCTCGTCGACTGGATCGCCTGCCGCCTCCAAGTGATCGAGGAGCTCCTGTCGCCCGGCGCCATCGTGCTCGCGGTCCGGCGTTCGGTCCAACTCGATCGCTACAGCTGCGGCGCGCAGTCGGCCTTCATGATCCTGCGCTACTTCGGCAAGGCCCGATCGATCGAGGCCGTAACGAAGGCGCTGGGGACGACCGAGGACGGGACTGGCACGATGACCATCGTCCGCCTCTTCCGCCACCGCGGGCTCAAGCCGCGCATCAAGGCACGCGCCGACGTCCACGACCTGGCGACGGCCGTCGATCTCGGCGCGCCGTCGCTCGTATCGATGGACGACGGCGAACACTGGGCCGTGGTCTACGGCTACGCGCGAGGCGCCGTGTTCCTCGCCGACCCATCGATCAAGCGGTCACTGCGTGTGCGCGTACCGACCACGGCGTTCTGCGCGCGCTGGGATCGATGGGCGATGGTCGTTCGGCACGCGTAGTCCTCGCCGTCGAACGACGGCAGCAAGCAGCAACTCACCCGCAGGCGATCGCCCGACATGCCGCTGGAGCGGTGACGCCTGCCCATCAACGCGCCCACTGGGCGCCAAGGAGCAAGTCATGAACCTGTTCGGCTTGAAGTCCGTCCTCGCGAAGGGCGGCAATCATCTCGGTGACCTCGTGTTCTGGACCCTCGCCGATGCCCGCGTCGATCGCGAGCAGCTCGAGCGCGTCTGGCGCGAGGCCAAGCTCGACGTGAGTCTACTGCCCGAGGAGCCCACCGCCGAGCGCGCGCTCAAGCTCGCCGTGCGTGAGGCCCAGGTCGGCAACCGCGACCGGCTGATCCGGCTCGGCCTCGACAACGAGGCCGAGATCGTCTTCGCCGTGGTGCGCGAACACCGCGACGAGCAAGGCAACGTGTCCTACCACCAGGAGGCACGCCTGCACCTGGACCGCTCGACCGAGCGGCTCACCTCCGATGTCGACCTGCACGACATCGTGCTCGCCGTCACCACGGGGTACCAGGCGCACCGCGCGACGCATCCAAGCGACGACGTACGCAAGGCGATCGTCAAGGCGCTCGCGTCGTGGCGTGCCGTGATGCTGCGGGAGGGTGGCGGCATCTACTGGGTGCCGAACGTCCATGCAGAGGAGCTGCGACGCCTGCAATCCGCGATCGAGCGCATCGGCATGTCCCGTGTGTACGTGTTACCGGTGCACGACAGTGTCGATGCGAACCGCGCGCTCGGCGAGATCGCGACCGCGTCGCTGGAGGACGAGCTGGCGCAGCTCCAGATCGAGATCGCGGCCTTCGTGTCGGCACCGCCCGAGCGCGTGTCGACGCTGACGCGCCGGCTCGATGCGTTCGAGGCTCTGCGCGACCGGGCTAAACTGTATCGTGACGTGCTGTCGATTCAGGCGACGGACCTGAATCTGCAGCTCAACCGGATGACCGCGACCGTCGAGGGACTGCTCATGCAGAAGCAGAAGGCGGCGTGATATGGCGGACCATTACCGTCAGTTCAGCGTCGCCGTCCGCCTGCAGGGCAAGCTCGCAGCGGCGTGGGTGATGGACACGATGCGCGCGCGTCGCCGGCAGTGGCAGCAGCTCGTGGACGAGGGCTTCCAGGATGCCGCCGACGAGATCGGCGTCGACTTCGATTGGGCGATCGACGACGAGGGCTACTTGTGCCTCGCCGACGACTGCGGCAGCGGCAACATCGAGCACGCCGCCGAGTTCCTGCGCGAGCTGGTGAAGCTCGGCTACGTGGCCGAGCCCGTCGCCATCCAGTGGGCCGACACGTGCAGCAAGCTGAGGCCCGACTCGTTCACGGGCGGAGCTGTGATCGTTGCTGGGTGCGGTGTTCAGTGGATCGTCGTGCCCGACATCGTGGAGCGCAAGCTTCGCGTGATCGAGCGACGTCATACCCGAAGGTGTCGGAGAACCTGACGCAACAGCTGCTTGCCGTACTAGGATCGTGCCTACCTACGCCCATGGCCAGGAAATCTCCGTACGAGCGAGAGGGCGATCCGCAGCTCCTACCGTCGTTCGTCTGTTACGCGGACATCCTTGGATATAAGCAGGAAAGCGCGCGTGCGATCGTGTCGGGCGATGGCGAAGCATACTTGAAGAAGCTTCGCGACACGCTCAACGCTGCGTACGAGCGTGTACGAATGAATGCCGAAGGCTGGCCGCGCGACAGCAAGTACGCGGTGAAGGTCTTCACCGACAACATCGTCGTCGGTTGCCCGATTGCCGACCTCGGCGAGAGCCTCGGCGAGCCGGAACTCGCGCATGTATTCGACACGTTCATTGAGTTTCAAGCCGCGCTTGCTATGGAGGGCCTGTTCCTTCGCGGCGGTATCGCGCAAGGCCTTCACTACATGGACAGTGACATCGTCTTCGGTGACGCGTTGCTGGACGCCGTGAAAATGGACCAGTCTGGCGGTCCCCCGAGGCTTGCTCTCGCCCAGTCGACCGTCGAGACCGTTCGGCACCACCTGGCGTTCTATGACCGACCGATCCGAGCACCACACCTCGATGACTTGCTCGAGGATCCTGATGGGACCGTATTCCTCAACTATCTAAACGCGGCCTTCGAGGCCTTTCCCGACGGAGGCGTGTTCTTCGAAGTCATCGAGCGACATCGAGATGCCGTGCGCAAGAACCTGTCTCGATTCAAAGGCGACCCAGGAGTTCGTTCGAAGTTTGAATGGGCGGCTCGCTATCACAATTTCGTTTGTCGCGATTTCATGGACCGCCATCCGGTTCCAGGCGGCGACTATGAGGAGGACGAGTACTCAGCGGCAGCTAGCGAAGCGCAGAAGCTCGCGGATTACCTCATCGACGAGACGGAACTTGCGGTGTCGCCGCACCGGATCACGTTGACGCCTCTCTCTCGCACCTAGACTCTAGAAGCATCATCAACCACGGGCGATCTCGGGAACGAGGTCGCCTTTCTTCATTTTCGGAAGGACAACATCATGCACAAGCACTTCATGCACCTCCGCGCGGACCTGATGACAGCGTTCCCAGAGCGCAAGGACGTCATCGACGGCAGCCTCGCCGCCGTACTCGCTGGCGAGCACGTGCTCCTGCTCGGGCCGCCCGGTACCGCGAAGAGCGCGCTCGTCCGCGCGATCGCGACGGCCTTCCAGGCGAGCTACTTCGAGGTTCTCCTGACCAAGTTCACTGCCGTCGACGAAGTGATGGGGCCCATCAGCTTAAAGGGCCTCGAGAACGACCGGTTCGCGCGCATCACGACGGGCCGCCTGCCTGAGGCCCAGTTCGCGTTCGTCGACGAGATCTACAAGGCCTCGAGCGCGATCCTCAACACGCTCCTCACGATCGCCAACGAGAGGAAGTTCCACAACGACGGAATCGCCGTGCAGTGTCCCCTCATCTCGCTCTTCGGTGCATCCAACGAGTTACCGGAAAGCGCGAAGGAGCTAGATCGCCGATCGGTTCACTTCGGGAGTAGTTCCGTGTGGTTGCAGGATGGGATCGACTTCGATCGGTCGCCGTGATCTCGTCGAGACATGAGCATCGAGCGATGGCAGCCT
>WBZN01002544.1_pt1 | contig 10095 bp, 9 predicted proteins | sample 5204281 | NCBI WGS metagenome assembly WBZN01 (sample SAMN12344347, study PRJNA552823) | activated sludge metagenome | biome: Activated sludge suspended growth; feature: Nitrification reactor; material: Wastewater; isolation source: activated sludge from nitrification reactor of wastewater treatment... | reverse complement strand
GACAAGAGCTGAGGCGGGGCATGGGCGCCGACGACACGGAATTCGCCGTCCAGCGCGTGGTCGTGGCGCTCGAATCCGCCTGCGAGAACCTGGCGGCGCTGGAACAGGCGGCCGAGATGGCGCGCCGGGCGAAGGCGACCCTGCACGCCCTGTTCATCGAGGATGCCCGCCTGCTGGACGCGGCGGCACTGCCCTTCACCCGCCAGGTGAGCCTGGCATCGGCCACCACCACGCCGCTGGAGCTGGGCGATCTGGAAGCCGAGTTCCGCGCGCTGGCCGGGCGCGCCCGGCGCTGCCTGGAAGGCCTGGCCGGCAGGCTCAACGTCACCACGTCCTTCGAGATCGTGCGCGGAGACCGCTCCAGCGCCCTGTCGGCGGCGGGCGGCGGCGACCTGCTGGTGGTGGAAACGACCAGCCGGGCCGTCAGCCGGCATTTGCGCATTTCGACCGACTGGGGCGGCGTGGCGGCGGCCAGCGGCCGGGCCTGCCTGTTGCTCGCCCCGGCGCCGGAAGGCCGCACGAAGGACCAGCGCCACAACGTGCTGGTGATCCATGACGGTTCGGCCGCCGGCGACCGCGCGGCGGCGGCGGCCCGCGCCCTGGGCGGCGTCGATCACGCCCGGCTCTACGTGGCGCGCCTGCCCGAGGCGCCGGACGAGGCGGCAATGCGCCGGCGTTTCCAGCTTGCCGCCACCCGGACGGTGTTCCGCCAGATGGCGGCGATGGACGCGGCGGAGCTGCGCCGGGCCATTTCCCATGCCGATTGCGGGCTGGTGATCGTGCCGGCGCCCCTCGTCTCCGCGCACCAGGTCGAACTGCAAGCCTTCCTGGCGGCGCCCAGTTGCGCGCTGCTGCTGGTGGCCTGACAACGCGGAAGGAAATCCGGATGGCGAAACACCAGGTCACCCTGTTCCAGGTCGCCGGCTTCGCGGTCAAGGTCGATTGGAGCTGGGCGATCCTCGCCATGCTGATCGCCTGGTCGCTGGCGGAAGGGTTCTTTCCCGCGCTCTACGAGGGCCTGCCGATCGCCGCCTATTGGTGGATGGGGGTTGCCGGCGTGCTCGGCCTGTTCCTCTCCATCCTGCTGCACGAGCTCTCGCATTCGGTGGTGGCGCGCTATTACGGCCTGCCGATCCGCGGCATCACCCTGTTCATCTTCGGCGGCGTCGCCGAATTGGAGGAAGAGCCGCTGTCGCCCCGCGTCGAGTTCCGCATGGCCATCGCCGGACCGGCCCTCAGCGTCGTTCTCGGCGTGCTGTTTTACCTGCTGACGCTGCTGGGCGAGGCGCTGGGCTGGTCGGCGCCGGTCACCGGCGTCGCCCGCTATCTCGCCTCCCTCAACCTGATCCTCGCGGTGTTCAACCTGATCCCGGCCTTTCCGCTCGACGGCGGCCGGGTGCTGCGCGCCTATCTGTGGCATCGCTGGCGCGACATGCGCCGGGCGACGCGGGCCGCGGCCAATGCCGGCATCGCCTTCTCGGTGGTGCTGATGGGCATCGGCTTCATCAGCGTGGTGAGCGGTGACCTCGGCACCGGAATCTGGTGGATCCTGATCGGCCTGTTCCTCAGGAGCGCCGCCGCCGGGTCCTATTACGATCTGCGCACCCGCCAGGCCATCAAGGGCCACACCGTGCGCGACTTCATGAGCGGCGCGCCGGTCGCTGTCTCGCCCTATATCAGCATCCGCCAGCTGGCGGAGGACTACATCCTGCGCCATCACCACGAGTTCTTCCCGGTGGTCGAGGGCGGCCGGCTGCTGGGCGCCGTCTCGATGCGGGAGATCAAGGACCTGCCGCGCGAGCGCTGGGACGGCATGCGGGTCGGCGATCTCATGATCGGCGCCTCGGAGGCCAATGTGATCGAGGCGCGGACCGACGCGATGACGGCGCTCAGCGCGATGCAGAAGCGCGGCGCCAGCCGCCTGATGGTGGTGGAGGCCGGCAGCCTGGTCGGTATCCTGTCGCTGAAGGACCTGCTGAAACGCCTGTCGCTCCAGCTCGAACTCGAGGACGCCGCCGAGGGCGCCCGCTAAACCCTTCGTGGCGCTCAGGTTTGACGGCCTGCGACGTTTCAGCGCTGGGCCGGCCGCCATCCTGCCCGCGTGGCGCTTCGGTGCTAGTGTGTGAACGGGGGAGTTTCGTTTACGCGAGCCGGCTCATGTCCGAATTGCAGCTGCTTCAGAAATACGACCGCGCGGTGCCGCGCTACACCTCCTATCCGACGGCGCCGCATTTCCACCCCGGAATCGGCGCCACCGAATACGGCGCGTGGCTCGCCGCCGGCGATTCCAAGGCGCCCACGTCGCTCTACCTGCATGTGCCCTATTGCCGGAAGATGTGCTGGTATTGCGGCTGCCACACCAAGGTCGCGGCGCGCTATCAGCCGCTGGGCGAGCTGGCCGAGCGCCTCGTTGCCGAGATCGATCTGGTCGCCAGCTTCATCGGCGCCGCGCGGCCGGTGAGCCAGATTCACTGGGGCGGCGGCTCGCCCAACATGCTGAAGGCCGCCGACTTCGCCCGCATCATGGCGGCAATCGACCGCCGTTTCGCCCGGCCCGATACCGCGGAAGTGGCGATCGAGATGGACCCGCGCCTACTCACCCAGGAGATGGCGGCCGAATGCCTGATGTTCGGCGTCAACCGGGTCAGCCTCGGCATCCAGGATTTCGAGCCGGAGGTGCAGCAGCTCATCAACCGCGTGCAGCCCTATGAGCTGGTGCGCGATGCGGTGGAGCTGCTGCGGTCCCACGGCATCTCTGGGATCAACCTCGACCTCATGTACGGCCTGCCGGGCCAGACGCCGCACACCATCCTGCGCACCATCGAGCTGGCGCATTCCCTGGCGCCGGACCGGCTGGCGCTGTTCGGCTATGCGCATGTGCCGTGGATGAAGACGCATCAGCGGCTGATCGACGAAAGCCGCCTGCCCGATGCGGCGCAGCGTTGGGCGCTGATGACGCTGGCCAATGACCGGCTGCGCGATCTGGGCTATGTGCAGGTCGGCTTCGATCATTTCGCCCGGCCCGACGATCCGATGGTGCTGGCGCTGAAGGCGGGAAACCTGACGCGCAATTTCCAGGGCTACGCGGTTGAGGATGCCGCGACCCTGATCGGCCTCGGCCCCTCGGCCATCGGCACCCTGCCGCAGGGCTATGTGCAGAACCTGGCCGAGATCGGCGCCTGGCACCGCGCCATCGCTTCGGGCCGCCTCGCCACCGCGCGCGGCATCGCGCTATCCGACGGTGACCGCCTGCGCCGCGCCATCATCGAACGCCTGCTGTGCGACTTCGCCGTCGATCTCGAGGCGGTCACCCGCGCCCACGGCATGATCGGCCGCCGTTTTGCCCAGGAAAAGGTGCGCCTCAGCGAACTCGCCCGCGATGGCCTGGTCGCGTTCGAGGGCGAGCGGATCCGCATCACCGAGCGCGGCCGTCCCCTGGCCCGCCTCGTCGCCGCCTGCTTCGACACCTATCTCGACACCGGCAAGGCCCGCCATTCGAAGGCGGTCTAAGTCTCCCGCCGTCACCGCGCCGCATCTGCCCCCACCCTGACCCTCCCCCTGAAGGGGGAGGGAATTGGCGCTTCTCCCTCCCCCGGAACGGGGGAGGGCGGGGAGGGGGCAGTTGCAGCGCGAGATGCCTATTCTGGATATTCGATCGCGACGATCTCGATGGTCTCCGCGCCCTTGGGCGTCGGCACCTTGGCGCTGTCGCCGACCGACTTGCCCATGAGCGCGCGGGCCACCGGGGATATCCAGCTGATCCGCCCGGTATCCGTTTCGTCGATGCCGACGATGGTGACGCTGACCTCGCTGTCATCCGCGCGGGCATAGGTGACGGTGGCGCCGAAGAACACGCGGTCGCGGTTCTTCTGCGCCGTGGGGTCGACCACCTCGGCGATCTCCAGCCGCTTGTCGAGGAAGCGCAGCCGCCGGTCGATCTCGCGCAGGCGCCTTTTGCCGTAGATGTAGTCGCCGTTCTCCGAGCGGTCGCCATTGCCCGCCGCCCATTCGACCACGCGCACGATTTCCGGCCGCTCCTCGTTCCAGAGCTTGCGCCGCTCCGCCACCAGCCGCGCATGACCCTCCGGCGTCATGTAGTTCTTCTTGCCGGCGGGGAGCGGCGGCAGGTCGTCGTCTTCGTCGTTTGTCATCCCAGGTCTTCTTTGTGTTCCAATGTGTCGCCCCGCCTGCTCACACCCGCGTCCGGCGCATCGCATCTTTGCCACTTTAACCTATTGCGGGATTACCGGCACCTTCCCCGCGGGTCTACGCTCGATGCCGTTCCTCGACCAACGCCAGCAAACGAAGGGAGGGATCGTCATGGCGAAATACGCGAAGAAGAAGGCGGCGCCCCGGCCGAAGCGGAAGGGACGGAAAGGCGCGCCGAAACCCAAGCGCATCCTCAACTGCCTGCCCTCGCCGAAGCAGGACGACGACTGGACCTTCGAGACGGCGCGCGCCGCCGGCCTGACCGCCGCCCCCGCGGCGCTTCCCGCCAGCAAGGACCTGCGCGAGGCTTGGTGGAAGATCGGCGACCAGGGCAGCACCGGCTCCTGCGTCGGTTGGGCCACCGCGGATGCCGTGCTGCGCTGGCATTTCGTCAAGTCGGGCAGGTTGGCGAAGGACGAGACGCTCTCCACCCGCTTCATCTGGATGGCGGCGAAGGAGACCGACGAATTCACCACGCGCCCCACCACGTTCATCGAAACCGACGGCACCAGCCTCAAGAGCGCGCTCGACATCGCGCGCAAATACGGCGCCGTCGCCGACAAGGTGCTCCCGTTCCTGTCGGGCAAGCTCTATCAGGACCGGGTCGACGTCTTCTATGCGCTCGCGTCGCAGCTGAAGATCGCCAGCTACATCAATCTCGGCCGCAGCCTGACCGACTGGCGCGCCTGGCTCGCCAACAACGGCCCGATCCTCACGCGGTTGGACGTCGACGACGCCTGGTACAACGCCAAGGCGAACAACGGCAACCTCGACCTCTATACGCGCCCGGCGCGTCCGGCGGGCCACGCGGTGGCGCTGGTCGGCTACACGCCGACCCGCTTCATCGTGCGCAATTCCTGGGGCACCACGCTGTGGGGCGACAAGGGCTTCGGCTATGCCTCGCTCGCCTATGCCCAGGCGGCATTCACCGAGGCCTATGGCGTGAAGCTGTAGCGGCTGAAACCGGCGGCGGGCTCAGCCCCGCCGCCGTCTCCGCCTTCCGCCGTCGTCATCGCCCGGATTTGCCACCTTCGGCGCCGGCAGGGCGACCGCCTTCGCCAGATGCGGGTAGGGCGCCGTCTTGTGCGGGATGGCCATGGCGCCGACAAAATGCTCCTGGAACTTGGGCTCGACGGCGGTCTCGACCTTCTCGACCTGCTTCACCACCCGGGCGATCTCCTCGCGCGCCTTGGCGTTCAGGAGCGCGATGCGCGCACCCGTGCCGGCCGCGTTGCCGGCGGAGGTGACCTTGGCCAGGTCGCAATCGGGGATCATGCCCAGCACCATCGCGTATTTGACATCGATATGGCTGCCGAAGGCGCCGGCCAAAGTGATGCGGTCGACCTTGTCGACACCCATGCGGTCCATCAGCAGCTTGGCGCCGGCATAGAGGGCCGCCTTCGCCAGCTGGATGGCGCGCACATCGTTCTGGGTGATGCGCAATTGCGGCGTGCCGTCATGCAGCAGATAGGAGAAGGTGCGGCCGTCCGCCTCGATGCGCGGCGACTTCGCCTGCATGGAGCCGTCGACCACGCCGTCTTGCGTGAGGATGCCGGAGAGATACATCTCGGCGATGCATTCGATGATGCCCGAGCCGCAGACGCCGGTGACGCCGGTCGCCTCGGTCTGCTTGGCGAAATCCGGATGGTCCGACCACAGGTCGCAGCCGATCACCTTGAAGCGCGGCTCCAGGGTGTCGCGGTCGATGCGGATGCGCTCGATGGCGCCGGGCGCCGCGCGCTGGCCGCAGGAGATTTGCGCGCCCTCGAAGGCGGGGCCGGTGGGCGAGGAGGCGGCGAGCAGCTTGTGCTTGTTGCCGAGCACGATTTCCGCATTGGTGCCGACATCGACGATCAGCGTCATTTCGTCCGCTTCGTGCGGCGTCTCGGAGAGGATGACGCCCGCCGTGTCGGCGCCGACATGGCCGGCGATGCAGGGCAGCACATAGATGCGCGCGTTGGGATGGATGCGGAGGTCGATCTCCGAAGCCCAGAACATGGTCGGCCCGTCGGTCGCCAGCGCGAAGGGGGCGCCGCCCAGCTCGATCGGATTAATCCCGAGCAGCAGATGATGCATGATCGGATTGCCGACGAAGGTCACCTCGAGGATGTCCTGCATCGTGCAATTGGCTTCCTTCGCCACGGCGGCGGAGAGGTCGTTGATCGCCTCGCGCACCACCTTGGTCATCTCGGAATCGCCGCCCGGATTCATCATCACGTAGGAGACGCGGCTCATCAGATCCTCGCCGAAGCGGATCTGCGGGTTCATCAGGCCCGAGGACGCGACCACCTCGCCCGAGGACAGCTCGCAAAGATGCCCGGCGATGGTGGTGGAGCCGATATCGACGGCGAGGCCATAGACATGGTCGCGGAAACCGGGCCAGACGGCGGTGATCTGCCGGCCGAGATGCACGGCAACCGTCACCGTCCAGTTGCCCTTGCGCAAGGCGGCCTGCAGGCCCTGGATCACGCGCAGATCGGTGTCGAGGTCGGTGAGCCCCCATTGCTCCTTCAGCGCCTTTTCCAGGCGTTGCAGATCGCCCGTCGGATCATGCATATCCGGCTCGGCGACCTCGACGTAATGCAGCTTCACGATCGGGTCGATCTCGATGGCGCGCATCTCGGCCCGCTTCCGGACCACCTGCTTGTGGACCTGGCTGTCCTCCGGCACGTCGATGACCAGGTCGCCCAGCAGATGCGCCTGGCAGGAGAGGCGGCGGCCCGGCTTCATCCCGCGCTTGTCGGAATAGCGCTGCTCCACGGGCGAGAAGTCGGAGAGGTGGTCGCCCTTGGAGGTGACGCCGAGCTTGGCGAACTCGCCCTCGGAGACGACGATCTGGCAGCGGCCGCAGATGGCGCGCCCGCCGCAGACCGAATCGATGTCGACGCCGAGCTGGCGTGCCGCCTGCAGCACCGGCGTGCCGACCGGGAAGCGGCCGCGCCGGCCGGACGGCATGAACACCACCAGCGGCTGGTCGCCGTCCTTGGTGCCGTTGCCGTTCTTGACGCTTGCCTCGGTGCCTTCCGCAGCCATCGCTCAACCCCAAATCCAGTGCGCCTATTCCGGCGCCAAAAACACTTCGCCCCCGCGTCGGCTTGGCTGGCCGGGCAGGGGCGATTTCCTTACGCGATTTCCCGCGGCTTATCCATTGGCCGCCGGTTCCGGCGCGGCACCGCCGCCACCACCGCCGCGGCGGCGATTCTCGCGGCCGCGCCGCCCGCCGGCGCCAGCCCCTTCGCCCTCGGCGGCCGGCTCGCGGAACTTGCGGATCCAGGCGGCGCAATGGGCGTCATGGCCCATCAGCACGTCGCCGCCCATCACGCCCACCATCTCCTCCTGATGGAGCGGGTTGGTGATGGCCGAGGTCATGCCGGCGCCGATCGCCATGGCGAGGAAGCTGGAATTGAGGCCGTGCCGGTTGGGCAGGCCGAAGCTGATGTTGGAGGCGCCGCAGGTGGTGTTGACCTTCAGCTCCATGCGCAGGCGGCGCACCAGGTGGAACACCGACTTGCCGGCCTGGCCGAGCGCGCCGATCGGCATGACCAGCGGGTCGACCACGATGTCGGAATGCGGGATGCCGTAATCGGCGGCGCGCTGGACGATCTTCTTCGCCACTTCGAAGCGCACGTCGGGGTCTTCGGAAATGCCGGTCTCGTCATTGGAGATGGCGACCACGGCGGCGCCGTATTTCTTCACCAGCGGCAGGACGACTTCCAGGCGCTCCTCCTCGCCGGTCACCGAATTCAGCAGCGCCTTGCCCTTGTAGACCTGCAAACCGGCCTCGAGCGCTGCGACGATGGAGCTGTCGATGGAAAGCGGCGCATCGGTCAGCGACTGCACCAGCTGGATGGTCTCGGCCAGGATCCGCGGCTCGTCGGCCATCGGGATGCCGGCATTGACGTCGAGCATCTGCGCGCCGGCGGCGACCTGGGCCAGGGCGTCCGACTTCACCCGGCTGTAGTCGCCCGCCGCCATCTCGGCGGCCAGCAGCTTGCGCCCCGTCGGGTTGATGCGCTCGCCGATGATGACGAACGGCCGGTCGAAGCCGATGACGACTTCCTTGGTGGCCGAGGAGATAACGGTATCGGTCATTGCAGCAAATCCTTTCACGAAAACCCGGTTCTAGCCGGCGGCGGTTTCGCCCGCGCGCCGTTGTTGTCTGTTCCGCATCACGCCGGAGGCCTGGATGATCTCGCTCACGAACTCTTCCTGGCGATAGGCCATCACATGCACGCCGGCGACGCCGTCGATCTCCTTGATCTCCTGGATCAGGTCGATGGCCAATTGCTTGCCCTCGGCCCGCTGGTCCTTGGCCTTTTCCATCCGCTCGAGGATCGCCTCGGGGATGTGCACGCCCGGGACGTTGTTCTTCATCCAGCGCGCCGTCTTGGCGGAGGGCAGCGGCCCCACCCCGATCAGGAAGAACGCCTTTTTATGGAGGCCCTGCTCGCGCACCTTGTCCATGAACTTGCGCAGGAGCGGCACGTCGAAGCAATACTGCGTCTGGATGAACTGCGCCCCGGCGGCGATCTTCTTGGCGATATGGGTCGCCCGGTGCTCGTAGGGCGGCGCGAAGGGATTGGCGGCGGCGCCCAGGAACACGTCGCCCTGGATGGCGATGCGGTTCCGGTCGCGGCAGGAGATCTGCATGATGACGGCATAGCCGGCGCGGGTCAGCAGCGAGCAGATGCCGACCGAGGACATGTGGCAATTGGCGCCGGACGCATCCGTGGCGTTGATCGCGTCGCAGACCTCGGAAAGGACCAAAGCGCGCTCATAAACGTCGCGTGGATCGGCGCTGTCCGGCGGGTTCAATTCCGCGGTGACGGCGAAGCGCCCCAGCCGCAGCACGCGCTCCAGCCGGCCGCCGGAGGAATGGCCGGGCAGCAGCGGCAGCGGCGCGCCGGGATCGAAGTGGCCGGTCTCGCTCATGCGGCCTTCCCCGGATTGGTGGGTGCTGGACTGGTGGGGGCAGGATTGGTGGGGGTGGGCGGGCCCGGCGGCGTCGGCGAGGCGGTGGACTTGCCGCCGGCCAGGCTGTCGGCAACGCCGGCCGGCTTCGGCGCCGGCTTCGCCGCGGCGGGCTTCGGCTTGTTGCCGGCCTCATCCTCCAGCCCCTTGGCGACGCGCACCACGCGCAGCCAGGACGACTTGCCCTTGAAGCGGTTGTCGACGGCCTTCTGCACGTCGAGAATCTTGTGGCCCTCGACTTGGCCAAGCCCCATGCGCTCGGCGCCAGCCCAGGCCTGGACCCAGACGCATTTCATCTCCGGCTTCACCTCGCAATGGCCGTTCTCGCGCACGCCGCCGCAAGGACCGTTGCGCAGGTTCTTCGGGCAATTCATCGGGCACGACATGCCGGTCGAGGACAAGGCGCATTGCCCGCACATCTGGCAGTCGAACAGGAAGCCCTTCACGCCGCGCTCGAAATGCTGGAACGGCTTCTCGACCTTGTCGTAGCCGATCTTCGCCCACAGCGGATGCAGCGCGATCAGCACTTTCTCAAGGCCGCGATAGAAGGCATTCAGCCCCTTGGCATGCCGCACGGACCACAGGCGGACGGAATACATTTAGGCCTCCGCCGACGCCGAGACGCAGAAACCCCCTCCACCGGAACGGGGGAGGGAAGGGGTGGGGGCAGCGAGCGAAGATTGGTGGGCGGCGGGGCGCGGCTGCCCCCTCCCTAACCCTCCCCCGTTCCGGTGGAGGGAATGTGCGTTCGCGGGACGCATCTATTTCGCCTCCACGCCGCCGGCTTCCACCAGCGTCTTCAGCTTGGCGTCGTCGAAGGCGGCTTCCAGTTCGGCGGCCTTCTTGTCGGCCTCGGCCTGCAGGTCGTCGCCGACCTCGACGGGTGCGGCGCGGCGCCATTCGGCCAGATACGAA
>WBZN01002543.1_pt1 | contig 10097 bp, 10 predicted proteins | sample 5204281 | NCBI WGS metagenome assembly WBZN01 (sample SAMN12344347, study PRJNA552823) | activated sludge metagenome | biome: Activated sludge suspended growth; feature: Nitrification reactor; material: Wastewater; isolation source: activated sludge from nitrification reactor of wastewater... | reverse complement strand
CAACGGCTGCATGATGATGATTGACCCCGCCGCTGCCAGCATGAACCACACAGAACGTCTCATCATTAGGCTCCTCTTCATCACGTCATGACCCTGACTTGAGCCGGCAGGTCCCCTGAACATAGTGGGCCGCCATTTTCTCCACATCGAATGGCAGCCCCTCCAGAGAGGCACGCCGGGGAAAGGCATATTCCTCATCAAGCCAGCGTGTGCGCATGTCACGAAGGCGGCCTGACTCGTCCAATTTCAAGAGCAGATCATTCACCAGCCACCGCAGGCGGTAACTCTCTTCGGCCACGACGACCCCGTAGTCGGCTTTCGTCAGGAACAAGGGGACCCCGGTTGCACGCGTCAACAATGACCAGTCTTTGCGGACCCGTGTGACCATATACTCCAATACCGGTTGCGCGCCCAGAATCACGTCGATATGCGGCTCGGTCTGCGCATCGGCGTATTCAAACGCGGCAGGCAGCGAGTCGCAGACAAGCAAGCGGTTGGCGCCCAAATTCGCTTCGGCATAGTAGTACCCGCTGGTTTCATCCTGCACCGCAACCGTCAACCCGTCCAGCGCATGACTCGTGGCCGCCAACCGGTCGGCAGCCGGATGCATCGCCTGCTTTCGCACATTCGCCTGCACCCGTTCAAGCACCGTCGTACTGGTCGTGATGCCGCTGATACCTCCACCATAAAAATAGGGCAGGGAGTAGGCGACCCCGGCTCTGGTCGGCGCCGGGGTGTTGGTCGCCACGGCCGATACGAACCAATCAAGATGACCTTCGTTCAACAGCCTGAAGAGATCCCTGAAGCGCACCAGGTGCAAGACCGGAATCACCGGATGTCCGCAGCGCCGGGAGAGTTCGTCGGTCATCGCCCGGGTGAGTTCGACATCGAGCCCCGTCACGCGAGCGCCTTCGTCGGTCCAGATCGTCGGAAAGACGAAAGGCCGGAACGGCTCCATCGCCAGGCCGACTTGAACCCGCTCGCGCTCACAAATGATATCGACCTTGTTGCCGGTCACCGGCCAGACATGTTCGACCGCATCGATGAGCAGCCCGCAGCCGGGAAGCAGCAGGCAGAGGATGACCACCCATCCCAACCCGTGCCGCCACCGCCTCATCAAAATCGAACTCCCGTGAGAAATACCCATTGCTGCGCCTGTCCCGCCTCACCTCGAAAGTCCACACCGTACTGGCTGTATTGCACACTGATATCGACCGAAAGACTCTGGGCCACCGGAAACCGTACACCGACCTGACCGCCGATCAAATGGCCCGGAGCATGGTTACCAGGGCCGGGCAATACGCCACCGGCAAGCAGGCCCACATAGGGAACGGCCCGGTCCTCCAAGGGACCGAATAGAATGTGACGAATGATCCGGCTGATCGGTTTGTGTTTCGGAAAATCCAGGATGTCGATGAAGTTATTCCAGCGCGGATTCACAAACAGCGAATGCTGGTCGGTGCTGAACTCCTGGGTGTGGATGCTGAAGAATTGGTAGATGGTCCGAACCTCCACATTGCCATACCGTAGTGCGGTGATTCCGAGCTGGACGCCGATTTCACGGTCATCCGGCGCGAACGTCTGCTGACGCAGCATCACATCGACATTAAAGGGCCGGATGGGAAATTCGAGCACCGCTTCCTGGGCGAATGCCGGCGCAACAGCCGGTAGCCAGGTCCCTACCAGGGCTGCCAGGCAGCAGGTGAAGACTCTCCAGGTTTGCTCCATGGCACCAGTCGTCTGCATGACAGATCTTGTGGTGAGCGTGGCCAAGTCTCTCTGATTGCTTGAAGCGTTGCAAGCGGCAGTTAATGATACGCTGGGGAGGGACTGGCAGAAATACACGATCTCATGATCTCAACCTGACAATGGGCACCTGTGGACACACCACGACGTGCCGCCGCCAGGAGAGCATCCGCGGCGACCATGCCGATCACCACATCAACCAGCGCATGGTCATGGACGCTGTCCAAGTCCACGGCTGTGACGCCTGGTACTTGCGCCAACTCCGCAGCGATAGTCCGGCGCAAAGAGGGACAGTCTTGGCCTGACAAGAAGAGCGCCACGCGTTCGCGCGAGGTGTCGGCACTGACTGGGCTCACGAGGCACCCGACGGACAGGAGCAAGCAACTCAGCATCACCCCAGGACATTGCATCGGCATCTCCCAAAAACCACGATCCGTGAACAAATGGTGTCGTCATCGTCGTTCTCTCGCGTTGTCCGGCCGGCCCGTTCGGGCCGGCCGGGTCATTCCGGAACTGAACTGGTCTACTTGGCCGGCAACTCCCACGGCACCATCGGCATCAATGGCGCCGGTTTCGCATCCGGTCCTGCCAACAACACCGCAATCGCTCCGCGCAGCGCACCCGTCAGTGAATGGGTCACGAGCGGGTAGGCGCCGGCGGACTCCACTACCACATCGAATGTGGCCGCGCTGCCAGGACCCACCACATACGTCTGCACGCCCTTCAGATTGTTGGCGGGATTGCCGCTCTCATACACGTTGTCCCAAATCTCACCGATCGGGTGGAACGAGGAAAACTCATTCGGCCCCGCGTTCACGAAATAGATGCGCACACGCTCACCCGGCTTCGCATCGAGTTTTCCCCCGCCGGTCACGAAAGGGTGATATTTGAAGATGCCGCCGTTGAACATCATACCGTCGTACTTGCGGTCGAACATCGCTTGCACATCGTTCGGATTCTTAAAGAACTCCGACTGCACCAACACATATTCACGATCCGCCTTCGGCCACACTTTGGCGTCCTTCGGATCGACAATGATCGCACCGAACATGCCTCGCGCCACGTGCTGAATCATAGGCGGGGCCCCGCAATGGTAAAAGAACACACCGGGCTTCTTCGCCACAAAGGTGAAGCTGATGCTCTCACCGGCATTCACGGCCCGATAATTTTTCAAAAAATCGATTTCCGCCGCATGAAAATCCATGGCATGCGGATTTTTGTTGGTGGCGGGGTTGGTCAAGGTGAAATTGACCGTGTCGCCTTCCGTCACCCGCACCACCGGACCCGGGAACTGCCCGTTGAAAGTCCAGGCGGCATACTTTTCACCGCCGCCGTCGATGACGATATCCGTCTCCACCGCCGTCATCTGAATATCGTGAGTCTTGGCCTGGACCGGTAGAGCCATACTCGCGACCATCCCAAGCGTGAGCCCCAACAGCGACGCCGGCTTGCACCAACCGCGTCTTTGATTGTGATCCCGTGCCCGTTCTTGCATTGCTGCCTCCTATGATTCTGTTGATTCACTGAGCGCCGGGAAGGTCATTCGTTCCCGAGTTCGTATTCCGGTATGGAATACTGCGCCTCTGCCTACACCATACGGGAAGCCTAGACAATAAAATATGATAATTGTCATATTTTGAAACATGACGGCTCTGTCGAGAAAAAAATTACGTGGAAGCGAGGATTTTCAGCCGGGGCAGATCACGAATGATCAGATGAGCGGCGGTACCGATGACAAGGCGGTCCTTTTTGAAGCGCGCCATGATGCGGATGGCGGTTTCGGTGGTGACCCCCACCAAGTTCGCCATATCCTGACGCGTGAGCCTGACGGTGACCCGGATTCCGTTCGGCTCCTGCACCCCGCTTCGCTCGGCCAGATTCACCAGCAACGCCGCCAACCGTTGATCGGCGCGATCGAGGGCGAGCACCTTGGCCTTTTCCTGCGCCTCATTCAGGCGGTTGCCGAGGTACCGGATGACCTCCATGGCGGCATCAGGATTGGCGCGAAGCATCTTGAAATAGGCTTCTTTTCTCATGCGCAACACACTGACATCGCCGATGGGCTGTGCGGTCCCCGGGTGATACGCACCATCGAACGTGGCCGCGTCGCAACAGAAGAGATCGCCGGGCATCAGAACTTTCAGGGTGCACTCTTTCCCGTCGAGCGACGATTTGACGCACTTGACCGATCCTTCCTTGACGATGTGGAAGTATTCGGTCGGATCGCCCTCGCGGAAGATATACTCGCCCTTGCCGTAGCGGGTTTCTGTCATTTCGCCCAGGACCTTTTGGCGATCCTGGGCACTGAGGATCTGGAGCAGGGGAATCTGATTCAACCCGGCAGGAGCGTCGGGACCGGCCCGTTCAGCGGCGGGTTGCTTTGGCGATATCTTTGGCCGCTTCGACAATCGAGCGTACTCCAATTCCGAAATGATCCACGAGCTCGTCCGGCTTCCCGCTGCGCGGAATCTCCCGGACAGCCAACTTGCGAACCGTCACGCCCTCGGAAGCCAATGCGCTCAAGACGGCGTCGCCGATACCGCCATGCGCATAATGATCTTCGACCGTCAAGAACCGTCCGCCCGTCGCCCGCGCACAGTCGATCAATGTGGCCTGATCGACAGGAACGATGCTGTATAAATCCACAATGCGGGTCACAATGCCGGCCGCTTTCAGCTGATCATGTGCCTTTAATGCCTCGAAGAGGGTGACACCGGCGGCGACGATCGTCAATTGATCGGCCGCGCTCTGTCGAACAACCTTTGAGCCGCCGATCCGGAACGTCTCGTCTGCGCCATAAATCACCGGCGTCTTGGGACGACCGGCTCGCAAATAGACCATGCCCTTGTGGGCGGCTGCCGACTCCATCAATTTGTACATTGAAAGGCCATCGGACGGGTACAGGACGGTCACACCGGGCTGGGTCGACATCATGGCGAGATCTTCGAGTCCCATCTGCGACGGGCCGTCCTCGCCGATGCTGACGCCGACGTGTGTCCCCACCAGTTTAATGTTCGACTGGCTGATCGCCGCCATGCGAATGAAATCGTAGGCCCGCGTGAAAAACGCCGCGAAGGTCGCCACGAAAGGAATCTTGCCGCAGGCGGCAATGCCGGCCGCCGCCCCCAGCATATTCTGCTCCGCGATGAAGTTTTCAAGGAACCGGTCGGGGAAACGTTTGCCGAACTTGTCGCTATAGGTGGAGTTTTTCACGTCCGCATCGAGGGCCACCACCTGCGAGTTCGCCTCGCCAAGCGCCAGAAGCGCGGCGCCGAATGCTTCCCGTGTCGCTACCGAATCACCCAGCTTGTACGGAGCAGGCGCCACCGCTCCCTTGGTGGCGGGAGCCGTCTTGGTCGCGTTCGGCAACGCGATCTGAGGTTGAGTCGAGCCCGGTTTCAACTGGCGCGTCAATTCGTCCAGCGCCTTTTGCGTTTCTTCGCCCTTCTTCAGCGGTTTCCCATGCCACTCCGGATGATTCTCCATGAAGCTGATGCCGCGTCCCTTGAAGGTCTTTGCCAACAACACCGTCGGCTGCCCTTTGGTCTTAGCCGCCTCGCCGAACGCCGCGACCAGGGCGCCGATATCGTGCCCATCCACGACGATGGCATGCCACCCGAACCCGCTCCAACGGGCGCGGTAAGCGTCCATATCGTGTTGCAGCATGGTCGGGTCGCTTTGCCCCAAACGATTCACGTCCACGATCGCGCAGAGATTGTCCAGCTTCGCTTGTCGGGCCACTTCTGCTGCTTCCCAGACCGAACCCTCGACGGATTCGCCGTCGCCCATCAAGACATAGGTGCGGTAGTCGGTCTTGTCGATCGACTTCGCGTTGAACGCGAGACCGACGCCGGCCGGCAGCCCCTGGCCCAAGGAACCGGTCGCCATGTCCACGAAAGAGAGGCGGGGAGTGGGATGGCCTTCGAGATCGGAGCCAAGGGTACGCAGCTTCAACAATTCCGACTTGGGAAACAGTCCGGCTTCCGCCCAGGCCGCATAGAGTAGCGGCGCCGCATGGCCCTTAGAGAGGACAAATCGATCGCTGTTGGGCAACTTCGGATTCTTGGGGTCATACCGCATGACCGAGAAGAACAACACCGCAAGAATATCCGCGGCCGAGCAACAGCTGGACGGATGCCCGCTCCCGGCTTCGCTCGTGGCCTTCACACTGTCGATGCGGAGGTTGGTGGCCTTATTGGCCAGGGCGTTCAGCAGATCAGGGGTGGCGGCGGAACCAGAAGAGGAAGTCATGCGCGATCCTTTCACGATGGGAACTGATGATTCTGGATGACCTGAATGACAACGAGATCGAGAGACGGACGGCTCTTAACGGCACGAAGCTAACAAATGGCATGCAGGGAGTCAATCAAGGCATTCCCTATTGATCCTGGTCTGCCGCGGGCACAGAATTCTTGACACGGTAGGACCAACTCGTTAAGATCGGCTCGCCTTTAACGCTCATCCTGTGAGGTGGGTAAGGAGTTCATGATGATGCACGGCAACAAGCCGTCGGACAGCCCGCACCTTCTCATCCAAACCGATGGGAAGGTTTTTTTATGCCTCCAGCTGATCGGCCACCCATGACCACAGAACCCACAACAGGCACCCGACAGGAGCGCGTCGTGATGGACGCCGGCGATATCGCCCGCGCCGTGACTCGCATCGCCCACGAAATCCTGGAACGCAATAAAGGCATTAACGATCTCGCACTGGTCGGAATCAGGACGGGGGGCGTGCACCTGGCGCACCGACTCGTGCGCCGCATCCATGATATCGAAGGCACACAGATCCCGATCGGCGAATTGGATATCACCCTCTACCGGGACGACCTCTCGCTGCGGAAGGATCAACCCATCCTCCGCAAAACGTCGGTGCCGTTCAAGATTTCCGATCTGAAGGTCGTGCTCGTCGACGACGTGCTCTTCACCGGCCGGACCATTCGCGCCGCCATGGACGGATTGATCGACCTGGGACGACCGGCGGAAATTCAACTGGCGGTGCTGGTCGATCGCGGCCATCGACAGCTGCCGATCAAGGCCAATTACATCGGAAAAAATATTCCCACCTCGCGTGAGGAGGCCATTGAGGTCCATCTCGAAGAAAACGGGGAAGAGGATCGCGTGGTCATCCTTAGAGCGTAACCGGAGACAGTGTCGTGGGGCTCAAACGAAAAGACCTGCTCAGCCTGACCAATTTGTCGGCTGAGGACATTGCTCTGATTCTGGAGACCGCGGACTCCTTCAAAGAGGTCTCCGGCCGGGAGATCAAGAAGGTGCCGGCCTTGCGGGGCAAGACCGTGGTGAACCTGTTCTTCGAGCCGAGCACGAGAACCAGGACATCCTTTGAACTGGCTGCCAAACGACTCAGCGCCGATGTCATCAACTTTTCGCCCTCGTCCAGCAGCGTGGTGAAAGGCGAAACGCTGCTGGATACTGCGCGCAATATCGAAGCCATGCAGGCGGATATCATCGTGTTGCGACATTCCTCGGCCGGCGCGGCAGAGACGCTGGCGCGCGGGGTGAAATCCTCGGTCATCAATGCCGGCGACGGGTGGCACGAACATCCGACCCAGGCCTTGCTCGACCTCTACACCATCCGCAGCCGGGGCATGGGGTTCGCCGGACTCAAGGTGGCGATTGTCGGCGATGTCGCGCACAGCCGTGTCGCCCGTTCCAATATCTTCGCCCTCACCAAACTCGGCGCGGAAGTGCGTGTGGTGGGACCGCCGACCATGATTCCTTTGCACATCGACCAACTGGGCGCGCAGGTGTACTACAACCTGGATGAAGGGCTGCGGGGCGTGCATGTGATCATGATGCTGCGGCTTCAACTTGAACGGCAGGGTCGCGCGCTGTTTCCGACCATCCGCGAATATGCGCGGCAGTACGGATTGACCAACGAGCGGGTAAAGCTAGCTGAGCCGGGCGCCATCGTCATGCATCCGGGGCCCATCAACCGGGGCGTCGAAATCGCGCCGGACGTAGCGGACAGCCTGTCGTCCGTGATCCTCGATCAAGTGGCCAACGGTGTGGCGGTGCGTATGGGGATTTTGTATCTCATGTCGGGAGCCAATGCGTAGGAAGTGATGATGAGCGAGCCCTGTCGTTAGAAAACGATGTCCGGACAAGGACTCACTCGCACAGGCATTCAATGATCCACATGGTCCGATTGGGGAGCTGAGCAGCGTATTATGATTTTGATCAAAGGCGGTCATGTCATCGATCCCGGACGCGTCAACGGTGTCGCGGATGTTCTGATTGAAAACGGAACTATCTCAGCCGTCGGGCCGAAGCTCGTCGCGCCGGCCGGCGCGACGGTCATTCAGGCCTCCGGACAGCTGGTGCTCCCGGGTTTCGTCGATCTCCATGTGCATTTTCGCGAGCCGGGATTTGAGTATAAGGAAACGATTCAGTCGGGGACGGAAGCGGCCGTGGCGGGAGGCTTCACCACCGTCTGCGCGATGCCTAATACCAATCCCGTGAACGACAATCAGGCGGTCACCGAATTCATGCTTGAACGGGCGAAGGCGGCGGGCAAAGCCAACCTGTATCCGATCGGCGCCATCACGAAACGATCCGAAGGCAAGGAATTGGCCGAGATCGGCGACCTGCGCCGCGCCGGATGTGTCGCAATCTCCGACGACGGGAAACCAGTCATGAACAGTCTCGTGATGCGGCGCGCCATGGAATATGCGCGCGCCTTCGACGTACCGCTTGTCGATCACTGCGAAGACTTGCATCTCTCCGAAGGTGGATGCATGAATGAAGGTGTGATCTCAACCGAACTCGGACTACCGGGCATTCCCTCGGCCGCGGAGGATGTGATGGTAGCGCGCAACGTCTCCCTCGCCGAACTGACCGGGGCCCGGCTCCACTTGGCTCACATCAGCACTGCGGGTTCGGTCCGGATGGTGCGGGAAGCCAAGGCGCGCGGCCTCAAGGTCACGGCGGAAGCCTGTCCACACCACTTTACCCTCACGGAGGAAACCACGCGTGGCTACAATACCCACGCCAAAATGAATCCTCCGTTGCGAACCAGTCAGGATGTCCAGGCGATCAAGGACGGACTGCGCGACGGAACCATCGACGTGATTGCGACCGACCATGCTCCGCATGCGACGCAGGAGAAACAACAGGAATTTACCGAGGCGCCGTTCGGCATCGTGGGCCTGGAAACGGCCTTGCCCCTGACGCTGGCCTTGGTCGAAGAAGGCGTGCTCACGCTCGAATCGGCGGTGGACAAGCTCGCGACGGCGCCGGCAAAAGCGTTCAGTCTCAACGCCGGCACCCTGGCGGTCGGCGCCCCGGCGGATGTGGCCATCGTCGATCCCAATCTTGAGTGGGAGGTCGATCCGTCGCGGTTTCGCTCCAAAAGTCGCAACACGCCGTTCGCCGGGTGGAAGGTGAAGGGACGCGTGACGACCACGATCGTCTCCGGGCGGGTGGTGTTCGAACTCGATCGCCCCGGGCGTCCGGCGTAGGAAAAGACGATAGTGCGTCAAGGACTGATCGCTTGTGTCACCTGTGAGTTGTTGGCCCTTGCCGTTTGGATCGGCGGCCTCCTGGTGCTCGTGGCAGCGGTGATTCCCGCCGTGTTCAATACATTCGGCGGGCAGGACTCCGGCGGGTTTTTTCTGACCCGCGCCTTCGACGGGTACAATCGGTTGGTGCTCGGCGCGGCGGCGATCCTGATCACGGGCATTCTCTGGCGGGCCTGGCTGTACCAACGGGGGCTCGTGGGGGAAGAGATCACCAGAACCGAATGGCTGTTGCTTGGCGCCATGCTGCTCACCGGCGGCGTGATCACGTTTGTGCTGCATCCTCAGGCGGCGGCCTTGCAGGCGCAGGCCTTTGCCTCCAAGGGGGAAGAAGCGAGGAAAGCGGCCTTTGAAGCCTTCTTTCAGCTACATAAACCGGTGCGTGTTCTGTATATCGTGAATGTGGGACTCGGCATCGCACTGCTGACCGTGCGGGCGCGATCCTGGGTTCGAGTGAAGGAGTGATGGTGAAGAAAGCGATACTTGCCCTCGCCGATGGAACCTGGTTTGAAGGACGAGCCCTGGGTGCGGAAGGGGAGACCGGCGGCGAAGTCGTGTTCAACACGGCCATGTCCGGTTATCAGGAAGTGCTCACCGATCCCTCCTATCGCGGGCAGATCGTCACCATGACCGCTCCGCAGATCGGCAACTACGGCGTCACGCCTGAAGACATCGAGTCGACCCGCATTTGGGCGGAAGGCTTCGTCGTGAAAGAATCCAGCCGGCTGGCCAGCAATTGGCGCAGCAGGGCGACGCTGCAGGACTATTTGCGAACGGCGAATATCGTGGCGATCGAAGGCATCGATACCAGAGC
>WBZN01001782.1_pt1 | contig 10098 bp, 9 predicted proteins | sample 5204281 | NCBI WGS metagenome assembly WBZN01 (sample SAMN12344347, study PRJNA552823) | activated sludge metagenome | biome: Activated sludge suspended growth; feature: Nitrification reactor; material: Wastewater; isolation source: activated sludge from nitrification reactor of wastewater treatment... | reverse complement strand
AATTACTCTCGTCTTTCCAGCATTGGGAACCACCTCAGCCTCGGCACTGGTATCGCATATGATCAGATCCGAGTGCTTCAGCATGTAAGCAAGTTCCTTCTGATCCGATGTAAGAACTGCACGAACAGCGACTTCTTCACCACGCGTAGCGGCTAACAATTTAGTCGCCATGTTCAGCATGGTCTGTGATTGCGAGACAAGAAGCACCAGGCTGCCACTCTTTAAGTCTTTGATTGAATCGAGCTCAGCCCGACCGGGTTCAATGTTGCACGCTACCAGTCGTGTTGGATCGGGCACTGTATTTTGAAATGAGAAAAGATGGTAGAGACTGGTAACAACAAGAGAATCGTCCATCAAGCTCGGTTTTGACAGAACTTCTTCAACCGTGCATGTTTCAACAGGAATTGCAAAATGCGGCTTCAACTCTTTCAAAAGCAATTCGTGGAAATCCCGATTCCTGTCAACTGCAAGAATTCGTTTAACGTGGGATTTCGTCGAGATCTTTTCCACACAGTGATGGAAGTCTTCGCGCGAATATCCGGATTCAGAAATTCTTGCAAGAAATTCTTTGAATAGTTGGTCCAGATCGAGCCTATCTTCACGTTGGTCAGGTGACTTACCTGCAACACGCACTCCACTGCCTTGCCTGACATCAAGCAGCCCCACGTCAGCAAGGTGATTGTACGCGGCAGTTACGGTGCTGTAATGAATACCCAGTCGCTGTGCCAGGGCACGGATGCTCGGTAATTTTTCCTTGCCCTTCAATGTTCCCGATGCAATCTGCAAAGCAATTTGCTCGATCAACTGATCCCGAATCGGGACAGGACTTTCTTTGACAATCGAAATTTTCATTTCCGAATTCCAGGTCGACAAACCTTTTCGGCACCATTATAGGGCAATCAAACCAAGAGGTTCAAAGATGGCGATATAGTTCAGGCGCCTAACGAGTGACGAATCGCCAACCTAACCAGACGTTCGCGAAACTTTATGACAATGGCAAGCGCAGCGGCAATGATCGCGAACATGCCGAAAAGGACCAGGCGTACTGTCATCAGGAGCACTTCGTTCAGCTCTTTCAAATCGTTGTGAACTGAAAGAACAGGAGACGAAATCGAATTAACAGGCTGCTTCAACTGCTGCATCGCCAATCTCATTTCCTGCATTTCAGAACGCATTGCAGTCACTTCAGATACAACATGTTTCAATTGTCCGCTTGTAACCGCGACATTGTCATTCAAGTCGACCAATTCCGAATTCATTTTTGCAATCGGAGTTGAGATGCCGGAGATAGGTGATTTAATCTGCTCGATTGGGTGCTTTAACTGCGCAATCTGCGAATCCAACTGCCGAATTTCCTGACGCATTTGAATTACGTCACGCAGTTCTTTGCGCACCTTCGACACATCCTTAACGCCCTCTCCAAGCTGGTCCATGTGCGATTGAAAATCACTGATGTGCTTATCCAACGAAGGAATGTTTCCGTTCAAACCAGAGAGCTTGTCTTGTATTTCCGTCATATTGACATTCACGCCGGAAATTCTGTCATCGAGATTAGCGAGTGAAGGCTGAATTTGTTTGACCGGAGCTTCAATAGCTTCCAGTTTTCTCTCAATTTCGATGGCGTTGCGCCTTAATTTCCAGACCGGGCGCAAAAGGCGCTTGATCGGATGCCAACCATTTATAGGTTTGTTCCACTCTCGCAGTTGTTCGGCAGTCGGCGCCGGTTCTTCATCGCGTGCGGTAGTAACGAATGCCGCAGTGGGTTGGCTTATGGCGTCGGGCTGCGCCGTCGCGGACTGAATGCAGTTTGGGGCAAGAATGGCAAAGCTGGCTGCCAGCAATAGTTGTCTTAAGTGTCGTCCGGGGCGGCTCTTCATGATTTCACCTGCATCGCGTATGTTTGGATAACTGACAACTGAGCAAAATTAGTCGGAAATGCTGAAAACTTACTGAGATTCAGGAATTTGGCTGACCAGACGTTGCAAGCCCTTAAAAGAATGTCGCCGGACGAATAGGTCGAGCGCGCTGACAGATCCAGCGAAAGTTTACAAGCCACCACATATGGTGAATAAAATACGTCATTAACGCATGGAGAAGCTTAAATAAAGGATTTTGGAATTGCCAAGCGTCGTTTTTTCAAATCAGCTATAATAAACTGTTGGCGGTCAGAGCACATCTGAAACAGCGTCGAGCCCCATATCGTCAGGGTTCCGCGGTTCTGATCTGGTACTCGTGGTGTAGTATGCAAAACAATGATTTTGGATTCGGCATTGAGGCTGAATTTCTGCTCGTCGATAACTCATCCTATAAGCCTTTCGGTTATAGGGATCTCGATTTCGAAACACTTTTGAATCTCGTTGACGATATTCAAACAAATGACTTTTCGCGCGAAGGCTTCAACAAAAAACCTCTGCATAACCAAATTTCACCGTACCTGATCGAAGGCTACACCCTCACCGACGCAGACATGAAACCGCTGAGGTTGTTGCCCAAAGGGATAGAGATTAGAACTCCCATGAGCTCTACAGTCGAAAGCAGTACGGAGTCTTTGATAGAACTGTATGCAAGATTGAAAGCAAAATTAGTGCAGTCAAAAATGAACACAGCGATGATTTCATATCATCCAACTGAGCCAAGAATTGACGCCCCGCCCAATTATAAACGGCACGACTACTGGCAGTGGGCACTTACGGCTACCACCACTTATGGTCCGGACATCAACATCAGTCTGCCCGTTGAGATGGAATCCAAAGTCGACATTGACAGAATAAATGCGAGAGTAAACTACTATGCACCTGCTGCAATCGCGCTGACCCTGGCGTCACCAATTAAGGAAGGACAGCTGTGGACAGTGGACGGGCGCGCTGGCAAATCTGTTCGAACTTACGAGCGTAGTAAATGGGCGCCCATCTTCTACGTGCATGAGAAACCAAGTCTGCGCTTTGAGTTCAAGGGCTTCGAAATGAGCACCAATTTGAACGACTATCATGCAATGTTTCTTATTGGGCTTGCACTGCTGCTCGATGAGCGCCTGATTCAAACAGATTCCGATCAGAACCGGATATCGGCTCTAGAAGCGGTGGCAGTGTCTGGTGTCGATAGTGAAGAAGTGCGAGAAAGATCGAAGCACTTACTTTCAAGCGCAGAGACGATCGCAAATAAATTCGGGTTGGATAGTCGCAGTTTGAACGAATTTTGGCATCGACTGGAAAAAGGACAGTTGCCGTCCGATCAAATTGCCGAGACATTTGTCCAAACAGGCTCTGTGGAAGCGACTTTGAGAACACTTACTGATTTCAAAGTCAATTGCGAATCCGCAAACAAAAATAATCAAACCACCTGCGAAGTAGGATGAAAATTACTCGGTCCGATCAGCAACTACTTCTCGTGTGCCTTGCAAAAGGTCTCCGCACTTTTGGGTTCGGAAGTGTATCGGTGATTCTTGCATTGTTTCTTGCAAAGAATAACTTCTCATCGCTGCAAGTCGGCGCAATATTTTCAGCCACACTAATTGAAGACGCAATTTTTACGACCATTGTCTCGTTATTTGCCAACCGCCTTGGCATGAAACGGGTGTTGATTGCGTCCGGTCTGTTGATGGTGGGCTCAGGGGTGTGTTTGAGCCTGGCAACACAACCCTGGTTGATTGCGCTTGCCGCGATATGCGGAATATTCAGCCCAGCAGGATTTGAAGGCGGTCCATTTGCCGCAGTCGAACAAACGATTATCGCGCGAGAGGTAGCGTCCCAACGACTTACCAACGCGTTCTCCTGGTACAACCTGACTGGATTCGCTGGTGCCGCGCTAGGGTCACTGCTGGCTGGCTTATGTTTCAGCAGGTTTCAGGAATTGAATCATCAAGCCGCTTACTCAATCATATTTCTGCTCTACATCATCAGCGGCATTATGATGATCGCAGTTTACCTGATGCTTCCAGGCACAGGAACCGTCCGCGCGGCAGCGCTGCCTGCAAATCAGGACACAGCACTACCTCACAAATCGGCTGCCGAAAAGATTGATTTTCGTGCGGTTCTAAGCAAGAAAAACGCCGGCACACTTGTGCTTTTGCAAGGACTCGATGCATTCGGTGGCGGCTTCGTCGTGCAGTCTCTGATTGCCTACTGGTTCTACATTCGGTATCACGTCGGTGCTGATTTTACAGGTTACATTTTTTGCGTTGCAAACATTCTTGCCGCTGCCTCTTTTCTTGCAGCACCACTTGTGGCAAATAAGGTCGGTCTGCTCAAAACCATGGTCTTCACACATCTGCCCTGTAGCATTGCCCTCTGCTTTGTACCTTTCATGCCAACAGCACAACTGGCAGCGGCGCTTCTCATGAGTCGCAGCTTGTTTTCCTCGATGGACATCCCAGCACGTCAGGCTTATACGATGTTGCTTGTGCACACAGATGATCGCCCTGCAGTTGCCGGACTAACATCCGCGAGCCGAGCAATCGCGCAGGGACTATCACCGCTTCTTTCTGGCTGGGTGACAATGAGCGCCGCAACCGGATTACCGTTTGTCATAGCAGGCGCCTGTAAAACCATTTACGACCTCAGCCTCTACGTAACCTTCCGAAAAATTCCGCTCGAGAGTTCACACCATGCGGGACAAAATGCCACTGCTCTGCAAGGCACAACTGCGCAGCAAAGCACCAGCGCTAAACAAAAGACTACTGCCAATCAAGATGCTATTGCTGGATAAGCGGATGCTCCGCCGCCTCAGCCCACTGCTGCTTCACCTCGGGCGGTAGCTTTCTCATGTTTTTTATAAACAGAACAATCTGCCAGATTTCCTTCTCACTTAGCGTTTTTCCATATGACGGCATCCCCGTCAACTTAACGCCTTTGTCAATAAACCAGTACACAAGCCCGTCTGCATCCTCGGACCAATCTTCTTTGGCGATCACAGGCGGTCGGCGGTACAATCCGTTTGCTGTTTTGGATGTGCTGTTATTGGCATAACCATGACAGAAAGCGCAGTTGTTAACGTACAGCGTTGCTCCGGCTTTCAGGTCCGCAACCGAATCGGCCTTTAGTGGATTGGTAGTCTGAGGCGTGTGAGTTTTGAGATAAGCGCGCAGAGAAGTTTTTGCTGCCCATCGTTCCAACGGTGGAATAGGTTCATCGGCGCAAGGGCTAATTACACCTGAACAGATGACACCATATGCGACACCAAGCGCAATCAGGACCGCAACTACAATACCGATTACGATTCCAGCGATGTTGTTTCTCAGAAAAGCGAACATGCTTCTGCTACTTTACGAACTGACGACCAAACGAAGATGGTGCATTTTCGAAGAAGGTAATCAACGAAGGAGCGAGCAGCACAACCATCAAAGCAGGCATGATACAGAACCACAGCGGGAATGCCATGAGAATCGGCAATTTGGTCGCTTTCTCTTCGGCTTTTTGAGCCAACTTCATTCGCTGGAAATCAGCCTGCGAGCGCAAAACTTTTGCAATCGCAAGACCAAGCTTAGCAGATTGATTAAGCGATGAGCCCAGCGCCTTGAGCTCATCGACACCAGTTCTGCGATACAACTCCTGGTACGCTCTTTCGCGTTCCATACCCAACAAAACATCGCGACCCAGAGTCTGAAGTTCTTCATTCAGCGCAACCGCTACAATCGATTTTTCGGCAGCGATTCGTTGAAGGGTCGCATCAAGACCCAATCCAGCATCAACGCATAGCACCATCAAATCGAGCGCCTGCGGCAATGACTCGCGAATTTGCTGCTGTCTCCGTTTAGCCTTGAACGCAGTGACTGCATCCGGAACGAAAAATGCCACAATCATTACTGGAAGCACCACAAACGGTGACAGAAAAACCAACAAACTGAGTAGCATGATGGGCACGTAGACTTTCAAGGCAGCCAGCACACCGAAAGCAGTGTTAGAGCGCCATCCAGCCCAGTTCTGCACCTGCATCAACCAGGTCACGTACTTAGCAGGCATTGCGGACATGACAGAAACAGCAGGCTCAGCAATAAAGGCTGGAAGGAAGAAGCGCGAGTTGCCGCTTCGATTGAAGAGGAAGAAGAATGCGCCCGCCATAGCAGCGAGGAAGAATTCAGGATACTCAAAGAATACTGTGCTCGACATGCTTTACACCTTGACCGTGGACATCTTCTTCATTACAAAAATTCCAAATACTTGCAGCACGATTCCGACAATTAAAAGCGTGCGTCCAAAATTCGACGAGACAAGCGGCTCCAGATAATTCGGATTTATAACTTGCATGCCAACAGCCATTACAATCGGCAGTAACCCAACAACCAGAGCGGTCAAACGACTTTGGGTAGTGAGAATGCGCACTTGGCGCACCAACTTAAGTCGCTGGCGCAAGGTTGAATTCGTTTTATCCAGAAGCTCCGCGAGACTGCCACCAACTTCCGCTTGAATGGCGATAGCTCTTCTCATCAAATCCAGCTCAAAAGAGCGAAACTTATCGCAGGTGTACACAAGCGCCTCGGACAGCGGCTGCCCCAGGTTCATGCGTTGCAGAACCTCAGCGAATTCAGTGCCGCAAGGAGCCGAAATTTCTTCACTGACAGTCTTTATTGCTTGCGGAATACTGTGTCCGCTCCGCAATACAGAAATCATCAGATCTATTGCATCAGGCAGTTGTTCAGTAAATTTTTTCCTCAATGCCGTGCGCTTGGCGAGCACGTAACTGAGTGGAATCACGGACAGTATCACGCCCGCTAATATGGCAATAAGAATATCGAACTGAAAGACCATCGCAAGAGACGATGGAGCCAGAAGCAGAAGCACCGTGGCAAAAATGAACGTGGCAGCCGACATCTGCACACCTGACTGCACAATCAGCTTCTCAATTTTCTTAGCCAGAGAGAACGTGCTGAAGGCTGATAACAGACCATCACCAAAGACACGGTCTGTTTTCAACAACGTTTTCGCCGTATCGTCTTGAGATGGCGAGGGTTCGAGAAATCCAGCCAACCGCTGCGATAAAAGCTGCTTCTGCTTGCGCATCTGCAAATGCTTGATCAGAAACAATCCGAGGATTGCCGACACACTCATCACAATTGCTACTACAGCTAACGCGTTCATACCGGTGCCGCCTCAGTCTTAGCAGGAGGAGTAAAAATATCGACCGGCAGCTCAATACCTGCCTCGACAAATTTATGTTCAACCAGCGGTCTTATGCCGCAGGCTCGATGCGCACCCAACACTTTTCCATCGCTGGCAATGCCTGTCTGCTCGAACTCGAATATGTCTTGCAAACTGATAACACCTTCCTGCACGCCAGTCACCTCAGTGATGCTGACCACGCGTCTTGTACCATCCATCAGTCGTTTAATTTGAACGACCAGATCGAAAGCAGAACCGATTTGCTCACGAATACTGCGCTGTGAAAGTTCGACGCCACCGAGCAAAACGAGAGTCTCCAGACGACTGAGAGCGTCTCGTGATGAGTTTGCGTGTACTGTAGTCAACGAACCTTCGTGACCCGTATTCATCGCTTGCAACATATCGAGAGCTTCCGGACCGCGCACTTCGCCCACGACAATGCGGTCAGGACGCATACGCAGCGCGTTCTTAACCAGTTCACGCTGAGTCACAGAGCCCTGTCCCTCGATATTGGCGGGGCGCGATTCTAGCCGGATCACGTGCCGCTGTTGCAAACGCAACTCGGCGGTATCTTCAATGGTGACGATGCGTTCCTCATCCGAAATATGTCCAGAAAGGACATTCAGGAGGGTAGTCTTTCCGGCGGAGGTTCCACCAGAAACGAGTATGTTTAACCGCGCCCGGACTGCCTTTTGCAAAAATTCGGCCATGCCCGCAGATATTGTATTTTTCTCGATCAAATCCCCAATTTGAAATGGGTTTGGTCGAAACCGTCGAATCGAGAGCACCGGTCCATCAATCGACAGGGGCGCAATAATCGCGTTGACACGTGAGCCATCTGGCAAGCGAGCATCCACAATCGGGGAAGACTCGTCAACGCGCCTTCCGACGCGAGACACAATGCGATTAATCACATGGAGCAAATGATTATCATCTTTAAAATGAATATCAGTTTGCTTCAATTTTCCGTTGTGATCGATCCACACACTCTGGGCACCATTGACAAGAATGTCGTTTACATTCGGGTCAGCAAGCAACGGCTCTAGTGGACCCAATCCCAGAGTTTCATACATCACATCGCGCACGACATTTTGGCGCTCAGTATTCGACAACGGCAGGCGCTCTTCATCTAGAAGTATGTGCACAGTGCGTTCGATGGAAGCTTCAAGCTCGTCGTTGCCATTCAGTTGCATCAACGCATTTACGTCGAGATTTTCAATCAAGCGATTATGTATTCTCGTCTTCAGTCGTTGATATGACTGAGCAGCATCAGAAATGGAAACGCGCTGGTGTTTATTGGGTGCAACAACAGCACCGCGCAGAGAAAGGTTCGTCGTGGATTGTTGTTCACGAACCGTTTGAGCAGGAGTTTTAACGACAGGTTGCTGAACAACGGCGGGCGCCGACGTGTCAACTTCGTCAGTGACTTCGGGATCTTTGAAAAGTAATTCTCTTAACTTCGACATTTAAAACTCCGACGGTCTTGCGCTAAAGTCATGCCAACTTGACCACGACACGTTCTGCTAAAACACGCATGGCTTTTGAATAATTATCTTTCGGATATTTCGCCACAATCGGCGCACCCGCAATCGAACAAGATTCGCTTACTGAATAAGCGTTCGGAATACTGACGATTTCGTACCCATTGAAACTGCTGAACAATTTTTCTTCGACGAATTTGAACTTTCCGCCCAGACGATTGGCAGCAAGCAAGATTCGCGCCGCTGGGTAACCCAGATCATCAAAAGCGGCCAGCCAGCGTTTCGCACCAGCGATAGAAGCAATATTCGGCTCCAGTACCAGAACGATAATAGTTGCTTTATCGAGCAGCGTGACGAGGTAACGATCCAGATTTTTCGGGGCATCGATGACAACGCCGTTTGAAACACCTGCGATCGGCTCCAGTACCTTCACCAGTTCTGAAAGATTGTTTTGCGAAGCCGCACTGCCATCAAGAGGCGCACTGATCAACTTGACTCTGCTCGTGCTGTTTAGATCGCAACGACAGGCATCGATGATTTGCTCTTCTAAGCCACCAGCGCGTTTGAAAAGTTCCACCACTGAGTTTGCAGGTTCGCAAGCCAACATCAAAGCGGCGTCAGGCTGTTGCAAATTTGCGTCGACCAGTGTTACAGCATCATCAGTGATCTTCTCGCCCAGAGCGGCAGCCAAATTAATTGCCATAGTTGTCGAACCGACTCCGCCCTTACTGCCAAGCACTGCCACCATGGCACCTTGCAAACTGAGCCCTGGAGATTTCTTGCTATCACGAAGCAATGGGCTGCGAATGTTCATAGAGGTCCCCCGACAATGGATCTTGGTGATAGTGCTGGAGCCATAACCACGCCGCGAGGGCGGGCAGCAATTGAATTGGAAGCGCCGTCGAAACTTCGCGGCGCAAACTCCTGCTCGGTTGATTGCAAAACTGGAATTGATGTACCTGTAACGGCCGGTACAGTGGCAAGCGCAGTGCCCACGCTGGCGTTAGCCATTGGCGCCGCCTCGCCTATGGTGGCGTTGAAAGAAGTGACAATGCCGTTGCTGTCTAAATTCACGCCAGTCAGTGCCATGCGAGCAAAGCCGACAATTTTATTTGTGCCGCCGAAAATCGGATTGTCGCTGATAACGGGCAAGATGTAGAACGCGTTGGCGCCTGTTGGAACCGACTTTACGCGCGCCGTCAGCAGTGATTGAGCTTGTTGCTGGTAGATCGGATCGGCTGGATCGAATGCAAAAACTCTACTGCCTCGCTCGACTACTGCAGGCGGTAAAGCGTTGGCACTGTTGGGATTTGCAAAGAAGCTGAGCGTTCCATAAAGCTGATTCAGAGCTACTGTACCCTGACCCCCACCATAATATTGAGTTCCACCGGTCCTGTAGACGTTTACAAAGGAGCCCTGGAGATGGTCTGCCGCTGCACTGCCAGGCAATTTGGAACTGACAAGATCGATTTTGTAATTGCTTATGCCGCCAGGTTGTGACGCAATGGCGAATTGCTTGTTAC
>WBZN01002542.1_pt1 | contig 10102 bp, 5 predicted proteins | sample 5204281 | NCBI WGS metagenome assembly WBZN01 (sample SAMN12344347, study PRJNA552823) | activated sludge metagenome | biome: Activated sludge suspended growth; feature: Nitrification reactor; material: Wastewater; isolation source: activated sludge from nitrification reactor of wastewater treatment... | reverse complement strand
CACCACAGCATCATTGCGGCGAAAGGCTTTGACCACTTTCTGCCCGCTGATCGCTTCTTCCATGACCGCGTTGAGTTCACCTAGGTTTTTCTGCAGATCGCGGAAGCCGCGGCGGGTATAACGGGCTACAAATTGGGTAAACCAGAACATGATCGGCACCACCAGCAACGAAGCCAGCGCCAACCATACATCTAAGGCAAACATGGTCACCAAAATGCCTACCAGCGAAAGCACGCCAGCCAGCAGCGTGGTGACATTTTGCGAAACTGCCTGATTAACGGCGTCAATGTCGTTGGTCAAGCGGCTCATCAGCTCGCCTGCCGGGTTGTTGTCAAAGAAACGCAGCGGCAGCCGCTGCAGGTGCCCCAGCGAGGAATAGCCGCTGCCGAAGTCGTCAACTGCAATGCTGACGCCGAAACTCTTCATCTTGTTCATGGTGTCGACGACGGTCTCGGCCTCCGACAACGCCATGCTCTCGGTGATTTCCAGCTCGATCCGCCCCGGATCGATGCCGCAATCGAGAATGCAGCGGCGCGCCATGCCGACGAAGTCCGGGTCGCGGAACTGCACCAGCGAGACGTTGACGGACATGCGCAGTCCCGACACGCCGGCACGATCCCATTCGCCCAGCTGCTCGCAGGCGGAACGCAGCACCCACTCTCCCAGTTCGATGATCAGGTGCGAGTATTCGGCCACGGGAATGAAGCGATCGGGCGGAATGTTCTGTCCACGAACGTTCTGCCAGCGCAGGAGCGCCTCGGCGCCGCAGATCTTGCCCGAGGCAATCTCCACCTGGGGCTGGTAAACCAGCGACAGGCCGCGCTTGGCCTCCGTGGCATGGCGCAGGTCGTGCAGCAGCGCCAGGCGTTCCTGGGCGGTGGTCTGCATCTCGCGGGTGAAATACTGCCAGTGCTGGCGCCGCTCGCCCCTGGCGCGCGAGAGCGCAATGGTGGCGTTCTTCAGCACATCGGCCCCGCCGCCGTCGGCCTCGGTCAGCCGCTCCAGGCCGATATAGGGCTGGATCATCAGCGACTGGCCATCCACCACGCACGGCCTTTCGAACAGCGCCAGCACCCGCTCGGGATCCACCGTGGCGTTCTCTCCGAGCAGTCCGTACTTGCCGCCGGAAACCCGCGCCAGCGCCACCTCGGCGGGAAAGCCGGCGCGCAGCCGCTTTGCCACCGCCTTCAGCAGCTCGTCGCCCGTCTCGTGTCCGAGCGCCGCATTGATATCGGAAAAATGATCGACTTCGATCAACGCCACCGTCCGGTTCGCCTCTCCGCGCCGCAGGCAATCGTCGATCATCGAGACGAAGCGCGCCCGGTTGGGCAAGCCGCTGAGCGGGTCGATGTAAGCGAAAAAATCCAGCTGCTGGAACAACGTCACATTCTCCAGGCCGGTCGCGATGCTGACCGAAAGGACGTCCGCCAGCCGCCGCACCACCTCGTTCAACGGCTGGCTGGCCCGCAGATACAGCAGCGCCCTGCCGTCGCCGGCCCCCACGCACAAGGCAATGCCGTTGTTTTCGTGCAGGCGGCCTCCGCTCAGGGCGCAACGCTCCAGCGCATCGAGAAGCCCGGCGTCGGCGACCGCGGCCACATCCTGTCCCCTGAATGGTGCAAAGGCGCCGAGCGCAGCGGCAACGTACAGGGGCGCCTCGCCATTCGCATCGCCAGGCGGCAGGCGTCGCGTGCAAAACACGCCATCGACTGCGTCACCGCCGAGCAGCTCTGCCATCAGTCGCAGCGCCTGACCGGCAAACTCGCCGATGCTTCTTTGCGTCAGCAGCGAAGGAGCCGAGCGCACCAGCCTGTCCATGGCCTGCGCGCTTTCCAATGCCATGCGGATCTGCTCATAGGAGCGGATGGCCGTCGTCAGGGAGGTCACCAGCCTCGTGCGCGTCAGCTCGGACTTGGTCTTGTAGTCGTTGATATCGTAGTCGCGGATGACTTCGAGCTCGGGGGCGTAGCCCGGCTGTCCGGTGCGCAGGATGATGCGGGTGTCGGCGCAGCCAAGCTCGTCGCGGATGGCACGCACCAGCTGCAGGCCGGCGTCGCCCTTCTCCATCACCACATCCAGCAGCACCACGGCAATGCCCGGGGTCGTTTCCATGAGGCGGCGCGCCTCGGCTGCCGAGTACGCATGCAGGAATTCCAGCTTGCGCCCGGCGATGATCAGGTCCTTCAGCGCAAAGGTCGTGGCGGAATGGACATCGGGCTCGTCGTCGACAATCAGCAGGCGCCAGGTCGGCGCGCCCGGGTCGGGCGCGCCCCCTCTCTCGGCGCGGTCGTCGATGATGTCGAGGAAATCGCTGTCCGCTGCCGGCGCGGCCCGTTTCTTCATGCCTCGTCCTCCCCGGCAGCGGGCGCCTTCAGGGGCAGGGTAATCTCGAAGCGGGTGCCGCCGCCCAACTCGCTCGAAGCCTTGATCCGGCCGCCGAGCACGCGGGTCACCAGGTTATAGACGATGTGCAGCCCCAGCCCGCTGCCGCCGCGCCCCAGCTTGGTGGTGAAAAAGGGATCGAAAATCCGCTGCATGTCTGAACCGGATATGCCCACACCATCATCAGCATAGACGATTTCCACCTGCCGCTGGCCGCGCTTGCGCGCCGCCAGGGTCATGTTGCCCGTCTCGCGCCCTTCGAAGGCGTGGGTCAGGGAATTCATGACGAGGTTCGTTACGACCTGGCCGACCGGGCCCGGATAACTGTCCATGGCGACCTTGCCGGTCAATTCCAGGTGAAGCCGGAAGGGGGTTTTCTTGATGATGGGCGTCAGCGTCGCCGTCACCTCCTCGATCACCAGCTTCAGGTCGAAGCGCCGCCTCTGCGAGCTGGCCTGATCGACGGCAACCTGCTTGAAGCTGCTGACGAGTTCATTCGCCTGCGACAGGCTGCTCAAGAGCAAGTCGGCCGCCGTGCGCGCGTTATCCACATAACCGTCGAGGACGGACCGCCTCAGCTTGCCGGCCTCGAGCACGCGGGAGAAGTCTGCCGTCATGTCGTGAAGCGTGCTGGCGACGGTCACGCTGTTGCCGATTGGCGTGTTGAGCTCGTGGGCCACTCCTGCGACGAGCGCCGCCAGCTTCTCGGTGCGCACCAGCTCATGCTGGGCCTGCTTGAGGGATTCGAGGGCCCCCTCGAGCTCGGCATTGGCTTTCTCCACCCTGGCGGTCCTTTCAAGGACGCGGGCCTCCAGTTGCTGGTTGAGTTCCTCGATCTGGCGCTGGACATGGCGATGTTCGGTGACGTCATGCGCTCCCCACAGCAGCACCTTTCTGCCGTCGAGCTCGAAAACCTGTCCCGACAATTCACACAGGATTTCCGCCCCGTCGCCGCGGCGGAAGTGCACTTCGCGGCCGCGCACCTGGGAATGGGCACCGAGATCGTCAAACAGCCGCTGTCGTTCTGCGGCATCCAGCCAGAGGCCGATGTCCAGGCTGGTCTTGCCCAGCATCCGTTCGCGCGAATAGCGAAACTGCCTTTCCCACGCCTCATTGACGTCGAGATACTGCCCCTCCGGAATCGACGTCACGCCAAGCGCCACCGGCGAATGATGGAAAATGGCGGAAAACTTCTCCTCGCTGGCGCGCAATTCGCGCTCGATCCGACGTTGCTCGCTGACATCGCGCGCGACGGCGATGATGCATTGCTCCCCCCTCATCTCGATGGTGGACGCCGTCAGCAGGCATGCCATTTCGCGCCCGCCGCGGCCATGCAGCGTGCACTCGAAATCCCGCAGCCAGCCCTGCTCGCGCAGGAGGGCGGTGAACCGGGCGCGCTCCTCCGGATACGGCCAAATCCCCAGATCGAGCGCGGAGCGGTTGATCGCCTCGTTGCGGGCATAGCCGGTGAATCGCTCGAAGGCGTCGTTGCAGTCGAGCAGCGTGCCGTCCGACAGCCGGCTGATCGTCATGTAGTCGGGATTGCTGTGGAAGGCCTTGGAGAATTTTTCCTCGGATACCCGCAGCTGGATTTCCGCGTTTCGCTGCTCGGTGATGTCGTGCACATTCCACAGCACAAAGCGCGCGCCGGACAGCTCGAAGACCTTCGCCAGGTTCTCGGCCAGGATGCGCCTGCCGTCCTTGGCCTTGAACCAGGTTTCCTGGCCATCGATTTCGCCGGTTCTGCCAAGGACCTCGATCGCCTTGCGGCGCTCTTCGGTATCCAGCCAGAAATCCAGTTCCTGCGGCGTGTGCCCGATGACCTCCTCGCGGCTGAAGCCGAACTTGTCCAGCCAGGCCTGATTGACGTCGATGCAGACTGCGTCTTCGTATCGCGCCACGACCATCGGCTCCGGCCCGAGTTCGAAGAACCGCGAGAATTTCTCCTCGCTCTCCCGCAGTTTCGCCTCGGCTGCCCTCCGTCCTTCCTCCAGCGCCTTCTGCTCTGTCACGTCGCGCGTCACCAGCAGAAGCAGCCGCTGGCCCTGCCAGTCGAAGGTGCTGCCGGAACTCTCGCACACCAGCTGTGTGCCATCCTTGCGGCGGACGCTGATCTCCCGGTTGCGCACGATGCCCTCGCGCATGACATCTTCGACCAGGCGCTGGCGCTGCTCCGGATGGACCCAGATGCCGAGCTCCGCAGTGGGCTTTCCCAGCGCCTCATCCCGCGTGTAGCCCATCATGCTTTCCCACTGGTGATTCATGTCCACGAAGCGGCCCTCGTCGAGGCTGCTGATCGTCACCAGGTCCGGCAGCAGATAGAACACCCTCGCCAGGCGTTCCTCGCTCGCCCGCAGCGCCTCCTGCATGCGCCGGCGCTCGGTGACATCGTGCGTCCCCCAGAGGATGAATTTGCTTTGCCCGAGGGTCACGACCCGCGCCGAGATCTGCACGACGATGAAATCGCCGTTCTTGCGCCGCAACCGGATCTCGCCGCTGCGCGCCTCGTTCCGCCGGACAATGTCCCCGTACAGCTTTTCCCGGTCCTCCGGGTTTTCCCACAAGCCGATTTCCAGGCCGGTGCGGCCGGTGACCTCTGCCTCGCGGAAACCGAACGTGCGCTCCCAGGCTTCATTGACCTGCATGTACTCCCCGCCGGGATAGCGGGCCACGGCAAACGGCTCGGGCGACAGCGCAAAGAAGCTGGAGAATCGCTCCTCGCTTTCCCTCAGAGCCTGTTCCGTTTGCTTGCGGACGGTGATGTCCTCGAGGGTGCCGACGAAGCCCATCAGCTCCTGACCTTCCATGATCGGGGCGACGTGAAGCCGGGCCCAGGAAATGCTGCCGTCCCGGCGGTAATGGCGTCGCTCGCCGGCAAACGGCTTGCGCTCGGCGATGGCGGCGCGCCATTGCTCCTTGTGCTGGCCAAGGTCTTGCGGATGCAGCCGCTCCGCGATGCGCCTGCCGGCCAACTCGGCCTCGGAAACGCCGGTGATCTCGAAAGCGCGCCGCGAATAGTAGATCGTCTTGCCGGCGGGATCGGTTACGAATACGCCCAGCATCGAGCCTTCGCTGATGGCGCGGAAGCGCTGCTCGGCGGCATGCAGGTTGTGTTCGGTGCGCTTCAGCGCAGTGATGTCATGGCCCTCCGGCACCAGATAGATCACCTGGCCGGCGTCATCGCGGATCGGCGTAAGGAAGAAGTTGAAGTAGTCGAGGCTGCCGTGTCGGCCGGGGTGGTTGGATTCGAAGCGGTCATGGCCGCCCGCGGCAACCCGGCGGACCGCCTCCTTCAGCCGCTGCTGCTGCTCCGGATCATGCGCCCACCATGGCGTCTCCCAGTAGGGCTTGCCGATCACGTCCTGGAGCTGGACGCCGGCGCGCTCGAGCGCCGTGCGATTGACATCGACCACCGTCCCGTCGGGCTTCAGCAAGCCGATCATGCTGCGCGTGGTATCGACAATGGCGCGATAGCGCTGTTCGTTGCGGGCGCCAGCAGCCTCGGCGACGCGGCGCCCCTCCGCCTCGCGCAGCAGCGCCGCATTCAGCCGCTGCGCCTCGAAGTGCAGCTTGCGCTGCGTTACCACCAGCAGCACCATGCCGATCGCCAGGTTGATGACCGGTCCGTAGAGGTAGGAGCTCGGATCCTGCGGGTCGGACGCCAGGTCGGAGAAGACGAAGACATAGCCGCCATACAGCGCGAACAGAAAGCCGACGATGCTGTAGCCGACACCGGGATGCTCGCGTCCGCGCCGCAGCATGGCCAGCCCGGCCAGAAAGAACACCGCTCCGGCAATCAGGTACGGCAGGACTCCCGGCAGGATGCCGAAGGCCGCCAGGCCGGACACCGACCCCATCGCGGCAAAGGCCAGCAGGCCGCTCCGCCAGGGCATTGCGAACGCCCTGCCGACGAAGACCCGCGCACCCATGGCGAGCAGCACGACCACCGCGGCGCCGAGCAGCCCCTCGCCGTAGGCCGCTTGCGCATACCCGGCCAGGCTGAGCATCCTGAAGCCGACGCTGCCGGCGCTGGCAGCATAGGCGGAGGTCCAGTAGCCCAGTGCATGCTCGTTCCTGTCCACCCGCCACAGGTACAGGAAGATTCCAGCCAGCACGGCATTGCCGACGAGGGAACTGACGATAGCGGTCTGGACCGGAATGCTGAACATGGGCGATGCTGAGGCGAACTGCAAGCCTGGTTCCGGCGGGATTGCCTGGCAGTTATCTTAAACGCGTGCCGGAACCCGGAATGTGCGAAATCTCACGGCCGGTGACGATCCCCGGCGACTCGCATACAATCCGCGGACGTCGTCGATATCCGGAACCACCCCATGAGCGACATCCAGATCCGCCGCAGCCATACCATGAGCGCCAAGGCCGCCCGCAAGGCCGCCGAGAAAATCGCCAGCCAGCTCGACGAGGAGTTCGACCTGGCCTATGAATGGGACGACAACGTCCTGCTCTTCAAGCGCAGCGGCGTCAGCGGGGAGCTGGTCGTGGAGAAGAAGGAAGTGCACATCCGCGTCCGGCTGGGCTTCCTGCTGATGGCGATCAGGCCGCGCATCGAGGCGGAAATCCACCGCTTCTTCGACGAGAACTTCGGGCCGGACAGCGGTCCGCAGGTCTGATCAATCCTTGAGGGACCCGATCAGGGCGATATAGCGCTGCATGGCGTCGTCCTTGCCGGTGCCCTTGATCGCCGCCCAGGCATCGTACTTGGCGCGGCCGACCATGTCGCCGAATCCGGGGCGCTTGCCTTCGACGTCGCCGGCCGTCGCCTGCTTGTACAGGGCATAGATCTGCAGCAGCGTGCTGTTGTCCGGCCGCTCGCTCAGGGTCTTGGAGGCCGCCACCGCCGCCTCGAAGCTCGCTTGAATGTCCGCCATGTCACCTCCTCCGATTGACGGCAGTGCCCAACTGCCCGCCGCCCCGGTATTATAGGCGAATCCGAATTCCTCCCCCCCGACGCCAATGAGCAAGCGCGAGCGCATCTCCCCGGTCGACACCGCCTGGCTGCGCATGGACCGGCCGAACAACCTGATGATGATCGTCGGCGTCATGATGTTCGACGGCCCCATGGATTACGCCCGCCTGCGGCGCACCCTCGAGACGCGCCTGCTGCCGTACCGCCGCTTCCGCCAGAAGGTGGTGCACGACGCCACCGGCGCCTGGTGGGAGGACGACGCGGACTTCGACCTCGACGGCCACCTGCACCATGCCGCCCTGCCCGCCGGCGACCAGAAGGTCGAGCTGCAGAAAATGGCGGCGGAGCTGATGTCCACCCCGCTCGACCCCAACCGCCCGCTGTGGAGCTACCACCTGGTCGACAACTACGACGGCGGCTCGGCGCTGGTGGTGCGCATCCACCACTGCATCGCCGACGGCATCGCCCTGATCGGCGTCATGCTCTCGCTCACCGACACCGCCCCCGACGCCCCGGAGCGCCCCGGCCCGCCGCTGGAAATGGCCAGGGAGGACGGCCCCGACAGCTTCTTCTGGAACCGCGTCTTCGAGCCCGTGACGCAGGGCATGATCAGCGCGATCAACCTGAGTACCCATGCCTGGCTGAAATACTTCGAACTGCTCACCCACCCCGGCCAGGTGCTCGACTACAGCCGGCAGGGCGTCAGCATGGCGGCGGAACTGGGCAACCTGCTCATCATGCCCTCCGACTCGCAGACCCGCTTCAAGGGCAAGCCCGGCGGCACCAAGGCGGTGGCCTGGTCCGAGCCGATGCCGCTCACCGAGATCAAGGCGGTCGGCAAGGCGCTCGGCTGCTCCGTGAATGACCTGCTGCTGTCTTCCGTGGCGGGGGCGCTGCGGGCCTATCTCGTCGAGCAGGGCGATCCCGTGGAAGGCGTCGAGGTGCGCGCCCTGGTGCCGGTCAACATGCGCTCCAGGGCGGACGAAGGCAAGCTCGGCAACCGCTTCGGCCTGGTCACCCTGCTGCTGCCGGTGTATCTCGAGAACCCCTTCGAGCGCGTGTTCGAGGTCAGGCGGCGCATGGACGAACTGAAGGGCTCCACCCTGCCCGTCGTCGCCCTCGGCATACTCGCGGCCACCGGCCTGGCGCCGAAATTCGTGCAGGACATCGCCCTCGACATCCTCGCCAACAAGGCCTCGGCGGTGATGACCAACGTGCCGGGGCCGCCGCAGCCGCTCTACATGGCGGGCGCGCACCTGGTGCAGCAGATATTCTGGGTGCCGCAGTCGGGCGACATCGGCATGGGCGTCTCGATCCTCAGCTACGACGGCAAGGTGCAGTTCGGCCTGGTCACCGACCGTCACTTCGTCACCGACCCGGAGAACATCGTCTCGCGCTTCCGGCCGGAATTCGAGAAGCTGGTGTATGCCCTGCTGCTGGAGCCGTGGGAGGAACTGCGCACGCCGGAGGAAATCGCGCAGAGCCTGGAGGAGGAACTGGCCGTCGGCCAGTGCGCGCCGGCGAAGCAGCCGCGCCAGCCGCGCGCCCCGCGCAGGAAGCCGGCCGCCAGGCCGCCGCCAACCGCAACGGAAGCGGCGGCGGAAGCGCCGCCGTCCCGCGCAGACTGACTTTTCTCAGCCCTCCGCCGGGCCGCCCCAAGGCGGGCTGAAGTCAACGACAAGGAAGCCGCGCAGCGGCTGAACCGTCGTCACCCCTTTCCTTGGGAAAGGGGATGGTGGATAGGTCGTTACTCTTCCAGTTCCGCCTTCGCCGCCTCGACGTCGAGGCGCTCCATGGCATCGGCCGGCTTGCAGGCGGCGGCCTCGTGGTAGAGCTTTTCCGCCTGCTTCATCTTCGCCTCGCCGAACAGCATCACCAGTCCGTTGGCGTACTCGATGCGCGCAATCGCCGAATCCGGGTTGAGCTTGAGGGCCTTCTCATAGTGATCAATGGCGGCGTCCTTCTTGGCGCCGTAGGTCAGGCCGCCGACCATCGCGCCGACCTTGTTGATCACCTCGGCATGGAAGGCGCCCAGCGCGATATGCGCGTCGGCGTGGTCCGGATTCAGCTTCAGCGCCTGCGTCAGGGCGTCGCGCACCTTGGTGCCCAGCCCCTGCGTCAGCGCCTTCGCCACCGAAATGCCCTGGCTGTAGCGTCCCAGGGCCAGGGCGTAAAAATAAAAGGCGTTGGGGTACTTCGGCATCTTCCCCATCTGCTCCTCGCCGCGCGCCGCGGCCTCCTCGAACAGCGCCAGCTTCTTCTTCTCGTTGTCCTCGAGATAGGTGGCGTAGATCGTCGCCGCCTTGTTGGCCACGGCATAGCCGGGCAGGCCCAGGCTCAGGCCCAGCTCGCAGGCCTGCTGGAAATCGCCCTGGTGGTAGAGGCGCCAGGCCTCCTGCACCTGTTCGTCCGCGGGAAACGGTTCGCGATCGCCGCGATGCAGGCGCTCCCAGTGCTTCTTCAGCGCCGCGCCGGCGTAAACATAGGCTTTGTCCGCCTGGGTAAACTTTTTCCATCCGCCCTTGGCCATCCTGGTCTCCTTATTGAGTGACGTATTCCTTCGAAAGCTGTTGCAGGAGCTGGCGCGACGTCCCCTGCAGGAACGGCGCCATCATCGACATCACCTGGTACACCCCGCGACCGAGTCCGCTGACCGCGTCGCGGCGGCGCGGGTCGCGGGCATACTCGAAAGGCAGCCAGTAGGTCGCGATCACCGCCATGTTGGTTGCCAGCGCCTGCAGCTCGCCACGGCTGGCCTGCATCTCGCCGGTCGCCACCAGCCCTTCGCACAGCGCC
>WBZN01001252.1_pt1 | contig 10102 bp, 8 predicted proteins | sample 5204281 | NCBI WGS metagenome assembly WBZN01 (sample SAMN12344347, study PRJNA552823) | activated sludge metagenome | biome: Activated sludge suspended growth; feature: Nitrification reactor; material: Wastewater; isolation source: activated sludge from nitrification reactor of wastewater treatment... | reverse complement strand
GAGGACGCGAACACCGTGGTGTTGACGCCCGGGACGTACAACTCCGCTTACTTCGAGCACAGCTTCCTCGCGCGCACGATGGGCGCCGAGCTGGTGCAGGCGCCCGACCTGTTCGTCGACGGGGACAAGGTGTTCTGCCGGACCACGCGCGGGCCCCGCCGCGTCGACGTGGTCTACCGCCGCACCGACGAGGTCTTTCTCGATCCCGAGGTGTTCCGCCCGGACAGCGTGCTCGGGATCCCGGGCCTGATGCGCGCCTACGCCGCCGGCAACGTCGCGCTCGCGAACGCGCCCGGCAACGGCGTCGCCGACGACAAGGCGGTCTACCCGTTCGTCCCCGACATGATCGAGTACTACCTGGGCGAGCAACCGATCCTCGCGCAGGTCGCCACGTTCGTGTGCCTGTTCGACGACGATCGCAAGTACGTGCTCGATCACCTCGACGAGATGGTGGTCAAGGCCGTCGACGAAGCAGGCGGCTACGGCATGCTGATGGGCCCGCAGTCGACCGCCGAGGAGCGCGACGAGTTTCGCAGGCGGATCATCGCGGAGCCGCGCCGCTACATCGCGCAGCATCGGATCGAGCTGTCGAGTTGCCCGACGTGGATCGCGGAGCGCGGCGCCGTCGAGCCTCGGCGCGTCGATCTGCGGCCTTACATCCTGACCTCGCGCGAGGGTCCATGGGTCCTGCCGGGTGGACTGACGCGGGTCGCGCTCGCCCGCGGCAGCTACGTCGTCAACTCGTCGCAGGGCGGCGGCAGCAAGGATACGTGGGTGATGAAGGAGACCGCGTGATCTCCCGGGTTGCCGATCACTGCTTCTGGTTCGGCCGGTTCGTCGAACGCGCCGAGTCCACCGCCCGCATGCTCGCCGCGGCGGTGTCGCTCGCGCTCGATGGCGAGCTGCCGCCCGCGCAGGTGTGGCGCCCGGTCGTCGTGGTGTCCGGCGAGGAGGACCAGTTTCGCGTCCGCCTCGCGGGCGGCGAGGACGACTCCGGCGTGTGGGGCGATGGCGAGGCCGTGCAGCGCTTCATGGTGTGGGACGAGGCCAACGGCGTGTCGCTCGCGCGCTCGATCGCCGGCATGCGGTGGAACGCGCGCTCGATCCGCGAGGTGCTGTCACTCGAGGCCTGGGAGGCGGTCAACGAGCTGCACCTATGGACGCGGGGTGACGTGGCGCCGTCGACCTACGCGCACCACCGCGAGGCGTTCTATCAGCACGTGCGCCGCGCGACCCAGCTGACGCTCGGCCTGTTGCGCTCGACGATGCTCCACGACGAGCCGCTCGACTTCGTCTGGCTCGGCGTGCTGCTCGAGCGCGTCAGCCAGACCGCGCGCATGCTCGACGTCCACCATCACGCGTTCACCAACCTGCCGCGGCGCCACGAGGTCGTCGAGACGGCGCTGTGGTTGTCGATGCTGCGCGCGCTGTCCGGCAGCGAGGCCTTTCTCAAGCGCGCGGCGGGTCGAGTCAGCTCGGAAGGGGTCGCGCGGTTCCTGGTGTCCGAAAAGGCGTTCCCGCGCTCGATCGCGTACTGCGTGCGCGCGGCCTACGATCGCCTGTGCAACCTCCGCCCGCCGGATCGTCACGCGCTCCCCGGCGGGGTCTCGCTCGAGCGGCTGCGCGTGCTCGATGCCTGGGTCGCGGCGCGGCAGGCCGAGCCGCTCCCGGGGACCGCGGTGCACGAGCTCCTGACCCACGTCGTCGACGAGGTCCACGACATCTGCGGCACGCTCGGGAAGGAGCTGCTCGGCGCCGGTTGAGCCGGCGAGGTCGCGGTGACCGCGGGAGGCCAACGACGACGAGCAGCCCGCCGTGGACGTGGCCGCACCGATCCAGCGCCCGCGGGTCCGCACGGGGTGGCTGGCAAGTTCCGCCGCTCGATCGTGGCGAGATCGACTCCCCGCGTGCTGACCGACCGAGAGTCCGGTAGAGTCGCGCCGTGCCGAACCTCCTCGCCATGTCTTTCGAGGGTGAGCTCGCGCCGTCATTCACGCTGCGCTGCCTCGATCCGGGCCGCACCCTGCCCGATGGCTGGGGCCTCGGCTACTACCCGGCCGGCGAGCCCTCCGCCGTGATCCTCAAGGAGCCCGCGCCGCCGCAGGCGTCGATCCGCAGCCAGCTCGCGCTCGCGTGGGAGCAGGTCGCGTCGAACCTGTTCGTCCTGCATATCCGGCACGCGACCTGGGGCTCGTTGTCGGATGCCAACACCCAGCCGTTTGGCCGGACGTGGGGGCGTCGCGACTGGCTGATGGCGCACGCCGGCAGCCTGGATCGCAAGCCGGCCGACGTGCCGGGGCCGTTCGAGTCGGTCGGATCGACCGATACCGAGGCGGTGTTCTGCGGGCTGCTCAATCGGTTCTGCGAGCGCGGCTGGCGCAGCATCGCCGAGATCGATCTCGACGTGGTGATGCAGTCGCTCGAGCTGCTCAACGAGGCCGGCGAGCTGACGATGTGCCTCACCGATGGGCGCGACCTGCTCGTGCACGCCGATCGGCGTGGCGTGCCGCTGTGGATCGGCACGCTGACGCCACCGTACGAGAAGATCGCGTTCGGCGATCACGATCTCGACATCGATCTCACGCGCCGCGGCGCGAAGAGCCGCAAGGGCATGATCGTGTGCACCGAGCAGCTGCAACCGCGCGATGGCGACGCGGCGAACGCGCTTACCTGGCGCCAGCTGCCCGCCGGCCAGCTCCTGGTCATCCGCGAAGGCGCGGTGATCAGCGAGCGATCGACCGGGGGAGCCATCGAGACACCGCGCGAGCGCTGGCGTCCCGCGAGATCGGAGCCGCGGGTGTTCGACGTCACGCATCGCACGACGTACAAGTACGACAAGCCGGTCGAGCGCTCGACGCACACGCTGCGCCTGACCCCGGTGCACGATCATCTGCAGAGCGTGCGCTCGCACGAGCTCACGATCTCGGTGCCCTCGCAGCGCCGCGATTACGAGGACGTGTTCGGCAACCGCGTGCGCCGCATCGCGATCGAGACGCCGTTCGCCGAGATGGTGATCGAGTCGAGGAGCGTCGTCGAGGTCAACGACATCGATCCGCTCGGCTACGAGCACCTGCGCGTGCGATCCACGATTCCCCTGGTGTGGATGCCGTGGCAGCGCCAGGTCCTCGATCCGTACCTGCTCCCGTACGAGCTCCCCGAGACCGAGCTCGCGGAGCTCGCCGAGTACGCGATGAGCTTCGTCAAGCGCAACGACTACGACCTGCTCGACACGCTGCTCGACATCAACCACACGATCTTTCGCGAGTACGAGTACAAGCAGGGCGCGACCACCGTGCTGACCAGCGCGTTCGACGTCTACGTCAACCGCCGCGGCGTGTGTCAGGACTTCACGAACCTGTTCATCTGCCTCGCGCGCCTGCTCGGCGTGCCCGCGCGGTACGTGTGCGGGTACATCTACACGGGTCCCAAGTCGCTCGCGATCCCGGCGAACCAGCGCCAGGGGGAAGCGTCGCACGCGTGGGTGCAGCTGTACCTGCCGCAGGTCGGCTGGAAGGGCTTCGATCCGACGAACGGCATCCTGACGCAGACCGATCACGTGCGCGTCGCGGTGGGCCGCAACTACCTCGACGCCACGCCCACGAGCGGGACGATCTTCCTCGGCGGCGGTGGCGAGATCCTGTCCGTCGACGTCACGGTCGAGCCGCACGACTCGTCGCGCTAGCCGCCACGCGGGCGTCGGGTGGGACGCGACGAGAACGTGTGGTAACGCTACCGCGTGGACGCGCTGAACCTGCACGAGCTCGAGCTGCTGGCGCGATCGCGGCTGCCGCAGATGGCCTGGGACTACTACGCGTCCGGCGCCGATGACGAGCGCTGCGTACGCCGCAACGTCGACGCCTACGACAAGATCGCGCTGCACTATCGCGTGCTCGTGGATGTCGCCACGCGCGACCTGACGACCCCCGTGCTCGGCCACCGGCTCGCGATGCCGATCGCGGTGGCCCCGACCGCGTTTCATCGGCTCGCGCACCAGGATGGCGAGCTCGCGTCGGTGCGCGCCGCCGGCGACGCGCGCACGCTGTACATCCTGTCGACCCTGTCGAACACCGCGGTCGAGCAGGTCGTCGCGGCGGCGAGCGGGCCGGTGTGGTTCCAGCTCTACGTGTACAAGGATCGCGCCGCGACCGAGGCGCTGATCCGCCGCGTCGAGACCGCCGGGTGCGCCGCGCTCGTGGTCACCGTCGATGCGCCGCTGCTCGGGCGCCGCGAGCGCGACGTCCGCAACCGGTTCGCGCTCCCGGCCGAGCTCGGGATCGAGAACCTGCACGCGGCGGGCTACGCGCGGATGCCTCCCGTCACGGGTGAGTCCGGGCTCGCGGCGTACTTCGCCGACCTGCTCGATCCGAGCCTGACGTGGGACGCGATCGCGTGGCTCCGCTCGATCACGCGGTTGCCGGTGCTCGTGAAGGGCATCGTGCGCGCCGACGACGCGGTACGAGCGATCGACCACGGCGCCGCGGGCGTGATCGTGTCGAACCACGGCGGCCGCCAGCTCGATGCATCGCCGGCGACGATCGACGTGTTGCCGCGGATCGCGGACGCGGTCGGCGGGCGCGGGGAGATCCTGGTCGACGGCGGGATCCGGCGCGGCGCGGACGTGATCAAGGCGCTCGCGCTCGGTGCGCGGGCCGTGTTCGTCGGCAGGCCGGTGCTGTGGGGACTCGCGGCGGGTGGACGCGCGGGCGTCGCGGCGGCGCTCGCGATGCTGCGCCGCGAGCTCGATCTCGCGATGGCGCTGTGCGGGTGTCCCGACGTGGCGAGCATCACGCGAGATCTGGTCGACGTCGAAGGACCTCGGCGACCGTGATCTGGACGGTCCTCGGCACGATCGGCATCGCGCTGGCGACGGTGATCTTGGGGGTCCTCGCGGATCGCAGGTGGAGCCTGCTCCCGCGCAAGGAGACGTTGATCGCGGCGGGCAAGCCCAGGCCGCTGCTGCCCGGCCATGGGCCCGGGGAGGCCGCGGCGACGGCGATCGTGGGTTCGCCCGGGGACATCGAGCGACTCCGGCGCAAGCAGCGCTGCCCGAGGTGCCGCACCGAGATGAACGCGATCGCCGACGATCGCGTCACGTTCGACGACCACGAGCTGCTGGTGCTGCGGTTCGCGTGCCCGAAGTGTTCGGCCGAACGCAGCGTCTACGTGCGTCGCCAGACGGCGTGACCGGTGGTGCGCCGGGCCTACCCGGCCCTTCCGCGACGCGCGAGTCGCGCTAGCATCCCGCCGATGGCCCTGCCCGCCGTACTCCGCCGGTTCGAGATCACGCTGAATGATTCCGATCGCGAGCTCTACGAACAGCTCGATTGGCGGGTGCCACAGCATCCATCGGAGAGCGAGCGTTACTTGATCGCCCGGGTGATCGCCCGCGCGCTCGAGCACGCCGATGGCCTCGAGTTCTCGCGTGGCGGCGTCTCGGACGATGAGGAGCCCGCGCTCGTCCAGCGCAACCTGCGCGGCGAGCTGCTCGCCTGGATCGAGGTCGGCGCGCCGTCCCCGGATCGGCTGCACAAGGCGAGCAAGGCCGCGCCGCGGGTCGCCGTCTATGCCTGGAAGAACGTCTCGCAGCTCGCCGAAGCGATCGTCGAGCGCAAGGTCCACCGCGCCGATCAGATCGTGCTGCGCGCCCTGCCGCCCGAGCTGCTCGATGCGGTCGCGAAGACGCTCGATCGCAACAACACGTGGGACCTCTCCATCACCGGCGGCACGCTGTACTTGACGATCGGCGGAGCGTTGTTCGAAGGCGACGTCCAGCCGATCGCCATCGGGAAGTCGTGACCGGGCTTCCCCGCGGGACGCCGGTGTCACACCGATCCGGTATCTCGGTGGGCGATGCGGATCTATTTCGTCGGAAGCCACGCGACCGGGAAGACCACGCTGTGCCGCTACGTCAGCCGGCGCTATGGCCTCCCGATGATCAGCGAGGTCGCCCGGGCGGTGCTCGCCGAGATGGAGACCGGGCTCGATGCGTTGCGCACCGACATGGACCTGGTCGCGGAGTATCAGGAGCGCGTGTTCGCGCGGCAGATCGCGGTCGAGAAGCTGCACGATGGCCGGTTCGTGTCCGATCGCGCGTTCGATAACCTCGCGTACGTCGCCGAGCACACCACGAACGCCGCGGCGATGATGAACGACCAGCGGTTCCACGACTACATGAAGTGGGTCAGCGAGGGCATCGTGTTCTTCCTGCGCCCGCACCAGTCGCTGCTCCGCGATGATGGCGTGCGCGCCGGCGTGTCATGGGACTCGGTGCTGCGGATCGATGGCATGGTGAAGCTGATGCTCGAGCAGCATCGGATCAGCTACCTGCCGATCGAGAGCGTGTCGATGCAGGAGCGCGTCCGCGCGGTCGAGTTCGTGCTGGCGCGCTGCGGGCTGGACAGCGCGAAGGTCACGCCGCGGGCGAGGTCGCGCACGATCCCTCCGATGCCGGGGGCCGAGCTGGTCGCGCCGTCCGTGCGTGCTAGCATCGAGTCCTGGCCGTACGCGATCGTCGACGGCGGCGATCACGAGGCCTGAGTCACCCGCGGAAGATCACCGCAGCGCACCATGCAGTACACCGTTCGAAACCGTCGTCGCCTCCGTCCGCGGTCGGGACTGCACCCTGTCACCCCGCCGGATGACGGCCACGCGCCGGCGGTCGAGGGCAGGCGCGCGGCCGAGCCCGATCGCAGCGGGACGCCGGACGCGCCCACGAAACAGCCCGCCACGGACGGGTGAACGCCGGGCCGGGACGGATCATGCGTCTCCACGCGCACTTGGGACGCCGTCCGCACCTCTTGCGCGTAGCGAAAGTGGTATCGTCGGCGCCGAGCGGGGATGTCAGACGACACGCTGCCAAGCCACAAGATCGATGAGCTCGAGGCGCGGGTCGTGGTGTTTCGCCAGCAGCCCGAGGCCAAGGGCTTCGCGGAGCTCCGGCAACAGCTGCGCGATGCCGGCCGAGGCGAGCTGCTCGCCGAGCTGTGCGCGAGCTGGGCGGTGCACGAGCGCGATCCGGTCCGCGCGGCCGATGCGTGGTCCGAGGCTGGCGAGGCGATGGTCGTGCTCGGCGAGACCGCCACGGCGGTCGAGTACCTGCGCACCGCGCTCGACCTCGATCCCACCAATGATCGCGCCGCCGATCGCCTGCTCGAGATCGTCGAGCCCACCGATCCGGCCGCCGCGGTGGAGATCATCGAGCTCGAGCTGACCGAGCTCGCGAAGCAGAACCACGCCAAGCGCAAGGCCGAGATCACCCAGCGCCGCGCGTCGCACCACCGGCGCGCCGCCGAGCTGTGGAACGATCATCTCGGCCGGGTCGACCGCGCGCTGTGGCACTGGCAGCAGGCGTGGAAGCTCGAGCCTCAGCGCACGGAGGCGCTCGACGCCGCGCGCAAGCTGTACATCTCGCTCGGCGACGACGCGATGGTCGCCAAGCTGTACCAGGCCGAGCTCGAGGTGATCGCGAACGATCGGACCACCAACCCCTCCGTGGTCGCGGCGCGCAAGGCGCATCTCCGGCTCGAGCTCGGCAAGCTCGCGTTGCGCGGCAAGGAGCTCGAGACCGCCGCCCAACACTTCGAGGAGGCCTCGAAGCTCGATCCGACCTCGCTCGAGGTCGCCGAGAAGCTCGCGGACGTCTACGCGACTCCCGGCTTCCGCGATGGCGAGACCCAGCACAAGGCGAGCGAGTTGTTCGTCGAGCTTGGCCGGCGCCGGCTCGCCGGGCGCGACGACTCGACCGGGATCAACTATCTCCGGCGCGCCGTGGGCATCGATCCCTACGCGAAGGGCAGCGCCGAGGCGCTCCAGCACGCGCTCCAGGAGTCGTCGCAGTGGCAGGAGCTCGATCGGGCGCTCCGGCACCGCACCGCGGTGGTCACCGATCCCGGCGAGCGTGCCGAGGTGCTGCGCCGCCGCGCCGCGCTGTATCGCAACCAGCTCCCCAATCGCGCCGGGCTCACCGAGGTGCTCACCGAGCTCGTCGCGTACGAACAGCCCGGCAGCAAGGCGGCCCGCGAGCTCCGCGAGCTGTTGCGCGACGATCAGGACTGGGACGGCATGTCGCGGCTGATGGAGGCCGAGATCAACGCGCTCGGCCAGAACCCCGAGACCCCCGCCGATCTCCTGGTCGCCGAGATCCTGGAGCTCGCGACCGTCGCGCGCGAGCACATGGGCGATCGCGATCGCGCCGCGGAGCTGTTGCACCAGGCGCTCGGCGTCGATCCGATGCACGAGGAAGCGCTCGCCCGCTACGTCGACCACTTCCGCGAGCGCCGGGACTGGCGCGGCCTGATCGATCTGTACGAGTTCGCCCTCGATAATGCCCGCGAGTCTGGCCTGCCGGCCGACGAGCTGGTCCGCCGCCTCGAGGAGATCGCGCAGCTCGCCGAGCTCCGGCTCGGTGATATCCCTCGCGCGATCGACGCGTGGCAGCGGATCGCCGAGCTCGAGGAAGGCAGCCCGAAGGTCGCAGAGGCGCTCCGCCGCCTCACCGCCCGCGGCAAGATGTGGGAGCAGCTGGTCACCAGCCTCGAGCACGAGGTGTCGGTCGCGGGCGATCCGGTATCGCGCACGCAGACGCTCAAGAAGATGGCGCAGACGTATCGCGAGCGGCAGATCGAGCCGCGCCGCGCGATCGAGCTGTACGAGCAGATCGTCGCCGAGAACCCAGGGGACGACGTCACGCTCAAGGCGCTGTCCGAGCTCTACGAGCGCGAGGGAGACGACGCCGGCCTGGCGACCACGCTGCGTCGCATGCTCGATCTCGACGAGCAGCGCATCATCGAATCGATGATGCGGTCCGGATCGTTGCCTTCGGCGGGGCACGCCCGCGGAGGCCACGATGCGCCCAGGTTGGAGTGGCCGGTCGCCAAGCGCGCGGAGCGGCTCACCCAGCTCCGCCGGATCGCGCTGCTCTACGAGACGCGGCTCGCCGATGTGGATGGCGTGGTCTACGCGTCGCGCGCCGTCCTCGAGCTGCTGTCCGGGGATCGCGACGCGCTCGAGCGGATGGAGCGCGTGCTCGAGAAAGCCAACGACCCGCGCCTCGAGCAGACGCTCGAGTATCACGCGGCGGCCTCGACCTCTCCCGCGGAGCGCGCGAAGCTGCTCAAGCGGCTCGCCAAGCTCGCGACCGCGCGCGAGGACGACATGGCCGCGCTCGATCGCTGGGAACAGACGCTCCGCGCGTCGCCCTCGGATCCCGACGCGCTCGCCGCGCTGACCGAGCTCTACGAGCGGTCGCAGCGATGGGCCGAGCTCGCGCAGATCTTCGAGCGTCTCGACGGAGGTCGCCCGCTGCCGCCGCCCGGCACCACGGAGGCGGCGATGCGCGCGATGGAGCTCGAGCGCTACGCGACCGTGCTCGACACGCACCTCCATGACGGCGCGCGCGCGATCAAGGCGTGGCACCGTGTCCTCGAGCTGACGCCGAAAAACCGCGTCGCGCTCGAGGCGTTGACCCGGCTGTACCGCGCGACCTCGAAGTGGCGAGAGCTCGCCGACATCCTCGGCGCGCAGATCGTCATGTTCGCCGCGCTGGTCGCCGAAGGTGACCTCGACCGTGCGTGCCAGGCCGCGATGGAGCGCGCCGATCTCCTCGAGGAGAAGCTCGGTGCCCCCGTCGAGGCGATCAAGGTCCTCGACCAGCTGATCCGCGAGCTCAACCCGAACCACCTCGAAGCCCACACCGTGCTGCGCCGGCTGCACGAAGCGCGTGGCGACTTCGACGCCGCGGTGCGGATCGCCGAGCGCGAGATGTACCTGTCGCCGGAGCCGATCCGCAAGATCGCGCGCGGGCTCGAGATCGGTATGATCTGCCGCGACCGCCTCAACAACCCGACCCGCGCGTTGCAAGCGTTCAAGCGGGTGCTCGAGCTCGATCCCGATCAGGATGAAGCGCTCGCCTCCGCGGCCGATCTGCTGTCCCGGCTCGGCAAGTGGAAAGAGTTCGTGATGATGACCGAGCGCATGCTCGTGTTGCTGCCCGGACGCGACTCGCCCGAGGCCGCCGACTACGCCGAGGCGCGCCGCACGCTGGTGCAGCGGATCGCCGCCGCGACCGCCGACAAGCTCGCCGACCCGAAGAGCGCGTTCCGCT
>WBZN01002060.1_pt1 | contig 10104 bp, 10 predicted proteins | sample 5204281 | NCBI WGS metagenome assembly WBZN01 (sample SAMN12344347, study PRJNA552823) | activated sludge metagenome | biome: Activated sludge suspended growth; feature: Nitrification reactor; material: Wastewater; isolation source: activated sludge from nitrification reactor of wastewater... | reverse complement strand
GCACCGCCAACCAATACGGTATTTTCTTTCTGGGCAAATGTGGCGCTGGCAAAGAACAGGGCAGCGGCAGCAAAAAATAATCTTTTCATCTTTGTAAAATTTTGAGTTTATCTGTTTTGATTAATGATTGTATTACAGATACGGGATGTGAAATAAAGTGGATTGGTTTTGTAAAGAAATTTTTTACCCTGAAAACAACAGGCAATAAAAAACCCGGAGAACTCCGGGCTTAATGACGTAACAAATAGCAGGCATCAGATCTTGACATAAGCCATCACTTTATCCGGTTTTACTTTTGCTGAACCGGCATTTTCCATGGAGATGGCAAACGCCTCCACTTTGCCGAAACTTTTCATTTTCTGCAGGTATACTTTTTTGCCGTTGAGCACACCGGTTATCACCCCGGCATTTACCGGCGCCCCGTCAACAATGGCCCAGAATTCATATTGCTTACCATTGGGCGCTTCCGGAAGATGAGTGGGATCGATATACACTTCATCGGTATTTTTCATCCAGTACATCCGGGCACCCATATCAGAAGTGGTATCGACGCTCTTAACCGCCATGGGAGTGGCATGCATGTCACCCATGATCTTCATGGCATCGCCCATATTGGTCATCATGTCTTTTTGCTCCTTCAATTCGGCTTGTGCGATACCCAGCGTTTTATTTGTTTCCTGGTATTTATTATAAAGTGAATAATTGAAGTAGATGCTGCCCAGCAACAATAACACACTGGCAGCCGCCACATATTTCCATACAGAAGAGATAGAGCGAACCGGCGCTGCATCAGTATTGCGTGATGCGATATTCACCACCGGCGCCGCCGTATTCTGAATTTCTGCAAACAATTTATCCTTCACCGAAGCAGCCGGTTGCACGGCATGTGCCATGGCATACCCTTCCAGGGCCGCCTGTATTGATTCAATTTCGGCAGCCACGTCTGGGTATTGTACTGCCCATTGCTGCACTTGCTCCGTTTCGGCCGGCGAAGTCAGTCCTGAGCAATACAGCTCCAGTATTCCCGATGATATGATTTCTTGTGCGTTCAACTGTATTCCATCATTTTTCTTAGTTCAATAATAGCCGCTCTCATCCTCGTTTTAACAGTACCCAATGGGATTCCCATTTCCTTTGATATCTCATCCTGGGTATAGCCGTTAAAATAGGCAAGGTCGATGATACTGCGTTGTTCCGGTTTCAGGTTGGCCAGTTGTTTACGTAAACCCATGGCGTCAAAACGCTCAGCCGAACGGCTGTCGCTCGTAAAATTACTTACGGAATTTTCATCGCCTGAGATTTTCGACTGTTTTTTATACCCCTTGCTCCGCAGCGTATCAATGGTAAGGTTCCGGCTGATGTTCAGCATCCACGTAAAAAGCCGGCCCTTGGCACGGTCGTAACTGGAAAAATTATTCCAGATCTTCACAAAGGCCTCCTGCAGGATGTCTTCCGACAGTTCCCTGTCTTCCACCATCCGGTAAATAACCCCGTTGAGAGCCGCCGCATAATTATCATACAGGTATGCAAATGCCTGCTGGTCTTTGCGCTGCAGCAAAACCACCAGTTCTTCTTCACTGTATTTTTTCAGGTCAGACAAATGTTGAAGGGTTAATTGACTGCCAAAATAAACGTTTTTTTTTAAACCGTGGTTTGCTGCAATCCTGCATATTATTTGTGTAGGTTTGAATTCTATTATAATTATGACAGATCAGATCACTATCCGGACCATTCAACAAAGCGATAATGCGGCACTGGCCGGTATCATCCGCAACACCCTGGAAGAATTTAATGCGCATAAACCAGGCACCGTTTATTTTGATAAAACCACCGATCATTTGTCTGATGTATTTAAAAAAGAACGGAGCATTTATTTTGTTGCCGAACAGGATGGCGTAATCGTGGGTGGCAGCGGTGTTTATCCAACTGAAGCGCTTCCGCCGGATACCTGTGAGCTGGTGAAGTTCTACCTGTCGCCGGCAGCCCGTGGCAAAGGCACGGGCAAAGAACTGCTGCAGCGCTGCATGCAGGCGGCCCGGGATATGGGGTACAAACAAATGTACCTGGAAACAATGCCCGAACTCACCATCGCCATTCCCTTGTATGAAAAACACGGCTTCATTTACCTGCCGGGTGCCTTGGGCAACAGCGGGCATACCGGCTGTGATGTATGGATGATCAAAGATCTTACCCGGTAGGTTTATGGATTTTTCTCCCGACGGCATCTGATGACTCATTCAGAAGATGAACCACCTGTTACCTGTCATTGTATTCCTGCTCATTTCCGGCTGTGGAGGTACTTCACCGCAACAGAAAGCCAATGCAATTCCTGTGGCGGCTGTTTCCTTTCCCGTCATCAACTACGACTCCTGTAAAAAGGAAGTGGGGCTGCTGAAACAAAGATGCAGGCAAGCCTGGCAACACTTATCCAAACAGGAAAAAGAAAAGCTATTTGTGTCCACCGTTACCGGAACCATCATCCCGGGCTGGATCGGTACGCCGTGGAGTTTTAATGGTACCAGTGAAAAGCCGCAGGAAGGGAGCATTGCCTGTGGCTATTTTGTTACCACCGTGCTGCGTGATGCCGGGTTGAAGCTGCAACGCATCAAACTGGCACAGTGCGCCTCGGAAAATATGATCACCATGCTTGTTCAGCCGAAATACATTTCACGGTTCAGCAATGTTACGCTGGAGCAATTCATTGCAGCTGTCGGCCAACAGGGATATGGTTTGTACATCGTTGGACTGGACAATCACACCGGTTTTATATTCAACGACGGATCAGACATTCATTTCATTCATTCTACGTTTGTGGGAACACGGAATGTACAAAATGACAACGCTTCTGTGAACCGGATACTGAGACAGAGCCATTACAAAGTATTGGGAAAAATAAGTGCCGATGAAAGGGTTTTACAGCGCTGGATCAACTAGGCCGGCACCAGGCTGATCTCGTAAACAGCGCTGAACAGGTACACTTTGCCCGTTTTTACTTCCGTGCATTTATACCGTTTGCGTATCTTCTCTCCCCGTTGAAACACCCGTCCGCCCTTAATGATAAAGTGAGCGCCTTCGGGAATCTGTTCCACCAGGTGGGTTCCCTCCTTCTTTACATCATAGTGATGAAGCACCCGTAATAATTTTTCATCGCCGCAGCTGCTGGCAGCGGGATTCTGCAGTGTGTTCATCAGCGCTTTTTCAATATCGGCTGGAAAAACTTTTTTCAGCAGAAATTTCGCCAGCACTTTACTGAATTCGTTCTTCCATTCTTTTCCATGCGCCTGCACCCGGTGCCCGTACTGTTCGTATGTGAACAGGTGAGCCAGCTCGTGCAACAAGGTGATCAGGAATGCATACGGGTTTAGGTTACCGTTTACACTGATGCGGTGAGCCCTGCCGTCAAAGGCATGCCGGTAATCGCCGAGGATACTCTGGCGCTGGCGGGTAATGGTAAGGTGAACTCTATAATGCTGCAGGTAATACAGCACATCGTCGAAGGTTCCGGGGGGCAGATAAGATTGCAATTGCAATAACGGTGCTTCCTGCTTAGGCATTTTTACTTTTGTTCAGCTTCATGATGGTGCGGACTTCCACCGTGAGAAAAATAATATAGATGATCATGGCGAGGTAAACCGCCGGCTTGTTGAATGCCTTCCCGGCGAGGAAATAATACGCCACCACTGCACCGATGCATACCACCACTTTAATGATCATACCCGACATCACACTACGGACAAATACATTGGGATTGCTGTGCTGCATGGCCCGGTACTGCATGCGGAATACCAGCAGGCTCACCAGGAAGAAAAGACAACTGGCCGCAATCAATACCGAATAATCGATACCGCCTTTGCCGGCCAGTACAAATTTTGATACCACACTTGCCGCTGTTAAAATAAGAAACGTGCTGATCAGCGGAAATACATTCTTAATACCCGGGTTCATGAATTGTTTTTATTGATTAACGGCGTTGGCCATGCTGGTGCTGCTGGGTAATTCAACCACACTGGCCCCGCTCATGTTGCATTTGCCGTTGAATACGGCGGTTGGCTCTATCTGCAGTTTGCCGGCATAGATGTCGCCGTTCAGTACCGTGGTACCATGCAGATAAAGCAGGTCCTGTACTTTTATCTTACCGGTTACCCGGCCCATGATATCGGCATGCTGCCCTTCAATATCTCCTTCCACCACCCCATCTGTACCGATGATGACCTTCGCTTTTGCTTTGAGATTCCCTTTTAACGTACCATCAATGCGGATATCGCCATTGCTTTCAATACTGCCGTTGATGGTGGTGCCTGCGCCTACCAGCGTACTGGCATGTGAGGCCATTTCTTCCGACCTTGATTTGGAATTGAACATAAAATTGGTTTTTAGTTGATATTTGAATTATTGCGGATTACTCTATACTTTTTTCCACCTTGGGCAATGCCAGTTTGTGGGTGTCCGGAACCGGCATGTTCCCCTGCAGCACTTTTTTCAGGTCGTTATAATACTGGTCCTTGTACTTCAGCTGGGTTTCCATCGAATCGGTCCTCATCTTCAGCAATTTGTACTCCCGTATCTGTTTGGCATCCCCGTATCCTGCCCCGGGCAGGTAGTACTTCAGCGGGGTAAACACCAAGAGTGCAATGATCAGTCCCACCAATACAACGAAAACCGTGCTTAAAAACATATATACACTCAGCCGGCTCAGCTTAAATTTCACCACTTCTTCATAAGTATCCTCGTTCATAACCACCAGCCGGTACCTGTTTCGGAGACGTTTCAGAGTGCTGTCGGCCTGGAGTTTTGCCATAATTTCCTTTGAGGCTTAAAATTAATAAATGAAGCCGAAAAAGCAATTTAAAACCTGCATTTGAGTTATTTATGCAGGTTCTTTCCCCTGGGTTTCCACCACTCATTATAAAAAATCATTAAAGTACGGCAAACAGGGTCAGCTGCCTGTTTTATTTACCAAAAAAGACCGATATTTAGCCTTGTTATTCAACCTTTTGATTCATGCTGAAGAAAACGACCGATACTTTTCTCATTAGTATATTATTTATTTTATTCCCGGCACTTGCTTTTTCTCAACCCACCTGGACATTGGACATCCTGGGCAAAGAGAAAAAAGCCGAGAAATACGAGAACCGGAAACTGGGATCAGAGAAAACCGCCGACAAGAAATTTACGGCAATGCGTAATTTCTACCAGAACAACATCACCCACTACAATTATTATTTCAATGCCAACAACCGGGTGAACGCCGTGATTGAACGGGCCAAGATGTCGCAGAAAGAAGATTATTCCGAACTGCTCCGTTTTTATCCCTTCACGCTCGAAAGCACCGCTTCCCAAAAAACAGAACTTGATTCGGTGATATACACCAGCACCGCAGGCATCCTGCTGCACGACCTGCGTAATGACTGGATCGACAACATGTACATGCTGATCGGCAAAGCCTATTACCTGCGTAATGATCTTGACTCTGCGCTGCTCACCTTCCAGTTCATCAACTACAACCTGTTTCCCCGTAAACGGAAGAACGATGACGACGACCGCATCGTGGGTACCAATGCCGCAGCCAGTAATTATAAAATATCTATTGCCAATAAGGAAAAAAGAAACATCCTGCAGAAAGTAACCGCCCTGCCCCCCAGCCGCAACGATGCGCTGATATGGCTTACCCGTACCATGATCGAACGGGAAGAATTTGCAGAAGCAGGTGGTATGATCAACACGCTGCAGAATGATCCCAACCTTCCCAAACGCCTCCAGAACGATCTGCATGAAGTAACATCTTACTGGTTTTACAAACAAAACATCTACGACAGTTCAGCCTCCCACCTGGAAAAAGCACTGAGTGCTGCCGATACCAAACAAGACAGGGCCCGCTGGGAATTCCTGCTGGCACAACTGTATGAACTGAGCGGTTCGTACGACAAAGCGTCGGACTATTATGCCAAAGCATCCAAGCATACGGTGGATCCGCTGCTGGACATTTATGCCCAACTGAATGACGCCAAAATGATGAAGGGCGCCTCCAATCCCAAAGAGCTGGACAAAAGCATCAGCAACCTGCTGAAAATGGGCCGCCGGGATAAGTTTGAAGCCTACCGCGACATCGTATATTATTCTGCCGGGCAACTGGCCCTGCAGAAGCCGGATACCAATGCAGCCATCACTTATTTCAATAAAAGCCTTAAATACAACGAAAGCAATACCAACTACCGAAACAAAGCTTATTTACAACTGGGGGATATTGCCTACAGCCGTAAGCAATACCGGCTGGCCGCTTCGATGTACGACAGCCTGCGGACCGGCTCCGACTCGGTAATGGATAAACTGATTGCCAAAATCCAGGACAGAAAGAATGCCCTTACCAAAATTGCAGAAGCCATCAGCAATATAGAACGGGAAGACAGTCTCCAGCGCCTCGCTGCTCTGCAACCGGCCGAACGGGACGACTTTGTAAAAAAGCTGGTGAAAAGACTGCGTAAGGAAAAAGGATTGAAAGACGACGGCAGTTCAGGCGGCACATTTTATACCGGCACAAACCAGAATCAACCTTCTGTTGACCTTTTCGCGGGCAACAACAGCAAGGGCGAATGGTATTTTGCCAACAGTTCGCTTAAATCAAGAGGCTTCAATGAATTTAAAAGCAAGTGGGGCAACCGCACCAATGCAGATAACTGGCGCCGGAAAGCAGTGAGTGATAAAACCGGTGGCAATGTTCCAGCCGGTACCGGAAATCAACCGGGTACAACAATCAATCCGAAAGACAGCGCCAACAAAAACAACCAGCCAACGGAGATCAGCTACGATGCCCTGATGAAAGATATTCCGTTGACCGATGAGAAGATGGCAGCCAGCAATGAAACCGTTGCCGACAATATGGTAGCCCTTGCCCGTGCGTACCAGGACGACCTGGAAGAATACCAGCTGGCGGCAGATACCTATGAAGCTTATCTCAAACGCTTCCCCGACCGGCTGCTGGATGGCCAGGTTTACCTGGGCCTGTACTTCTGTTATACCAAATTAAACAACAAGGCAAAGGCTGACTATTACAAGAACCTGCTGAATGGAAAATTCCCAAACAGCAAATCGAACCAGACACTGAACAACCCGGCCGCTGCAAACCCTTCGGGTAAGAACCCGCAGGTAACAAAGCTGTATGATGATATTTATACCTTATTCATTGAAGGAAAGTATGAACAGGCAATGGCAGAGAAGAAAAAAGCCGACAGCCTGTACGGCGTAAATTACTGGACGCCTCAGCTGCTTTACATTGAAGCATTGCAGCATGTAAAAAATCATGAAGACAGCCTGGCCATACAGGGACTGCAGTCGATCATTTCCAACAATCCCAATTCACCGCTCCGCGAAAAAGCAGCCACCATGATTGACGTGCTTAAACGAAGGGCGGAGATTGAAAAGTACCTGACCGAACTGCAGGTAACCCGTGCCGAAGACGATAAGCCCGTTGCCGCAAAAGACAAGCCGGTACCGGTGGTAACCAATACACCAGCCAAACCAGCGGCCCCTGCAAAGAAAGACAGCATCAATACACCGGCACCGCCATTGAGCAGCGGGGCATTTGTAATGGCGCTCACCTCACCGCATCATGTGCTGATGATACTGGATAAAGTGGACCAGGTATACGTGAACGAAGCAAAGAATGCCTTCACCCGCTATAACCGGGAAAATTATTACGGACAAACCATCAGCATCAACAAAGATGCACTGGATGCCGACCGCAGCCTGCTGGTGATCTCTTCGTTCCCCGATGCCAATACGGCCATGCAGTATTACGATAAGATCAGGCGGGATGCTCCTTCGGAAGTATCCTGGTTGCCTGCGGCCAAATATTCCTTTGTGATCATCACGGAAGACAACCTGCAGAAACTGAAAACAAATAAAGACATCAGCGGTTACAAAATGCTGTTAAATACGCAGTTCCCGAACAAGTTTTAACGCAGCAGCCGGTACACAAAAAAATGCATTCACTAGTTTTATGAAATGATGCCTGCTTTTCCGGGCCCCATTCATGATCCATCAAAATAATTCAGCTTTTCTATGAAACGTTCTATTCAGATTTTATGGCGTGTTTTCTTCAGCGGTTTTTTATTCGTGCTGCTGATGTTCCTCTGCGCCAACTTCGGGTTGTTTGGCAAAATGCCTTCCGTAACACAATTGCAGAATCCCGAAGCCGACCTGGCCAGTGAGATCTATTCCGGCGATGGCGAACTGATGGGCAAGTATTATTCCGAAAACCGCAGTGAAGTAAAGTACAGCGAGATCTCCCCCAACGTGATAAACGCCCTTATTGCCACCGAAGACGAACGTTTTTATGAACACTCCGGCATTGATGCCGAAGCGGTGGCCCGTGCCTTGTTCACGCTGGGTTCTGGTGGAGGTGGCAGCACCATCACCCAGCAGGTGGCCAAAATGATGCTGAAGCAGGGAAAAGGAAATATCATCAAGCGGGTACTGGACAAGATGAAAGAATGGATAGTGGCCGTAAAGCTGGAACGGAACTTCACCAAAGAAGAGATCATCACCCTTTACCTGAACCGGGCGCCCTGGGGCAATGTGTACGGCATCCGCAATGCTTCCCGTACGTATTTCCAGAAAGAACCGAAAGATCTTAAAATAGAAGAAGCCGCTGTACTGGTAGGCATGCTGAAAGGATTTATATACAACCCCATTACCCGGCAGGCTGCTTCCATCAACCGCCGCAATATCGTGATCAACCAGATGGTGGTTTGCAAACAGCATTTTTTAACCCCGGAGCAGGGCGAAAAGCTGAAGGCAAAACCCCTGATCACCTATTTCAAAAAAATAGACGAGAACGTGGGTATTGCCCCTTATTTCCGGGCCGTACTGGCCGATAAACTGAAAGAGTGGTGCAAAACACACGAGAACCCAAAAACCGGTGAGCCTTATAACCTGTACCGCGATGGACTGCGCATTTACACCACCATCAACTCACGCATGCAGCAATATGCCGAAGAAGCCGTGGTGCAGCACATGCCCGTAATACAAAAAAAGCTCGACCAGATCATGAAAGCGAACGGCGACAAAATGTGGAAAGGCCATGAGAACACCATCGAAGCGGCCTTCCGGTACACCGAACGCTGGAAGAATATGAAAGAAGAGGATATAAAAGAAGAAGACATCAAAAAATCGTTTTACGTGCCGGTGAAGATGAAAGTATTTGCGTGGAATGCAAAACGGGAGAAAGATACCGTGATGACTCCTTTCGATTCCATCAAGTATCATAAGAACATATTGCAGACATCTTTTGCTGCCATGGACCCAAAAACAGGAGAAGTAAAATGCTGGGTGGGCGGTATTGATTTCAAATGGTTCAAATTTGATCACATCACCACCAAAAGGCAGGTGGGTTCCACCATCAAACCGCTCATATATTCACTGGCTGTTGAAGACGCAGGGTATAATGCCAATACCGAGATACCGGGCGGACTGGTGCAATACGGAAAAGAAATGCGTACGTTCAGCGGCGGCGGGGGTCCCATGGGTATTTGCCTGGCCAAATCAAGGAACACCGCTTCGGTGCGCCTTACCAACCTGGTGGGCGTAAAGCGAGTGATTGAATTTGCCAAGGAATGCGGCATCAAATCGCAGTTGCCGCCATACATATCGCTTGCCCTGGGCTCTGCCGAAGTTCCCATGCTGGAAATGCTGCAGTCGTACAGCATGTTCCCCAACAGCAGTTATAATATTGAGCCCATCCTGCTTACCCGGATCGAAGACAAAAACGGGAATGTACTGGCTCAGTTCACCGCCGAAACAAAACAGGTAATGAGTGAAGCATCGGCTTATACCATGGTGAAAATGATGCAGGGCGTGGTGCAGTTTGGTACCGCCCATTCACTCAACAATTACAATATACCCGTTCAGAAAGCCGGAAAAACCGGTACCACCAACGACAACGCCGATGGCTGGTTCATCGGTTACACCCCCGAACTGCTCGCCGGTACCTGGGTGGGTTGCGACGACCCCTTCATCCGCATCTACGCCAATAACGCGGGTGGTGCGGAGATGTCTGCCCCCAAGTGGGGTATCTTCATGAACAAGGTATATGCCGATAAGAAACTC
>WBZN01002098.1_pt2 | contig 10105 bp, 8 predicted proteins | sample 5204281 | NCBI WGS metagenome assembly WBZN01 (sample SAMN12344347, study PRJNA552823) | activated sludge metagenome | biome: Activated sludge suspended growth; feature: Nitrification reactor; material: Wastewater; isolation source: activated sludge from nitrification reactor of wastewater treatment... | reverse complement strand
GGCCGGGAATCGCCGCTTTCCAGACGATGTTCTCGGTTTCCGTCCACTGTGTCGGAATATTTGCTGTCGAGTTGACGCCATCAACTTGCGGTCCGCGCCACATCGGCCAGTCGGCGGAATTCAATTGAATCGCTGCTGCCGTCTTGTTCGCCACGGTGGGATTCGGCGTGATTTCTTTCGTCGCGCCGGGTGGCCGCCCGCAGCCGCTGAGACCAGCCGCCAAACTCAAGACACAACCGAAAACAAACTTCCCACGATTCATCAACGGCTCTCCCGCTCGCATCCGATCCGACATTGATCCTGGTCAGATCATAGCACTGCATCCGGCAGTGAAACAAATGGCAGGGACCGTCATGATTCCGAGAGCGTGTCGGCTCGATTAACAAAGTCGCGAGACGATCAGCAGCGTGGCGTCATCCGTGGGGGGCTTGCCACCTTGAAATTCCGTGACCGTCCGGCTGATTCGTTCGGCGAGCTCCGTCGCGCTCGCGGTCAGATTCTGCAGGATCAGTTCCGCCAGCCGATTGAAACCGAACAGTTCATGCTGCGGGTTGCGTGCCTCGACAATGCCGTCAGTCCCCAGCAGGACCAGATCGCCCGGTGCCAACAGCACGGCGTCCGGCGTCTCCAATGTCGGTCCGCCGGGAAAGCCCAGGGGCAACCGCGACGGCTTCAATCGATAAATCTCACCCGCTTGCCGGCGGATATGTAACGCCGGGGCATGCCCGGCGTTGGCAAACGACAACTGATGCGAGACCGGATCGATCGCGGCGAGAATCAGCGTGACAAACTGCGTTTCCTTGAGGTCATCCGTCATGGCATCGGCCAGCAAACTCAATATCTGCTGTGGATCGCGAGTGGTTTGCGATAACACGCGCAACATGGCGCGCAGCGACGCCATCACCAGCGACGGACCGACTCCGTGTCCGCAGACATCGCCCGTGACGATGCCGAGCCTTCCGTCGCAGAGCGCGAACCAGTCGTAATAATCGCCGCTGACGAATTCCGCTGGTTGCCACCAGGTGGCGAATTCATACCCGGCGAGATCCGGGAGTTTTTCCGGCAGAAAACTCTGCTGGATGCGGCGCGCCAGTTCCATTTCCCGGCGCCACGCCGCGGCTTGATGGGCTTCCCGCTGCAACCGCGTGCGCTCCAGCGCGGAACCGGCATGCGCGGCAAACGCTTTGGCCACGCGCGTGTCGAAGGTCTCGAACTGGTCGTGATGCGTGTTGATCAGTTGCAGCACGCCCAGCAACCGGTCATCCACGGGCGACAAAACCGGCACCGCGAGAATGTTTCGCGTATTAAATCCTGTTTTCCGGTCAATGCTGGAATCCCAGCGGTCATCGGCCGCGGGATCACAGACACACGTGGCCTGCCGCTCTGTTGCCACCCAACCGATGATGCCTCGGTCACTCGGAATACGGATTTCCTGAAGTTCCAGTTCCGTGACAGTCCGCGTGAACAGCTCTTTCCGGTCAACGTCCAGGAGAAACAAGCTCGCGCGTTCACAGGGAATTGCCCCGCAGACGCCGTTGGTCACCGCCGCGAGAATCGCATCTTCATCATGCTCGGTCGACAAATGCAGCGCGACATCGAGCAGCGTGGTCAGCGCGGCAACCTGCCGGTCATGCGACGTTTCTGTGAGGGAGTCATCTTCGATCCGTGCAATGCGCAGCGAGTTGCGGGGGGACATGCGTGGCTCCGTATGGGAAGACGCTTCACGGAAGCGTCGCTAAGAATCCAATCGCCGATTGATCCATTCGTCATCCACGAACCGGCGGAACAGCCAGCGGCAAGCGGATGTTAATTCCGGTTCGTTGAACGTCAATCGTCCGTCGGCCGTTTCGGGAAACCCGTCGTAGGAAATCCGGGCCGTCCAGCCCTCCTGAATGGCATAAGCGTTGATGCGTTCGACCATTCTCAAGGCCCAGACGTTGCCGAAAAGGTTTTTGAATTCCGCCCACAACCGATTCACGGGATGAATTCGCGTGGTCCGCGAATTCGTGCAGCGCGCCAGCCAGGGTAGGGAAGACAACATCGCCACGCCGATGCATCGCATCAAACGCAATTTTTCGATTTCCAGACTAACCCATCCCGTGCACGAGACGAACAAAAGGGTTGTGGCCGCAGCATACAGGATCGCACAAAACGCAAATCGTGTTCCCAGGTAATTTCCGGCACTCATCAGCAGCACGAATCCGAACCCCAGTACCGTCGGTAATTCCAGCGCCAATCCCCGCGGCTCTCCCCGTTGTAGCAACAGCGTCCACACCGGCCAGCTCAACACGGCGACCATCGGCAGCAGGATAAACAGCGACCAGACGCGAACTCCCGGCCGACGGGACCCCAGCACGGCCATCGGCGGACAAAGCAGCAAAATCGCGGTCAGCAGCCAGCCGTAGTCGGCCAGACGACCCGGCCACTGTCGCGCCGCCAAATCCGTGGTGGTCATCACCGCGACTGCCAGTCCGGCCACGACCAGCCAGCGAAACGCCGTCACCAGCGACGTGGATTGCACCGTCGGACGAACTGACAAAATTGTCAGCCCCCCACTGATCCAGGCGGCGAATGTGACCAGCCATGACACGGCAAACACGGAGCGGACCTTTGTAACTCTGACAACAAACGGAACGAGAGGGATTGTAATCCAGGTGAACCACGAAGCGGCAAGCGACAGCAGCGCGGTACAACCGGCACAACCGTTGTGATCACGGGTGGTCTGCCGAGATTCTGTAATCGGTCCAGATTCGCTGGCCGGAGAAGTTCAGGCGATCCGAAAACTCTGGGCAGTAGCACCCAGTGTCAAGGTTGGACCTGAACCGGACGCACGAACACAGGGTTCGATGTGCCGGCCAGCAGGGCCCTCACGTTTCCCCTTGGTCACGCCTATTCAGAGGAGTTTGTCATGAAGTTCACTTGGATCACCGCCGCTCTCGTCTGTATCGCCGGCATCAACAGCGCTGACGCGGGCCTGTTCGGCAAGCACAACCACGGCTGCGCGGCTCCCGCGCCGGTCTCCTGCTGCCCAGCTCCCAGCTGCGCCGCTCCCGCCGCTTGCGCCCCGACCTGCGCCGCTCCCGCCGCTTGTGCTCCGGCCGCTTGCGCCCCGACATGCTGTGCCCCGGCTCCGGCCGCCCCGACCTGCTGCGCTCCGGCCCCGACGAGCTGCTGCAGCCAGAACTACGGCTGCTGCAAGCAGAAGAAGTGCCGCAAGAACTGGTTCGCCGGTTTCAAAGGCAAGTTCAAGAAGAACCGCTGCTGCTCGACCGGCTGCGGCCACGTTGCCCCGACCTGCTGCGCTCCGGTTGCCCCCAGCTGCTGCGCTCCGGCCGCTGCCCCGACCTGCGCTGCTCCGGCCGCGTCCTGCTGCCACTAAGCTGATTTGAACGTGTGAGTAAAAACCTGGCGACCGGCGACGAACGACGCAGCACACGGAGTTCGCCGCCCAGAACCGGGAACGTGAGGTCGAGTCCGGGGGAGTTCCTCCCCTCCCCCGGACAAGCCCCGCCCAACACTCGCTCTGTTCAACATCCTGAGATTGCTTGAAGGTGTCGCTGCCCTCTCCGGTGGCGACACCTTTCAGTTTTTTAGGCAGCCGCAAATCAAAGACTGAGAGGCGAAAGGTAATAGCCGGTCGTAAGATGTCAGATTCACCGATGGGCTTTGTGAAAAATTCCGATCGCTGACCACTGCCGGCAGCGGCCCCCCCAGCCTAAACCGGCACTTAAAGCATCAATCCATGACGCGGCACCTTGCATCTCCGTCATGACTGTCTGAGCGCTGGGCCATGATCACGGCGGATTTTACGGCCCGATGTGCTAAGCTCGGACCATCAATCACGAACAACGACCTCGATTCCCATGGATTCTTCCATGCCTGCCAAGAAAGCGAAACCACCGATAGCGACCTCTGATTGGCGCGCCGATCTGTTGGCCGAAGTGCGCCGGCTGATTCTCGCCGCCGATCCTGACATGATTGAAGAGCGCAAATGGAAGAAGCCCACACAACCCGATGGCGTGCCGACCTGGTCCCACGCGGGGATTGTCTGTACCGGGGAAACCTACAAGCAGGTCGTCAAGCTGACGTTCGCCCGCGGGGCATCCCTGCCTGATCCGCACAGGTTGTTCAACGCCAGTCTGGAAGGATGCACCCGCCGTGCCATTGATCTGCGCGAAGGAGAAACGTTGAACGTCCAGGCGTTTCAGACGCTGATCAAGGCCGCGGTGAGCGAAAATCTGCGAATCGCTGACTCCAAAGTCGCCGCGAAAACGAAGACCGCCTCCGTGAAGCTGTTGACCGGCGGCAATCCGCAGATCGCCAAGGCCGAGGGAGATGTCCCCGTGCAGGCCTATATCGCCGCCATGCCCGGCTGGAAGCGCCATCTCGGCGAGCGACTGGATCGGCTCATCACGGAAACCGCCCCCCACGTCCGCAAAGCCGTGAAATGGAACTCACCGTTCTACGGCGTGGAAGGTCAGGGCTGGTTCCTGTCGTTTCACGTCTTCACCCGGTATGTGAAAGTAACTTTTTTCAACGGCGCGGCATTAAAACCCATGCCGCCCGGTAGCACACCGAAAAGCGGGGACAACCGCTGGCTCGACATCCATGAAGCCGACAAACTCGACGAGACACAGCTTAAACGCTGGATCAAACAAGCCGCCGCGTTGCCGGGGTGGATGGGAAAGTGACAGCGAGCCAGCGGAACGAACACACTGATCCGGATTTCATCCGCAAGACGGTGACCGCCGGCTGCGTCGGCTACTTCACGCAGGTCACCGGCCGCCGCGCGTGAACGAGCCGAACTTCACGATTTCCTCATCAACCGACCTGCCGGAAATTCGTGCTGCGAGTTGACATTCTTCGCCAATCGCGTATCGTCAGACCTACTCCCAGCGCTTTTCTCGACATCGCACTTGCATCTCATCTCAGCCCACATATACGTGGTGCGCAAAACCATTGCGCGATATCACCTGTTGAACAACTCCAGTTCGGGATCCACCGGCCAAGGAAACTGTCCATGTTGATCGACCTCCAAAAAACGCGATGCTGGCAGCAACTCGGCTGCGCCTGTGTGCTGCTCGTAATCGCCGGGACGCACGTCTCTGCTCAGACGCAGAAATCCAAAGAGACCAGCACCACCGGGCAACGGTCCGCGGGCGATGCCGGTTCGCGCGAAAAAGAGCGAGCCGCCATTCGCAAAACAGTGGATGAACTGGTCGCTGCGTTCGCCAAGGGAGATGCGGAAGCCGCGGCGGCAGTGCTGACGGACGAGGCGGAACTGATTCCGTTCGCAGGCGAATCCGTCATCGGTCGCGCGGCGATTCAGAAAGCCTACGCAGCGCACTTCGAGAAGCATCCGCAGATCGAACTCAAGCTGACGACCGCCTCACTCCGGTTCCTGTCGCGGAATGCCGCCGTCGAAGAAGGGACCATGCACGTCACGTTCGGCGACGGCGCGCCGCGGGCCAATCATTTTAGCCTGCTGCACCTGCGCGAAGACGGCAAATGGCTCATCGGCGAAATTCGCGAGTCCACCGCCGACGACGAAGGTCTCAGCGAACTCGCCTGGATCATCGGCGACTGGACCGCCAAACAGGGTGAGACCGAGCTGAACATCAAGTACGACTGGTTCGGCGATAAGGCGTTTCTCCGTGGCACGTTCACCATCAAGTTCAACGAACGGACCGTCACCGGCATGCAGTTGATCGGAACCGATCCTCAAACCGGCGAGCTGAAGATCTGGGTCTTCGAACACGATGGCGGTTTCGCGGAAGGGACCTGCACCCGTGACGGCGAAAGCTGGCTCCTTCAGACCAGCGGTGCGTTTGCCACCGGCGAGGAATGGTCCGCACGCAACGTGCTGCTGCGCGTCAACCAGGATGCGTTCACCTGGCAGCCCGTCCTGCGCACGATCGGTGACGAACGCGTCGAGGATGCGCCGCCGATCAAGGTCGTCCGCGCGAAATCGTCCAAGTAGTGTCAGCCACTTCTTCTCGAATCATTCTACATCATCGAAAGCCTGCGATATGAAGCGATTCACACTGTCCACGAGTCTCAGCGCCATCGCGCTGTTGACGATATTATCCATGACGACGGATTCGCTGTTCGCCCGCGGTCCCGGCGGGGGTGGTGGTGGCCGCGGCGGCGGCAGCATGCACGGCGGCGGGGGTGGCGGACCGCAGCGCGGGGGCGGAGCCGGTTCCCACGGACCGGGTGGAGCGCCGCATGGCGGCGGCGGTAAACCCCCCGGTATGGCCCCCTCGCGGCCCCCCGGTGGAGGAGCGCAGGGAGGCAAGCCGCACGGCGGCAGTCCGAGTGTCGGCGGGTTTGGTCCGTCGGCGGGCGGTCATCCCGGCAGCAAGCCCGGAGCAAACGGCCCGAGACCCGGACAGCCGGGCGCTGGGAACCGTCCCGGTGCGAATAACGGCCCCGGCGCGAACAACCGTCCCGGCACATCCAATCGCCCCGGTCAGAATGGCCCCGGCAATCGCGGCGAAAACAGACTGCCCGGTCAGGCCAACAATCGTCCGAACTCCCCGGAAAACCGGCCCAACAACTGGGCACAAGCTGCCGCCGGCACCAACCACCGTCCTTACTCCGATCTGGAGAATCAGGCGAACGCTGTCCGTGGTGCATATAACAATTACGGAGCCTATAACCCTGAATGGCACGCCAATTATCCAGGTGCCTGGGCCGCGGCCGGCTGGGGTGCCGGTTCCGCCTGGCAAGCCGCCAATTACAACGCTCTCGCCGGAATGTACAACTACCCGCAAACGCCGATGTACTACGACTACGGCACCTCTGTCGTTTATCAGGGTGGTCAGGTCTACAACAACGGCGACAACGTCGGTTCGAGTGAGGAATACGCCCAGCAGGCCGCGACCATCGCGACTTCCGGCCGCGAAGCCGAAGCTCCGAAAGACGGCAAATGGACTTCGCTCGGCGTTTTCGCCATCGTCAGTGATGAAGACACTTCCGCTTCCGACACGTTCCAGATTGCCATCAATCCCGATGGCGTGCTCCGCGGCACTTTCTTCGATGGCCCGAACGACTCCGCGGAAACTCTCTACGGTTCAGTCGATGCCAAAACCCAGCGTGCCGCCTGGACCATCGGCGACAGCAAATCCCCGGTCTATGAAGCCGGTGTCGCCAATCTCACCAAAGACCAGACCACCATTCTCGCCCACAACGATGATGGCAGTGCGTCTCAACTCACTCTGGTCCGCCTGCAACAACCGGAAGGGGCCGCCGGCAAGTAACGCTGCGGTGCCACGCCCACGCGCTTCGCGCGGGCGTGCGTCGTTTCCAACATGCGGATGACTCGGCGGAAACCGAGTCATTCTTCGGTCCCGCGCTCGATCAGGGACCGGGACGGACGACTGCCATCGCCTGGCTCAGTCCCTCCCGGATCGTGAAGCGGTGTCCCACACGGTTGAGGATGATGACGGATGGAAGTGACCGACCATGCCTTTTTCCCCACACGAGTGACGACGATCCAGTTCCCGGAGACCGAATCTCTGAATGCGGAGCTTTGTGACCTGCTGGAACGCCGGCCGGAGCTCGACGACCGGTTCAATCTACACCCCGACGCTCAGAATCTGGTCCGCCTGGCGGACACCGTCCCCGCGATTTATCAGTTGCGGTCCATGTTCATCTCCGGCGTGAAACACTGGCTGAGAGCCGCAGGCATCACCGGGCCGGAAGGGGTGGACCTCCTGCTCTTCAGCAACTGGTCCGGCCCCGGCGAGTCAACAATCGTGCATAATCACCCCGCCGACCTGATCGGGATCTACTACGCCCGCACGGCGGCTTCCACACGCGAGCCCATCCAGCCGGCGGATGGTGCCGACTATTTCGAGGCCGGCGACGGCGTGCTATTGCTCCACGATCCACGCTTCAATGCCAATCTGACCACGGTCTGTCAGCACGATCACATCAAAGTTTTTCCGCGTCCCGGCCTCATGCTCATTTTCCCCGCCTATGTCTGGCATTCGGTCACCCCGCATCGCGGCGACTTTCACCGACTGTCGTTTGCGATGAACTTCACACTCCGCTGGCCGGCCGACGCGGCGGAGTCGTATCCGTTGAAGTGATGAACTTGTCTGATGCATCGCCTGCACCACTCAGGATGCTCAAGTCAGGATGCTCAAGCCCATTGGATCAAGCCCGATAAATCAGGTTTGGTAAATCGGCCGTTTCCTTCGCCAATGTTGGCCGCGATGGAGAGCGCGGTGCGGTTTAGTTGATCGACAAGAAAACCGTACCCGCGTGAAAAGCCTGCGGTACGTTGACGGATGGCGTCAGCGACGTCGATCGACTTCTAATAGACGACGAGCTTCTCGAACGCGAACGCCAACTCGACCGCGCCGGACGAGAAAGTCGCGAGTAGAAAGGAGACCGAGGAGAGCGGACAACGTCGGTCTGGTCTATTTTCAACTCTCGCCGCTCTCCTCTCTATTTTTCGCTCCGCGAAAAATCGGGAGAACCAGACGTCGTTTGAACTGTTTGTGTCGGCATTTCGAGATTGGAAACCGGCCGATTTACTACGCATCGCAGTTTATGATTCCAATCGCAATCGGTCCTTGTCGATCCGCGAGCGATGAACGATCCGGCCGCATCGGCATCTTCCAAATCTATGAAAATGAGATCGATGTTGGGTAATAGTTGAAATGGTTACTTGTCGGTCACTTCACGGCTATACTGTTTTTGAATCCTATCAGGTCAATTCTGTGCAATCCCATCATGTCGTCAATTTGCCTGATCTGTCCTGTTCAGAATGATAGCCATTCCTGCTGGCTGCGAGGACGAAGGACTGTGGTGTTTCTTTTTCCTGGAGGTGATTCATGGCAGACATTTCCTATGAGCAAGCGCTCGCCGCAGTTCGCGCGGGTTTGGTGAAATCCGGCGAGATCGGCGTGAAGATGAACATCGCCGTCGTGGACGCCGGTGCGAACCTGAAAGCGTTCATTCGCATGGACGGATCCTGGCTAGGCTCGATCGACATTGCGATCAAGAAGGCCCGCACCGCGCGGCTTTTCGACATGCCAAGCGGCGACGTTGGCAAACTCTCACAACCGGGCGGCGAACTGTTCAACATCGAGTTGTCGAACCAAGGACTGATCACATTTCCTGGCGGAGTACCAATCACCAACAGCGATGGCGAAATTATCGGCGCTGTCGGCGTCTCGGGGAGTACGGTGGATCACGATTTCATCGTTGCAAAGGCTGCCGCCCAGGCCGCCGTCAAATAGTCACGCGAACTCGCATTGAATGGCAGAGAAGTCGGCACATGGTCCCATTCATTTTTTAGTGAGGCCCACATGACTCGATTTGTGCTTGGAGCAATTCTCCTGATCACCGGTTCGGCGGTCACAAGTTCCTTGCTCGCCCAACAGACGCCGACCCTGCAGGATCTCGGCGGGTTGACCAGCAAACCCGACGGCGCGACGATCTATGTGGCAAAGGCATTTCTGACGATGGACCTGAAGCAGCCGCGAGCCGAAGCCATCGCGGTCCGCGGCGGTCGGTTCATCGCCGTTGGCACCCTCGACAAGGTCAAGGAGGCCGCAGGCAAAGATGCGAAGATCGATCGCACATTTGCGGACAAGGTTGTGATCGCCGGGTTTGTCGAGCAGCATGTGCATCCGGTGCTGGCGGCCCTGACGATGAACGCCAAGGTCATTTCGATCGAAGACTGGGACGCGATCGACGGCTTCTCCCCGGCCGTCCGCGATCCGAAGGGCTATGAAGAGCGGTTGAGAGCAGCCTTGGCGGACCATACGGACAAGTCTCAGCCTTTCATCACGTGGGGGTACCATCATTACATGCACGGCGAGTTGAACCAAGGGATTCTCAACAATCTGGCTCCTGACTTCCCGGTAATTGTCTGGCACCGCTCAGGTCATGAGTTCATCCTGAATGACGCTGCTCTCAAGCTCACGGGAATTGATGCCAAGTTTATCGCCACCCTTCCAAAGAGCGCTCAGGGACAAATCAGCCTCGACAAAGGCCACTTCTTTGAGCAAGGAGCAATCTCAGTTTTAGGAAATGTTGCTCCATTCTTGGCCTCACCGGAGTCATTCAAGAGCGGATTGGAATATAC
>WBZN01002539.1_pt1 | contig 10110 bp, 15 predicted proteins | sample 5204281 | NCBI WGS metagenome assembly WBZN01 (sample SAMN12344347, study PRJNA552823) | activated sludge metagenome | biome: Activated sludge suspended growth; feature: Nitrification reactor; material: Wastewater; isolation source: activated sludge from nitrification reactor of wastewater... | reverse complement strand
CTGTTGAGTAAATAAGTGACCTGCTGCACATCAGTCATGCCGTCAGGAACGTCTTTCGCCACGAATAATTCCATCTTTTGCGTCTCCGATAATAGTGTAAATTCTTTCTCTGAAGCGAGCCATTTCGTGGATGTCTTTTTTAACAATATCCAAAATAGCTAGCACATCTTCTACGCTCCGCACAACTCCTACCACGCATCCTGCTTTAGCCCACTGCAGCATCTTATATCGCTGCAGCTTCGACACGACTCCATCAGGTGCCTTGGCTTCCAGCTTGATTGGGATACCACAGTAAACAATGTCCCAGTCAGGTTCTCCGTTGGTTGCTACACTACCCAATACCTTACGAAAATTGATCGGATCACCGGCCTTTAGCATCTCATTGAGTTTTTTGCTGATATGGTCTCTCAGTATCGACTCTGGGCCTTTAGACATGATCAGTAGTTCATCCATAAGGATTCTGTTTTGATGGGCTTAGTCGCGCTCGACGAAGCCTTATTGTCGATTTCGATGTCTACGCGATTAAAACCATAAGCCTCTGCCCAGTTATCATACAACTTGCAGCGATACCCAGAGACGATGAACTTACCAGTAATTAGTCCAATGGTATACAAAAAGTCAGCATGCTGCTCGTCCGTCATTTCAAACTCGCCATAGACAGACTTAGCTGTACGAGTTTCCTGAATGTACGGCGGGTCGCAGTAGAAAAGGGTGTTCTCTCCGTCCTGCTGCTGGATGACCTTGCAAGCATCCTTATTCAGTATCACTACTCGCTTCATGCGCTCATGAGCTTCCGGCAAGTCTTCAACAGCAGACCACCATGCAGATGCCTGCTCGTTCATGCCACGACGAACGCGATTTCTGGAAAGCGTGGCGAAGTCTTTGCCGAGACCCTGGCGGGACTGCCTATAGCGAATAAAGAATGCAACTGCATCCTCCACATAGGACCATGGAGTTCTGGGGTGAACATTGCAGTTATCTGGGTCAGCGCATTCCCACTCGACTTCAGAAAAAGGCACAGCGTTGATGATCTTCTCAAACTGACTGAATAGTTCATCGTCCTGCAAAACCTTCCAGAAGTTGGTCAGTCTGTAGTTCAGATCGTTAATCACCTCGCTGATACCTTCGTATGGCTTGGCAAGCAGCACAGCACCGCCGCCAAAGAATGGCTCCACATAATGCGTGTGCTTAGGCATGAGTTCGATAATTCGTTTGGCTAAGTAGGATTTTCCACCGGGCCATTTGAGGGGATTATTCTGCATAGACATAGCCCTTTTCTTCAACTAACTGCTCAATCGTATCGGCCTCATCCGCATTAGTGCGATCAAAGTCGGAGTAAAACAGATTATCTACCTCATTTAAGTCGAGACCAAAGAACAAAGACAGACAGGCTATAGTGGGAGTAACCTTCAAGCCTGGATACAATTTTTCTTCCATCAGATCATCGAATCGATCAGCAAACTCAGCAATGGACCCAGACTTTAAGACTGGAACAATCTCTGAGCTATACTCCCAATCGTCTGGAAACACATAGGGGCACCAACCCGCCGCACAAGCCGCAGTGCCACATCTGGTTTCCCCGTTTACAATTTCTTCGGCAGCTAATTCACCAGCCGCGTCCAGAGCTTTTCCTGAATCTTCAAGGTCATCTAGTGGAGTCGCTGCAACCTCTTTAATAAGTTCAGAGCATACATAATTGCTCATATCGAACTGATCTGGATCAATGCAGTCACGCAAAAACGACGCTAGAGTGAGTAACCTGCTGGCGTGCTCCTCAGTAAATTCTATTGACATGCTTTCGGTCTCCCAAGTTTTGAGTATTCAATCGGAATCTGTCCACGTTTGTATTTCAGTGCCACGGATAGCGGCATGCGTAGCATCCTCAATCGCAAACCCTCACGGCTGATGCCCAACTCTTTAGCCCAGCCAGCGATGGACTTTGTATGACCATTGAAAGCGATCTTGCGACCTGCGTTAGTGGTGCCTTCACCTATGCCCCAATAGAAGTTATCTTTTTGAAATGGCTTAGAGAGATCCGGCCTGCAGAGCTTCATGTTTTGTCTGGATGGAGTTCCAGTGTCTGCATAGAAAACACTGAAAGTTTTCCAAGCATCACAGAGAGTCCCATTAGCCTTAAGGTTTCTCCATCGCATATACACAGAGCTTCCGCTCATGCCATGCGACTTATTTTTCTTGGCGAGTTTGCACCCATGGCACCCCTTGCTTCCTTCCTTTGCCCGCAGATTGCCAGCCTGATACTTACGAATTGTTCCGCAGTCGCATTTGCACCACCAGAATCTTGCGAATTTCGTAGCACCAGCAAAGCCAAGTACCTTAAGTCGCCCGTACTTATGATCTGTCAGATCGATGAACCGTGAGTCGATAGGATGCGGCTCATACTTGATGGAGAGTTCGTCGATCACTTCTTTCTGGCCTCCACGCTGATCTTCTCGCCGATGCTCAGCGATGCAGCTAGATCTTTAGGAATACCATCATCCGTGTAGTATTCTGTTTCAATGAGCTTGTCACGCAAGTCAGGTTCCATTTGAATCCACTTCTCGCGGTACTCTTTAATAAGCGACTTAAGACTCATCGCGTTATAACCCTCAGTGACCATGTAGCCTCGGTCGAGCGACTTCAGCAGCTCGCAAATTGCCTCAGACGAAATGCCTTTACCTTTGCTGACATATTGCGTCTTTTTTATAAACACAGTCATGCCATCGACGCTGGCGTTCTGCATGCCATTGAGACCCATCTGCTCTGACAGCGGTTCTTCTAATGCAGCCAGACGTGTCTCGGCGTTTTCGAGCTTCGCTTTAAGATCACGAATCTCTTTCTCTGTCTGAACAAACTGCTGGAGCAGGGAGCCTAGCTCTTCTGGAATTACTTCGTCGTCGATAGAACCGGAGGTCGAAGACTCCGGTTCTATCGACAAGGTTTCAACAGATACATGAGGCGCGTAGATCTCGGCATAAGCCTGCTGCTCGAACCAGCCAGCTCCACTGCTTTTCACATACACGCCATAGCCACTGGAGAACTCCAGCATCTCGCCTTCAACATAGCGAATGCGAGACACAAGCGGAGTATCGTAATACTCACCTCCAGTGATACGTTTGAAAGCATGGGCGATAGACTCTGAGCCTTCGCCTGGACTCATGATCCAAACGACTTCTCCGAATCTCTCTCGGGTGCGTTTATCTGTATCATTCATCGGTCGCATTCCCAGGCAATTAGAACTATTGCAAGAGTAACATACAGCACCCACGGTGCTGCGGTGAAGATCATCGATTCAATGGAAGGGTAAATGCTCATTTCATTAGATCGGGGTACCGAGCCTCTATCGACTTGGCTGCCATAATGAAGTTTCTCACTGTGGTGACTTCCTGAGCCATCACGATATTCCCAGTCGGCAACTTAACTGAGAATGTAACTAAGACAACTGGCCTGCCGCTTTTGGTGCCATCGTCTTTAGTAATGACAGTCATATCTCCACCAGATGGCATGCCAGCTTGCAAGGCTGCGTCGAATGCCACTCCGGTTCCATCGTCCAACATGATCGTTAGTTTTTCCATAGATCAAATAAACTCCTTAGCAGATGCCTTCCAGACCTCCCAGTCATGCTGGGTTTCTGGATTAAGAAACACAATTTCTTCAGTGTCGATTGTTTCCTGCAGATCGACCTGCAGTCGCTCGCTTATTTCGTGATCGTCAAGACAAGTGCAGGTAGACCGAAACCAGCTCTCGAACCTGTCATACTCTATCTGCTTTGACATCAGAACACATCCTCCTCGATTTCAATATCTATGGGATTCTTGATCGATTGCATCACTGCTTCCACAACGTCTCGACGTTCTTTGCGAGCTGCATACACCTTGAAGTCGATGGTTCCTTTGGCGAGTAGATGATAGAAAGTAACTGGGCGCGTCTGGCCTGGACGGTCCAGCCGGGCTGAAGTCTGATCAAAGTCTCCAGGGCTGACAGTTCCAGTGTTGTAATATACTCCGTAACAAGCCATGGTGAGATCAATACCCACGCCTCCTGACTTCATCTGTACACCCATGATCTGCGTTCCGGGGATCATGGTGCCGTGGTTGGTGATGTCACGCTGCTCGCCACTTAACTCACTGTAGTTTCTTTTGAGGTTCTCGGCGACCTTTTTAACCTGTGCCAAGTCGTGCTTAAAGTAGCAGAACACTACCACCGGCTCGGTCTCTGGAATGCCGTCGATCAGTTCCTGCAGTGCATTTCTCTTGCTGGTATCAACGATTTCAACCTGATCGGTCTCGGCCTCTTTAGCATAACCACTGGTTATCTGTTGCAGCCTAAGCACCTTCACCAAAGCATTGGCCGCGATCACAACGCCAGAATCGATATAAGCAATCAGGTCATTCTTTAGCTCGTTATAAATCCGCATAGCCTTGGGGCAGAGCTGGCAAGTGACGTAGTCGTGCTTTACTGGTGGCAGATTCAACGAATACTCTGGCACGCTGACCATCAACCAATCTACTTTCTTAGCGAACCGATCCATGTTCTGATGACCGAACGGTATCTTCTGGGGAATCCCAGGCAGATACTGAAAGGTCTGGTAAGTGTTGCTGAATCTGTGCCAACTGTCACCGAACACAATCGGATCAAGGAAGCGATACTGACCGTAGATGTCAATCGGATCATGCGGCATTGGCGTGCCGGTCATGCACAGCCGATAAATCGAGCGATTGTAGAGCTTACCGAAAAACTTAGAGACCTTGGAACTATGTGATTTAATGAAGTGTGACTCATCACAGATCACCCAGTCCCACAGATTCGTCAACACAAACTTTTCAAAGTCTGGACGCCAGATACTTTCATAGTTGATGACGACAATCCTGGTCGCGCCAGCTCCACGCTGCAATAGCTTTTTGGACTGCTCTGCCTTTTTGGCTACCGACCAGTTCGAGTTATCGAGTACCAAAATATCAGTGTCAATCACAGAGTGCTTGTGCCACTCTCGCCGCCAAACCGAACAAACAGAGAGCGGGCAAGCGATGAGTATCTTGCCCTGCCGCTCGCTGTTGCTGATTAAGTCAATCGCCACTTTACTTTTGCCACTGCCCATGCCGAGTGGCAGCATCACGCCGCGACAACCTTCCTCAAACTTTTGCAGCACAGAGTGATAGGCATGCAGCTGATGATTCCAACAGTCAGTCTTTCTGATCTTAGGCTGGTCCATAGATAACCTTATTCAGTCGGTTGATCTTGCGCATGAGAAGCATCGAATACAACATCGACACGCCCAGCATGAGCTTCAGAAAAATATACCATGGATAACCGACTTCACTAAGCGGGATCATCTGCAGACCGGAGAAAATGATAATGCTAAATGAGTTTAGCAGCATCAATCGAATACAGGTGAGCTTCTTGCTTATGGCAGAGAGTCGCTTGTGATTATCAATAAAGAATTTAAGCGTGCGATCCACGTTAGACCTCCAGTGATTCGATCATCACCCTGACCCTGGCATTCAGCTGTTCGAGGTCCATCCGCAATGAAGTTACACGCTGAGAGATAAGCGTTGGCATGGACTGGCATTCACTGCTCATCTTGCGAATTGAGTCTGCATCCTGCTCGTGAGACTGCATGACTGGCCTAAGTCTTTCGGCCAGCATCGCAATTGTTTCTGTCAGCTCGTGCATGCACCTGTTGGCCGTCTGCAATTCTTGATGGACTGCAGGCAGTCGCTCGCTGGCTAAACCGCAGGCTGGACCTTCCTCGCTGAAGTAGGGTGCTTGTCGTGCCACTATAAGTCTCCGATGCTCACAAGGAAGTTGGAAAAAATTTCATCGACAAAAGCAATTTACCATCGAAAATGCGAATTGCAACCCCAGCGCAAAAAAATTATTTTGAGTGGTACTCAATTCGCAAAACTTTTGGTATTATTCCGATCATGAAAAAACAAAATCCTCTGAAAGATTTTCTGACCGTCCGGCAAGTGGCAGATATGTACCATATCGATCACAGCCAGATATGCCGATACTGCAAAAGCGGCTATCTCCCCAGCGTCAAGATCGGCGCTCAGAGGTTCATTCATCGGTCCGACGCCAAAAAATTCTCGCCGAGGCCGCGCGGAAACCCGAACTTTTCGGCCCGCAAAAAATAAAATTTTTTCTTCGCAATTCGCATGACATTTGGTAAATTGGGAATTTTTCATGATAAATAAACCTACAGGCGTCGAGCTGATCGCACAGGAACGAGCGAGACAGCTGGATCAAATAGGGTGGACAGCAGAGCACGACGATATGCATAGGAGTGGCGAACTATCAGCAGCAGCCGTCGTCTACGCCATGCCAGAAGACACCAGAAGAATTACAAGATATGGCCATACCCTCTTTAGGATTCTCTGGCCGTTTGACATGAAATTTTGGAATCCAACGCCAAATGATCGCGTCCGCGAACTAACAATAGCTGGTGCTTTGATTGCTGCTGAAATCGACAGACTTAATAGGATGGAACCATGAACAATCCCCGCGTTATCTGCACGTTCACCACCAGCAAGCTGGTCACTCACGACGGCATCAAGTTCTTCGTCATCGCCGACTCTCGCAATCAGTTCGAGCTGTATGGTCTGCATCACGAAATGGCACGAAAGATCGATGAGCTGCAGAAAGAATTAAAGCTAGCCAATCTGCGTGCCGATGCACTTGAGTCTCATATCGATGACGTTTACGATCAATTGAGATAATTATGACTGATCTCCTCACTCCACTCGACTTCGCTGATGAAGAGGCGGTCTGCAGATACTGCGGATCGTGGCTCATGCCGGTCGGCGATCATAGGTATGCAGTTTGTTCAAAGGCCTTAGAAGACAAGTGCGATGAGCAAAGACTTGTTCCCTGCCCTGGCGAAAGGGTTTGTTTATACAAAGCGATCTGGCAAAGCTATCCCAGCGCTAAGTACAACCGCAAGCACAAAGCCTGGGAGTATGGCGGCAGATTGTATTCGATTTCAAGTCGCATCAATCTGGTGCAGTGTGCCTGGACTTTTAAGCAAGATTTTGAAACAGGCATTTTGCTCTGGTGCGGAACGCTGGGTTTACATTATGTTTGTCCGTTACAGATTAAGGAGGTGAAGTGAAATAGAAATCGATTCTCATTGTTCAGTTTTTAGAGTGCGATTGAGTTTACTTGCAAGTTTCTTTTTACAGAGGTGTGATTATGGCGAAAGCCAAAGCTGAAGCAACCGAGTTGGCAGTGAGTGCGGGACCAACCGGCGAGATGATGGTGGACCCGTCGCTATTTGCGGGTCTACAAAAAGAGAACGATCAGCTGGAGGCCATGAAGGCCAACATGCTACCGGGAGAGGGCTTTGATGAGAATGATCTCATTCGCATCAAGACGCCGTCTGGTGGTGGCACGACATGGCTCTATGATGTGCAAGGCAACGAAGTGGCCACGAAGACAATTCGCGGCGTGCTGGTGGCGTTTGCTCAGCGCGGTACACTCTGGCCTAGTGAAGACCCGAGCGAGAATATGCCATTCCTTGTAAGCGAGAATCTGATCACTGCCAGGAAAGTCGGCGACAAAATCGGCGACCTTGATCCGGCAGTGCTGGATGCGATGCTCATCAAAGAGGGGCCGAATAAGGGCCTCTATGATTGGCGTGGTACGGAAGAGGGCGGGCCGAATATCTACAACGATTACGGCAGCAGCCAGAAGGGTGCAAAGAAAGGCAAGCGCTGCAAGGAATCTCGCGTGATGTTCCTCTTAACCCAAGACAGCGTCTTCCCGGTGGTGGTCCGTGCGCAGCCCGGCAGTCTGCGTAACATCAAGCCGTTCATCAAGATGCTGCGCGTGCCGCACTATCGAGCGGTGGTCGAGCTAGCATTGGTGAAAGAAACCAACGCTGGCGGGCAGGACTTCTCGCAAATCGTGCCGCGCTACATTGGTGACATCGGCAAGGAAGCTGGTAAGATGGTAGTCGAGACGTACACTAACCCGCTGAAGTCTACTGCTAGTCGCATGGCAGTTAGTACCTCCGCTTCTGATGATCTGGAAGCGTAAAGGCTGGTTACGTGCCGCAGCCTGCAGTGAGTCTCCGCACTGCAGGCTGCTCTTTTTTCTAAGAGCCATTCGCTACTAAGACCAAAAGCTACCATCCTCCATCATTCGGGCATGATCGTATGGGCAGCACGGACGAGATCCTGTCTCACGCTCTGGACTACGCCGCTAAAGGCTGGCGGGTGGTCAATCTGCGTGATGGCAAAATACCAAGGTTTGATGAATGGCAAAAGAAAGCCACTACTGACGAAGACACGATCATTAGCTGGTGGGAGCAATTTCCTGACAGCAATCTGGGGATCGCACTCGGCCCCGAGTCAAACCTGATCGACATCGAATGCGACGACGAGCATGCCGAGGAAGTCTTAACTAATCTCTTCGGTGAAGAGCTGCCTGTGTGCCCGACCTTCGCTGGTCGCCGAGGCAAGCACCGCCTCTTCAAGTGGCGCGATGATCTGCCACACTCAGACAAAAACAATTTCAAGATCGGGGCGCTGGAGTTTCGCACCGGCTGTGGAGACAAAGGTGCCCAGTCCGTCTTCCCGCCCAGCATCCACCCGGTGACGGGTGAACCTTATCGCTGGCTGGTGTCGCCCGAAGAGTGCGACCCGCCAGACATTCCAGACTCAATTGTGACGAAGCTCTGGAACTGGACCGAACACGACACTTTGGCGAAAGCCGCCGCCAAGTCCGGCAAGGGCAAGGAACACTGGGACGCGATCTTCTCGGGTACGACCGAAGGCGGGCGGCATGAGTCGATGGCGTCGGTGGTCGGCAAGCTGGTGCGAGGCACCGCCGACCTGCTCCACCGCGACCACATGGCAGTTTTGTACCAGTCGGTACTGGCGATCAACCAAGGCAACAAGCCGCCGCTCGACGAACCCGAGATCAAGGCCCTGTTCCGCGACATCGTCAAGCGCGAGCAGCAGCAGCGAGCTGCCTCTGAAATCGCCGTAATCAGCCCACACGAAGCCGGTGCACCTCCCGACACCCAAAGACCCTCTGGATCGAGCGAAGGCGATGCCGGGGCCTGGAGGCTGGTTATCGTCGATTCCAAGCCGAAGAGCTACGAGATCTACGCTCCGCAGTTCGCCAACGCCAAAAATGGCTGCATCGTCCTGACTAGTGAGCAGATGAACTCGCCCAACAAGATCCGTACGATCAGTATCGAGGAAGCCAACTACGCACTCCCGGCAAACTTCAACAAAACGTGGCACAAGCAAGGCGGCGTACTGCACCAGCTCATGGCCAGCGCCGAACATAGGGCCGCACCTCTTGAGGAGAACAGACCTCTGGTTGTGGCTCAACATTTCCTTGAGAGGATCGAAGCTGCTAGGGTGGTCGATGGAGACCTGTGTACTGGACCTGATAGATCAGGCTGTCCGACTCGTCTGCCGGATGGATCTGTAGTCTTCAGCTTCAATCGGGTCTGGTACGACATGGACTATCTGTCGGATAAGATCACACGCATCGAGTTTTCTCGCCTGCTGACTGAGCTGGGTGCCATGTGGTATCGGGTGCCGACCAGTGGGAACAATGCCACTAGGCTCAAGCGTATATTGCCGGTCGGGATTCTCAAGCTGCGGAGCATGATCGAGTCCTACCAGATCAACAACGCCGAGCAGGACGAGGCTGATCTGGAGAATCTGATTCTGCGTCAAGGCTCCGCAGGCGAAGAGCTGCGGAGCCTTGACGATGCCGCGCAAGATTCGTCCGATACACCCACCGAAAACCCCACCGAAGAATGGCTTTTGGGCGATGAATCCCAGGAAGATTATCGCTGACACATCAACGCGATCTGATGCGTTGATCCGGCACGGCGCGACTCCGGCAGCAGCCGAGATACCTCGTGCCGTAACTCGTGCCGGCAAGCAACTTCTTTGCACATTTCGACTTACGTCAAAATCCGGCACGAAGGCACGAGTTTTTGACGATTTTTTTCGATTGGGGGTATGGTTCTGAAGACAGGGGGGGAATTGAGGGGGGTTCTATACTTGGTTTTCACTTAAAACAAAAAACAGAAAAGCTGCTGCCTTAGTGCCTTTTCTCGAATCAAGTTCTTACAAGCAAACAACTTAC
>WBZN01002538.1_pt1 | contig 10112 bp, 7 predicted proteins | sample 5204281 | NCBI WGS metagenome assembly WBZN01 (sample SAMN12344347, study PRJNA552823) | activated sludge metagenome | biome: Activated sludge suspended growth; feature: Nitrification reactor; material: Wastewater; isolation source: activated sludge from nitrification reactor of wastewater treatment... | reverse complement strand
TGGCGATCGACCCCGAGGCCTCCGCGCCCGACCGTCTGTTGAATCTCATCTCGCAAGGGCGGGCGCGCACGCTGCTCGCGCGCATCGACGACCTTTTCTTCGTGGACGAGTCCGACACATCCCCCGCACCCGACATTCAGCCCCCGCCGGCGGCGGGGGAGGAGGCGCCCGATGGGCAGCACTGAAGCTTTCCTCCGACGGCCGATCCGGACCGTCGCCAGGCCGACGATCGCCGCCTTTGCCGCGGTCTTTCTGTGGACCTGCTCGGCCGCCTCGCTGCCAGCGCAGACGCTGAAGATGGCGACCCTCGCGCCGCAGGGCTCGATCTGGGACCAGGCGATCCGTTCGATGGGCGAGCGCTGGAGCAAGGACACGGCAGGACGCGTCCAGTTGCGGGTCTACGCCGGCGGAGTCGCCGGGGACGAATCGGATGCCCTGCGCAAGACGCGCGCCGGACAGTTTCAGGGCCTGGCGCTCACGGTCGCCGGTCTGACCGAGATCGACACCGCCTTCAACGTCTTCCAGATCCCGATGTACTTCGAGAGCTTCGAGGAGCTCTACTTCGTGCTCGCCGAGCTCCGACCAGCGCTCGAGGCGCGTCTCGCCGCCAAGGGCTACGTCCTTCTGCACTGGGGTCACGGCGGATGGATCCATCTGTTCTCGCGTCAGCCGATCCGCACTCTCGACGATCTCAAGCAGCAGAAGCTGTTCGTCTGGGCCGGCGACGACAGCGCCGTGCAGGCGTGGAAGAAGAACGGCTTCCAGCCGGTGGCGCTCGCCGCCACCGACATCATGCTCGGCTTCCAGACCAAGATGATCGACGTCGTGCCGACGACGCCGATCGCCGCCCTGACGCTGCAGTGGTATCGGCAGACGCCGAACATGATGGCCATGGGCCTCGCGCCGCTGGTCGGCGGCGTCGTGGTGACGAAGAGCGCCTGGGAGAAGGTCGCGGCGGGCGACCGCGAGCTGCTGCTGGCGGCGGCGCGCGCCACCGAAAAGGAGCTCGAATCGGAGGTCCCGAAGCAGGACCGGAGCGCCATCGACGAGATGCGCCATCGCGGCCTGGCCGTCGTCGAGACCACCGTCGAGCAGGAAAAGGGCTGGCACGAGGAGGCCAAGCGCTTCGTCGCGTTGTCGCGTGACGGCCGCATCCCGCCGGAGATCCTCGCCGCGACCGAGGCGGCGATCGCGAAGTTCCGCGCCGGCAAACCGGCCGGCGCCGCGCCGGGTGCCGGACCGAAGAGCGGAGCCGGCCGCTGAGCCTGCTGTCGCGCACCGAAGACACCGTCGCCATCCTGCCGCTGGCGGCGATGGCCCTCCTGGTCGCGAGCGAGCTCGCGGTGCGTCAGGTCGGCGGCACCGGAGTTCCCGGCGCGTTGCCGATCCTGCAGCATCTGACGCTCTGGCTCGGCTTCTTGGGCGCCGCCTATGCCGCGCGCGAAGGCAAGCTCCTCGCCATCGCCTCGAGCGGCCTCTTTCCTGCCGGCCCCTGGCGGGCAGCGGCGACGATCTTCGCCGGCATCGTCGGTTCGGCGGTCTCCGTCCTGCTCGCGCGCGCCTCGGTGGAGATGGTGCGACTCGACCGCGAGGCGGGCGGCGAAGTCGCGCTCGGCATTCCGATCTGGGTGGCGGAGCTCGTCCTGCCGATCGCCTTCGTCCTCCTCGCCGTGCGGCTCGCCTGGATGGCCTCGCCGTTCTGGCGCGGGCGGGGACTCGCGGCGCTCGGCCTCGTCGGCGGCCTTCTCCTCGGGCAGTATCCGCTGTGGACGGAGGGCGCGCCCAAGCTCGCCGGCCTCGTCGTCCTGCTGCTCGGCGCAATCGCCGGCGCGCCGCTCTTCGTCCTCCTGGGGGGCGCCGCAGTCTGGCTCTTCCTCACCGACGGCGTGCCGATCACGGCGGTGCCGATCGAGAGCTACCGCCTGGCGGTTCATCCGACCCTGCCGTCGATCCCGCTCTTCACTCTCACCGGCTTTCTGCTCGCCGAGGGCAAGGCCGCCATCCGGCTGCTGGCGCTCTTTCGTGCTGCGGTGGGTTGGTTGCCCGGCGGCACCGCCGTCGTGACAGCGGTGCTCTGTGCCTTCTTCACCACGTTCACCGGTGGCTCCGGCGTGACGATTCTGGCTCTCGGGGCGCTGCTCTTCCAGACGCTCCAGGCGGAGCGCTATCGCGAGCGCTTCTCGCTCGGCCTGCTGACATCTTCGGGATCGCTCGGCCTGCTCTTTCCGCCGGCCTTGCCGCTGATTTTCTACGGCATCGTGGCGTCGGTGCCGATTCCCGACCTGTTCAAGGCGGGGATTCTCCCCGGCGGACTGATGGTGCTGGCGACAGCGGCCTGGGGCTTGCGCGAGGGCCGGCAGTCGGGGATCGGCGGCCACCCATTCGAATGGAAGGTTCTCGCCCGCGCCTCCTGGGATGCCAAATGGGAGATCGCCCTGCCGGTGCTCATCGTGGCTTTGATGCTCACCGGCCACGCCACGGCCGTGGAGGCGGCGGGGGCGAGCGTCGTCTACGCCCTGTTCGTGGGCCTTGCGGTGCAGCGCGACATCGCGTGGCGCCGGCTGCCGCACGTGCTGCGCGAGTGTGTGCTGGTGGTCGGCGGCGTGCTGCTCATCCTCGGCGTGGCGCTCGGTTTGACCAGCTATCTGGTGGACGCCCAGGTGCCGATGCGGCTGCTGGCCTGGGCGCAGGCCCACATCGATTCGAAGTGGGTCTTTCTGCTGGCGCTGAATCTCCTGCTGCTGGTCGTCGGATGCCTGATGGACATCTTCTCGGCCACCGCGGTCGTCGTACCGCTGATCGTGCCGCTCGCGCTCGCCTACGGCGTGGATCCGGTGCACCTCGGGATCATCTTCATCGCCAATCTGGAGCTCGGGTTCCTGACGCCGCCGGTCGGGGTGAATCTCTTCCTCGCTTCGTACCGGTTCGAGCGCCCGATGTCCGAGATCATCCGCGCGGTGATGCCCTGGCTCGCGATTCGTGCCGTCGGCGTGCTGGTGATCACCTACCTCCCCTGGCTGACGCTGGTCTTCCTCGACCGGTAATGCGCGGGTGAAGGCTGCAAGCACAGTTCGAGAGAAGACAGAAGCGAAAAGACCGGTAGAGGAGAAGGTCTACGACCGCGCCTACTTCGAGCGCTGGTACCGCGCGAGGAAGAGCCGCATCGAATCGCCGGCCGCCCTGCGCCGCAGAGTGGCGCTGGCGGTGGCGATGGCCGAGCGCTTCCTCGAGCGCCCGATCCGCAGCGCCCTCGACATCGGCTGCGGCGAGGCCAGGTGGCGAGCCGAGCTTCTGCTCCTGCGGCCCAGGCTTCAATATCAGGGAGTCGAACCTTCGCCCTATGCGGTGAAAAGGTTCGGCAGGCGCCGCAACATCGTGCAGGGCAGCTTCGCGCAGCTGGCGAGTCTGGAGATCGAAGGACAGGCAGATCTGGTGATCTGCGCCGACGTCCTTCACTACCTGCAGCAGGCGGAGCTGGCAGCCGGGCTTCCGGCGCTGGTGCGCGTCACCGGCGGCCTCGCCTATCTGGAGCTCCTGACCTCCGACGAGGAGGTCGAGGGCGACCAGAGGGCGCTCAAGCTGCGCACGCCTTCCTTTTACCGGAAGCTTTTCTCTTCTGCAGGCTTGACGAGCGTCGGCTGCCACGGCTGGCTGGCGCCCGGCCTCGCCGGGGTGCCAGCCGCGCTCGAACGTCGCTGAACCCGGACGAAGCCGCCACGGGCGCGGGCCCGGAATCTACTCGAATACCCAGCGCATCCCGTCGAGGAAGACGATGTTGTCGACCTGGCCGTCGCTGATGTCGAAGGCGATGAGATCGAGCACCAGCGTCTCGCCCGCGACGACGGGTACGTAGGCGGTCTGCCAGCGCGTCGCCGAGGCCTCGGTGATGCCGTAGCCGGTGCCGGCGAGCGCGCCAGTGCCGTCCGCGCAGCCGTTGCAGATCACCATGTCGGCGCTGCCCGAGGAGATCGGCCCGCCCTGGCTGTCGAGCGCCACGCTCCGGTCCAGCGGAAGTCCGGGCGAAGATCCCGTCGTGACGATCGAGAGAAAGGAGTCCGAGAACGCAGTGCAGTTCCACCCTGGGAAATCGGAGCTCAGGAACCGCCAGTCGAAGGCGAGGCGCTTGGCACCGGCCGGGACGAGGAAGGTCAATCGCAGGCCGACAGAGTCTCTCGTTGCGTTCGCGCCGTTTGGGCAGCCCGGGCTGCCCGGGACCTGACCGCCGTGGGCGGAGGTATAGAGCGCTGGTGCGGTGCAGTCGTGGCCGTAGGCCTGTCCGGGTTCGGGGGCAATGAAGGCGGGCATGGAGACGTCGCGCGCCCTGCCCGACGACAGTGCGATCATCGCGCCGCCGGCGGTGGCGGCGATGCCGCCGGTACCGAAGGTCTGCAGGATCGCCGACTGAAAGTTGCTCATGTCGCTGAGCGGACCCGTCGCAGGCGTGGTGCCGTCCGCCAGGACGAAGGCGGCCGCGGTCAGAGACGGACCGCACGCCCCGAAGGCCTGGGCCAGCAGGGCCGGAGTGAGAGCGGTGATCTGTACGGCAGGGGACACCTCGGTGCCGCTCGACCAGCGCGCCAGGCCGCACTCCTCGAAGCCGTCGGTGAACAGCGCGTGGCAGGTCCACGGTGTCGGCGCGAGCTGGCCCGGAACCAGCTGCGCGACGCTCGCCGCGTCGGTCAGCGGGAACCAGGGGGGATTGCCGATGCCGCCGAAGCAGGAGCTGCGGCGCACCAGGTCCTTGAGTAACGGCATGTTGTCGAGCGCCGGGCTGGAAGAGGTGAAGAGACCGGTGAGCGGGAAGACGGCCTGTTTCGAGATCATGCCGGCCACCGCGGCGTCGCGCTCGGCCAGGGTCGAGCCGTCATCGGGCGCGACGTCGGTGAGCAGGATTGCGTAGCGCGGCCGGTTGGCGCGGAAACTGACCTGCGGCAGGCAGTCGCGCATCGCCAGCGCGAAGTCGGTGCCGGTGCCGTTGGCCACGACGCCGGCGAGGGCGGTCTGCATCGTCGCGGCGGTGGTGAGATCCTGCGCCAGCGTGCAGGCGGCGGCGTCGACGAGAATCAAGGCGTAGCGGGGATCGTCGCCGTTGGCCAGGATGTTCGCGTTCAGGGTGGGGAAGGCGGTCGAGATCGTCGCCAGCTCGCTCACCATCGAGGAGCTCTTGTCGATTGCCAGGACGACATCGTAGGAGACTGCCGAGGCGGCACCGGCGGCTAGCCAGGCGGCGCAGGCGAGCCCTGCGGCGGTGCAGGTGGAACGGACGTGGCGCCGGGCGGATCGCCGCCCGGCGTGAGAGTCGCAGTGCTCCATATTGTCCTCCCCCGTTCGGATCGCGCCAAAGTAGCACGGAAAGTGCCTGGCGGGATCCCCGTCCCCGGGAGAGGCGGGGGCCTCAGATGTCGAAGGTGACGCCCTGGGCGAGCGGCAGTTTTTCGCCGTAGTTCAGGGTGCAGGTCTGCCGGCGCATGTAGAACTTCCACGAGTCCGAGCCGGCCTCGCGACCGCCGCCGGTCTCCTTCTCGCCGCCGAAGGCGCCGCCGATCTCCGCTCCGGAAGTGCCGATGTTGACGTTGGCGATGCCGCAGTCGCTGCCGTCGACCGAGAGGAACTTCTCGGCCGAGCGCATGTTGAGCGTGAAGATCGCCGACGACAGCCCCTGCGGCACGCTGTTGTGGATCGCGATCGCCTCGTCGAGATCGTCGAACTCGAACAGGTAGAGGATCGGGGCGAAGGTCTCTTCGCAGGTGATCGGCATGTGCGCCGTCGCCTCGACGAGCGTCGGCTCGACGAAGAAGCCGGGCCGGTCGAGGACCTTGCCGCCGTAGAGGATCCTGCCGCCCTGCGCCACCGCGGTCTCGAGCGCGTGGCGGTAGTCGGCGACCGCCTTGGCATGGACCAGCGGGCCCATCAGAGTCGACGGATCGGAGGGATCGCCGATCCGCACCGAGGCGTAGGCCTTCACCAGCTTGGCCTTCATCTCGGCGGCGATCGAGCGGTGGAGGAAGAGGCGGCGCGTCGTGGTGCAGCGCTGGCCAGCCGTGCCGACGGCGGCGAAGAGCACCGCGCGCAGGGCGAGGTCGAGGTCGGCATCGGCGGTGACGATAATGCCGTTGTTGCCGCCGAGCTCGAGCAGGGCGCGTCCGAGCCGCTCGGCGAGCACCTTGCCGATCGACTTGCCCATGCTGACCGAGCCGGTGGCCGAGATCATCGGGAAGCGCCGGTCCGCCGCCAGCGGAGCGCCGACCGCATGGCGGTCGCCGACGGCGAGATTCCAGATCGGCGGTGCGTCGTTGGCGGCGAGGACGCGCTGGGCGATCTTGGTCACCGCGATGGCCGAGAGCGGCGCCTGCTCGGACGGCTTCCACAGCGTCGAGTCGCCGCAGACCGCGGCGATCATCGCGTTCCACGCCCAGACGGCGACGGGGAAGTTGAAGGCCGAGATGACGCCCACCGGCCCGAGCGGATGCCACTGCTCGTACATGCGGTGGAGCGGCCGCTCCGAGTGCATCGACAGGCCGTAGAGCTGGCGGGAGAGGCCGACGCAGAAGTCGGCCATGTCGATCATCTCCTGAACCTCGCCTAGGCCCTCGCTGCGCACCTTGCCGACTTCGAGGGTGACCAGCTGGCCGAGGTCGTCCTTGTGCTGGCGCAGCGCCTCGCCGAGCTGGCGCACGACCTCGCCGCGGCGCGGCGCCGGCCAGCGCTTCCAGGCGTCGAACGCTGCCGCGCTGCTGGCGGCGACCTTTTCGTAGTCGGCTGATGTCGCGTCACGGACTGCAGCGATCGCCTTGCCGGTGGCCGGGTTGATCGACTCGACCCGCGGCCCGGAGGTCTCGAGCCAGCTGCCGGCGAAGGCGCCGGAGTTCTCCTCGGCGAGGCCGAGGCGGGAGAGAAGGGACGAAACGTCGGAAGGGCTGGCGACAGTCATGAGTATCTCCGCGTGAGGTTCGCTTGGGATGCCGTGAAGGGGCGCCCCGGGGGATGAGGCGCTGCAGCGGATTCTATCGTAGCCGGGGAGCTCCCCACGGGGCGCTGCGCCTGCCGATAGAATGCGGCGAACCGATGCCCCTGCTGCCGGCACTCCTGCTCGCCTGTTTCGCCTTCTGGAGCGGCACCTTTCCGGGCGCTGCGGCGTTTCCCGCGGGACCGGCCGGCCAGACCCTGGTGCTGGCTGCCGCACTGCTCGGCGCAGCTGCCTGGCGCGATCCGCTCGGACTGGGAAGGTCCGGGCGTTGGCTCGTCGCGGCGCTGCTCGCCGCAGTTGCGCTCAGCCTCTGGGCCTCTCCGGTGGCGCGGGCGGGACGCGTCGGCGTCTGGCTGCTGCCGGCCTATCTGCTGCTCGCCCCGTTCGTCGCCCGCTGCTGGTCGACCGAACGGCGGCGCGAAATCGGGCTCACCGCGTGGTGCGCAGTGGTCGCGGCGACAGCCCTCTGGGCGATCGGCGAGCAGATTCACCAGAGCACCTCGCGTGCCGCGATGCCGCTGGGACACCACAATCTCCTCGCCGCATTCCTGGTGATCACCCTGCCGCTCGCGGTGCCGGCGCTCAGCCGGCGGGGCCTTGCGAGGGGGGTGGCGGTGCTGGCGATCGTCGCTGGCGTCGTCGCTCTGGTCGAGACGCGATCGTTCCTCGGCGGCGCGACGCTCGCGGTCCTGGCGCTCGCCGGCGCGTCGCGTTTCGAACGCGCCCGGCATCTCGTGCTCGGCCTGGCGCTGCTCGGCCTGGCGCTGCTGGTGCCGCGCGGGGCGTCGATCGTGCGCGGCGAAGATTCTTCCGCGTCGGCGCGGCAGGTCTATCTGCGCGCCGGATGGCAGGGCGCCACGGAGCGTCCGATCGTCGGCTGGGGACCCGGTTCGACCCCCTGGACCCTCGCTCTTCACCTGCGACCGTTGCCCGGAGTGAACCCGCCGGGCGAGGTCGTCGGTGAGATGCACTCGCTGCCGCTGGCCCTCGCCTACGAGCTCGGCTTCCCCGGGTTGGCGCTGGCGGCCGGAGTCAGCGGCCTTTTCTTCCTGCGGCGCTGGCGCGCGCGCGGCGCCGCCGCCGACCGCGGGCTGGTCGAGGCGGGCCTCGCCGGGCTCGCCGGGTTCCTGCTCACCGCGCTGGGCGGCGCGCAGCTGTCCGTCACCGCGCTGCCGTTGGCGGCGATGCTTGCGGCGGGAGCGGCGCTCGCGGGTGCAGGAGCGGCGGATGGCGGCTCGCCGGATGCGCTTTCGGCAGGGCGGCGCTGGCGTCTCGACGGGAGAGTCGTTCCGGTCTGGCTCTACGCCGCTGGCGCGTTCCTGGCACTCCTGCCGCTCGCTCGCGCGCAGGCGTTCTACGAGCGCGCGGCAGAGCTTCGTGTGCGGGCGCAGGCCGCTCCCCTGGTCGCCCGGGCGATGGCGCTCGATCCCGGATTCCCCCTCTACCGGGCGCGCTGGGCCTGGTCGGCCGAGGCGCCGGCCGCCGCTCGGGCGGTCGAGGCGATCGCCGCCGCGCGCGCCGCCCAAGGCGTGACTGCGCTCTGGCTGCGCGCTGGCGCTCTGGCACTCGAAGCCGGACGCCTGGACCTGGCGCGCGAGGCTCTGCAGCAGGCGATGGCGCTCGACCCGTTGAGCGGTTTTGCGCCCTTCCAGCTCGCGGCGCTCGGCGGGGAGGGGGCCACGCCGGTCGACTGCGCGGCGCGGGCGCTCGTCGCCGAGCCCCGTTTCGCCGCGGCGAGCTTCTGGCGCGGTCGCGCGGCGCTGGGGCGCCAGGCGCTCGAGCGCCTTGAACAATGGGACGGCATCGACGTCGGCTGGCGCGCCGAGATGCTGAAGCAGGCGAGCGAGGCGGCGCCGGTCGTCCGCCCGGCCGATGCGCCGCCGGTCGACGAGGTCGATCTCGCGGCGCAGATCGACTCCACGCCGGCGCTCGCCGTCTCGCTGCATCTTTTCCGGCGGTCGGCGTGGCCGGCGGACATCGCGCGGATCCGCGTCGAGCGGGCAGGCGTGCGCCGGGTGAAAGTGCCGAGCGCCGCGGCGCTCGAAGAGACCGCTGCGGCCGCCTTTCCGCGCGACCGCTGCGCTCCCGACCTCGACTAGGCGCGCCGGCTCAGCGCGGGCGCGCGGCGTCGCGCTCGCGCGAAAGCTCCTGGAGGCGGCTGGTCGTGCCGCAGGTGAGCTCACGGCCGGCCGGCTCGCCGCCTGCGGGAGAATCCGTCGGCTCCTCGCCGACGACCGCCGTCCACTGCGATGGCGCGAACCCCGTGAGGCGCGCCCACTCGTACGCGGCGATGCCTATGACCGCGAGCGTCGCCACGCCCCACGCGCGCGGGGGCAGCAGGAACAGCGCCGCCAGCAGCAGCGGGACGAGCACCAGCGCCGTGAGGATGCGGGTCCTGAGCATGAGCCCGCGCGAGGCGCGTTACGCGCCCTGCGTCGCCTGCACTTGCTCGCTGGTGCGCCCGAACCGCCGCTCGCGCCCGCGGTAGGACGCGATCGCGGCGTCGAGCGCCGCCGCGTCGAAGTCGGGCCACAGCAGGTCGGTGAAGTGGAGCTCGGTGTAGGCGAGCTGCCACAGCAGGAAGTTGGAGATCCGCTGCTCGCCGCCGGTGCGAATGAAGAGGTCGGGCTCCGGCGCGTAGCTCATCGCGAAGTACGGGTCGAGCGCCTCCGGCGCGAGCGGGGGCCCCAGCGCCGCCTCCGGGTGCGCGGCGAAGTAGCGCTGCGCGGCCTGCGCGATGTCGCGCCGGCCACCGTAGTTCGCGGCGACGGTCAGCGTGAGCCCGGCGTTGCCCATGGTCAGCGCCTCGCCGGCGGCGATCAGCTCGCGGATGCGCGCCGGGAACCTCGCCGTGTCGCCGACGACCCGGAACCGGATGCCGTTGTCGTGCAGCTTCGCGACCTCCTGCTCCAGCGCGCGCAGGAACAGGTCCATCAGGATCGACACTTCCTCGGCGGGCCGCCGCCAGTTCTCGCTCGAGAACGCGAACAGCGTCAGGTATTCGATGCCGCGCTCCATTGCCGCGCGCACCGTCGCGCGCACCGCTTCCACGCCGCGGCGATGGCCGGCCACGCGCGGCAGCAGGCGCGCCTTCGCCCAGCGGCCGTTGCCGTCCATGATGATCGCGACGTGACGCGGCACTGCG
>WBZN01002537.1_pt1 | contig 10112 bp, 1 predicted proteins | sample 5204281 | NCBI WGS metagenome assembly WBZN01 (sample SAMN12344347, study PRJNA552823) | activated sludge metagenome | biome: Activated sludge suspended growth; feature: Nitrification reactor; material: Wastewater; isolation source: activated sludge from nitrification reactor of wastewater treatment... | reverse complement strand
CCATCAATATTGCCGTGTCGCTTGTAAATGTCTGCGATCAAATTGCCAAACACTGCCGCATCGCGCACGTCGACAGAATGATATTCAACGTGTGAGCCAAGTCTCTTCAGCTCCACGAGCGTATCTCGCACTTCTCGCTCTTTCAGAAGTTTTTGATACACAGCTTCAACTGCGGCGATGCTTACGGCTTTGCCTTCAGCTTTGAGCTGTTCCATGATCGCTGCTTTGATTTCCTTGGTCGCTGTAAGACCGGCTGTCGCAGCATTCTCTTCGGTTGGAGGCTCAGGGCTGCGACCAACCAAAATCAGTTTCGGTTGATACTTCTCGGCCAGTTCCAGTGCCAGTTCAGCTGTGATACCGCGTGCGCCACCAGTGATCAAAACGACTTTAGAAGAATCGAGTTTGATCTTGTTTCGTTCCGCGTCTTCCAGGCTGGCTGCGAAACTTTCGATGGCGTAACGATTTTGCTTATCGTCGTATCCGGTTTCTACATATGGATCTTTGTTCGCCAGTTCTTTGAGCAGAATATCGGCTACACCTGCTGCTGATAGTTTCGCTGAAAAGTCTATGGCTTTGCAGTTTGATTGAGTCCATTCCTTTGCCAGAGATTTCATCAGACCAACCAGACCAGCCTGCAATGGTGAGAACGATACTGTTTCGGTAAGACCGAACTGACCGTCCATGCGGGCTGCCACTATGAATGGCTTTTTGTTGTCTGACTGTCTGGGGTTGAAGTCAGGCTCCAGAGCTTTGGCAATCGCGAAAAGCTGGCTCAATATCTTCGAATCTTTTGCACTATCGCTCACATCGAATGCGCGCAGGTCGATGAATGCCGCGATTTCTCCGTACTCTTTTTTGACTGACTGCACGGCGGCGGTCAGCTCTTCCACATTGTGGAAGTCTGAAATAGAGACATCTGCACCTTTGCCCTTTGCGAGCACGACTGCTTTCTGCTTCTGTTTAGTCAGGGCCGCAGATACGGCTTTTGCATGACCGGAGGAATCAGCAGCGATCAAAACGACGCCTGGAAGCTGTAACGCTTTTGATTCAAGGGCCGGCAGTTTGTACGATTGCACAAGACCACGTCGGAGAATTCCGCCGGATACAAGCTCGTCTGCAGCGTCGGTGACTAGATGCAGCCCGCCGTGTCCGTTTCCATTGCCATTTCCGTTGCCGTTATGTCCGTTACCATTCCCACCGTTGTTTAAGGTGGGAAGGTGCAGCAACTGGCCGATTGTCTCGGTTCCATGTCCGTTGCCGTTGCCATTACCATTGCCGTTTCCGTGAACGTGTCCATGACCGTTGCCGTTGCCGTTGCCATTACCGTTTCCGCCGACATAGCCGTTGCCATTTCCGTTTCCGGAGTATGTCGGCGCTTTCTCTGTTGCAGATCCAGATGGTGCTTTGCAAATCCAATCAATAATTCCTTGCAAAGTTTTGGTGCCGGCTAGATCTTCAAGACCGCCTTCCAACTCGAGCTGTCTTTGTTCAGGCAACATCTTGCGGAAGCTGTTGAGAATTTCGACGCGCTTGATTGAGTCGATTCCGAGGTCGGCTTCCAGGTCGAGAGTCGGGTCGAGCATGTCGATCGGGTAACCCGTTCTCTGGCTGACGATGTCGAGCAAGGCGTTTACGAGTACCTGAGGATCTTCTTGCCCTGAAGTTTCGGCGGCTGGAGCCGCAGCTTCTGCCGCGACTTCTACCGGTGCCGGAACGACCGCACTGGCTTCAACTTGTGAAAGTGTGTTCAACAGCTGCGCAGCAGGAATGTTTTGAGCTGCAGCTGTTTGCTGAGCATCAGATGTTGTTGAAGTTGAAACGTATGACTGCGGGCTTGGCTGTCCGTAAGCTTGGGGAGCAGGTGCGAAACTCTGCGCTTGCGGCATGTATGACTGTCCGGGAGCCGGAGCATACGCTTGCCCTGGAACCTGACCATATGCCTGCGTTGCGTATGCAGCCTGCATAGTCTGGTCTTGCCACGATCCTTGCGGTATTGCTTGCGGTGCGGGTTGATACGCCATCGGCGCGGCGATTCCGCTCTTGTTTTGCAGATAGGCCAGCATCACTTGCTGTTGCGTCTGCAAGAAGCTGTTCGTCATTTGCAGCATCGTTTGTTGGAACTGCAGCATGACCTGGTCAACATGTTTGCCGGAAACCGCAGTTGGCATCAGAACCTGCTGTGGTGGCATCACCGGCATCGGTTGCGGCGTCGGCACTTGCGTTCTGGCGCCTTCTGACTGATTTTGTTTTTGCTGATCTGCTGGTTTAGATGTATTCATGGATGAGGCTGTTGGGTTCCTTGTTTCGGTTGAAGAGCTGCCCTGGGGAGTGGTTACCTGACGGGGTTGGCTGACTGCCTGAGGCTGTTGTGCTGTCGCAGAAGCGGCAGATGCAGCCAGTGGTCGAGTCACTGGAGATGCCTTTGGATTAACTGGTGTGGTGGACGGCGAAGCTGTCGGATGAGCTGCGTGCGCACCAGACGTGTGCGCGGCTGCAGCTGCAGATGTCATCGATGAGCCCGGCGCTCCAGGTCGCTGACCGGCTGCGCCCGATGTAGTCGGGCTGCCCACGCCATTCGCCTGCGCATTCGCAGCCACTGGCTTAGTATCGCCGACTCGTTTGATGTGAGCGCTGTTCACCATATACATCAACTTTCTGGTGCGCGGCGCTTCGTTGGTGCTCAGGCTGCGACCGAATTTGCGAGCTGCTTCGAATGCTTTCGTGCGGGCGCTGAAAAATCTGCCGATATCGATTTTCTGTCCACTGGCTGCTAGAGCTGCCAGGCAGTGGAGCAGGTTGGTTAAACCTGCTCGACCGGAGTTGGCAACGAGATATTTGTTGCCTTCCTTATGAGACAGCGTCGCTTCGGTGAGTCCGCTAAGAACTGTTCCAGGACCGACTTCTACAAAGATTCTGGCGCCATCGTCGTACATCTTTTGCAGTTGGCTGGCAAAGTCGACTGGTTCGACTATGTGTTTGGTCAGTCTCGAAACAACCGATGCTTTTGCATAGATCTCAGAATCGGTATTGCAGTAAACCGGAATGGCTGGCTCTTGCAGCGTAACCGCGGATAAGGCGGATTCGAGCGGAGCCTGGGCGTGCTTCATGTGATCTGAATGGAAGGCTTGCGATACTGGTATCAGTTTTGCCACCACGCCATTTTTCTTGAACGTTTCCAGTGCCTTTTGAACGGCAGATTCTTCACCGGCAATAACGCATTGTTTGGGTGAATTGATGTTGGCTAGAGTGACGCCGGAGGTTTCGCGCAGCAGGTTTCTGACCGCCTCTACCTGACCGGAGACGGCAGCCATTGTGCCCTTGCCGCCGCCAGTTTTCTCTGAAAGAATGCGTCCTCGAATTTCGGAGATCTTGAAAAGATCAGCTTCACCAAACACGCCTGCTGCATGCAGCGCAACGTATTCGCCGTAGCTGTGACCTGCCACCATATCTGGTTCGAGTCCAAGTGAGCGCAACACCTTGAGCATGCCGAGGTCTGCTGCTCCAATAGCCGGCTGAGCCACATGCGTATTAGTGAGGGCTTGCGTTTGCGCAGTCTTTTCTTCTTCGGTGAAAGCAGGAGGTGGATAGACGAGTGCATTTAACGGCTGGGCAAATTTACCTGCCAGAACCCGTGAGGCACTTTCCAGAGTTTCACGAATTTCAGGGAACTGAGTCGCCAGTTCACGAAGCATATCTATGCTCTGTGAGCCCTGACCGGGGAACAAAAATGCCACTTTGCCCGAAGCAATCTCAGGTTTCAGCTCCAGATCGACGAAGTAAATACCGCGCGGGTCTTTGATCTCAGTGCAATTTGCATTGAGCAGATCGCTCTTGGCTCGTGAGACTTTTTCCAGAAGATCATCTGTGCTCGTCGCCACAATGGCCAGGCAGAGTTCCTTGTTGTTCGCATCAGCGTGCCGCTCCAGTTGTCTTAGATAGGCTGCTTGTGCGACTTCTCGCAAACTAATAGGTTCATCTGACTGGCTTGCCCGTTTGACGATATCGGCAACAGATTCGAGTGATTTCATCAACTCCAGTCTGTTCTTGCCATGCAACATAAATAGTTCGCAAGGCCAGGCATAGCTTGCTGCTTTCTGAGATCTTTCGGTTGTCGGAACATATTCTTCAACAACGGCGTGGAAGTTTGTGCCACCAAATCCGAAGGCACTGACGCCGGCGCGGCGGACGTCATCTCTGTCGTTTACCCAGGGGCGAGTTTCGCTATTAATATAGAACGGGCTGTTCTCGAAGTCGCAAGATGGGTTCGGCTTTGTTACTCCCATTGTCGGCGGCAGCACTTTGTGGTGCAGCGCTTTCGATACCTTAATCAATGAAGCTAATCCGGCAGCAGCTTTGGTGTGCCCGATCATTGTTTTGACCGAACCCACAGCGCAGGCTCGTTTGAGTGCACCGTTTGCTTCAAACACAGTTTTTAAAGCTTCGATTTCAGCTTTGTCACCAGCAGCGGTGCCGGTGCCATGAGCTTCAACCAGAGATACTGTATTCGGCGAGATGCCTGCATCTTCATAGGCTCGTTTGAGAGCAAGCATCTGTCCTGCTGGACGAGGTGCCGTCAAACTCAGGTCTCTGCCGTCGCTGGATCCGCCGATGCCTTTTACGACTGCGTAAATTCTGTCGCCATCACGCTCAGCATCGCTGAGCCGTTTCAAAACCAGCATGGCAACGCCTTCGCTGATGGCAATACCGTCTGCAGTGGCGTCAAATGTTTTGCATCTGCCTTCTGGGGAGAATGCATGTGTCTTGCTGAAGCTCAGGAAGTCGCCTGGTTGATTGTGTGTATCAGCCGCAGCCAGGAAGACCACGTCGCTCTGCTTGTTGCGCAGTTCACCTATACCGACGTGGAGCGCGGCAAGTGATGATGCACAGGCAGCATCTATAGAGAAATTGACGCCGCCCAGGTCGAACCGGTTAGCCACACGCCCTGCCGCAACGTTCCCCAGGTAGCCCGGGAACGAGTCTTCTGTCCATTCAGGCAATGCATCTTGCAATTCTGCTTTGGCATTGTCGGAGAGATTGTTCAACTTCCAACCCAGCATCGAGCGCAACGAATAGAGCGCCGTGATCGGTCCATGACCGGCATTAGCGAGAACCACCGAGGTCTTCTCGCGATCGAAGCCACGTTGTGAGTAGCCTGCGTCTTCGATGGCAGCGCGAGTCACTTCCAGAAGAAGTACCTGCATAGGGTCGATGGATGCGAGGCTGCTTGGTGGAATTCCGTATTTTGTCGGATCGAATTTGAGGTCTTGCAGGAAGCCGCCCCACTTCGAATGAATTTTGTCCCGCGCCAGTGGATCTGGATCGTAATAGTTTCTCCAATCCCACTGATCTATAGGCACTTCAGTGATGGTGTCGACTTTGCTGAGGATATTTTCCCAATACGTCTCGAGATCGTTTGCTTTTGGAAAGAGGCAAGACATGCCGACAATAGCGATCGGCTCGGACGCATTTCTGCCGTTTGGCTCGTTGTCGATTGCCAGAGTTTCTTTACTCGCCACCGCATCAATGATGTCTGCTCCGCCATTAGATACGGTGTCATGCAGGTCGGCGATCGTGCATACTGAATCGTGCATGGCGGCGATCTGCCCGATCATGTACATTCCGTCTGCCCACTGCTTTTCAGCAGAAAGAGTTTCAAGACTGCTCGCATTTTTGTTCTGGTCTTTGAGTTCTGCGATTGTGTCTTCTTTGCTGGCGCTGACTCTGCGAGTCAAACCTTTGCTGGCAATGCGCAAACGGCCGAGGTTCATCAACTCCAGTTCTTCGCGGATTTCGTCTCTGCTTGTGTTTTTGAGAACCAGTTCCTGGCGCTTGTCGTCGAAGATTTTTTTGTACGGTGAGTTGATGCAACGAATTGCATGTCCCGGTCCGGTTTCGAGAAGTACAGTTTTGCTGCACTCGATAGCTGCTTGCTGGAATTTTTCGACGATTGCGCCGGTCTCGACTGCTTCTTTCGTGAACAGATAGGCTGTGCCCATCAATGCTCCGACTCGCACACCGCGAGCTGCCAGAGTTGCTGCCATGGCCGCCACCATCGCTGATGACATGGCATCGTGTACTCCACCTGCGAAAAGCACATGATAGAGAGAGGCATCATCGCGCGGTCCGATCGAACCTAGAATGCGATCGATCATTGCTTCCCAGAGCGTAAAACTGGCTCGTGGTCCAACGTGACCACCGCACTCTTTGCCTTCGAAGATGAAGCGTTTCGAGCCCATCTCGATGAATGATTCGAGCAACATTGGAGACGGAACGTGTAAGTAAGTTTTGATGCCCATATCTTCGAGCGCTTTAGCTTGATCCGGGCGACCGCCTGCAATGAGGGCGAACGGAGGTCTGTATTTGCTCACGACTTCCATCTGTTCCTGACGCAACTGTTGCGGAACAAAACCGAGAATTCCGACTCCCCATGGCAGAGAACCCAGCTTTTCTTTGGTCTCGGAAACAAGTACATCGCACTCGTTTTTGCGCATCAGGGCTAGTGCCAGAAACGGCAAACCACCTTCTTTAGAGATGCTCAATGCGAATTCTGCTGTATCGGACACGCGCGTCATGGCGCCCTGTACGATTGGATAGGTGGTGCCGTGTGATACCGCTAGCGGTGAGTCTTGTCGCAGTGGTTGCTTTTCTGCCGCCAGTTTGACGTGCTCTTGAACTGAGGCTTGTATTGCCTGAGCTACGCCCGCGACCGTCGAATATTTTTGACCGAAGTCTGACGCGAAGCAAATATCTTGACCGAAAGTCCAGACGCGCTCAAGAGCTCGCAGATCGCGATTGTGGCTGGCGATGTTCTTCAGGAGTGAACCATGTTTGCCTGCAATTGCTTGCTCGATGGTAGAAGATGTTTTCGAGTAAAGTCGATAGAGCTGCTCACCGGCTGTGACAACGGTTGTTTCAGTGCCGTCGAGGTTAGCTATCTTCTGTTTCAGTTCAAGCGGTAATGAAGACTCTCTGGTGAAAAGTAATTGCGAGTCGAGAACCGCACCGACAGCTCCTGCCACATATGCCGCAGCGGCCGTGTGCACACCGATTCCGCCACAAGCGTAGAAGGGAACTTTCACTTTCTGGGCGAATTGTTGAAGCAGCACATAGGATGTTTCGTCACCGACGCGACCGCCTGCTTCATGACCTCTGGCGATGACAGCGTCAACACCGGCTTCCTGCGCTGCAACCGCTTCATCGACTGAAACTGTTTCTGCGATCACTTGCAGGTTGCGTTTATGCAGCGCTTTTACTTTCTTTTTTGCTTCCTCTGCTTTAACCGGCAAGTTGGTCAGCACAGCCGTCAGCCGGCGACCCGTCAACTTAGTCTCGAGCAGCGTCAATAATTTTTCTACTTCGGTGTCCTGGGTGGTGTCATATTTGATACCACTCTTGCCTTCACCCGCATTGATGATGGCGACAACAACCAGAGCGACTGTTTCGCGAACGCGGCTATCTTCCAGATCGAGCAGGCTCAGGTCGAGCACACCCATATCACCTGCGCGAACCGCGGCGGCTGCGATAGCGGCGTCTGCCAGGTAGCTTTCTGAATTCTCCTGACGCTGGCTTTCTGCCACTCCACTCAGCCCTAAGGCGCCGTGGTTAATGGCAATGATTCCAAAGCTCGACATCTGCGCTAGCCTCTTGCTGGTCTCTACCTGGTTTCGCTCGGTCGAGCCTTCATGATCGGTCCGGTTTGAAGCGGACTGCACACCCAAGTAATAAACCTAAGAAGTATAGAGGGCCTGCATCGTCAGTCCATTGGACAGTTTTTAACAAGGTCAGCTTATTCAATGCCCGCAGCGACGGGCATACACGCTCGTCTTAACCCGTTTAAATAATCACCACTTCGCTGGGACTTCTCAACTCGTAGTTGATTCCGCGCCAGCGAATTCTGTTCGTCAATACAGAATATAGCGTCATCCACGGCAATACGATATGCGCGAGTGGTAGAACGAGAGAAAATCTCAAAAGTGAAGATTGATAGGCATGCTCCATAAGAGCGCGCTCACTTGATCTTCGAGCCGGGTCAATCCCATTAAAGTCCTCTTCTTTTGCGCTTAACGAAAGTACGCGATACCACAGACGTTGAGCTTTGAGCAGGAACAGCAGCTCGATTGGCAGCAAAATCAAGCCTGCGATGCTTGCTGCGATTAATTCTGTCGAACCTGTTAATGCCGCCGTTACGATCGATCCGGCTAAAGCCAGGAGCCAGACGACTAGAATCACCGCTCGACGGATGGCGCGCCGCCAGAGTTTCGGGTAGTAAACCTTCGTTAATATGAGTTGCCGATTTGTCCACTCAACTATTTCTGGAATTGTTGCGTCGCCGTCGCTGGCAACCAGACATTGAGGCACGAAGCGCACCTTCAAACCGATATCCTTGACTGCTGTTGTCAAAGAGAGGTCGTCATCAGCCGATCGGTCCCAATGCTCGGCGACTTTCGCTGCGGCGAATGTCTCTCTGCGAGTCGCCATCGCGCCGCCCCAGGCAAAAGCGTAGTTGGGATCGGCTAATTCCCACGCTGACATGCGGTTCCACAGCGACCTGAGAAGTGACGGCCAGTCGCCTTTGAATGGGATGTAGAATCGATATCCAGTCGTCACACCCACTGATTGATCTTGCAAATGCGCGACCAGATATTGAATGAAGTCATGTCGCGCAATCACGTCGGAATCAACAAAAACCAACACTTCAGAATCTTCTGAGATTTCCTGCAGGGCTCGTAACTGATTGTTGATCTTTTGACCCCTGGCTTGATTGATGCCCGCCACGACAAGCTTTGTGTCGACTTTAGTTTGCGATTGGCAGACTTTTTTGAGCACAGCATAGGCCGGGTCGCTTTCCTGCGCTACGGCGAAAACGACTTCAAATCCAGGTTTTCCGTCGCTACCTATATAACGCTGGTCGAGCAGCTTGACCATATTCTCTTCAAAGCCGCGATCGAGACCTTTGCACGGCAGGATCACAGACACTTTCGGGAGATAGTCAGGTGATGGTTCAAAGTCGAGTTCTCTCTGCACATAACTAAACATTCTGTTGAATGACACAATCTGTGCGATTGTCGCTGCCACAGTGATAAATGCGAGTAAGTAGAGCATGGGTGAATTTCGGCGCGAACAGACTGGCGGTTGTGACCGCTGTAAAACGTATAGTCAAGTATAGTGCTAGACTTTCGGAAGCTCTGTGGTGCTGAGCTAACAAACATTTCAGACAAATTTTGAGCATGTTTCGTAGTTTGCTTTATTCAGCTTTCGGAATTCTCGGCTCGCGCGAGGCAAAGGCTCTCGAGGACGCGAGCCTTGATCCTGCCGCAGCGCAGCTTGAAAAGCTGATGGAAATTATTTCGGCCAATGCGCAAACTGTATATGGAAAAGAGCATGGATTTGGTTCGATAAAATCCGCCGCCGACTTTCAAAATGCAGTTCCCATCAACGAGTACGATACACTCCAACCGTATATAACTAGGGTTTCGGAAGGAGAGCAGAATGTGCTCACCAGTGAAATGCCATTCATGTTTGCTACTACGAGCGGCACTACAGGCGCTCGTAAGCTGATTCCTATTACGCGCAGTTACGTAAAAGAATTTCGCAAAGCCTCTGTATCGTCCGGCTATCACTTGTTGCGCAGCTTTCCCGGAGTTGCTAAGGGTGTCACTCTTTCAGTGTTTTCGCCGGCAGAGGAAGGGCGCACTTCGGCAGATATACCGTATGGAGCGATTTCAGGGCGTCTCTACCTGGAAGAGCCGCCGCTGGTAAAGAAGTATGTGTCACCGCTGCCCTACGAGCTTTTTCTGATAAAAGATTACGAGAGCCGCTATTACACGCTATTGCGATGTGCTTTGATGCTGCCCATCAGTTCTATTTATACGTTGAATCCGAGCACGATCGTTGTGCTGGCCAGACGGCTTGGAGTATATGCGGAGCGCCTCGTAGAAGATGTTGAACGCGGCACGCTGACGCCGCCTGCCGATTTGCCCGATCACATTACAGCGGCGTTGCAGCAGTTCTTGAAACCAGATCATAAACGCGCTGCAGAGTTGAAACAGTTGATCGCCCGAGGTGAATTCAAACCGCGTTTGATCTGGAAGAATCTCAGCCTTATCTGTTGT
>WBZN01002038.1_pt2 | contig 10112 bp, 8 predicted proteins | sample 5204281 | NCBI WGS metagenome assembly WBZN01 (sample SAMN12344347, study PRJNA552823) | activated sludge metagenome | biome: Activated sludge suspended growth; feature: Nitrification reactor; material: Wastewater; isolation source: activated sludge from nitrification reactor of wastewater treatment... | reverse complement strand
GCGACAGTTCCTCATGCGACCCGATGCGGAGACCAACAATGCGTTCATCTACTGCCTAGCGGAAGCGGCCCATCGCTACGGCATCGTCGTGATGCTCGCGCAGATGATGTCGAACCACCATCACACTGCATTGTACGACCCGCTTGGGATGATCAACGAGTTCAAGCAGCGGTTCCACGTCCACTTGGCGAAGTGCCAGAACGCGCTCCACGGCCGCTGGGAGAACATGTGGTCGAGCGAGCCGCCGTGCGACGTCGAGCTGATGGAGACCAGCGACGTCGTCGACAAGCTGGTCTATATCGCGACCAACCCGGTCAAAGACGGGCTGGTCGACCGGGTCCATCACTGGCCCGGGCCCAAGCTGTTCAACGCGCTGATCACGGGGAAGACGCTGCGGGCCTATCGTCCGTCGCACTTCTTTCGCGATGATGGCTCGATGCCGGAGGTGGTCGAGCTGACGCTCACGATTCCCCCCGAGCTCGGCGACCCCGCAGAGATCCTCGCGCAGTTGCGTGACCGGGTCCTCGCGGTCGAAGCGGAGCACGACCGGCTCAGGATGGAAACCGGACGCCGCGTGCTCGGTCGCGCGCGGATCCTCCGCCAGTCGTGGCGCGATAGCCCGACCAGTCGCGAGCCCCGGCGCAACCTGCGACCGAGGGTCGCCGCTCGTAGCAAGTGGGCACGTATCCAGGCGCTGCAGCGCAACCGGGAGTTCGTGATCGCCCACGGTGACGCGCGCGCTGCGTTGCTGCGCGGGACGCCGATCCCGTTTCCCCCCGGAACGTATTGGCTGCGCCGGTTCGCCAACGTGCCGATCGCATCGACCCCGGCGAGCTGATCGCGGTCCTCACGGCAGCTGCCGCGAGGGTGGCGTGTGCATCGACTGCACGCGCCGTCGCGGCGTGGCCGGGTGCGTTCAAGAGGGCGCCAATCGGAGCGCTACTGTGAACATCGGAAGGCCTTGCGACCCCGCCGAAGACACCTCGCGTGTGGATCAACCCTGGTGCGGGTCGCCGAAGGCACCCCGCGCGTGAATCAACTCTGGTGCGGGTCGCCCCCGACCCCGCCGAAGACACCTCGCGTGTGGATCAACCCTGGTGGGGGTCGCCCAACTCTGGTGCGGGTCGCCGCAACCCTGGTGGGGGTCGCCGAAGGCACCCCCGCGCGTGAATCAACTCTGGTGCGGGTCGCCCACCGAAGGCACCCCGCGCGTGAATCAACTCTGGTGCGGGTCGCCCTCGGGCCGGTCGCCCGGGTCGCCCGGGTCGCCCGCCCCCCGGTATTTCCCGCGCTGAGCGACCCTTGCAATAGGGCCGGGTTTTGGGTACCAGTACGGCCCTACCAGGCCGCTGTAGCTCAGTGGTAGAGCAACGGTTTCGTAAACCGTAGGTCCCCGGATCATACCCGGGCAGCGGCTCGAAAAGATTGACAAATAGGTCCGGCCCTGGTGCTTCGCGACCACCTGGTCGCTGTCCGTCGGTCTCCAACGTGGCCTTGCCGGCACGTCTGCCCGATCTGACTGCTCTCATTTCTACCCAGGCAATCGCCAGGGCATCACTGACATCGTAGAGCTTCGGCTTGGCCCTTCGTACGGCATCGACGGCTGGATCGAGCACGCTCATCCCGACCAGCGCTGCACGTCGCGCCTCCTCGACTTCGTGCGTCATCGCGCCGCGGAGCGGGATCCTTGATCCAATGTCGCGAGTCGGACCGGGACGCGCATCCGAACCGACACGTGGTGGTGATAGGTTCACGTCATGGGTGCTGATCTCATGCTGTTCGCGGAATCGACCTGGATGTCGCCGTGGGTGTTCCACGTGATGGTCGCGCTCGAAGAGAAAAAGCTTCCTTACAAGCTCGAGGTGATACCCATCCCCATTCCGCCGGGGGAGCGCATCCAGTTCCAGGACAAGGCCGTGATCGGCAAGGTTCCGATCCTGGTCCATGGCGATGCATGGATCTCGGAGTCGCTCGCGATCAGCGAATACCTCGCCGAGCGCTTTCCGTCACCGGGCCATCCTCGCATCTTCCCCAAGGATCTGATCGAGCGGGCGCGGGCGCGCCAGATGATGTCGATGCTGCGCACGAGCCTGGGGGCCCTCCGCGACGACCGGCCGACCTCCTCGGTGTTCGGGCGGCCGACGATGAAGCCGATGTCTGACCGGGGCAAGCAAGACGCCGCCGAGCTCATTCGGATGGCGAGCGCGCTGATCAAGCCGGGCAAGACGACGATGTTCGCGGAGTGGTCGATCGCGGATGCGGACATGTCGCTCGCGCTGATGCGCCTGATCGCCAATCAAGACCAGGTGCCGAACCACCTGATCGAGTACGCGCTCGGACAGTGGGATCGCCGCAGCGTCCGCAAGTACATCGCGCACTTGCCGACGACGCCCTGATCGTTCGTCGACGACCGACGCGGGCGAGCGATGTCCTCGCCCAAAGTCGTTCCGCTGGGCCTGCCCGAGGAGGCCGCTTCGGGCAGGGGCCGATCGCGATCTCCGCCGAGCACATCTCTAGGAGACTGGTTCCCCAAGGCTGTCACCTGCGCCTGTGACGTCGACCCAGGCGACGGGCATGGTCGCGCTGAGCCGGAGGCAGATCCGGTGATGAGCGTCGATCGCGATCAGCCCCGCGCTGCCGCCAGTGATCGTCCTGAGCTCGCGCAGCGCGGCCACCGCGGCGTCCCCAAGTAGCATGCCGGACGCGACCCGCATCGCGAGGCCGTGGGCCATCGCGATCCGTAGGATCGCGTCGCCGTCACCGGTCGCCGAGATCGCCGTGCGGCGATCCGCCCACGTCCCCGCGCCGGGGACAGGCGAGTCGCCCACCCGCCCGCTGCGCTTGAGCACTGTGCCGCCGGTGGAGGTGGCCGCGGCAAACCGTCCGGCGCGATCGCGGGCGACCGCGCCGACCGTTCCGCCTTCGATCTCGATGCCACGGCGGGCGGCTTCGTCGCGTAGCCGCGCCCGCTGCCGCTCGGTGATCAGCGAACCCGCGAGGGCCGGCGCGATGCCGATCTCGGCTGCGAACCGGAGCGCCGCGGGCCCCGCGAGCAACACGTGCTCACCGGCATCGAGCACGGCGCGTGCGAGCGCGATCGGCGTACCGAGGTCGGGCACCGCCGCGACCCCGCCGGCGCGCTGGGTGTCGCCATCCATCACGGCGGCGTCGGTCTCGACGCGACCATCGCGCGTGAGCACCGAGCCGGTACCGGCGTTGAACTCGGGATCATCCTCGAGGACCCGCACCGCGGCGACGACGGCGTCGAGGGCAGTTCCGCCGGCATCCACGATGGCGTGGGCGACCGCGGCCGCAGCGCGAACTCCCGCGCGCATGCGATCGTGCCGCTCGGGTGCGATCTGCCCTGCCCCGCCATGGACCACCACGGCCGTCATCGGCGTGCGTCCGCCGCGCAGCGAAAGCCGATGATCACATGCCGCGCGGTGATCGCACGCGCGTGTCCCGATGCGCCGCGTCCAAGGCCCGCGAAGTCTTCCCACGCCGACCCTTTCACGATCCGCTTGTCGCTCGCGTCGGCGGTCGCGGTCCACTGGAACACGTTGCCAGCCATCTCGAGGACGCCGTACGGGCTCGCGCCCGCGGGATGCGCTCCGGCGGGGACCGTGTCGTGGGGCCCGTCGACCGCGCTGTTCAGCTTGGTCGCCTCGAACGCGTTGCCCCATGGGTACGCGATCCCGCCGTCGCCGCGCGCGGCCTTCTCGAACTCGCCCGCGGTGGGCAACCGCCGCGGCTCGCCGCGCTGCTCGCCGCGCCACGCGCAGTAGCCGTTGGCTTCGCTCCACGTCACGAGCACGACCGGATGGTCCTCGCGTCCTGCCGGTGGCCGGTCATCGCGCCAGGCGAATCGCTCGACCTCCGTGGCGTAGTCCTGAGCGAAGCCCTGGGCGCGCCATGCGGCCTCGTCGATCGTGGGCGGCAGCGCCCGACCCGCGCGCACGAACTCCGCGAACTGCACCTGCGTCACCGGCATCAGATCGATCCGGAACGCAGGCAACTGCTCGACATGCCGCTCGGGCTCGCGATCGAACCAGCGATCGAGGCGTGCCGTGTCCTGGCCCGACGACGCCAGATAGGCATCATACGCGGCGTCGCGCTCCTCGGGCGTCGAGCCCGCGATGTACGGACCGGCAGGAATCGCGATCAAGCGATCATCGGCCGCGAGCGACAGTGGCGCGAGGGTGCGCCCGGGGCTCGACGGGCCAGGCGCAGACGAGCAGGCCGCGAGCACGAGCATGAGCACGCGCATCACTTCTTCCGCTGCTCCGAGATCGCCCTCGCCATGACCCGTGCCAGCTCTGGAAGGTACTCTGGATTCTCGCGGAGCGCGGCGACGTCGAGCGTCGGCGTGGCGAGCGCCGGTGTCAATCTCGCGACGGCTCCCGCGTGGTCCTCGAGCATCCGCGCCCGCGGCACCTGCTCCTGCAGATCGACGTGCACGATCGACGAGAACAGCGCTCCGCTCTCCTCGCCGCGCAGCACCGAGGTCGCGAACACGAACCTCCCGTCGCGCGACCACACCGGCCCACTCTCGTCGGTCAGCGGCAGGTCGACGATCGGGCTCGCGAGCTCGCCACCTCGCGGCATCCGCCACAGCTCGGAATCACGAACCCCGTTGTGGAGCTGCGGCCGCGCGAACGCGATCGTCTTGCCATCCGGTGACAGCGCAGGCGAGCTGTCTGCCGGGCCGCTCGTGAGGCGGCGGATCGTGCCATCGGGCGCACGTTCCTCGAGGTGACTCTCGACCTCGGGGGGAGCGAGCGGCGTCACCGACGCATAGATCACCGTGCCGTCGGAGGCGACGGTCGGCGTGACCTCGTGTCCCTCGCCGTGGGTCAGCTGCGTGGGCTCGCCGATCGCGTGACCTCGATCGATCGCGAGTCGCCACAGATCGAAGTCGCCGCCCTCGCGCGTCGACGCGAACACGATCGCCCGGCCATCGGGAGTCCAGGTCGGGTGGCTATCGATCGCCGCACCGGTGGTCAGCTGCGCCGCCGTTGCCTCGGCCTCGAGCGGCGCGATCCACAAGCTCGTCTCGGCGATCGGCCGCCCTCGACTCGACGCGAACACGAGCCACGCACCATCCGGCGACACCGCCGGGTTGGTGTCTAGCGCGATCTCGGGCGCGGGTCGCACGACCAGGAGTTGGCGGTCGCCGTGCTCGTCGATCGCGACGAGCCGCGCACCTTGCGGACCACGCTCGGAGGCGATGATCGGGATCCGATCAGACGCCGCCGGCTGCGTGGCCAGCGTGGGGCGCGAGCCACATCCGCAGAGCGCGAACGCGAGGTTCCAGTAACGCGCGGTCATCCGACCACGCCGTGTGAGCTACTTCGGGTCCGCCGCCGGCGCTGCCTCAGGGGCTTTTTCAGGAGCCTTTTCTGGAGCTTTGTCCGGCGCGGGAGCGGCGGCCTTCTTCTTGGTCAGGTTGGACATGTTCATGCCGCTGGACAGGTCGCGCGTCTCGGGCGGGACCCCTGCGTAGATCCCGACGAGCGTGACGAACAGGACGATGCCGGCGATCGCGCCGCCCATCCAGGCCTTCTTCTGCGACTCGATCGCACGCTGCTCGAACACCACGAAGGTCTGCTCTTGGGCGTGCGGCCAGGATGAGAAATCGACAGTGCTCATGACAACCTCCGGGGAACAACGATCATTAGGGCGAAAGCGGGAACGGTGCAATCTCTCGGAACATCGGGGTGTCTAGTACGTTGGATGCGCTACCCGCGTGGCCCAGCTAGGGCCCATTAAGGTGCTATGACAACGGCCTCCCGGATCGGTTCCACGATCTTTGCTGCGGCGATCGTTCATATGATTACGATGGGTTGCGGGAACGCCAGCGAGGCCGGGCCCGCCCCGGCGACCCGCCCCGATCCCGGCCCGGCGGCCCCGGATCCAGCGCGAGATCCCGTGCGCCCCGAGGCATGTCTCGGCGTGACCGATCGCGGCATCTGGTCCGATCTCGACGACAAGGTCCAGCTCGAGCTGCCGTCCGTTGCGGCGGACCGCGTCACGGCGGTCGTCGACCTCGGCCACAACCTGCTCGTGGTGTCGATCGACGGGTTCCCGCGCAAGGGCTATCCGCTGACCGGCACCGCCACGCTCCCGATCGGCAGCCACCAGCTCGCGCTGCGCCCCGGTGATCGCGCCGAGCTCGCCGGCGTCCTCACCGAACGCGGGATCACCGATGGCCCGCCGCGCGGGGCTCACGATGTCGATCACGATGGCATCCCCGATCCACTCGACGTGCTGATCGGCGCGAAGAAGACGGTGCTCAACGCCGACGACTACACCGAAGGGTACGTCGAGATGAAGTACCCGATGGGCGACGTCCCGCGCACGATCGGCGTGTGCACCGACGTGATCGTCCGGGCGGTCCGCAACGCGGGCATCGACATCCAGCAGGCGCTGCACGATGACATCCGCGCGGCGCCACGCGCCTATCCGATGATCAAGGGCAAAGGGAACGCGAGCATCGATCAGCGCCGCGTCGGGACGCTGCTGCCGTACTTCCGGCGCCACTGGGAGGCACATACCCCGAAGCTCGACGACGCGGCCGATCCGCTGCGCCCCGGCGACGTGATCTTCATGGACACGTTCCCGAGCCGCTCCGGTCCCGATCACATCGGGATCCTGTCCGATCGTCTCGACGATCAGGGCCTGCCGCTCGTGATCAACAACTGGACCAACGGTACGACGACCGCCGAGATGGATCTGTTGACGTTTGTCCCCGTGCTCCAGCGGTTCCGCCTTCCGCCGTAGTTGTTGATGGGATCGTCGGCTGGCAGTTCGGGTCACCGCGAGCGGTCCGAGCCCCAGGCGCTTCGTGGGCCAGCTTCCGTGATCCGAGCGGACTGACGCGGGCGATCTGTCGGCCTGGGCAGCTTGTCTGTAGCTCTCCGAGATCGTGTATGTTTCCTGAAATGACGGTACGCCGCCTCGCCTCGGTACTGTGCGTGTGTCTCCTCACGACGGCGACGGTCGTCGTCGCGCAACCAAAGAAAACCTCGGCCCCGCTCGCCAAGCCTGCGGAGCCGGCGGCTGGATCCGCCGCTGGATCGGCGGCCGGCGCGAACGCTGGATCGGCGGCCGGCGCGAACGCCGGAGCGGCGGTCCAGATGACGGAGGACGCGCCGCCCGCGGATATGGAAGGCACGGGCGAGAATCCCGATGCGCCACGCACCGCGGCGGGCGAGCCTGAGGGCGCGCTGGTGGTCCAGGTCAAGAAGACTCGCGCAGGGTACCCGACCGAGGAGGTGCTCCGGCCGATCACGCTGCCGCAGAACATGTCCGAGGTGTCGATCGCGCCGCACGCGCAGCTCTCGCCCTATGGAGGCGCCGACGCCCTCCGCGCCCGATACGGCATCACGCGCCAGGTCCAGCTCGGGCTGACGTACGTGTTCGGCGGGATCTATGCAGACAAGGACTTCATCATGGGCTCCTCGGCCGGGACCAAGTTTCATCCCGGCAAGGCGGTCGGCCTCGACGTCACGGTCCTGCTGCAGAACTGGATCGCGATCCGGATCGGCGTGCCGATCTACATCAGCCCGCTCGCCATGTCGCTCACGCTCGGTGCGCCGATCAAGTTCGTGTTCACCGACAAGTTCGCGCTCGGTGGGCTCGACGATCTGCTCACGTTCCGGCTCAGCCGGTTCGTGCCGTCGTTCTACCAGGAGTACTTGAACGCGCAGGGCAAGGCCAACGACCTCAGCCACACCACCGCCTCGCGCGGCGTGCTCCGGGTCTCGGTGTTCGGGCTGTACCAGCAGTCTCCAAAGACGGTGCTGATCGGCCGCGCCGGCCTCAACGCCAACGATTTCGGCTCGGGCACGACCAACATCGGTGAGGTCCAGACGTTCCTCCGGTTCGGGTTCCAGTACACCCCGCGCCGGTACTTCGACATCGGCGCCTCGATCGGCTTCGACGACATGGCCCACCCGGGGACGTTCGGGCCGGCCGGCTACCTCGCGCTGCGGATCTGATCGCGAGCGCCCTCCGTCGATGTGGCGGAGAAGAACGCGAGCTCCTTCAGTCGGAGCCGCACTCGTTCTTGCACCAGCGGGTACACGCGGGTGCCGTTCGGGCCGCCCCTGCCATCCCCGCTGACCCGCATACGTCCATGTTGCGATCCGCCATCTCGCACGAATGGAGGCAATCGGCTCGTTGTCCCTCACGTTCGACATCGAGGAACGAGGGCTGTTTCGTGAAGCGCTTGCCATCGGACAGCTCCTCGACGATCTCGCCGGTGCAGAGGACCTGATACGACGGCTTGGTGCCCGTCATCGCGACCTTCGGATTCTTCCGCTTGGGCTTGGTCGGTAGCTCGACGATGGGGAGTCCCGACCACTGATCACCGTAGATCCGAGCCCCGGACGTCTTGCATACCGCGTCGAAGGCCTGCGGGAATGTCTCTTCGATCCGCTTGATCTCGGCGCGCCAGCGAACCCTGCGCATGTACATTCCGCGCGTGTAACGATCGGCGATCCCGATGCACTCCTGAGCGGCCGGATCGGCCGCGAGCTCCGACGATTCGTCCGCGCTGTACGCGAGGCTGCCCGCCTCGCCGAGCTCGTCGACGTTGTAGAGCTGCTTGTCTGGCTTGATCATCTCGGACAGACCGCGAAAGCAGGCGACGATCCACTGTCGATGCTCTTCCTTCCGTGGCCCGGCGTTCGCCGCAGCCGACGATGGAAAGCCGTGGACCTCCATGCAGCGCGCATTCACGGCACCGCCGAGAGTGCAGGTGCGGTGCGCGCTGGCCTCGGTGTAGCCCGCGGTCGAGACCTTCGGGTCCGCGGCGGTCGCCGACGGCTTGGACGTGCCACCGAGAAGACTGCAGGCCATGGGCGAGAGCGCGAACAGGACGAGGAGCGGGCGATGGAGATGTGAAGAGTTGTGCGGCATGCAGGGCGGTAAAGCACTGGTCGTGCCACGCAAGATCGATCGCGCGCATCGCGGATCGACGATGCGTGACGGAGGGGATGGGGCTGCAGAGCCACAACGCGGCGACGTACCTGGGTCTATGTGTCGCCGAGGCCATGCCACCGGGACGACCACCTGCGCGAGCTCGGGCCGCCGGCCGAGCTCGTCGTCTGGCGCTGCGTCGCGAGCGACGTCATGGGGAGCGCACACGCGGCGCGAGTCACGAGGCATCGCCGGAGGGCGCGGCATCGACCGGCCGCGGCCCCCGCGTCGCTCCGTCGGGAACCCCCGCGTCATCGGGCGTCACCGGGGACGTCTCCTCGATGATCGACGTGCCCGTCCGCGTGAGCACCTCGAACTTGCGGACGCCGACCAGCTGACCACCCTTGGTGTAGGTGGTGCAGGCCCAGTTGCCGGTCGGGTTCTTCGGCAGGTCTTCGGACGGGAAGAAGCTACGGAACACCGTGCCATCGCCATCGCAGTGCATCTGCTCGGGCGTCAGCCGGGCGAGCTCGCGACCGCGATAGGTCCACACGTGGACGACCGGCTCCTTGAGGCCGCCGGGCTCCCGCAGCAACGAGCCACAACGCAGCAGATCGAGCTGGGTGGCGCGGATCTGGTGCTTGCTACCCGGCATGCACTCGTACGAGCCGAGCGTGCCATGACCGACCGAGATCTCGGGCATCGCGAGCGGCGCGGGCGGGATGAACACGCGCCCGTACCACACCGCGCCGAGCAGCCCCACCGTGCACCCGACCGTGAGCAGCGCGCCTTGCGGTGACACGACCTGCTTGACCGAGAACGAGAGCAGCGCGACCGAGAGCGGGGTCGCGGCGGCGGCGATCACCAGGCTGGTGCGGTGATCGAGCCCGGCGACGAGCGGCAACAGCACGTTGAGCAGCGAGAACATCGCGAGCCCGTACATCGCGGACGCCAGCAGACGACGCTCCATGATGAAATTGTCGAACACGAGATCCATCGTCGAGACCACCGCGCACACGAGGAGCAGCGGTGCCAGCCACCAGTTCCACGACGACAGCGACCACGTCGCCGACGACGCATAGAGCGGCGTGAGGAAGAAGAACATCTGCTGATAGAACTGCTTGATGATGTAGTTCGTGGCGACGCGGACGCCCTTGCGGGCGATGCCCTCTTGCTCCCTGCGGTTCGCC
>WBZN01002535.1_pt1 | contig 10117 bp, 7 predicted proteins | sample 5204281 | NCBI WGS metagenome assembly WBZN01 (sample SAMN12344347, study PRJNA552823) | activated sludge metagenome | biome: Activated sludge suspended growth; feature: Nitrification reactor; material: Wastewater; isolation source: activated sludge from nitrification reactor of wastewater treatment... | reverse complement strand
CTGCCCAGCGTTCCCGTGACCGTCCAGGACTGAGTGTCGATCTGGACCAACTGGTTGGCGTAGAACTGATCGCAGTACACGAAGCCGAACAGATTGCCGTGACTGTCGAAGGCGATGCTGCGCAAGGTCATTCCGAGGGCCGGTCCGACGATCGTCAGCGTGCCGGCGTGGGGGTCGATTCGCGCCAGAAAGCTACCGTTGGAGCGCAGAACCTCCGTGTAAAGCAAGCCGGTTACCGGATTGCGGGCCAGTCCCAGGAGAAGGCCGTTCGCACCGACGAGCGCCGGCGCGGTCAGTAGCGCCTGATCGGTGGTGAGGACCAAGGCGCCCTCGCTGTCGGCGCCGGGCCGCGCGACGCCCAGCGAGATCGCGTCGAAGACCGTGCCCGAAGCCGGCACCGCACCGCCGAGGAGAACGGCAACCAGGAACACGAACGGCGACAGGCGGCGTAGCGGAATCATCGGGCCTCCGTGTTGCACTGGTCTGCCCTGCCTTGCGCTGATCTGGCAAGACTTTCGCAACTCTAGCAGCGCAGGGACCGAGTCAGCCCTGCGGGGTGTGGTGCGAGCAACGTTCTCGCGACACGCTCCGTATGTTGGAAAGGCCCGCCAATACTGCTCGAGGAGGATCCACCGTGTACCCCCATCGCCTTCTTCTGACCGGACTCGTCGCCCTCGCGGTCGCAACCGTCCCCGTCCGCGCCGCAGGATCGACCTGTGGGATTCAACAACTGCCGCTGCTCGACGTCGTCACGACGACCACGGCCACGGTTCCGCGGCCGCCCTATCCCACCCAGATCGGGCAAACGCTGGGATTCATTTATCGCAACAATCAGGCGGCCGTCTCGCAGATCTCGACCGTGGTGGTGAATGGCCTCACCACCGACAGCGCCGCGAAGCTGATCTGCGGCAACGGCCCGACGGCGCTCTGGAACGCGCTCATGGCCAAGCTCAACGCCATCCAGCCGGGTTTCGCCAAGAGTTGCTTCGTGACCAACTCGGCACCGTTCGGGGTGCGCTACACGGTCGTCTGGCACGGCAAGGGCACGCGCAAGAACGCGTTCGTGCTCGATGCCGCCAACGATACGCTGCCGGCATGCGACGCCAAGATGCTGGACTTCATCAACGCGCTCGCCCCCTACCTGAGCTTCGTCGACCCGGTCGACACCTTCGGGAAGCTTCCGTAACGCGAACAACGGTCTCACGGTCGCCGCGATCGGCGGGCCGGCCCGGGAGCCGCGCTACAGCGAACGGTCCGTCGCTCCGGCACGCGACCAGACTGGCCCGGGCCGGCCAATGTCGGCGCGCTCCGCTCCGGCCGGCCCGCAGCCTCACCATCCCGCCCCGCCTACCTTCCCAAGCCCCCCGGGCAGCCGCTAGACTGCCGAAAATCGATCAACCAGGGAGGCATCCGGCGGATGGCGAATCGGGCAACGGGTGTGGCATCTGCGGACGGCGGCAGCGGCTTCGTGCGCGAGCTCGGGCTCCTCGACTCGACGATGATCGTCGCCGGGTCGATGATCGGCTCCGGCATCTTCATCGTCTCGGCCGACATCGCCCGTCAGGTGGGCTCTCCCGGCCATCTCCTGATGGTCTGGATCGTTACCGGCCTGCTCACCGTGACCGCGGCGCTCTCCTACGGCGAGCTCGCCGCGATGATGCCGCAGGCCGGCGGGCAGTACGTGTACTTGCGCGAGGCGTACTCGCCGCTCTGGGGATTCCTCTACGGCTGGACGCTGTTCCTGGTCATCCAAACCGGAACCATCGCCGCCGTCGCCGTCGGCTTCGCGCGCTATCTCGGGGTGATGGTGCCCGGCATCGGCGCCACCGACTGGATCGTGCCGCCGATCGACATCTCGTCGTCCTATGCCATCAGCCTGTCGCGCCAGCAGCTCGTTGGCATCGTGATGGTCCTTTTCCTCACCTGGCTCAACACCCGCGGCATTCATCTCGGCAAGCTCATTCAGAACACCTTCACCGTCACCAAGACCGCCTCGCTGCTGGCGCTCATCGTGCTCGGCGTCCTGGTGGGCCGCAACGCCAGCGCGGTAGCCTCGAACTTCTCGAACTTCTGGGGCATCCGCGACGCCGCGGCGATCAATCCGGATCTCTCGTTCATTCCATCGACCATGGCGACCGCGGGCGTCTTCGGCCTGTTCGTTGCCTACTGCGTGTCGCAGGTCGGGTCGCTGTTCTCCTCCGATGCCTGGAACAACATCACCTTTACTGCCGGTGAGGTGAAGGACCCCAAGCGCAACATCCCGCTCTCGCTCGCCGCCGGCACCATGCTGGTGATCACGCTCTACGTGCTCGCCAATGTCGCCTACATGTGCACGCTGACCTTCCAGCAGATCCAGAACGCTCCCGACGATCGCGTTGCCACCGCCGCCCTCGGCCAGATCTTCGGCCCGGTGGGCGCGACCATCATGGCGATCGCCATCGTCATCTCGACGTTCGGCTGCAACAACGGGTTGATCCTCGCCGGCGCCCGGGTGTACTACGCGATGGCGAACGACGGGCTGTTCTTCAAGAAGACCGGCCTGCTCAACGCCAAGCGGGTGCCCGCCGCCGGACTCGTCCTGCAGGGCCTGTGGACGTGCTTCCTGATCCTGCCGCGCACCCGCAAGGTAGACGCCCTCGGTGCGGTGAGCTACGGCAATCTCTACGGCACGCTGCTCGACTACGTGGTGTTCGCCGTGCTGATCTTCTACGTGCTCACCATCGCCGGCATCTTCCTGCTGCGCAAGAAGATGCCCAATGCCGAGCGCCCGTACAAGGCTTTCGGCTATCCGCTGGTGCCGGCGCTCTACATCCTGACCGCCTCGGCGATCATGCTGGTGCTGCTGTTTTACCGCACGTCCACCAGCTGGCCGGGACTCGTCATCGTGCTCACCGGCATACCCGTGTACATGTTCTGGCGCCGGAAGACGGCGTAACCCCACAAGGGAGGATTTCGCGGATGTCCCTAACTCGTACGAAGCCGATCGATCAACTGCTGGCCGAAGGCGCGCAGACCGGCGAAGGCCAGCTGAAGCGCACCCTCGGCGCCTGGGCCCTGGTGGCGCTGGGCATCGGCGCCATCATCGGCGCCGGTCTCTTCGTCCGCACCGCGGCCGCCATCGCCGACCGCGCCGGTCCGTCCGTAGTGATCGCGTTCATCGTCGCCGGCGTCGGCTGCGCGTTCGCAGGTCTCTGCTACGCCGAATTCGCCTCGATGATCCCCATCGCGGGTAGCGCCTACACCTACTCCTACGCCACGATGGGCGAGCTCGTCGCCTGGATCATCGGCTGGGACCTGGTGCTCGAGTACGCGGTCGGCGCCGCCACGGTGGCGATCGCCTGGAGCGAGTACTTCAATCGCGTGCTGAGCCTCGTCGGAATGCACATCCCATACGAGTGGTGCCATTCGCCGCTCGAGCACATGGCGACCGATCCCAACGTGCACGGCATCGTGAACCTGCCGGCAGTGGGCATCCTGCTGATCCTCACTGCGCTGCTGGTGCGCGGCACGCAGGAATCCGCGTTCGTGAACGGCCTGATCGTGATCACCAAGGTGACCATCGTCCTGATGGTGATCTTCATCGGCTGGGGCTTCATCAACCCGGCGAACCACACCCCGTTCATCCCGGCAGCCACCACCTACACGACGCCGCAGGGCATCGTGCATCACTACGGCGGCATCCTGGGCATCCTCGGCGCGGCGGGCGTCGTGTTCTTCGCCTTCATCGGCTTCGACGCGGTGTCCACGGCGGCGCAGGAAGCGAAGAACCCGAAGAAGGACATGCCGATCGGCATTCTGGGCTCGCTCGCGATCTGCACCATCCTGTACGTGCTGTTCTCCTACGTGCTGAGCGGCGTCGCGACGGTCGAAGACTTCCGAACGGCCGGGCGTGAGGCCTCCGTGGCGTACGCCATTACCAAGTACATGCCGGGCTTCGCCTGGCTGTCGAACTTCGTGACCATCGCCATTCTCGCCGGGTTCTCCTCGGTGATTCTGGTGATGCTCCTCGGCCAGTCGCGCGTCTTCTACTCGATGAGCCGCGACGGCCTGGTGCCGAAGGTGTTCTCGGACGTCCATCCGAAGTTCAAGACCCCGCACAAGTCGAACTGGCTGTTCTTCTTCTTCACCTCGCTGTTCGCGGCCTTCATTCCCGAGGACATCGTCGGCGAGATGACGAGCATCGGCACGCTGTTCGCCTTCATGCTGGTGTGCGCGGGCGTCTGGATCATGCGCCGGCGCCGGCCGGACATCTCCCGCGGCTTCACGGTGCCGGCGCTGCCGCTGGTCGCGGTCCTCGGCATCGTGGTCTGCGGCTCGATGATCTACGGCCTGGGCTGGACGAACTGGCTCCGGTTGGGCATCTGGCTGGCGATCGGGCTGGTGTTCTACTTCGGCTACAGCCGGCGCCACAGCAAGCTGGCGGCGAAGGTCTAGCACCGCGCCGGTAGCGGTTCCGCAGTTCCCCGGGCGGCGGCCCTCCGGTCGCCGCCCGTCGTGTTTTCAGGGCTATCCGCCCCGGCCCGCCCGGGCGAGCGGTACGCCCCTGGGCCTTCCTGCAATAGAGTTGGGACACCATGAAAACACCTGTTCGCATCGCCATCACCGGGGCGGCCGGAAACATCGGCTACGCCCTTGCCTTCCGCGTCGCCGCGGGCGACATGCTCGGCCTCGATCAGCCGGTCATCCTCCACCTCATCGAAATTCAGCCCGCCCTGGACGCCCTCGAAGGCGTGTGCATGGAGCTGCGCGACTGCGCGTTCCCGCTGCTCCAGGGCGTCGTGAAGACCGCCGACATCAACGAGGGGTTCGCCGGCGTGAACTACGCCCTGCTGGTGGGCGCGCGGCCGCGCGGCCCCGGCATGGAGCGCAAAGACCTGCTGTCGGCCAACGGCGCCATCTTTGGGCCGCAGGGCAAGGCTTTGTCCGACGGCGCGGCACGCGACGTCCGGGTGCTGGTGGTCGGGAACCCGGCCAACACGAATGCGTTGATCGCGGCGGCGAACGCCCCGCGGCTCGACCACAAGCAGTTCCACGCCATGATGCGCCTGGACCACAACCGCGCGCTGGCGCAGCTCGGCGAGAAGACCGGCGCGCACGTCAACGACATCCGCCGCATGACGATCTGGGGCAACCACTCCTCGACGCAGGTCCCGGATATCGCGCACTGCACCGTCCGCGGCAAGGCAGCCAGCAGCCAGGTCGAGCAGGAGTGGTACCGCGGCACGTTCATCCCCACCGTGCAGCAGCGCGGCGCGGCGATCATCAAGGCCCGCGGCGCCTCTTCGGCCGCCTCCGCCGCCTCGGCGGCCATCGACCACATGCGGAGCTGGGCCCTCGGCACGGCCGAAGGCGACTGGGTCAGCATGGCGGTACCCTCGGACGGCAGCTATGGCATTCCCGAGGGTGTGGTCTATTCCTATCCCTGCACCTGCAAGGGCGGCCAGTACCAGATCGTCCAGGGTCTCGACAACGACGCCTTCATCCGCGAGAAGATGGCGGCGAGCGACAAGGAGCTGCGCGAAGAGCGCGCCGCAGTCGAGAGCCTGCTGGGCTAGTCCGTCCAATCGGCCGGCGGTAAGCATTTACCGCCGGCCGGCCGATCCGGGTCGACGCCCGGCATTGGATACGCCTCTTCGCTTCCGGGGCCTTCAGCGCGGTCGAGCCCGGTCACGCCGCGCCTACGGCTTCGCCTCCCGTCCAATCGCCCGGCTGCTCCGGGTCCTTCGACGATCGCTATCCTCTGAGCGTGAAGCGCAGGACGGTCGATCTTTGCTCCTGGAGTTTCTGCGTTGCCCGAAAGCAAGCCGGCCGACGGAGCTCCTCCCCGAACGTCGGGGATGTCCTCGCCCCTCGGCGTTCGCATCCGCATCGACGTGCTCCCCCCGGGAGCTTGACGTCCCGGCACAGAGTGGGAAACTGCGCGATGATGAAATTGCTTCGCGGGTTCTCCCTGGGTCTCGTGCTGAGCGCGCCAGCCGCAGTCGCAGCCAACGGGGCAGCGATTGCGCCGACGGAATCGCCTTACGTGGTCGTCCTCGGCACCGCTCAAGATGCCGGCATTCCGCAGATCGCCGCTCACCTGCCCGAAGACGAGGCAGCGCGCCGCGATCCGTCGCGCCGCCGGCTGGTCGCCTCGCTGCTGATCGTCGATCCCGTCGCCGGGCGTAGGTGGCTGATCGACGCCACGCCCGATCTTCGCGAACAGGTCGACCGAGCGGATGCCCTGGCTCCCCTCGCCGACCCGACGGCCGCCGGCCGGCCACCGCTCTTCGACGCGATCCTGCTCACGCATGCGCACATGGGGCACTACGCCGGCCTGCTGCAGCTCGGCCGAGAGGCCTATGCGGCCCAGGGGCAGCGAGTACTGTGCTCCGCGAAGATGGCCGAGTTTCTCACCATGCAGGAGCCTTGGGCCTCGTTGGTCCGGCTGGGACACATCCGGATCCAGTCCTTCGTTTCCGGCATCCCGCAGCGACTCTCGCCGTCCGTCGAGATCACGCCACTCGCCGTTCCGCATCGCGGCGAGATCTCCGATACGCACGCGTTCCTTATCCGCGGCCCGCACGGCTCGGTGCTCTACCTGCCGGACATCGATCGCTGGGAAGCGTGGGACCGGAAGCTCGAGGAGGTCTTGGCCACGGTCGACGTGGCCTTCATCGACGGGACGTTCTTCGACGAGACCGAGCTTCCCGGGCGCAAACTCGAGGAGATTCCGCATCCTCTGATCCGCCTGACTCTCGAACGACTTGCCGGCCTGCCCGAGCGCGAGCGGCACAAGGTGGTCTTTCTCCATCTGAACCACAGCAATGCAGCCGCTGATCCGTTGGGTGCCGCTCGCCTGCGAGTGACCAAAGCGGGAATGCGCGTCGCCGAAGAGGGACAGCGCGAGGAATTCTGACCGCGCCGCCGCTCTCGGTTAGACTCGGAGCACATCGTCGTTTCGATCGTGGGAGGGCCATGGAGCGCTACGCCGGCAAGGCCGTGCTCATCACCGGAGCGTCCAGCGGCATTGGCAGAGCGCTCGCCCTGGAGCTCGCCCGGCAAGGTGCCCGGCTCGCGCTGGCCGCGCGCGACGAGGCGCGGCTGTCTGCGGTGGCGCTGCAGTGCCAGGCGCTCGGCGGTGCGGCGGTTGCGCTCGCCACTGACGTCGGCGCGGAGGCGCCGTGTCGGGACCTCGTGGCGCGCGCCGTCGTCGCCTTCGGTCAGATGGACGTGCTCGTCTTGAACGCGGGCATCTCGATGTGGGCGCGCTTCGACGAGCTGACGGACTTGTCGATCTTCGAGCGCATGATGCGGGTCAACTATCTGGCCGGCGTCTACCTCACGGCGGCGGCGCTACCGCATCTCAAGCAGTCGCGCGGTCAGATCGTCGGCATCGCCAGCGTGGCGGGGCTCACCGGCGTCCCTACCCGCAGCGGCTACGCCGCCAGCAAGCACGCTCAGATCGGATTCCTCGACACGCTGCGCATCGAGCTTCTCGGCTCCGGCGTGGGCGTCACGGTCATCGCACCCGACTTCGTCACGTCCGAGATCCGCGAGCGCGCGATCGGCGTCGACGGCAAACCCCTCGGCGCCGGACGCAGCCCGGTGCGCGAGGCGAGCGTCATGAGCGCGGAGGAATGCGCGCGGCGAATCGTCCGGGCGATGTCGCGCCGCCAGCGCCTGGCGATCCTGTCGGCGCGTGGCCGGCTCGGGCGCTGGCTGCGCCTGATCGCGCCCGGTGTGATCGATCGCATCGCGCTGCGCGCCATCGCCCGCGGGCGCTGAGCGGCTCAGCCGCAGACGCGGTTGCGCCCGCCCTGCTTGGCCTCGTACAGGCGGGCGTCCGCGAGCACCAGGAGCCGCTCCCAATCGGCCAGCGAGCCGCGTGAAAGCGCGCCCTGGTCGCCCACGACCCCGAGGCTGACCGTGACCCGCAGGCTGGGATGGATCGCGTCCCAATTGTGCTCCTCGATCCGCCGCCGGATCCGTTCGCAGACCTCGCGGGCGCCAGGCAACCCGGTTTCGGGGAACGCGAGCACGAACTCCTCGCCGCCGTAGCGCGCCAGCAGGTCGCTACGGCGCAGCTCCATCGTCATGAGCTCGGCGATGCGCCTCAGCGTCTGGTCACCGATCGCGTGCGACAGCGTATCGTTCACCGCCTTGAAGTGGTCGACATCGGCGATGGCGAGCGAGAACGGCGTGCGATAGCGCCGGCAGCGCTCGAGCTCGCCGGGCAGCACTTCGTCCAGATAGCGCCGGTTGAAGACGTCGGTGAGCGCGTCGCGCGTCGTCAGGCGGCGCAGGTCCTCGGCTTGGCGTTCGAGCTGCTCGAGGGCCTCGGCGAGCTCGATGTTGCGCAGCCGCGACATCTCCTTCTCCATCTTCTCGCGCTCGAGCTCCATGGCCGCGTTGAGGCTACTCACCTTGGCGCGGGCGACCTCGTCGTACATCTCGGAACGCACCTGGTGAAATGCTTTGAAGTGGCGTAGAGCGTTCTCGTAGTCGCCGCAGGTCTCGTAGGCCTCGGCGAGGGCGAACTGGGTCTTGAAGATCTCGCGCCGCACCGCCGCCTCCTCGGCGAGCTCGAGCGCGCGATCGAGTTGGGTCATGCCGAGCTCGAACTCGCCGCGCCGGATGAGCAGCGTGCCGAGGCCGGTGCGGACTTCGGCTTGTGTGCGCAGCGCGCCGCCCTGCTCCGCCGCGGCCAGAGATCGCTCGTAGTAGCCCCACGCCCTGCTGTCCTCGCCGCGCTTGTCGTAGATTCTCGCCACGGCCCAGAGGCACCACCCGTAGAGCGAGTGCTCGCCGAGCGCGTTGAGCAGCGCGGCGCCCTCCTCGAGCAGTGGCAGGGCCTTGTCGGGCTCGTTCAGATTGACGTAGAGGTCGCCCAGGTTCGCGAGCAGGCGGCCGGTCAGCTCCTGCTGGCCGTTCTGACGCGCGATCTCGAGCCCGCGCTCGTACGTCTGCAGGGCGTGCTCCACGTCACCGAGCTCTTCGAACACGATCGCCAGGTAGTTCAGCGGGCGGGGCGCCAGGTCCAGGCGGCGCAGGTCCTCGCACAGCGAGATCCCCGCCTTGAGATGCTCGATCGCCTCCTGATAGCGGCTCTGCTGGGTCAGGCAACCGCCGGTCCAGCCGAGGGCGACGGCCTCTCCGGCCTGGTCGCCGGCTTGTCGGAACAGGTCGCGCGCGTGCCCGGCCGACTCCAAGGCCTCGGCGTAGCGATTCAGCCGGAAGGCCTGCTCGCACTCGAGGATGAGGCGCTTCGCTTCGAGGATGACCGGCGCCGGGCCGGGCAACTGACTTTCGGAATCCATCCCACCCCACTGCTCGCGCGGCGTGTGCCGTGCTCGCGGACCGAACGAAGAAGGCCCGCTCAGCCTACTTCATGCTTGGTTCGGGCCAAAAACGAGGCGGCCGGCCCCTCCTCGGGGTCCGGCCGCCGGAACTGCGCGCCGCTGCGAGGGTCAGTTCTCGTTGGTCTGGATGCGCATCCCGTAGAAGGAGCGCCAGACGAAGAACATCGACAGCACGAAGAAGATGGCCGACAGCCAGTGCACCGTCGAGCCCTTCATCTCGGGCGAGATCGCGAGCTCGACCGCGAGCAGGCCGAAGAGGGTGGTGAACTTGATGATCGGGTTCATGGCCACCGAGGAGGTGTCCTTGAACGGATCGCCCACCGTGTCGCCGACGACCGTCGCGGCGTGCAGCGCCGTGCCCTTCTCCTTGAGCTCGACTTCGACCACCTTCTTGGCATTGTCCCAGGCACCGCCGGCGTTGGCCATGAAGATCGCCTGGTAGAGACCGAAGAGAGCGATCGAGATCAGGTAGCCGATGAAGAAGAACGGCTCCAGGCACGCGAAGGCGAGCGTGGAGAAGAACACCGTCAAGAAGATGTTGAACATGCCCTTCTGCGCGTACTGCGTGCAGATCTCGACGACCTTCTTGCTGTCCTCGACCGAGGCTTTCGTAGCGCCGGCCTCGAGCTTGATGTTCTTCTTGATGTACTCCACCGCGCGATAGGCGCCGGCCGCCACGGCTTGGATCGAGGCGCCGGTGAACCAATAGATGACCGCGCCGCCGGTCACCAGTCCAAGCAGGAACGGCGGGTGCAGCAGGGACAGCTTGTCGAGGG
>WBZN01002534.1_pt1 | contig 10117 bp, 13 predicted proteins | sample 5204281 | NCBI WGS metagenome assembly WBZN01 (sample SAMN12344347, study PRJNA552823) | activated sludge metagenome | biome: Activated sludge suspended growth; feature: Nitrification reactor; material: Wastewater; isolation source: activated sludge from nitrification reactor of wastewater... | reverse complement strand
GCTGAGCCAACCATGCGAGCACACGCGCCTCAATCTGCGCAGAGTCGGCGACCACTACAACGTGGCCCTTGGGTGCAAGGATCGAGCGGCGCAGTTCACCGCCGCGCTTTAAGTTCTGCAGGTTCATCTTGTTCCCGCCAGACCACCGGTGCGTGTGTGCACCGCTGTAGTTCAGCAAGATAGGCAGTTTCATGCCGTCGCGCCCAGCCTCGAGGAAGCGGTTCGCGCGGGTCTCACCGATGGTGGACTTCACCTTGAGGCGAGCCTCGCACAGCGCGCGAACCTCGTCGTTGCCGTTCTTCATCAGCTCTTGAAAGGCTAGATCAGACTTGGCAAAGGCGTACGTCAGCTTGCCTGTCGACGGGCTGATTTTCTTGGGGAGCTGCGCACCGGCTGCTTGTAGCAGGCATGCGAACTTGTCGTTCGACATTAGATCGTCGACCTGAGCACCTGAGCGCAGCAGAGCTTCGGCCTTGGCACCGAGTTCGTTCTCCAGCTCGGCCTTGACACGAGGAATGTCGATCTCCAGCACGGGGTCGCAGAACATACGCATCGTGATGTCGATCAGACGCAGCTCATCATCAGGGATATACGGGTGAAGATCCCAGAAGATTTTGTACGCATCGTCCACGTCATCGATGGCATAGCCACCGAGCTTGGCCTCCTCGTCCTTGGTGAGCTGCATTTTGTCCTTGGTGTTGGCCAGCGCGTCGCGCTTGACCTTGCCACCATGACCGAAGGCCTTGGCCACCGTATCCAGATCGTGGCGAGTGGCGTGACCACGCGTCGCACGGCTCATGGACAGGGTGTCGATGTAGAAGGCGGGCTTGTGCCCGTAGACCTCTGACGTGATGAACCCGTCAAAGGCAGTGTTGTGACCGACCATGGCGGTCTTTGACCAGTCGATCTCCTTCAGAGCAAGGGCAATGTTGCGCCCGGTGTACCAGAGCGTCTTGCCGTTGCCCTTCTTAATTGCGACCCCGTGGACGTGGAAGCGGTCGTCGCGCACGTACTCCGAGGTGTTCATCTTCCCCGACAACGTGTAGTCCTTACCAAAAAAAGTTTCGTAGTCGAGCGTGACAACGTCGTACGTGACGCCATTGACTTCCAGCTTTCCGTCTTCCATGGACATGGGTTACTCCTTAAGGCTTGGCCTTCGTCTTCTTGATCTTCGGAGCTTTGTAGAACGCGCTGCGCCAGATGCGCACTTGCGCGATGTGCGCAGCGCCGGAGGGGATGCCACGACCCACTGCCGTCATCCAGCCGAGACCGGAGTAGTAGGTGATCTGGGCACCCCAGAGGTTGTGGTGTTCAGGGTCATGTAGACCCTGTTTGCGCATCCACGCAGCAACAGCAGAGCCGTCGAATTCGTAGTGCGTCTTGAGGAACTGCCGCAGCAGCTGCTGGTACTGCTTCTCCCACGCGACTTGGTGCGCGAGGTTAAGCGGCGTGTTCTGCGGGCGGACGGCGAAGTTGCTCATCGGATTCTCCTTGGGTTATTTGTGATCATCGAACATCTCCTGAAGGAAGGTGAGCATGTTGGCCTGCCGGACGTTCTTGTCGGTCAGCTTCTGGAACACCTTGTCCTCGACGGTGCCCGGGGCAAGCACGACGATGGTCTCGGTCTTCTGCGTCTGGCCGGCGCGATAGATGCGGCGGTTGCCTTGCAGCCAATGCTCAAGGTTGTAGGTCGGGCTCGCCCAGATCGTGGCCGTGCCCTTGGTGAGGGTCAGACCATGTGCAGCCGACTGCGGGTGTGCAAGGAGCACGCGGTAGAAGCCCTGTTGGAACAGGTCAACGGCCTCCTTGCGCTGCTTGTCGGTCGTGCTGCCGTCGATGACGGCATAGGTCAGGCCTTTTTTCTTGAACTCGGCGATCAGGTGGTCTTTCTGGTGCTGCCAGTTGAAGAACACCACACTGTGGTCGCGCTGCTCGGCGAGATCGGCCACCAGCTCGTAGCGCGAAGTGTCGATGCTGACGTAGTCCTCACCTTCCAACCCCTCGGAGTACGAGGCGCCAGAAGCGATCTGCATCAGCTTCGTCATCACGCCGGCCGCGTTCAAGGCACTGATCACTTTACCGCTGGACAGGGCCGCCACAGCGTTCTTCTCGAACTGCTGGTACAGCTTGGCCTGCTTCGGCGGCATGTGGTACGGCACCGAATACTCGTGGTTCGCTGGAATGTCGATGCACTCTTCGAACTTGTGGCGCACCACCATGTCCTGAATCATGCCGCCCACAGCGATCTCGGCACCGGGCTTGTCGGTCCACTTCAGCATGTTCGCTTGCGGACCGACCTGCTCGGGAGTCTGCGTCGAGTTGCGGAACTGGTAGAACGACTTGCCCAGCCGCTGGCCGTCATCGAGGATGAACATCTGGTGCCAGAGGTCGGTGATCGTGTTGCTGTTCGGTGTGCCAGTGAGGCCGTAGCGGTACTTGAAGTGCTTCTTGATCTTGTTCATCGCCTTCGAGCGGCCACTGGTGTGGTGCTTGAACGCAGACAGCTCGTCGATGATCAAGGTGTCGAAGCGCTTGAAGAACTTCGCGTCTTGCTTTGCAAGCCAGTTCACAGCGTCAGTGTTGGTCACATAAACGTCGGCCGGCACGTTGAACGCGGCTTCGCGCTTGTCTGCCGGAGCCACGGACACGTTGATGTGCGGCGCGAACTTCTTGAAGTCGTCCTCCCACGCACTGCGCAGGAGGGACTTCGGAGCAATCACCAAAGCCGCCCCGCCGCCGGTTACACGACGAGCCGCGAACAGCTCGATCTGCACCCGGGTCTTGCCGGTTCCGGGGTCCGAGGCATCAAGGACACGCGGACGCGTGTCCATGAACGCTACGGAAGCGGCTTGGTGCTTGAAGAGCGGAGGAGGGCCTCCTGCTTTTTGTCCAGCAGACGCTGGAACAGAGCCATTTTTTCTAGGCATACGTCGTATTCCCACTTGTAAGTTTCGTGCTCGCCAGTGCCTTAACGGAGTTCGAACTTGTAGTCCTTGAACGTGGCATCGCGGTCGATGCCGCCATGCGCGCCGATGTACAGCATCACCATCGTGAGCGGGATGTAGCTGTAGATCGTGTTCGTGGGCTTGTCCCACTCCTCGGCAAACTCCTTCCACGCTTCGGGCGGTGTCTCGGAGGGGAAGCCGACTTCGACCTTTGTGTACGGCCCCTTGTTGTCGCGGGGCGAGGAGTACGAATACTCGCCCGCTTGAACTGACAATGACGCACCATCGGCAAGGATGAGGCGAGGCATCTGCGGAACCATCCGGATACCCATAGGCTGTCCGTGATCGTCGAGCAACTCGATAATCGGGCGGCGATGTAGCATGGTGCCGAGATCGAGCTTCGACCATTCGTAGACCAAAAGAGGTCCTTCGGACCAGACCAGCTTCTGTTGGGGCATGTCAGACTCCTTTGTCGCAATCCCCTGTTCCCCGGGGGCCATAAGGGCACCACTTGCACGCGAATACGTTGGGGCTGGGTGGGAACTCCTCGGCCGACGTCATCGCAATACCGCGTTGGTTGAAGTTCTGGAAGAACCGCAGCCCATGGGATCGCGGGTACTTCATGTGAGTGAGGTCGTCTTGATCCGTGTACCAGAGCTCGACGTCTATCGTTTCCAGTTCCGGGTAGCGAAGAAACGCAGCCAGCTGGTACAGCTGCGTCTGCTCGGCATGCTTGATCTCGTTGCCGAACTTCTTGCCAGTTTTGTAGTCGATGACGACCGCATGCGTGGGTGACAAGCGCACGAACGCGTCCAGCTTGATGCGAGCCCACGCGTCACGATCGCCCCACGCCACGGGCTCCCAGTCCTTGTTGATGGCCCACTCGCCTTCCAGCGAGACCATGCCGTGCTCGTACTTGTTGCGCAGGTCGTGGAACTCAGTGCTGAAAGCCTTCAGCTCTGGAATCAGTTCCACGCCACCACGCACAAAGCGCTCAGCGGCATCGTGGATACGCGTGCCGCGATCATTGGCATGTTCGGTCTTGCCGGGAGGAAGCGGACGGGCCGGCTCGGGGATGCGGTCGATGTACTTGAGCTTGGCGCGCAATTTGCACTGCTCGAAGTCGACGAGGCGCGAGTAGCTCCACGCCTTGATGCGTTCGTTGGACATGCGGGATTTCCTCGTTTAGGGGAGGGTATATGATATCACTCCTCGCTCCGATCGAGGACATATTCCACGGCTCCTTGTTCATTGCGAAGGTCTTCGCGAACGGAGTCCACGAGGCGGTTAAAAGCATCGGTCCAGTCGTATGACGCGCCGATCTTGTCCCACTTGGGCTCATACCAGTAGTACAGCGTATTGCGGCAAGCCGCGAGCCACAGCACAGGCAGCATAGTGGTGAAGTCCTCGTCGTTGATGGCCATGAACATGTCGTTCACCTGCGAGGGCTCATTCAGCACTTGTCGACCGGTACCGCCGTAGGCTTCCTTGAACTCAGCGTTCTTGGCCGCCCAGTCCACAGAGTTGAAGCCGCCCAGCTTGGCGCGCAGCGTGAGCATGCGACGCACAGCCTTGATGTGGCGGTTCATGGCGTTCTGTTGTTCTTTCTTGTGGACACGCACCATGACCGGCTCCGTAGCTTCACGCCGACCATCAGGGTAGATGCGCAGGCCTGCACCAGACAGCACAACTTCACCGGCGCCGTGGGTGCGCTGCCAGTAGTGCTTTAGGCCTTCGTGGAAGAACGTCCACTCGAAACCCTTCATCTTCACGCCCGGCGTCTTGCGGTACGTGCAGTTGAAGTACAACTCGAAGAAGCTACGCGCTGTGCGGCTGGAGATGGGCAAGCGGTCGGGGTGGAAGATGTGCGCATGGTCGCGGTACACGAAGCCGACGAACTCTTGCGTGTATCTGTCGCGCTCGCCTGCGCCGGCCCTCTTGTATTGCTTTTCGCCTTGCTCGTTCACGACCTCGTAGTACTTCGAGTGCGTGTACGCCAGTGTGTAGCGGTCGTTGGCTTCGTCGTAGTTCAGCCAGATGTTTCTGGTGAGCTTGGTGCCGAGCGGCTTGAACTTCCGGCCAGAGTCATACCACTGCTTGGCTTGATCGTAGGTGATGGTGTGGATGCGGGTCATTTTTGTCCCTCTTCGGTAGAGAGCGACATGCTCTCTTTAACCTTGGTAGCGAAATCGGCTGCGATATCGGCAGCGGCATCCTCGGCATAAGAGCGAAGACGATCGTTCAGCGCGTATTTGAAATACTCATCGAACGCTTTTACAGAAGCGGAGATGACCTTGGGGTCTGAAAACTTGCCCCTGATGTGCTTTTCGAGCGCAACAAGCAAGTGCTTGTCCATCCATTCTTGGACGGCAACCTGAGCCTGTCTGTGCAAGTACTTGCCAACGATCGACTCACGATCGCGGCCGTTGCAACGGTCTACTTCGAGTTTGCCCCAGCTATCGTTGAAGCCCAGCAACTTCAAAACGATTTCACGGCGCTCTTCGTTGAGCTGAGCGATGATTTCTCTTGTGAGACTTTCAGGATCGAGTTTGACGTTTGCTTTTTCGAAAGCATCGAAGAATTGCTGATGCAAAGCTTCACGTTTCTTTGTCAGCTGAGCTACGATCGTTTCGCTAAGGGCAGGAGTTGATAGTGCCATGATGAGGCTCCAAGTTGGGTTTCACGCACAAGCACGTCGCCTTCCTTGAGGGCCAACATGGCCTGTTGCTTGAGAAGAAAGGTGCCAGCCACGAGCGGGGGCGCGATCCGCTCAGTTGTGAAGCGGACACGTCCGCACGTCAACTGCCGGGTCTGTGGGATCGAGTCCCAGTACTCGGGGCCAGCGACAACGTAGATCAGATCTGAACTAATTGTCGAAAAAGAAGACGACGCGGGTGTTGTCGTCGAGGGTGATGTTGTTGTCGTCATCGACGCAGTCTCCAAGGTACTCGGCGATGGGGTCACCGCCTTGCAGCTTGGATTTTGCGGCTTCTGCCAACGAGTCGCCACTGATGATCTTGCGCTTGACGAACTCCCGCAAGGTCATGTGCCCATGGCTGTGGCCGTCGCCTTCCCAGCGTGCGATACATCGCTGGGTCATTGCCGAAGCATCGGAAGGCAAACCATTGGGTCTAGGGCCTTCGCCGCGCACGCCTGCGAGTCGAGCAAAGAACTCGTAATCGCGGCGGCCGAGACGACCGAAAGGATGCACACCGTGATCCATGCGGCGACGCTGCTCTTCAGGAGTGATGTAGTCGTCGTTGCCATATGCGTAACCCATGTTGTATCTCGAAGGGCTGTGTGTAGCGTCCGACCAGAACACACCAACCCAGCCGAGGCCGTCGTGAGGATCACGGTGTTCGACCGTGAAGTGGATATCCGCTCCCATGAGGAGTTCTCCTTTGTCTGTCTTGATGTCGACCCCCACAAGCGCGGGTCCTAAGCCCATGGAACGAGCTTCTTTCACCGCGCCTGTGGTGTCGAACGCTTCGATGAGCTCGGCTTTGTGAGCACGTTCGAGTCGTGCGCCGGGGAAAATCCCCGGCCATACGGGGCGGCCAGCCACGTCACACCTCCAAGACGATGTGCTCGCCGTACGGCGGCGTAACGTAATGGTTGTTGATGCACCAGATGTTCGGGAAGTCCGGTTCCTGTTCAGGGAACGGGCCGTAGCCGTCGGTCAGGTACGCGAACGCACGCGGCTGGATTTGGTTCTCTTCCAGCCACTTGAACGGTGGGCGGAAATCGGTACCGCCACCGCCGTGCAGCTTGAAGTGCAGCTCGTCTTCCGGGCCGAAACGATCCACGTGGCTCACGCGGGTGTCACAGTAGATGACGATCAGTTCCTTCGGCTTCACTTCCTTGTGGATCTCAGCGATCTCGGAACCGAACTCGGTCAGCTCCTTCTCGCCGATTGACCCCGAGGTGTCGATCGTCACCACCATAGCACCCATGGCGTCGTCGCTCGTGCGACTCGGCAGGTACAAGCCCTGCGCGATGAAGCGGCGGTTGCCACGCTTCCATGAGAAGTCGTCGTTGCACTTCTCGGTCATGAAGCGCTTCAGGATGTTCTTCCACGGCAGCACGGGCTCCAGCAGCTCTTGCATCATGCGCTCGAGATCGCCCGGCAAATTGCCTGCTTGCTTGGCCACGTGAGCGGCCTGCGCCAGTGCCTGTTTCCACTCGGCTTCTTCGTGGTTCTGTTGCGACTGACTGGCGCCATTGTTGGTGTTGTTCGGGCTGTCGTCGACACCACCGTCACCACCCGGGTCATTGTTCTGACTATCGTCCTGCGGGCTCTGACCACCACCATTGCCACCACCGCCTTGCGGGTTCTGGCCACCACCGTTGTTGTCGTCCGGATCATCAGGAATGATGGTGTAGATGTGCTCAGCCGTCATACCGGCGTATGCAGGATTGATGTACTTGCCTTCAGGTAGGTCGAAGCCGGCGTTCGACAGAATCGTATTGATCGAGTAATCGCAGGCCTTGTTCCACTTGGCCTTGTCGCGCGCACCACGACGAGTGTGGTGCAGCATGGCCGGGTGCATCACCGTGTGAGCAATGCCACCCTGTACTTTGGACAGGGGCATCTCAGCCACGGTTTGGGGGTTGTACCGCAGCACAGCGCCATCGGTAGACATCAGTTTGATGCTAGGGTCTTCGACCATCTTTAGGCGCAGGGCCAGAGTGCCGAAGAACGGGTTGCCCATCACGAGGTTCGCGCGGGCCTTGGTCATCTTTTGAGCAGCGTTCGACATGTAAGTCGCTCCTTGGGTTACGGGTTAGGTTTAGACGTTGTCAGGCAGTTTGATGCCGAGGCGTTCGCGGTACTTCTTGCGAGCCATACCAATCAAGATGCAGCTGACCAAGAACGAAATGACTTTGAACGTGGCGAGAATCGGGTGGCCAGCAATGACCAACAACGACCAGACCACGATGTCAGTGATCCAGTGGTACGCAAGGTACGTGTGCGATGCGGCCAAGCGATCAACCCGCTTGTTGGACCAGAGCTTTTCGAGCGCTAGTTCGGCTGCGTCGAGTTTCTTGACGGTCTCTTTGTAGAGGTCGCTGGTGTTGTCGCCGACAGCATTCAGCATTGCCCCGCGCTTCTGCAGCGTCTCGACCGTTGCTTGGAGGCCAGTAGGCATGAGTGCGATCAAGAGACCGAAGATGATGCCAAGAACCGAGATCCACCACATGAAGAACACTGACACTTCGAGGGTGTGCGGGACGTGGTAGATGACGCCGGCGACGAGAGCAGCGATGAAGATGCCGTCAACTGTGACAGCGCGGGCCCATGTTTTGAGGCTGGTGGTATACACGATTGCTCTCCGAAAAGGTAGAGGGTTGAGATTTGGAGGAAGGATTCGATGCAGGTCATTTGAGGGATCGGAAGTCGTTGAGGCTGAGGTTTATCACCTGCAGTTCTTCCGGATAGCCCGACTCGTGTATGAGCCAGAGGGCCATTTCCTTCAGGCTTTCGCAGACCCTCAGGTCACCCCAGCCGACAGAGCTGGCATACTGGATCTCCGGGTCAAACTGCATGGCAGCGTCGGTGTTGGGGTATTTCTTGTGGCGGTAATAAGGAATGCCCAGCAGAGGGATACGGTGGACGCATTCCTCTTCCATGCATTCCTTGAGCGCTTCACGCACCGCGACGGCGCGATTGTTCTCGATCTCGGCAATCGCGTTGTGGGCCATGCTGACCACGTCGCGAGCCTTGACCGTGATGTAGGTGCCGCCGTTGGCGAGCACGGGCATGATAGACATCATTGCTTAGTATCCTTGTGGTTACACGCCGTTGAGCATGCGGGCTTTCATGAGGAGCATCTTGGCTTGGTCGTCGACTTCGCTGATGACCTTGGTTCTCTTCTCGACCGGGTCTACCTTTTCAGCATGCTTGGCCTTCACCTCGTCGGACATAAAGTCCAGAGCGGTCGGCCACTTTTCGAGGACTTGGCGCAGCGTGCCGCAGGAGTCCAGCAGCTGAGCGATCGAGTCACGCAAGGTGTTGCGTTCTTTGACCATGCGGTCGTGCTCCAGCAATACGTCGACACACGGCTGGTAGCAAGGCAGTGATGGGTGAACGATGTTCTTTTCGTCGTCGGGTCTGTAGCCGTGGAAGGACTGCGGTGCAGGGACAGGCGGTTTGAACGGTACAAGGAATGTGGCTTTCCTTCTATCACCGTCGATACCGGTGTACTCTACGTGAACGGTCAGTGAGTTGATTTTGGGAACCCACTCCACATCAGTGTTCAGTTTCTGTGCAGCGGCGAATTCCTCGGGGGATACTTGGCGCATGAAAACCTGCATAGCAATGTCGAGGTGTTGCAGCTCTTCCAGTTTCTTTTGGATGCGCTTGTTAAAGAGCGCCTCGATTCTGCGACGCACATCATGACGGATGTCTTGGGTGATTCTCACAGTTGCCATTACTGATCTCCAAAAAGTAAGCGACGCTTGGCGAGCGTCTTGATGGCCTTCAGGTGAAGGGGGTCTCCGGTGTCGATGCCGGTCTGCACATGTGCCTGAGCAGCTTCGTTGTTGGGGAACTTCGCAGGGTTACGCAGAAGGATTTCGTTGTGGGCTAGTCTCCAACCCTCTTCGAAGGACATCTGGTCGTCGGCGTCATTCCATGGAAGGTTCATGTAGACGTCACGATGCCAGTCGGAGGTCTTGCCTTTCTGACGAAGGAATCGAACAACGTCAGACGTGCCGTTGAATGGACATTGGCCACGAGCGTTGTACGCTCGGGCCACATAACCGCCGACGATCTTCCACCCCTCTTCCTTGGCCAGAAGCTGTTGGTCGAGGGTGAGCATGTCAAACGTCTTTCCCGTGCGGCAGTTGACCCTTCATTCCTTGTTTCAGGCGGCGATACAGTCCGCGCTGCGAGAAGGGCGCGTTGATGTTCTGCCCGTTGCGCAGAGTCACCGAGGCGACGTCTGGCGCAGAGGCACCGTAGGTGCGCGCGTCACGGCGCAGTGCTTTTACTTTCTTGGCATTCATTACGACCTCGATCAGCAGCTGCAGGAGAAGAACGAGTAGCGATCACCTTCCGGCACCTTGAGGCCGGTCAGCTCTTCGAAATCGTCCCAGAACTCTTCGTAGATGCCTTGACCTTCGAAGCGGCCGCCTTCGCACCAGTACTCGCCGCCATTGACATATGGATC
>WBZN01002533.1_pt1 | contig 10118 bp, 10 predicted proteins | sample 5204281 | NCBI WGS metagenome assembly WBZN01 (sample SAMN12344347, study PRJNA552823) | activated sludge metagenome | biome: Activated sludge suspended growth; feature: Nitrification reactor; material: Wastewater; isolation source: activated sludge from nitrification reactor of wastewater... | reverse complement strand
CCTTTGCCGACGCGCATTTTCGGATCAAGGCCGGAATCACATGGGACGTCTGTAAATCAAAGTTGTCTCGCGGGCCGTACAGATTCACCGGGAAGAGGACGATCGAGTGAAATCCATATTGATCACGATAGGCCTGTGATTGCGCCAACATCATTTTCTTCGCCAGGCCATACGGAGCATTGGTTTCTTCGGGATAGCCATTCCAGATGTCGTCTTCCTTGAACGGAATCGGAGCGAATTTTGGATAGGCACAAATGGTCCCGGTGGCCACGAACTTCTTCAGGCCCCGCTGACGGCCGACCTCGATCAACTGCGTCCCCATCATCAGGTTGTCATAAAAGAATCGCCCAGGGTTGGCCTGGTTTGCCCCGATCCCGCCGACTCGCGCCGCCAAATGGATCACCAGATCCGGCTTGGCATCACGATAGAGCCGCTGAACAGCGTCCATCTGCACCAGATCGTAGTCTCGACTTCGCGGGACAACAATCTCAGCACAACCTTTGGCGCGAAGTTGGTCCACCACGAATGATCCCAAAAATCCTGCCCCTCCGGTGACCACGACCCTGCGCTCACTCCAAAATGACATGATTGCTTACCGCCTGAGGTTAGAGGTTTGAGGCTGACAGTCTGTGGGAACGTCAGAGCCTTGATCGGCTCTTTCCTCTCACTGCATTCATCAAACCGTTCAACTTGCGATCGATCAACTCAGCCTTTCCACGGATGTCAGCTGATTCTCTTTCGGAAAATATCTGTCGTTTGCGGAATACTTCGCTCACAGTAACAGTTTCATATAACGAACCCTGGGCAATACTCAGATACTGCAAGAATTCTTTTCTATGTTGGCGGCCTTTCCCTTCAGCGATATTTTGAGCAACGGATGTCACCACCCCTTCCATTTGAGAAATCAAACGCAAATGTCTACCTTGAGGTACATGTTCCAGAAGCCCCAGAACGAAATCCGCAAGATCAACAGACTCCCGCCATACGTCAAGTTTCTCAAACGGAAAGATGTATCCTGGAACTGACGCCCCCTCTTTCTCCTGCAACCTCAAACCTCCAACCTTAACCTCTCTTCCTGGTCCCATCCAAGCGCTCTTTTTCCGAGGCCAAATCCGCATCCACCATCATGGCGACCAATTCTTCAAAGCGCACCTTGGGCTGCCAGCCGAGTTGTGTCTTCGCCTTGCTCGCATCCCCGATCAGGAGATCCACTTCCGTCGGACGATAGTATTTCGCATCGATCTTCACGTGCTTCTTCCAATCGAGTTGCAGACGATCAAAGGCCAGTTCAAGCATTTCCTTGACCGTGTGCGTCTCCCCTGTAGCAATGACATAGTCTTCCGGCGTCGGAGCTTGTAGCATCATCCACATCGCCTCGACATAGTCACCGGCATAGCCCCAGTCGCGCTTCGCATTGAGATTGCCGAGAAACAGATCCTGTTGGATGCCGAGCTTGATCCGGGCGGCCGCTTTGGTGATTTTCCGTGTGACAAAGGTTTCCCCGCGCCGCGGCGATTCGTGATTGAACAAGATGCCGTTGCATGCAAAAAGGTTGTAGGCCTCGCGGTAGTTGACGGTGATCCAGTAGGAGTAGACCTTCGCGGCTCCGTAGGGACTTCGTGGATAGAACGGCGTCGTTTCCTTTTGCGGCACCTCCAGCACCTTGCCGAACATCTCGCTGGATGAAGCCTGGTAGAATTTCGGCTTGAGTCCTGACTCCCGAATGGCCTCCAGGAGACGAATCGTGCCGAGCCCTGTGATCTCGCCTGTATATTCCGGAATATCGAAACTGACGCGGACATGACTCTGGGCGCCAAGGTTATAAATTTCATCAGGCTGGACCGTACGCAAGATCCGATTCAGAGAACTGGCATCGTTCAGATCGCCGTAGACCAGATGGAGCCGCCGATGCGGCACATGCGGATCCTCATAAATCGGATCGATACGCCCCGTATTGAACGAGCTGGACCGACGAATGATGCCATAGACTTCGTATCCTCGCGCGAGGAGAAATTCCGACAGATAGGACCCGTCTTGACCGGTAATGCCGGTGATCAATGCTTTTTTCACCTATGTGTTCTCCTTGAGCAAGAATGCGAGAGCGGATTATTACGTGCTTCGATCGACTTGTCTAGTGAAAGCATGTAAACAGATTGTTAATAAAAGAATCTTGCGGCGAATAAGAGAGACCAGGTACCATGTTCTATAATAAGAACAGAGAGACAATACTGTGGCAACTGTTGCTCCTCAACATGTGCGGCGGATCTGGTTGTTCCTGACCCTCATGGCCTCTGGTCTCCTCGTCGCGCATACCATCAATGCGTTTGTGGCCGATACCCTCTATGTGATTCCAGAACGGGCTGCGGGATCCGGAAGTGAGACGTCGGCGGGCACGCCGTTGCTCGCATCCTATTCTCCGACGCAAGGCATGGAGCAGATTCGTGCCAGCGGCCTCTTTGTGCTTCCGCCGCCGACTGAGAATGGATCAAGCAGTGTCACATCATCTGGCCGACGGGGCTCCAACGGCCCAGTGGTTCGAGCGTCACTCGGGCTGGCAGGGAGGCTTCGCTTGATCGGCACAGTACTCGGCGATGAACGTGGCGTCTTTGCCATCGTGGAGGAACTGGCATCCAAGCAGCAATCCTTGTATCACTTGCATGACTCCGTACTCGATCTGGGTGAAGTCGCCGAGATCCGTCGAAACGGGATTATCATCCGTCAGGGTAATGTTGAAGAATTGTTGGAGTTGGGAATCTCAGAAGGTCAGGCCGCACTGACCGGTGCTACCGGCACCGCTCCCAACCCTCAGGCGGGTCCCGCCCCGATAGCACCGCTTCGCAAAGTGGTGGATCGCCGTGAGGTGGAACAGGCCATGAACGATCTGCCGAAACTCCTTTCGCAGGCGAGAGCCGTACCGAACACGGTCAATGGCGCTATCAATGGATTTCGTCTGGACTACATTGCACCCACTAGTTTTTATGAGAAAATCGGAGTCCAGACTGGGGACGTGCTGCAACGGGTCAATGGAGTTGATATTCGAGATCCGAGTACCATGTTGAACTTGCTTCAGCAACTCAAGAACGAACAAACAGTCAAACTCGATCTGGTCCGGAACAACCAGCGCTCCACCATCACGTACGAGCTCCGCTGATCCCACCATTGTCCAAGATCTCGATTTTGCATGACAATTTCGCCATGTTCTTGCCAGGGCGTGATCAGGGAGAGTATCTTTACGCTGGAAAAGATAGAGCGACTCAATAGTAATCCCCCATTCCAGTCCGTTACGGGTTAGAGGTCAGGGAACCAGTGTCTGAACAAGACGAACCGCAACAACCCACTGTCAGCGTGACGCGACCACGCCTGGGTGAGATTCTCAGGGAAAAGTTTCACCTCTCGGAGCTAAAGCTTGAAGAGGCCCTCGCCTACCAGCGGGAAAAAGGTGGCCGGTTGGGCGACGTATTGCTGCATCTACGGGCGCTGCGAGAAGAGCAGGTATTCGAAGCACTCGCCCAGCAATTTGACATGACCTGGATGCCCCATCTCGACACGACCCATGTCGATCACGAGGTCATCAAAAGGGTGCCGATCGCCTTTTGCCGACGATACCGGGTTCTGCCGCTGCGTGACGAAGACGGAGCCATTCTCACAGCATCGACCGATCCACTGGAAACCGTGGCTCTGGATGATCTGCGTTTGCTGTTGGGGAAACCTATCGCACCGGTCTTGACCACCAGCGTCGCGCTTCTCGCGAGGCTCAATCGAGCCTACGACGAAATCGCGAATCCGGCAGGCGCCGAGGAAGTGATGGAGGATATCGCGGCGAGCGAAAGCCTCGACCAGTTGGCCCACGAGCTCGACGAACCGCAAGATCTGCTCGATGCAACCGACGAGGCCCCGATCATCCGACTGGTCAACTCCGTTCTGTTTCAAGCCGTTCGGCAACGAGCCAGCGACATCCACTTTGAATCGTTCGAACGAGGGTTGGTGGTCCGCTATCGCATCGACGGCGTCCTCTACCCGGTCCTCACGCCGCCCAAACATTTGCAAGCCAGCATCATCGCGCGCCTCAAGATCATGGCCGGTCTGAACATCGCTGAGAAACGCCTGCCACAGGACGGTCGGTTTGCGATTCGAACCGCCGGAAAAGACGTCGATCTCCGAGTGTCCGTACTCCCTACTTCCCATGGTGAACGGGTCGTGCTGCGGCTGCTGGAAAAGGAAAATCGCCTACTCAATCTCTCTGAGATGGGGTTTTCGAAAGAGCGCCTGACGATCATTCACCAGCTCATCCAACTCGCACACGGGATCATGCTCGTTACCGGACCCACGGGAAGCGGAAAAACGACCACCCTGTACGCCGCACTAAGCCACATCAACTCGCCGGACAAGAACATCATCACCGTCGAAGACCCGGTCGAATACCAGCTGCTTGGCGTCGGGCAAATGCAGGTCAACCCGAAAATCAATCTGACATTTGCCGCCGGGCTACGATCGATTCTTCGACAGGATCCCGATGTGATCATGATCGGAGAAATCCGCGACCGTGAAACGGCAGAGATCGCCATCCACGCCTCTCTCACCGGACATTTGGTGTTCTCGACGCTTCATACGAATGACGCCGCGAGCGCCGCCACACGCCTCATCGACATGGGGATCGAGCCATTTCTCGTCGCCTCATCGGTCGTCGCCGTGCTGGCACAACGGTTGCTCAGACGAATTTGTCCCGACTGCAAGCGCCCCTATCGGGCCAGCGAAGACGAGCTGAGCCGGCTGGACTTGCCGCCTGGCTCCGCGGTAACACTGTATCGAGGAGCCGGCTGCGCAGCCTGCTCCCAGACCGGCTATCGCGGGCGTACCGGCATCTTTGAGCTGATGGTGCTGGACGATGACATTCGACGACTCATCGGCGGCAAGGCGGACTCGACGGCCATCAAACAGACAGCGATCGCGAAAGGTATGGTGACATTGAAGCAAGAGGGTGCGGAGCGAGTCATTCAGGGCCACACCACCTTGGAAGAAGTCATGCGGATCACGCAACAAGAAATCGACGTCGAGTAGACGACGTGAAACGTGAGCGAGACAAGCCCGACGGCGGAATACGCGAAGATAAAACATCCTGTCCGGTACGCTTTTCTCGCCTGTCCCGCGAGTCCTGCGTGGAAAGACGAAATACGATTCACGAATGACGCCTCACGTAGGAGTACAGTAGCGTGCCTGTGTATCAGTATCAAGGCTACCGGAGCGACGGCGGGACAGCGACCGGAATCATCGACGCTGAAAACGTCAAAGTCGCGCGGTTGAAACTTCGCAAAGAAGGGGTCTACCCGACCGACGTCATCGAGCAAAGACAGTCGTCCGGTCGAGCGACGGCCACAAGTCGCACCAAAACATCCCGGATCATCGGCCGATCATCGGTACTCGCGGCCAACGATTTATCCCTACTCACCAGACAGTTTGCCACGCTGCTCGTCGCCGGTTTGCCGCTGGTCGATGCCCTTGGCGTGCTTGTCGACCAGGCCGAAAAAAAACCGATCAAGTCCCTCCTCGCCGATATCCGCGAGCAGATTCGAGGAGGGAAAGCGTTGAGTGCGGTCCTGGAAACCTACGACAAGGATTTCTCTCCTATCTATGTCCACATGGTGCGAGCCGGTGAAGCGAGCGGCGCCCTCGATCAGATTTTATTCAGACTGGCGGAGTTTTTGGAAAAACAGCAAGCGCTCCGGACCAAAGTCACCAACGCGATGCTCTACCCGGTCATCATGTTGGTCATCGGAACCGTCATCTTGTTTTTCCTCATTACCTTCGTTGTTCCCAAGATCACGCAGGTCTTTGCCCAACAAAAACAAGCTCTGCCATGGCCGACCGTCGCCCTCATGTCGACCAGCCATTTTTTTTCTGACTATTGGATGGTGCTGGTTGGGCTGGTGATCGCTGGCATCTACGGAATTCGACGATTTATCCGCACGGAACGAGGCCGCATGGTGGTGGACCGCCTGACATTGAAACTCCCGTTGATCGGAGACGTCGCACGGATGGTCTCCATCTCCAGATTGACGAGTACGTTATCCACGATGTTGGCGAGCGGCGTGCAGTTGCTCGATGCCTTGGATGTCTCAAAGCGCGTCATGAACAATCGGGTACTCGAGGAAACGGTCGAATCCGCCAGACAGAATATCCGCGAGGGGGAAACGATTGCAGATCCCTTGAAGCGGAGCGGGGAATTCCCCGCCCTCGTCACTCACATGATCGCTGTCGGAGAAAAAAGCGGTGAGATGGAGGAGATGTTGCGCCGGGTGAGCCACATCTATGACGGTGAAGTTGAACGAGTCATTACACGGTTGACCTCGCTGATGGAACCGATCATGATTCTCATGATGGGCGTGATTGTGTTTTTCATCGTCGTTGCGATACTGCTCCCCATCTTTGAAATGGGCCAGATGGTCCATTAAAGTCAGGGCTGAGTAACCAGTGATCAGCGGCAAGAACTAGGGAGGCACTCGATGAGCGAACAAGCGCAGACCACCGATCAGCGGACAATAACGTGGAGGTGGAACCAGAGGGGCTCCGATCTTCACCCCTCACCCCTCACCCCTCACCCCTCACGCTATCCTCTTTATGATGATCGCGGCTTTACCTTCATTGAAATCATGGTCGTCGTGGCCATTCTAGCCATCCTCGCGGCACTGGTCGTCCCCCGCATCATGGGACGGACCGACGATGCCAAGCGCACGGCAGCCAAAGTACAGATTCGCAATCTCGAGGGGGCGCTCCAGCTCTATAAACTGGATAACGGCATCTACCCCACCACGGAACAGGGCCTCAAGGCGTTGGTTGAAAAACCGTCTGTTGGGGTCATTCCCAAGAAATGGAAGATCGGCGGATACCTCCCCAAGCTGCCTGAGGATCCATGGGGCAATCCCTACAAATATCTCAGCCCAGTCCAACGGGCGGATCAAAAACTGGATTACGAAGTGACCTCGCTCGGCACCGATGGTGAGGTCGGGGGTGAGGGCGTCAACGCCGACATCACCAATTGGAATCTGGACAAGGAATAAGTAGTCAATGGTGACTCGTTATTGGCTTGGGATCACGCGATCAGTCATCAGCCGTCGATCGTCGGCTTTTCAGGAGCAGTCCTCCGCCTTCACGCTTCACGCTTCACGTTTCACGCCTCACCCTTCACCCCTCACCCTTCACGACGTACGCTCCTCCTCCGGCTTCACCCTCCTGGAAATGCTGATCGCCTTGTTTTTGCTGGGTGGAGTCCTAGCCGTGATCTTGCCTCGCATTAGCTTTGAGGAAGACCTGCGCTCGACCGGGAGGAAACTCGTCGGACTGCTTCGAACCTTCCAAGGACAGGCGACCAGCGATCAAACACCGCTCAGGCTCTACCTAGACCTGGACCAAGGTCTTTACTGGATGATGGTGATTGAAGGAAAAGAAGAGCGTCTGCCTCTGGATCCCGCATGGAAATTACCGCGACCGCTCCCGGAGTCTATCCGCTTGACCGAGGTGTCCATCGGACAGGACAAACGCATGTCGGGACGAGTCGGCGTCACATTCTTCCCCAACGGACGGATCGAACCGGTGACAATGTATCTCATGGACAACAAAAGTAATCTCTTGGGGGTGGCGGTCGATTCCTTGACCGGGGCCATTCGAGTCAGTGACGAACGCTTTGATCCGCCACCAAACCGCCTGATCCCTGACCGTGTGAAAGTCCTCTTAAAAGCCAGCGCCCAAACAGGCGCCGGCGGAACGGCACGAGGAGGCCCCCCAACCCCCCGTGGGGCGCAATGATCTCTGCGACAAGCTACCCCACATCAAGTGAGCGTGGATTCACGCTCCTTGAAGTCCTCCTGGCCATTGCATTGCTGGCCATCGCGCTGCCTGTCCTCCTGGGCCTGAGAAACTTTGACCTCGATCTCCAAAGCCGGGCTACCGAGCTCACCGCCGCAACCCTGTTGGCCCAAGAGAAACTTCTTGAGGTTGAACTCGCCGGCCAGTATTCCGTCGGAGAAACCCTGGGAGAGTTTGCGCCTCTCCCGCTTGGATCTCAGACCGCGCTCCAAGCGGTTCCACGAGCAATCGGCTATCGGTGGAAACGCACCATTGCGCCGACTCCGCTGGAGTTCGTTCGAGAGGTTCGCATCAAGATATCGTGGCCGCGCGGTGAGCGAGAAGAATCGTTGGAGGTCAGCACCTATGTGCTTGCAACTCGCCTCCCCTCGTAAAGCAACCCGGCAACAAGGATTCACCCTCATTGAAGTCCTGGTCGCCGTGACATTGCTCGGAACCATCGCGACCATGGTCTTTGCGTCACTCCTGACGACGACACAGACCGTAGAGGCAGGGAGAGAACATACGACCAGAGAGCAGACCGTCAGAAAGATTCTCCGTTTGATGGCCGAAGAGATTTCACTCAGCAAGCGGTCGATCGCGTACCCGTGGGTCGGGATGAATGGGACACAAGACGGTCAGCCGGCCGATACACTGGCGATCCTCGCCATGAGCCAGGAGTTGCTCACCGTGACCACCACGGCCAAGGAGAGCGATACCGTTCGAGTCGTGTATACCCGCGAACGCGATCGGTTGATTCGGTTCGTTCGAAAAAATCTCTATACACTGACGGACACCAACGAATCACTCGACCAAATAGAGTTGGCCGACCGCGTCCACGCGTTCAATGTCCGATACTACGATGAGCAGAACCGCGCCTGGCTCGACGAATGGCCAAGCGCCAACAAGCTGCCCAAAGCCGTGTTACTAGAAATTACGTTTCAGTACCCCGATGCCGCACCGTGGACAATTCGCGAATGGATCACCATCGGAACATCATGATCATCACCACTTCCGACATCTGCATGGAGATATCTAGCCTGGCAGGAAAGATCCGGGAATGGGTCACCATTGGAACATCATGACCATTAAATGGCCTGACGCATGGAAAGACATTCTGGCATGGACGGTCGGCGGGATCTTCATCCTGGCCCTCTCCCTGATTGCCACCTTCCCCTATAGCTTGCTCCAACACCGGATCGTTGCGGAGCTCAAACGAGCGACCGGTCTGGACATCCGTATTGCGGATTGGGCGATCGGACTGCCACTCAGCCTGGAATGGCGGAACGTGAGTCTCTCAAAACCGAGCCTCGATCCGGTTGAGCTGGCGATTCTTCAGGCCAAACTCGGTGTCTTCCAGACCCTGACTGGAACTCTCGGTCTCGACCTCCTTGTCCAACTGAACGAACAGGCTCCTCGCACAAATTTCGTCAAGGGGACGCTCACCGCTACCTCCTTCTCCCTGGCCGGGCCGCTGACGCTCAAGGGGAAACTCCAACAGGTGGACTTGCCGACAATCATCCGTCGGTACGTCACGCGCGGGACCCTCAACGGGGAGTTTTCCCATCGAGTGGATTCCGACCTCTCGTCCCCCAACATCTTGAAGGGCGAGGGAACCTGGATCGCGGAGGCAACGGATCTGGAGATCGACCAGATTCCGCTGGCGAATGGCAAAATGTTAGCGCTGACATTCAGCAGGGCCGCAGCCGGGCTCTCCTGCCGAAATCTCGTCTGCGATGTCACGCAATTGAAAGGCGAGGGAATGGATGGATCCTTTGAAGGCCAGGGGCAAATCACCCTTCAGCAGCAACTCCCAAACAGTCAACTGGCGCTCACGGTGACGGTGATCCCTGGTCCTGGGTTCGCATCAAAGGCGGCAACCCTTGGTCTCCCCTCGTTCCCTCCCGGCACTCCCATCACCGTCAAGATCGTGGGAACCTTGGCACAGGCACGAATCGCGTTGTAGAGTAGGCGGGGGCGTCCAGGTTTCGAGTTGCGGGTTTCAGGATTCGAGTTTCAGGTTAAAGACAAACGGCTCCGCAAACCTGAAACTTGGAACGTGAAACATGAAACGAAAGTAAAAACATGGCAATTGTGAACGAATGTGTCGGGTTGGATATCGGACAAACCGGGTTGAAAGCCGTCCGGTTCCGACGCCGACTGAGCGGGCGCGAAACCGTCGATTACTTTCAACATCCCCTGCCGTTTTCACGTCCGGAGGATCTGGAACCGGCGCGGCGCGTCCAATCTCTTCGAGGCTTCCTGTGGCGCCATGGGCT
>WBZN01001859.1_pt1 | contig 10119 bp, 9 predicted proteins | sample 5204281 | NCBI WGS metagenome assembly WBZN01 (sample SAMN12344347, study PRJNA552823) | activated sludge metagenome | biome: Activated sludge suspended growth; feature: Nitrification reactor; material: Wastewater; isolation source: activated sludge from nitrification reactor of wastewater treatment... | reverse complement strand
CTCTAATTCGTGCTGAGAGTTCCTTCAAATGGAATGGCTTAGTCAGATAATCATCTGCACCCGCGTCGAGCCCAGCCTCTTTTTCCTCGACGCTGTTCTTTGCAGTGAGCATGAGAATGGGAGTCGAGCCCCCGTCCTCCCTGAATCGTTTGCAAACCTCCATGCCGTTTACGCCCGGAATCATCAGGTCGAGAACGATGGCGTCGAATTTGTATACCTTTAAACGTTCAAGAGCCTCTATTCCATTGTCGACAAGTTCGACGAGGTATTGTTCGCGGCTAAGCCAATCTCTTATCGGGATGGAGAGGTCGTGCTCGTCTTCAACTACTAATATTTTGGTCATGCGGATCTCATTAAGCTTGTCAATAATGCTGCTCAATTTTAGCGGTATTGTGTGGAGCTTTTATGAAGACTTGCCCTCGACAACGTTGTCTCGTGAATAGTTTTCGGTTAAACGGCTTAACGGATCTTTTACAACAAAACTCATTTCGGCTCACGAAACATACACGATGTCAGAACTAATATGAGACTACGAACCGACGAGGTCGGAATTTTCTAGGAATACTAAAACGCTGATGGAGAGCCAATCATGAATAAAGTACTTGCATCGTTAGTTGTACTCGCGGCTGTCGCAGTCACATCACCAGCATTCGCAAAATCAGCAGCCGCACCTGCCCCGGTTAAAGGTGCAAAGATCGCTACAAGCAAGGCCATATCTAAGGTCGCCGCACCTGTAAAACACAAACAAGCGAAGAATACAATCAAGAAAATCAAGTAGATTCTCTCAGCATGAAAATTGTGGAGGGCGGCAATACCGATCGTATTGCTGCTCTTCTGTCAGTTTATAGGCTGGTTTCAGGCTGATCTCAGTTTCTGCAATCGGTTAAATTGTTGCACCGTATCTGATACTAGCTTCTGTTTCTGTTCTTGTTTTTTTGTCTGATTATTTTGCTGTTTGCATGCGTTCTTTGCTTCCTGCACGCTGTCAGTTTCGCGTAAGGTTCTGGCCTACTCAGCCTTTTCACATGTCACTTATTTATTGGAAAGTGTGAAAGTCGGCGAAACTTACGCTCGCTGTAAGGATGGTGTAAATGTCGGCGCGTATGCTCACCGGAGTAAAGTGGTAGTGTGTGGGGCTATAGACGAGTATGACGGGCGAATCGGCATCGGGCGGCAGTTCTTCCAAAGCAGCAACGTTGACTCCAGTCGACGAAGCGGTTGTCAGGAAGGAAGAAGATCAGTTGCTAGCTTTAGAAGCTGAGGTGTGTTCGCACGGTGACACAGTTCACTATGCCAAACGTCCCCAATTCTTTGAAACTTGCGAAGGCAGCTATCTCTACGATGGCGCCGCCACACCGTATCTTGACCTGCAGATGTGGTACTCAGCAGTAAATCTTGGATACGCGAATCCGCGTGTGAACAATGCGCTTAAAGATCAGATCGACAAGCTGCCGCAGCTTGCTTGTCAATATTTGCATAAGGAAAAGGTGTACCTGGCTGACATTCTCGTCAAAGGTATCAAGCGTAACTTCGGCGAAAAGGGTCGTGTTCATTTCAATGTTGGCGGAGCCCAGGCAGTCGAAGATGCTTTGAAGTTGGTGCGCAAAACAACTGGCAAGAGCCGCATGTATGCCTTCGAAGGTGGTTACCACGGACGCACGCTAGCTGCATCGGCGATCACATCTTCCTATAGATACCGCGAAAACTACGGTGAATTTGGCGACAGAGCTGAATTTATTCCATTCCCATACTGCTTCCGTTGCCCGTATGGCAAGCAGAAAGAAACTTGTGGAATGTACTGCGTTGAGCAATTCGAGCGCAAGTTTGAGCACGAATACACCGGTGCTCACAACCCGAAAACGAACAAGTCTGAGTTCGGAGCTTTCTTCGTAGAAGTGATTCAAGGAACTGGCGGCTATGTCGTGCCACCAAAGGGTTACTTCGAACGCCTGGCGCAGATTTGCAAAGAGCATGGCATCATGATCGTCGATGACGAGATTCAGATGGGATTTTTCCGCACTGGAAAACTCTGGGCTGCTGAAAACTTCAACATCACTCCAGACATAATGGTGTTTGGAAAAGCGCTCACCAACGGGCTCAACCCGCTGTCAGGAATCTGGGCGAAAGAAGAATATATAAGCCCGGATAAATTCGGACCTGGTTCAACACACTCAACTTTCTCTTCTAACAGTCTCGGAACCGCTTGCGGACTCGAAGTTATGAAGATATTCGAAGAAGGCGATTACGAAAAAACGGTAAACGAAAAGGGCGCGTACTTCCTGAAGCTGTTAAAAGACCTGCAAAGAAAGCATCCCGAAATCGGAGATGTCGATGGCATGGGCTTGGCGCTGCGCATGGAGATGTGTCAGGGACATGACAGCTATACACCGAATCGTGAACTTGCGGACAAGATGTTCCAGCGCGGTTTGATGGGTAATCTGGTTGTTAACGGTAAGAAAATGGGACTGGTGCTTGATATTGGTGGTTACTACAAAAACGTAGTCACTCTAGCTCCATCACTCGAGATCACTTATCAAGAAATGGATCTTGCGCACGACTTGCTTGATTTACTTATCACAGAATGTAAGAAAGGCTAATCATGAGTTCTTCAATTGATGTCTATTGCGATTTCGATGGCACTATCACCAGGGGTGATACCATTGACGTGCTGTTGGAAGAGCTTGCAGATCCAGCGTGGCACGAAATCGAAGATCGCTGGGTGCGTGGTGAAATCGGCTCACGCGAATGCATGGCGCTTCAAGTGCCGTTGATTCGTGGTGGCTGGAATGGTGTCGTAAAAGTTCTCGACAAAGTCAAAATTGATCCGACTTTTCCAAAGTTCGCAGCGTGGTGTCGTCAGAATGGTGTCTCGCTAAAGATAGTCAGTGACGGCATCGACCGAGTAATTCACCATATTCTCAAGCGCGAAAACATTCATGTAGACAACGTTTGGGCGAACCACCTTGTAGAAGACGAAAACAGAAATTTGCAATTGACGTTTCCTCACGCGCCGCAAGTTTTGGGCTGTGGCTCTGGTTTGTGCAAGTGCCGCATTCTTGAAAATGGACCGAGCCGTCCTTTGAAAGTCGTAATCGGTGATGGCAGAAGTGATTTTTGCTGGTCTGCGGAAGCCGACCTCGTGTTCGCAAAAGCCAAGTTGCTGAGCCATTGCAAGCAAAATAATATTGCTTGCGTTGCTTACGAAGACTTCTATCTGATCAGAAACGTGTTGGAAGAGAAGCTGGCGGAAGAAGGCGTTGCAGTGCCAAGCCTCAAGCCGATCATCTCCTACTCGTAGGTCTGTCGACTTTTCAGTTCTGGTTAATAGCGCCTGAATTCTCAAGTTAGCTACGGTAAGCTTGTAGCCCTACAATGTCGATTACAAAGCTGCACTCGATGAGGCTTCTCGCCCTCACAGGTAGAGCGGCGGTCGCTCGGACGAAATTTAATTCCCAAAACGGGAAATTTGGTTGCTATATTCTTCCCAAAATGGGAAGATGGAGCAAGAAGAGGAGGGCGTGGTGAAGCTTGTTCACTGGGGAAGAGCGCGAAAATTCTTTCAACAGCACAAGCCGGCAAAGGAACCGCTAAAGCAGTGGAGGGCGGCGGTGCAGGCGGCAGAGTGGACGAATTTCCCAGACGTCCGAAAAACCTTTACCACTGCGGATTGGGTAGATGGCAAGATTGTTTTTGACATCAAAGGAAACGATTACAGGTTGGTTGCTATCGCTCAATTCGAACACGGGACTCTCTATATTCGACATGTTTTAACGCATGAGGAATATGACAAAGGCGATTGGAAGAAGTAGGAGTAGGAATGTCCACCTCTGTGCAGGATGAAAACAAGGCTTATGAGCGGCTGATTAAGCGCTTCCCGCTTCGTCCGATTCGTGACGACGAACGTAATGAGCAGGCGGCTGAAATTTGCGACATGCTTGTTGATCGAGGTGATTCGCTAAGCCAAGCTGAACGTGATTATCTTGAGGTGCTGAGCGATCTTATCGCTAAATATGAGTCTAAGTGGGACGATGAATGCGCTGACATGTCGCCACGGGAACTGATTATTTACCTGATGGAGCAGAACAATCTTGCGCAAAAAGATCTGGTGCTGGAATTTGGTTCACCAAGCCGAGTGTCTGAGTTCTTGAAGGGTGTACGACGGCTTAGTTTGGAGCAAGCCAGACGTCTTGCGGAGCGCTTTCGAGTCAACATCGCAGCGCTCATCGATTCGGATGATACTGCGGCATGACGCGCCCTAAATTATAGGCTGGCTATTATTTGCCTGGAAGATTCTGGGCAGATGTTTCAAGTGAGCCCATTGGTACCGACGCGTGCAGACCGGCTTCCTGACCGCTCGGAGTGGCTGCTAGCGCTTCAGGCACTTGCTGTGAGCCGGCTGCAACTTGTTGGGTCGGAGCTTCTGCATGCGGTGTGTTGGCTGCTACCTTTGTGTGGTCGGCAGCGCCGTGATGCGCGACATGGTGAGCAGGTGCGTTGTGAGCGACTTGCGGTGAGTGAGGCGCAGCGTGGTGGGCTACGTGTGATGTGGCGTGTGAAGCGGAATTGTGAGCGACATGCGCTGCGGCGTGAGATGGATCGGCACTTGCGAGTTGAGAGTGCGCGCCGTTTCCGGCCATATCGAGATGTTGTCCGGGATGTATGAGATTTGGATTTGAACCGATGACTTCGGTGTTGTTGTGATAAAGTTCGCCCCAGTGCTGACCGCCACCGAGATGAGCTTTGGAAATATCCCAGAGATTGTCGCCGGGTTGAACGGTGTAGTTGGAAGCAATTTCTGGTCCGCCGGGCAATTGAAGCTCCGTGCCAGGATGAATCAGCGTCGGATCGCCACCGATGATGTCGTGGTTAAGCTGGTAGATTTCCTGCCACTTCAAGCCATCGCCAAGGTGATGTTGGGCGATATCCCAGAGGTTGTCGCCAGGTTTGACGGTGTAAGTAGTTGTGGCTTCGGCACCCTGCTCTGGCGCGGCTGCGACTTGATCGCCCGCAGGTTGGGTAGCGTCAGGCATCTGCTGGTCTGATGTGACCTGATCGACTACATGCTCAACGCGAGTTTGCGGATGACCAAGCAACGTTCCACGGTCTGCTGGAACCTCGGCTGCAGGTTGGGCGGGAGGCTGAATCGCGTGCTGCTCCATGGCGGGAGCGGAGTGTTCAGGCAAATGATTTACGGCAGCATCTTTAGCCATGTTGCCACCGCCGACAGGGTGGTGTGGCGCGATTTGATGCGTGAGTGGATGAATGACTGGTGATTGTGGTGTCACATTTGATGGCACCTGAATGGCACTGTTCTGCAAGCCGTTGAAGCCGCCCATTGTCGGACGGAAGATAGCCTGGCCATTGTCCATAGCGAGGTATTGCGGAGTGACGATGCCATCTTGGACGTGTGACGCAGCAGATTCAAGACCGGCAGGCACTTGTTCGTACTGAGCGCCAGCGTCTGAGTAACCCGACGTGTTCATGGCATTGCTGGTAGCGTCGCCGACTTCAGAGGGATGGAACTTCAATTCATTGCCATTGAACGCCGTGCCATCTTTAGGCAAGAGGTCGGCGAAACCGCCTCCACCATCTTCCATAGTGAAAACTGGGGCGTCGTCTGGAATCAATGAAATATCGATGCCGAGGTGTTCCCTTGCGCTATGCAGGGCAGTCGCCGCACCTTCGAGGTGCGTGGTGAGGAAAGACGCGTCCATCCCACCAATTAAATCCTGCACGGGCGCGAAGAAGGACGACAACGCTTCGAAGAACGAGCTAATCAGACCAATGTGCCCGGGCATTTTCATAATCATCTGAATGATTGGAGAAATTGCCTGGTTTCCGACTTGCTGCGCCGCCGCCATGGCGTGCTGCTCACCGCCGGGAACGACAGCATGGAGCGATGCTGCTTCCGTGCCTGAGCCAAAGCCGACGCTGGGCAAATGCATCTCGCCGCCGCTCGGCTGAACCCACTGGTGGGCTGCTTTCACGTCGATTGTAGATGTGAGCTGCGACTGCACATGCTGCGCCACATCGCCTATTTGGCGGGGAGCATCAGGTGTTTTGAGGGCGTCGCCCACAGCATTTGGCGATGAACGCATATTTTGAGATCACACTGCCGTAGTAAGAAGGAGCAAGAGATTTCATATTATTAATGTACGTTAATCCCGATGTCAAGTTAAACTCGGCTGCTCAATCGCTTACAGGTGACGCTTAACCGGCAATCCAAGCTCATTCCACTCATTCATGCCGCCCGTTAATATTTTGATGTTTTTGAAGCCTGCCTCCGACAGAATTTTCGCTGCCGTCTTGGCTCTTCCGCCCATTTTGCAGATTGAAATGATTTCGCTGGCTTTCAGATGGGCGAGTTCGCCATGGCGTTCGCTGATGCTGCCAACGGGAATGTGAATGATGCCGGGCAAATGACCCAGAACATCCGTCAATTCTCTGTGTTCGCGAACGTCGAGCAGCACCGGGTTGCGACCGGTGTCGATCATTTCTTTCAACTCGTTCGAGTGAATATAGGGAATCTCGGCTGAGCAGGCTCCTGCCGACAATGTGCCTTGAACTTCGCAAGCGGAGATGCCTTCAGGAATTTTGACAGCGTTTGCGTCGCGTGTGCAGGCGCAATTTGCCTTAAGGACTTCCTTCATCCATTCAGCGGGGCCGAGTTTGAGTTCCTCGATGAATTTCACGTATTCGCTCTGACTGCGTGGTTTCAAGAATGGATTGCGCGTCTTCTGTTCGGCAAGCGATGAGGGACGGCGGTTTCGATATTCATGACCCGGATAGACAACGAGCTCCTCCGGCAATTCCATAATGTGCTGCAAGCTTTCCCAGTGTTCTGCTGGGTCGCCGCCAGGTAGATCGGCTCGACCGGCTCCGCCGTCATCGAGGAAGAGCGCATCGCCAGTGATAATTCTGTCGGGAAAAATTAGACAGAGCGAATCGCGCGTGTGTCCAGGCGTGTAGAGCACTTTTACGGTCGTTCCGTTGAGCTTGAGCTCGCTGTCGGCGTTGACGCGATCGGTGATTTCGCGGGGCAGACCAAGTTGGTGCATTACATAGGCGCAGTTGGTCAAATCTTTGAGTTTGGACCCAGCCGAGATGTGGTCAGCGTGAGTGTGTGTGTCGATGACTTTTGTCAGCTTCAATTTTTTCTCGTCGAGCATCTTCATGTATTTGTCGACTGAACAAATCACAGGATCAATTAACCAGGCTTCGCCAGACTTGGGTGAAGCCACCAGATACGTTTGACAGCCGCCTGCATTCAGTTGTTCGAAAATCAAATCCATTTTTTGCTCCACGTTTGTGAATTGATGCCCCTGCGTGAGCGGCAATGCTTCGGGCTTGTGGATACCTCATGACGTCTGAATCCACCCCTGAATACACTAGCTTATGTTCAGGGAAATTACTATGCACCATTCAAGAACAAGCCCGTACTGCCGCTTTCGCTTTGCCAGTAACCTGAGAGAATCCATCCTTCTATGGTTTATCGACTATGCCTAAACGAGATTTCCGGCAAGTGCCTACGCGTGTTGCTTACAGCAGTGGCAGAGAACCGGCGACTGCCGCGATGCTCTCCGTGGTTCCGGGGCTTGGTCAGCTCTATAACGGACAGAGCGTGAAAGGTTTTTTGTTCATGGATGTGGCAGCCGTGAACGGGCTGTTGTTGCTCATCGTCTTGTTTGCCGAGCCGATGGCAGCGGGTCTGCGAACTCTCTTGACGGGAAATCATGTCAAACCGAATGATGGAGTCTTGCAAGCATTGGCCAGCGCGCATTTGGGCACGCCGTTTTCGATTGTATTGGTTTCGATGATTCTTCTCTTTGTCGGATTTGCAGTGCGAGACGCCTATGATTTCGCGCGGGGACAAAGATTGAAGCCCATTTACGCCGATTCAGCGCTGCATCTTTCTGAAGCAGCAAGCGGCTCGTACCTGTTTCACTTCGCTGCCATGATTTCGTGCGCGGTATTTGCATTGTTCTTTTTGATACCAAAGCCGGAAGTGCAGCAAGTCACGGAAATCGAGTTCACGGAAACTCCAATCAAAGACGTTGAACCTCTTAAAGCTAAAAAATTCTCAAGCGAATCATCATCGGCGCGTCATCGCGAAAAGACTGCCGACAAGCCAACTCCGGCTAATAGCACCGCAAGTCGGGCTCAGTCAGCGCCACAAAAAGCACAGTCGACACCTCGCGAAAGTGCTGTTCCTAAGCAAGCAGTGAAGGAAACGCCGGCGAAGCAACCCGCGAAGGAAGCCCCGTCAAAACAGGTTGCTAAAGAGGCTCCCGCCAAAGGTGAGCCCGCACCTCCTGTTAGACCGATGCCGACATTCAGACCGATTGCTCCGGCATCGCATGCAAATCCTACTCCGGCACCTGCACCATCTGCGATGGCACCGAAGGCTGCTGCACAGTTGACGCAGGCAAATGTTGCGCCGCTGCCGAGCATGATGAAAGCGGGTTCGCTGCCATCTCCAAATTCTTTGCTGGCGATGGCGCCGCAAACTGTGCCAGGTCTCGGACCAACTCCGATGGCTTTAAATCGAACTCCAACTTCGATTACGGGACTGGCGCCGATGCCCGCCCAAACCAGGCGCGGTAGTTCTTCGAGCACCACGGGTAATGGCCCACCTGCACCGATGAGTGCTCCATCGGGAAATAACAGCGTCGGAAACCCGACTCCTGTTCCTGGTGTTCATACCGGCACCCCAGGGCACACGACCGCTTCCGAAACGGGTACTGAACCCAGAAAGATCGCGGCAGCAGCACCGATTGGAGGGGGCATGGTTAAACCTGCAGTTGGACCGGTTGGCCCTAGTAGCGTGCCTCGAATAGATTCGCGCGGAGCGGATACTGAAAGCGGTCGAGGACATGGGCCGATCGAAGTTGGAAGCGCCGACTTTGGTCCTTACATGGCAGAACTGCAACGTCGCATCAAACGCAACTGGCAGCCACCAAAAGACCCAAATTCGCGCCAGGTAGTTGTTGAATTCACCATCTTCAAAAATGGCGAACTCGGCTCGGTAAAACTTTCCAGATCATCTGGATTGAGCATTAACGACCAGGCTGCTATCAGTGCCATTCGTGCAGCAGCACCATTTATGCCACTACCAAAAGGTGCTGATGACTCGGTTGATATTCAATTCACCTTTGACTATCGCGTTTTCGGTGGGCATGCGAACTATTAGTTGCGATTGAGGTGAAGTGATAAGCCAGTAATAGCCTGACTTCGGGGTAGACTGCAACTCATGCGCTCTCGTGTTGACTAGACTTTAGTTCCAGTCTTGAGCACACCCGATTTGCCTTGCAGTTGCAATTGACCCTTGTTGTTCCAGTAGGCGAATTGTTCCTCGCCGTCCAGGTTGAAGAAGTGCACCGTATCCGGTGCATCAGCCCAGTTGCCGGTTTGTGTTTTGCCGTTTGATTTCCATGACCAGGTACCGTTTGCATTAACCCTCAAGACACCGACTCCTTCCTGGTTCCCGTATTCATACTTCTGCATGTTGTTTCGGTCAGGACCTTCAAGTGTCATCGTAAATTGACCACCCGTTTTCATCACCCATGTGCCGACGACATTTTGCGGATAGAGACCAAATAATGTCGAAAAGCCCTTTGGCGGTGTTGAACTTTTTGGGCGTGTATCCGGTGGAATGTTGTTGTTTCCGAAGACCGTTCCGGCGGGCACCGGTGGTGCAGCATATGTGCCGGGGGCGAGCTGAGTAGGTACTCCCATGCTCGGAGGCAGGTTCGGATTAGGCACGAAAGTTCCGGTTTGCTCAAGGGTATATGCGCCTCCCTGCTGCGGAGCCTTTCCTTGGGGCGCTGCCGCAATCTGCATTCCAGGCTGGTTTGGTGGTGCCGGCGGTGCAGCGCCGTCGTTCGCCCCCGGCTGTCTAGCGTTGCCTGGATTTCCTTGTGGGTTGGCAACGAATTCGTATTGTGTGCCAACAATTCCACGGGGAACGAGCTTATACTGTGCGCTGCCGGTTGGACCAGTGGCGGGAGTGTCGTTAGGCGCTCCGTACTTTGCGCTGGCCGCTGGCGCTTTGCCCCCTGGTAAGCGAAGGCGATCTGCTGGAATCCATTGTTTCCTGCCTGACCAGCTGCCGCCTGTGTA
>WBZN01002530.1_pt1 | contig 10122 bp, 10 predicted proteins | sample 5204281 | NCBI WGS metagenome assembly WBZN01 (sample SAMN12344347, study PRJNA552823) | activated sludge metagenome | biome: Activated sludge suspended growth; feature: Nitrification reactor; material: Wastewater; isolation source: activated sludge from nitrification reactor of wastewater... | reverse complement strand
CATCACCGATCTCGACGCGTACGGGCGGGATCTGGCGCGGTTCGTCGCGTTCCTGCTCGCCCGCGACCGCGCGGATGTCGACGACATCACGCCGGCAGATGTCACCGAGTTCTTGATCGCGCTCGCCGACGCAGGGCTCGCGGCGCGCAGCCGCGCCCGGACGCTCGTCGCGGTGCGTGGCTTGCTCAAGCACCTGGTCGCCGAGCGCTGGCTCGAGGCCGATCCGTCGCAGCTCATCGACGCACCGCGCACCGCGAAGCGGCTCCCGGGCGTGCTCGGTGAGGACGCGGTCGCCCGCTTGATCGCGACGCCGCCCGACACCCCGCGCGGGCGGCGCGACGCCGCGATGATCGAGCTCGCCTACGCGTCGGGGCTGCGCGTGTCCGAGCTGGTCTCGGTGCCGCTCGCCGACGTCAATCTGCACGGCGGCTTCGTGCGCGTCACCGGCAAGGGCAACAAGACGCGGCTCGTTCCGCTCGGGGCCGCCGCGCGCGAACGGATCGCGCGCTATCTCGAGGACGATCGCCCGGCGTGGGTGCGGGACCCGGCGCAGCGCGCGCTGTTTCTCACCGAGCGAGGGGGCCCGATGACGCGCCAGGGCTTCTGGAAGGCGCTGCGTGGCTATGCGCGGCGCGCTGGCATTCGCCTGCCCGGTGGCGAGGTCTCGCCGCACAAGCTGAGGCACTCGTTCGCGACGCACCTCGTCGAGGGCGGCGCCGATCTTCGGGCGGTGCAAGCGATGCTCGGTCACGCGGACATCTCGACGACCGAGGTCTACACCCACGTCGGCCAGGCGCGGATGATCGAACAGGCCCGCAAGCATCCCCGCGCTCGGTAGCGTACGATGCCCGGCCATGGGAATCCTTCGTGGAGCGGTGACGGTGCCGCTCGTCGTCGCGCTGTCGTGCGGCCGCCCGCCGCGCGGACCGGCGCAGCCGATGCCCGGCACGTCGCAGAAGGCGTACGGCGTGCTCGGGATCAAGACCGACGCCAAGCTCGCGAGCCAGGCCGTGATCCTCGGCACCGATGCCCAGAACGGCTCGACCGTGCTTCCCCTCCCCGCCACCCCGAGCAAGGCGCTGGTCGACGCGATGTTCGTCAAGCTCGGCGTGGGCGTTGCCTCGGGCGGCTCGACGCCGGTGAAGCTGTCGACCTCGCCGAACAGCGACGGCTCGGTGCAGGTCGGCGTCTACGAAGAGCTCGCCGGCGGGACCGGAGCGCAGTGGCGCGCGGGCGTCTGGGTCTCCGCGTTTGTCGCAGCGTCCACGCTCGGCAAGGACCTCACCGACTTCACGTTCTCCGCATCGTCGGGCGGCTACATCGATGGCGCCTCGGCATCCGGGCTGATGGCCGGCGGGTTCCTCGCGGCGATCACCGGCGAGAAGATCGACCCGACCGTCACGATGACCGGGATCATCAACCCCGACGGCACGATCGGCCCGGTCGGCGGCATCCCGGAGAAGTTCACCGGGTCGCTCGAGAAGGGCAAGAAGAAGCTCGGCTACCCGATCGGGATGCGGTGGGCGAAGTCCGAGGCGACCGGCAAGCTCGTCGATCTGGTGGCGCTCGCGAAGACCAAGGGCGCCGCGGCGGTCGAGGTCGCGAACGTCCACGAGGCGTACACGCTGCTCACCGGCAAGCAGCTGCCGGAGCCGGTGCCGGTGGGCGAAGCCGAGATGGCGCTCGACGCGGACACCGTCAAGGCGATCGACGTGAAGTACAAGGAGTGGCAACAGCGCCTCGCGAGCGAGTGGGCCGCCTTGCTCCAGCTCCAGCAGTCAGGCCGGTTGCCGTCCACGCTGCTGGTGATGGCGAGCTACGCGCAGCAGCGCGCCGAGCAAGCCGAGCGGCTCCACCGGCAGGGGCTCGTCGCGGCGGCCTATCGCAAGATGCTCAGCGCGTGGGTCTACGCGGCGAGCGCGACCGACACCTACGACGTGCTCACGAAGGTCGCGGCCGGGGACCTCGCCGGCGCGCTCGCCGCGATCGCCTCGCTCGACGCCCTCGATCAGACCACCGCCGAGGTGTTCGAGAAGATCGGCGCGATCAAGCCGGCGACGCTCGGGAGCCACCTCCTGGTGATGACCGCGTTCCAGGCCGCGCTGCGCGGCTGGGGCTTCAAGGTGTTCGCCTCCGATGCGGTCGGCAGGACGCGCGCCTATCTCGAGAGCCTCGGTCGCCGCGGCCGAGCCGAGCTCGGATCGCCCGAGCTCGCCGAACAGCTCGTGGCGATCGTGGCGCCGACCGTGCTCCTGATCGGGCGCACCGTCGCCGAGACCGCCCTCGCCTCCCAGGAGCTCGAGTTCGAGATCGAGCACAGCGTCAACTACATGTGCTCGATCCCGAACGTGAAGCGGATGTCGACGTCGTTCCAGTCAGCGTCCGTCGCCGGCATCAACTACTTCGACACGCTGCTCGTCGAGCCGTTGGCCAAGAGCGCCCGCATGTCGATCGACGATGCGCGCACGCGCGTCGCGATGATCGAGCCGGAGTACCTGGTCGCGTCCATGCTCGCGCACCTGCCGACGGCGGACGGGCTGCCGAAGCAGCTGAAGACCTCGTGGGGCGAGACCTCGATCGCGTGGAACTTGATGGCGCTCGCCGGGAACGAGCTCGCGTACTACAGCGCCGCCGAGCTGGTCGCGAAGTACTACTCGCTCGGCGTCAAGACGGACGTCGCGGGCACGCCGACCGCCGTCGAGCACGACAAGGCGTTCTCGAACATGCTCGCGAGTGCCGAGCGCACCGCCCGCGCCAGCGCCCGCGCCGCGCGGATCGCGACCGGTGCGATTCCGGTGCAGGCGAAGCTCGCGTACCAGCTCGCGATCGTCCGGCGCGACGGCGACCTCGGCGACAAGCTCGATGCGCTCACCTCGTTCTGGGAGGCGTCGGCGTTCTCGCAGACCGCGGTGATGCTCGCGCGCAACTGAATCGAGCGGCCTCCGGAATCCGGCGCGCCTGCCTCGCCGTCGAACCTGGCGGCTCGCGCGCGAGATCCGGATGAAGCTCCCGAGATCGGCCGGCTGGCCGAGCGCGTCACGCTCGAGGGCGTACGGCACCGCGGCCACGGCGGGGCATGGGTGCCTGGCATCGGAGGTGCTAGGGTCCGAGGCGTGGATGTCGAGCGCGCCCGCGAGGCGATCGTGGTGGAACCACCACGACGCTTGCGGATGGACGAGCTCCTACGCGAGCTCGGAGCCAAGGGCCCGGACGAGGCCGAGGTCCCGCGGCCCGAGCACCTGACCGTCGGCGAGCTCGTCGACAAGGCGGCCGAGAGCGGGTTCGGGTTTCTGATCGGGATCCTCACCCTGATCGCGATCCCGTTCTTCGGGCTGTCGACGCCGTTTGGCCTGGCGATCCTGTTGATCGGCGCGCAGATGATGCTCGGGCGGATCCACCCGTGGCTCCCCGGTCGCGCTCGCCGCCGCGAGCTGTCGATGACGATGCTCGATCGGGTCACCGGGATGCTGGCGAAGCGCACGCGGTGGCTCGCGAGATCGACCCGCCGGCGCTGGGAGCTCCTGATCAGCGGCCGGCTGATCGGCCTCGGGGTCGTGGTGCTCGCGCTCGGCCTCGCCTTACCGCTGCCGATCCCGGGATCGAACCTGGTGTTCTTGATCCCGCTGTTCATCTACTCGGTCGGCCTGCTCGAGCGCGATGGCTTGTGGATCCTGATCGGCCACATCGCGACGCTCGCCGACATCGTGCTGCTGTTCGTGTTCGGCCGCGTGGTGCTCGCCGTCCTCGAACGGATCTGGCACCTGGTATGCTGATCAGCGCTGACTGCGCAGCAGCTCGGCGATGTCCTTCTGACCCGATGGATCCTCGAGCAGCGCGACCGGCTGATCGCGGATCAGCTGATCTTCGAGGATGATCTCGATCGCGCGCCGCGCCCCGATCAGCCCCGACGCCCGCCCCGGCGGCTGAAACGCCCAGTCGGTGATCCCGGCCTTGCCCACCACATCGAGGATCCAGGCGAGGTCGTTGCGGAACCGCTCGTCGGAGTAGCCCTTCGCGTCGCCGAGCCCGAACCAGAGGATCTTCGAGAACCGCAAGCGGCGCCCCGGCGGCAACAGGATCGATTCGCCCGCCTCCGCGCTCGCCACGTTGGTCTTGATCAGCCGCGACAGGCGTCCACACAGCCGCCAGTCGGCGAGACCGGCGGCACCGCGCAGCGGTCGGTCGTCCTTGAACACCGGCAGCACGAGGCAATCGCGCGGCGCTTCGTCCCAGCGCACCAGATCGAGCGGGAGCACCGAGATCGCCATCCTATTCCTCGGTGTGCCGACCGGCCGCCGCCGCGATGCGATCGAGCACGCCGTTGACGAAGGCCGAGGACTCCGCGGTGCCGAACCGCTTCGCGAGCTCGACCGCTTCGTTGATCACGACCTTGACGGGGACCTCGCGAAACGCGAGCAGCTCGCAGGCCCCGAGGCGGAGGATGTTGCGGTCGACGCGCGACATCCGATCGATGCGCCAGTTCTTCGACGCGCTCGCGATCAGCTCGTCGATCTTCGACGATCGCTCGGTGGCCGCGGCGACCAGATCGCGCGCGAACACCTGCGCGGGCGCATCGATCTCGAGCTCGAACGCATCGGCCCAGCTGACCGCCGCACCCGTGACGTCGGTCGCAGGATCCCCGTCGCGCGCGTACAGCAGCTGCAGGGCGTAAGCTCGACCCGTGCGGCGGGTGCCCGCGGTCATTTGCGACTCTTCCGGGGTGGACTGGACAGCAGCTTGTAGAGCGTCGCCAGCTCGATCGCGGCGAGCGCGGCGTCGAAGCCCTTGTTGCCGGCCTTGGTCCCGGCGCGCTCGAGCGCCTGCTCGATGGTGTCGGTGGTGAGCACGCCGAAGCTGATCGCGATGTCCGTGGTTCCGGCCGAGCCGATCCCACGTGCCGCTTCCCCGGCGACGAAGTCGAAGTGTGGCGTCGCGCCGCGGATCACCGCGCCGAGGGCGATCACGGCATCGATGCCGCCGCGGTCGACGACCTTGCGCACGACCTGCGGCAGCTCCCAGGCGCCTGGACAGCGCACGATCGTCACGTCGTCCGCGCTGCCGCCGGACCGCACGATCGCATCGACCGCGCCCGCGATCAGCGGCTCGACGATGAGCCCGTTGAACCGGCTCGCGACGATCGAGAACCGGAGGCCCGTGGCAGACAGAGTGCCTTCGATGATCTGGGGCATGCGTCGGACGGTATACACCGGTTACGAGCTGGCTTCTCGGCGAGCCGCGCGCAGACCCCCGCGGCCAGGGACCGCGATGCGCTCGACGACCTCGATCCCGAACCCCTCGATCGCGGCGATCTTGCGATCGGAGTGGATCATCAGGCGGATCTTCTTGAGGCCGAGATCGGCGAGGACCTGGGCGCCCAGGCCGAAATCGCGGAGCGCCTCACTCGATTCGTGCTGGAACGTCTCGCGCGCCGCGGGCTGCTGGAGCACGAGCCGCTCGAACGACGCGCGCAGCCGCATGCGACTGCGGTTCATCACGTAGAGCAAGACGCCGGCCCCCTCGTCATCGATCGCCTTGAGCGCGGCGTCGAGATCGGGCCGGAGCGAGAACGGATCCGCGAGCGGCTCGAGCGCCGCGACGCGCACGAGCACGCCCCCGCCTTGCGCGGTGATGGCCGCGACGTCGCCGCGGACCAGCGCGAGGTACTCGGTGTCCTCGACCTCGGTGTCGTAGTAATAGGCGGTGAACGGCTCGCCCGGCGGGAGCGAGCCCGGCCTCAGCGCACCGACGGCCTGGCGCCGTACGATGTGCTCGCGCTGCAGCCGGTACGCGATCATGTCGGCGACGCTGAGCAACAACAGCTTGTGCTTGGCCGCGAACTCCTCGAGCTCGGGGCGGCGCGCCATCTCGCCGTCCTCGCGCATGATCTCGCAGATCACGCCGGCGGGCTTGAGCCCCGCGAGCCGCGCGAGATCGACCGAGCCTTCGGTCTGGCCGGTCCGCACGAGCACGCCACCCTTGCGAGCGCGGAGCGGGAAGATGTGACCGGGCGAGACGATCTGGGACGGGCCGGCGTCGTCGGCGATCGCGGCGCGGATCGTGGTCGCGCGATCGCGCGCCGAGATCCCGGTGGTGACGCCGTGCCGAGCCTCGATCGAGACGGTGAACGCCGTGCCGAGCGAGGCCTGGTTGTCGCGGACCATCGGCGCCAGCTCGAGCCGATCGATCATCCGGTCGTCCATCGCCAGGCAGATCAGGCCGCGCGCGTGGGTCGCCATGAAGTTGATGCTCTCCGGCGTGACGAGCTCGGCCGCGAACACGAGGTCGCCCTCGTTCTCGCGATCTTCGTCGTCGACGAGGATCACCATGCGGCCGGCGCGAATCTCATCCAGGGCGCGCGTGACACGTTCGATCGAACTCATGAAGGTCTCCCCGTGCTGATCAACTTCTCGACGTGCTTGGCCAGGATATCGACCTCGAGGTTCACCCGATCGCCGATGACTCGCTCGCCCAGGGTGGTGTGGTCGCGGGTGTGCGGGATGATCGCGATCGAGAATGATTCGGCGTCGACCGAGTTCACGGTCAGGCTGACGCCCGCGACCGCGATCGAGCCCTTCTCGACGATGTAACGCAGCAGCGCCGGGCTCGCCCGCAGCGCGAGCACCAGGTTCGCACCGAGGTCGCGCCTCGCCACGAGCTCGCCCGTGCCGTCGATGTGGCCGGTGACCCAGTGGCCACCGAGCCGGTCACCGACCTCGAGCGCGCGCTCGAGGTTGACGCGGGTGCCGACCCGCAGGTCACCGAGCGTCGTGCGCGCGAGCGTCTCGGCGCCGGCGAGCACCGTGAACGAGTCCCGGCCGATCTCGGTGACCGTCAGGCAGGTCCCGTCGTGACAGATCGACTCGCCGACCGCCAGGTCGCCGAGCGGCACGCGCGCCGGGCGCACCTCGAGCACCAGCGCATCGCTGCGGCGCTCCGCGCGGACGATCGTGCCGACGTCTTCGACGAGGCCGGTGAACATTTCCCGCGGTGTACCACTCGCGAGGCGGTCGCGGGATTGCTTCAGCGCAGGGATATTCTGGCGGTGCGCCGGCCGGGCGACCGCGTGGGTGGCGGATCCCGTGCGCCGTGCGGGCCAGGAGACCGAGGAACCACGCGCGGCGGACGTCGCGGTTGCAAGTGATCGAGATCGCGCTCGTTTTCCTGCGAGGCGGCGCCGTGATCGCCGGAGGACCGTTCTACTGCGCGGGGACCGGCGGCGTCGGGGCCTCGACGACCACGTGCGCCACGGAGACTCCCGACGTCGCTGCCGACAGGCGACGGGTAGGTCGAGCGCGCGGCAGCTTCCACGCCACCCGCCGCCTGCGCAGGTCGTCGAGGATGCGGCAGGCCGGCGCGCGTCGTCGCGTTCTCCGCGAGCACGCGCCCTGATCTGGGAGCTCGGAGCGTCGGCTCTTCGATGCGCTGATGACGCCCGTCCTACCTGGGCGCGGGCACCATCGTGAGGCGGAGATCTCCGTCCAGCTCGACGGGCGGCCCCGCGAACACGAACCTCGGCGCCGCCGCGAGCGTCCCGAGGCCCTGGCCACCGACCCAGCTCTTCGCCGGGCCGCCGACGACCTTCGGCGCGACGTAGAGCACGAGCTCGTCGGCGAGCCGGTTCGCGATCAGGTACGCGTGGACCTCCCCGCCGCCCTCGACCAGCACCGAGGTGATGCCGAGCTCGGCGAGCAACCGGCCGAACCGGGAGAAGTCGATCTGGCCATTGGCGTGGGTGGCGACGCGCCACACCTCGGCGCCCGCCCGGACGAGCGCCTGCTCGCGGGCCCGCGACGCTCGCGGGCTCGTCGCGATGATCGTGCGCGGGCCGGTCTTGTGCGGGAGCAGCCGCGCATCGGGCGGCGTCCGCAGCTGGGAATCGAGGACGATCCGGATCGGATCGCGCGCGCGCTCGAGCCGGGACGTCAGCCGGGGATCGTCCGCGAGCACGGTGCCGACGCCGACGAGCACGGCGTCGTGGATGTTGCGGAGCCGCTGCACGTCCGCGCGCGCGCGCGCGCCGGTGATCCACTTCGACTCGCCCTTGACCGTCGCGATCTTGCCATCGAGCGTGATCGCCGCCTTCAGGGTGTACGCCGGGCGGCCGTGGATCGCCCAGGTCAGGAACGGCCGGTTCGCGCGCTCGCAGGCCTCGCGCAGCACCCCCACGGTGACCGCGACCTTGCCGCGACGCAGACACTCGATCCCGCCACCGTGGCCGGGTACGGGATCCGCGATGCCGATCACGACCCGCGCGACGCCCGCATCACGCACCGCCGGCGCGCACGGCGGCGTGCGGCCGTGGTGGTTGCATGGCTCGAGGTTGACGTACAGCGTCGCGCCCGGCGCCGCGCGCCCGAGCTTGCGGAGCGCCACGATCTCGGCGTGATCCGTGCCCGGTGCCTGGTGCGCACCCTCGGCGATCACCGCGCCGCGGCGATCGACGATCACGCAGCCGACGATCGGGTTCGGAGCGGTGCGGCCGCGATAGCGCTCGGCCAGCTCGAGGCAGCGCGCCATGTGAACGCGATCGCGTTCGCGCTGCTCGGACGGCCGCTTCACCCCGCGCTCTCTGGATCGCCCGGTGGCACCGCGTGCTCGTCGGTGAACTCGTCCGCAAGGTCGGCGATCACGTGACAGCCCGAGTCCTCGCCGCGGAGCGCATCGAGCTCCTTCTCGAACCCGGTGAGATCGCGGAAGTCGCGGTAGATCGAAGCGAACCGGACGTAGGCGACCTGATCGAGCACCTTGAGCTTCGGCAGCACGCGCTCTCCGACGTCGCGTGACTCGATCTCCGAGACCCCGAGCTCGCCGATCTCGCGCTCCACCGCCAGCGCGAGCGCCACGACCTGATCGCGCGACACCGGGCGCTTGGCCACCGAGGCCTGCAGCCCGCGCTCGATCTTGGCGCGATCGAACGGCTCGCGACGGCCATCGCTCTTGATCACGAGCGGCATCGATTCCTCGATCCGCTCGTAGGTGGTGTAGCGGCGCTGGCACCCTGCGCCCTCGCACTCGCGGCGGCGACGGATCTCGTTGCCGTCCTTGGACACGCGGGTCTCGATGACCTTGTCCTCGTAGGTGCCGCAGAACGGGCAGCGCATCGCTACTTCCTGTCCAGCGTGCTCAGCAGATCGATCCGGCGCTGGTGGCGACCGCCCTCGAACTTCGCGCCGCGGAACGCCGCCAGCGCGTGCTCCGCGACGCCGAACCCGACCACGCGCTCGCCCATCGCGATGATGTTGGCGTTGGTGTGCAGCCGGGCCATCTCGGCGGTGAAGCCGTCGTGCACGAGGGCCGCGCGCGCCCCCGGGACCTTGTTGGCGGCGATGCTGATCCCGATCCCGCTGCCGCATACCACGAGGCCCAGGGCCTCCGGATCCGCGACCACCCGGCGTGCGGTCTCGGCGCCGAACTCGGGATAATCGACGGAGGCCTCGCCGGTGGTGCCGACGTCGATGACCTGATCGCCGAGCTCGTGCAGCATCGTCACGAGGTGACGCTTCAGCCGCAGTCCAGCGTGGTCAGAGCCGGCGTACCACTTCATCGTGTCCCTTAGTCACCCTTGTATCGCGACATGATCAGCGCCGCGTTCGTCCCACCGAACCCGAAGCTGTTCGACATCGCGTGTTCGACCCGCTGCTCGCGCGGCTGATTCGGCACGTAGTCGAGATCGCACTCGGGATCCGGGGTCTCGTAGTTCGTGGTCGGCGGCAGCACGTTGCGCGTCAGGGCGAGCGCGGTGATGCCGGCCTCGATGCCGCCGGCCGCGCCCAGCGTGTGCCCCGTCATCGACTTGGTCGAGGACATCGCGAGCCGCTTCGCGTGATCGCCGAACACGACCTTGGTCGCAAAGGTCTCGTTCTTGTCGTTGAGATCGGTGGAGGTCCCGTGCGCGTTGATGTAGCCGATCTGGCTCGGCTCGAGCTTGGCGTCCTCGAGCGCGAGCCGGAAGCACGCCTGCGCGCCCTTGTGCTGCGGCGCCGGCGCCGCGACGTGGTGGGCGTCGCTGTTGGCGCCGTAGCCGGTGAGCTCGGCGTAGATCCGCGCACCGCGCCGCTTCGCGCTCTCGAGCTCTTCGAGCACGAGGATGCCGGCGCCCTCGCCGATCACGAAGCCGTCGCG
>WBZN01002529.1_pt1 | contig 10124 bp, 7 predicted proteins | sample 5204281 | NCBI WGS metagenome assembly WBZN01 (sample SAMN12344347, study PRJNA552823) | activated sludge metagenome | biome: Activated sludge suspended growth; feature: Nitrification reactor; material: Wastewater; isolation source: activated sludge from nitrification reactor of wastewater treatment... | reverse complement strand
CCTCGCGCTCGTCTACCTCGCGTCGGCGCTCATCACGTACCGGATGGCGCGCTCGTGACAGGTTCTAGGATCGGCTCTAAGTGACCTGGCCCTGCTGTCGCAGATCTTAGTTCAGCGCCGTGAGCTGTAGCGTCCGCGTCAGGACGGCGCGTTGGGGGGGCGAGATGTTCACTCGCGTCAGCATCCGCTATCACGGATATCTCGTCGATCATGTAAGATTCGCGATCCTGGACGAGGAAGACGAGGTGATGGCCATCCTGACGCTGCAAATCGCCTTGCTGCCCGATGAGTCTTGTATAGTAGACATGATCCGTTATCGTGGACAGCCGTCAAGGTCATGGCCCGAGGGGCGGGCGCTGCTCGCGGACCTCGTCCGTCAGACATCCATGGCGCGGGCAGGATGACGGAACGACGCGTTTCGATCCTCGCGAAGACACTCCTGCGCGATCTGTTGTCGCGTGGGCTCGAGCCGCAAGACGTGGTCGCCGTCGTCGCCGAGCTCGTCGACGAGGCCGCAGAACGGCGGATCACGCGACGGTCATCTAGAGAGTCGCGAGAACAGCAAGTGGATCGACACCACCCAAGCGGCGACGAGCGTCTCCAGGACACCGTGAGGACGGGGCGTTGACATGGCGTCCGTTATAATAGACATTCGTCTTATGAAAAAGAACATGGTCATGATCGTCGCGGTCGTCATCGGCTTGACCGTGGCCGGTTGCAAGAACAAGAACGACGACGCGAAGGGAGCCGTGAAGGCGACCGAAGGATCGGCTGCCGTGGGACCGGCGAACGGCTCTCCCGCAACCAGTGGATCGGACACCGCGAAGCCCACCGAACCCGCCACGAAGAGCTTGCTCGAGACCGCGAAGCAGGCGGGCTCGTTCACGACGTTCCTGAAGGCCGTCGATGCGGCGGGCATCACGGAGCAGCTGAACGGTCCTGGTCCCTTCACGGTGTTCGCACCAACCGATGACGCCTTCGCGAAGCTGGCGTCGAAGGATCTCGATGCCCTCCTCGCCGACAAGGCCAAGCTCGATGCGCTTCTCCAGTATCACGTCGTCTCGGGGAACCGATCGACGAAGGATCTCGCCGCGGCGAAGACGGAGAAATCCATCACCGGTTCCGACCTCGCGATCGACGCCGCGAGTGGGCTGAAGATCGCCGGGGCCAACGTCGTCAAGCCCGATCTCGTCGCGTCCAACGGCGTGATCCACGGGATCGACAACGTCCTCACGCCGCCGGTGAAGTAACCGTGACGGTCTACGCCATCACCGGTGCCACCGGTCAGCTCGGTCGCCTCGTCGTCTCGTCCCTCCTGGCCAAGCGCGTCGATCCGGCTCAGATCGTCGCGATCGCGCGCGACCCGAACAAGGCGGCCGACCTCCTGCCGAAGGATGTCGCCGTGCGGCACGGTGACTACGACCGACCGGAGACGCTCGGACCAGCGCTCGCCGGGGTCGACAAGCTCTTGCTGATCTCGGCGAGCGAAGCCGGCAAGCGCCTGCCCCAGCACCGCGCCGTGATCGATGCGGCGAAGTCTGCGCGCGTGAAGCTCCTCGCCTACACGAGCATCTTGCGCGCGGACACGTCGCCGATCGGCCTCGCCGAAGAGCATCGCAAGACCGAGGTGCTGTTGAAGGCGAGCGACGTGCCGTACGTGCTGCTCCGCAACGGTTGGTACACCGAGAACTACACCGCTTCGATCCCGGCGGCGATCGAACACGGGGCTCGGTTCGGTTCGTCGGGGACCGGTCTGATCTCCGCAGCGGCGCGAGCGGACTTCGCAGATGCGGCGGCGGTGGTGCTCGTCTCGAACGAGGACCAGCGCGGTCGCGTGTACGAGCTCTCCGGAGACGAGTCCTTCACGCTCGCCGGCTTCGCAGCGGAGCTGTCGCGACAGGTCGGGAAACCGATCGCGTATCGAGATCTACCCGAGGCGGCGTACAAGGAGCTGCTCGTCGGGGCCGGTCTCCCCGCGCCGTTCGCGGCGCTCCTCGCGCAATCGGACGCCGCGGCAGCGGAAGGCGCGCTGTTCGATGAAGGCCACCAGCTCGCCGAGCTCATCGGTCGGCCGACGGCGCAGCTCGCCGACGTGATCGCATCGGCGCTGCGTCAGCGCACGTAGATGATGACGTCGTGGTAACGCGCTTCGGAGCCACCCGGGTTCTCGTAGGCATGCGGTTGATCCGCGGCGAACAGCACGGAGTCACCGGGCCCGAGATCGAACGACGTCTCGCCGGCGGTGAGCCGGAGCGCGGCGGCGTGGGCCTCTGCGACGTGTCGCGAGCGCACGGCGAGCCGCAGCTCGTACAGCTCGATGAAGGGGGTCGCGCCGGTGGGCGCGAGCGGACGACTGTGGAACTTGCCGTCGACGGACTGGAGCACCTGCGCGTCGTTGCGGCGCAGGATCGAGGTGGTCGGGCGCGCCTCGCCGAGGAGCTCCGCGAACGGGACGCCGAACCCGACGGCGATCTTCCACAACAGGCCGATCGACGGGTTGGTCTTGTTGGTCTCGATCTGCGACAGCGCCGCGCGGCTCACGCCCGACGCCTGCGCGAGCTCGTCGAGCGACATCCCGCGCGTTCGCCGCAGCGCACGCAGGTTCTCGGCGACGCGATAGCCGAGGTCGGCGGCGCCGACGTCGTCGCCGGGCGGCAGCTTCACCCGGCGGACGGGAGGAGTCGTTCGCTTCGCTTAGGCACGTCCCACCGATTGTACGCACAACGGGATGCTCGAACCTGCCCGCAGGGCAGCCGGAGGTACGGTGCAGATGAAGAAATCGTCGTCGATGTTGCTCGTCGTGATGGTGATGCTGGGAGCGTGCAAGAAGCACGAGGCTCCGGCCGAGGAGCGGCCCGCGGTCGGATCGGGCGCCGGGGTGGCGATCGACGCGGGCGCGACCGAGGCGGAGCAGGTCGCGAAGGGCTTGGCGAATGTCGAGACCGATGCGGCGAAGGAAGCCACGCGCTGGACGCCGGAGCTCGCGCGAGCGGTGATCGCCGTCCGCGATCAGACCGCGAAGGACACGCCGACCGCGCTCGCCGCGATCCTCGCCAGTCCGCACCGTGTCCCCGGTAACAAGGACCGCGATGGTGCGCGGCATCCCGTCGAGACGCTCGCGTTCTTCGAATTGCAACCGTCACAGACGGTACTCGAGATCGGTCCAGGCAACGGCTGGTACACCGAGCTCCTCGCGCCGTTCCTCGCGAATCACGGGAAGTTGATCGTCGCCGGGCCGGACGCGTCCGCGCCCGCCGGCAAGTTATCGACGGTGTTCGGGCGGCGTCTCGATCTGTTCCTCGCGAAGTCGCCCGAGCTGTTCGGAAAGGTCGAGCGCCGGAGCATCACGACCACCGATTCGCTCGCATTTGGCGCCGCGGACAGCGTCGACCTCGTGCTGGTGATCCGCCTGCTGCACGACTGGCAGCGCGATGGCGATCTCGACAAGTACCTCGCGGCGATCCACGCCGTGCTGAAGCCCGGTGGGACGCTCGGCGTGGTCGCGCATCGCGCGGCGCCAGGCACGAAGGGCGAGGACACCGCAAAGACTGGCTACCTCGCCGAGCAGTGGGTGATCGATCGCATCACCGCCGCCGGCTTCGAGCTCTCCGCCAAGTCGGAGGTCAACGCAAACCCGAAGGACACGAAGGACTATCCGCAGGGCGTCTGGACGTTGCCGCCGACCTACCGCGAGGGCGAGAAGGACAAGGCCAAGTACGCCGCGATCGGCGAGAGCGATCGGATGACGCTCAGGTTCACGAAGAAGCGTCTGACGAGCCTTCAGGACGGGCCCGGAGACCGGCACAAGTAATTGCCGCCGCCCGGCAGAAGTAGTTGTCGTCGATCAGCCGGGTTAAGTCGCGGAGCGGACGGGACTCGAACCCGCGGCCTCCGGCGTGACAGTTCAGAGCAGCGGTCGCAGCGTGTCGAAGGTTGTCGCTCGCTCCGTGTTGTTTCACGCAGTTACGACCTGCGAACTCGCCACGGTTCGACATGATCGGACCTAAGGCGACGACGGCTTACTACAGATTTACTACAGTGCTGCGAAGCAAGCCGAGCCTGCGCCCATGCCAGAGTCCCACAGCCCGTCCTGGTCGTTGCGAGCGACGTTCTCAGAAACAAGTACTCGCAAGGAGATCTCGTCGGTCTATGCACCGCGGTCGGGATCGAGAACGTCAACGAGCCAGCTCCCAACAAGCGGGCGTTCTCGATGCAGTGCCCTGGGTTGGCTCAACCGCAACCGGCCCAACGACGCACTCCCAATCTTCGGCCGCCTAATCTCCGAGTTCATGGCTTCTATCGTCGATGGTGTGGGTGCGCTTCGGTCTCATGCGGCTGCCCACGGAGAAGGCCCCGACGGCTTTCGCGTTGAACCACGTCACGCGCGGCTGGCGGTCCACGCGGTACACGCGGTGCTCTCGTTCTTGTTCGAGACGTGGCAAGACTGACGACCGTCGAAGCGGCATGAGCGCGCTAATTCGGACGCGGGCAGCAGCACACGGACGTGAAGCTGAGCGACGATTGACGCAAGAGACATGTCGTCGACGGGACTTGAGGAGCGAGCAGCGGGCCTCGCGGTGTTGTTGTCGCCGCTCGGGCTCAGGCAGTCCGACCCTTTTGAACCATCCGGGCTCACCGCGGATCTATCCTGGCCAGCAACCCTCGCTCTTGCGGAACTTCTTTCAGCATCACGCAAGGAGGGCGCCGTCACCCGCGATGAAGCCGATGCGCTCCTTCGTGACGGTGGCTACGACCTTGCGAAGTTTGAAACGCAGGGTTGGTTGCGATGGATCCTCGGGCGGTTTGAGATTCCGATGGGAGTTGGCATTGCCATCGCTGGCCTGGAGGCGGGGCGGTCGCCGCCTCGTGTTTCAGAGACCGAGCTTCGAGCCGTAGCCCCGCTCCGCAAACGCATCCATGCGTTTGCAGATGCCCAACCCATTATCGACAAGGCCGCGGCCGAGGCGATTCTTTCAGCCTATCGCGACGCGCCGACGCTGGAAAAACTCGCAGGCGAAGGTGCCGTGAGGGTTAACGGAGGAGAAGTCACCCTCGAAACGCGAGCCACCCTGTGGAGTTCACGTGGCGATCGGATCGCAGCCGCGCTCTGGACTAAGGGGCCGGACGCGAATGACCTCTCTCGCTGGATACAACGAGTCCCTCGTGACTGGTGGATCGCGGCATCCGTACATCTGACCGAAGAACAACGCGGACGCCTCCTCGATGCGATGCTGGCAATGGTCGAAGACGAGCCAGATCTCAAGGACTGGCCGGACGAGGTGAGTCATATCGCGCCCGATGTGGGAGATCTCGGCAGGGAGCTTCGGCGCATCGACCCTCCCAGGGCGTCGCAACTCGCGCGCTACACGTGGTGGAAGCATCTGAAGATCGAAGGGGGAAGGTGTCGAGGCCGACTCGCGTGTCTCGTAGCTTCGATCGTCAGGAATGACACGGAGAAGGGCGTGAATCCGTACCGGAGGATTCGCAAGCTGCTTAGCCTCACGCCGCGCAAGGCGTGGCTTGCCTTGGCCGTACCGCAAGGCCTCCTGCATTCGAGACCAGAGGTGCTTGCAAGCCTTGTCGCTGATCCGCAGGACGCAGTTCTCGCGATGTCGCTCTTGGATTCCTTGTCTGTCCCCGAGGGTTCGTGGGATTCGGCCGACGAGCGGACACAACGTCAGGAGAGATACCGGACGGCCGTTTGGCGCGAGCTACTTCCACTCTTCGTTGCTGGTCTCGCCGAACGAGGAGATTCGGACCCTGAGGCAGCATCCTCCTGTGTCGAACTACTCACGTACCTGCTACGACGTTCAACGCAAGGCGGCTTCTTGATGGATCCGGCGCGCCGCGCAATTCACGACGCCGAAGGGCGAGCCAGGTTGCGCATTCTCGCCCTCGAGCTCGCCAAGGCGACATTGGGTCGCGACGGACGCGCTCGGGGCGAACGGTATCTCCCACGAGCCCTTCCAGCGATCATCGCGTCCCTTCTCGAAACGGTGAAAGCGGAATCCGACCACGCACGCCGGATCACGGTGCTGTTCTGGTTCTTCGAGATCACCGTCGATGAGATATTGCCCCACCTGGCGGGAACACTCGCGGAGCTCATAGCTAAGGATTTCGCGAGTTGGCTAAACAGAACTCTTGACGGTGACGTACTCGACGCGTGGTTCAATGACGAACTAGGGTTGGCTGAGTTGGCGTGGCCAAAGGTCCTTCTCGCCAGCAGGGCGGCAACGAATCAGATCGTCGACGCTGTGGATCTCCACGGGAAGGATGTCGCTGCGATCGCGAACTCAGTAGTCCGAAGAGACGACGCCGACGATGATGTCGACGGCTTCGCGAGCTATCAGATCCATTCGACGCTGCTCCGAAAGAGGAGACTCTACCTCTCGATTCTCCTCCATTCGCTGCAGCGCCTCCCCGCATCCAGCCGTGTCGTAGTTCAGCCACCGGCGCTACTGGAAGAGCGGCTCCAAAAGCGCCTCTGTAGCTTTCTGAGCGCGGATGCAATCGAGGAGGCGAATGTCTTTAGCGGGACGCCGTACCTCCATGCGAACTCCGCGCTGCTCGGGCAAACTCTAAGAGCCGTCGACGAGCTGCCCTCGGAGATGCGTCAGCTTTGCCTGACGAACTGGATCCTGAGAGAGGAGGATCCGTTCCTCGTGCTCGGGATCTTGTCGGAGACACGCTCCAACGGCCTTCGCGCCGTCGCCGAGGGAAAGTTCGCGCTCACGGATTGGGAAGCCTGCTTCGGAGAACAGGTCTTCTGGCCAACGATGTTTTCGATGGCTCGACTCGCAATTGGAGCGGGCAAGCTAGACCTGGCCGATGCAATTCTCATGAAGGATCCCGCTCCGAGCCCGAGGGACGAGCAATCGTTCGTTCCCCGACTCATGCTCGCCGCAGCGCGGGGAGAGGCAGTTGATGGCATTCCGGTTCCCCGCGAGAGCAGCGGCGACCAACAGGACGTCGTGGACTTCTTTCGCGGACTTCTCGAGCTCGCGACGCGGCCGGTGGAAGCGGCTAAGACGTTTGAAGGACTTCTTCGTCGAGGCGCTCACGTTGCAGAATCAGCAGTAAATCTGTTTTCCGCGAGGCTTCGGATTGCGGAGGAAATCACTGACGCGGACGCGCGTACCTCCGCCATCGCGTCCGCGCTCGGCGACTGGACGGAGACCGCGGCCACACTCCCTCGCGCAGATCGCCATAGAGTGGCCTGGGACGCGGATCAGAACGAACTCTATGCGCTGCATGTCCTCGGCTTGCACGCCGACTTCTGGCGCAAATGGAATGAGTTGTCGCGAGACGAGCGTTCGAACGAATCGTTCGTTCAGCTCGCCGTCGCAGCCGGAACCAACCAGAAGGGCAGCGAAAGTCAGCGTGTGCTCGAGCAAGCAGTCCAGTTTCACGGCTCGCCTGTCCCAGCATGGCTCGCTCAGCTGAGAGACGAGTCCGCAGCCGGGAAGACTCCTCCTGTCCCACTGCCTCGCAGCGCCCCGCTCTCGGACGACGAGATCAGGATCGCGCTCAATGAAGGGATGCGGAGGCCAATCGCGTCAAGGGCGGTGATCTTCAGCAGCGTTGCGGAGTCGGATGTAGACGGCTTCTTGCTCGACTTGCATTTGGACGCAGCGCGGGAACTTCAGCGCTGGGAGGGAATGCTTGGGCAGATAGCGGAGGAGGACAAACTCAGCGACCTCATGATCGGATTGCTGCGGGCGGCATGCCGCTCGATGGGGATCTCGGTCCATTCGCAGGAACGCGGAGGGCTCTCCGGCGGCGACACTCGCAAGACCGAGCGGGGCGGGGTCGGCGAGCGAGACTGGACGGTTCAAGCGAATGCGACTGAAGTAGCTATCGTCGAAGCTCTCCAGCTCCCGAACACGGATGACGTCATTCAGCACCACCTGAAGAAGCTCCTCGAGCGGTACGATCGAGCGGGGCTTCCACGCGCATTCATGCTCCTGTATGTCCGCGAACTCGACTTCGACGCGAACGTCACCGTGTACCAGGACGCGGTGCGAACGTGGTCAAGTGGCGAAGCTCCGCTGATTGGCAGCGTCGACGTATATGCGCAGCCAGCCGCCTACCTTCGCATTCTCCGCACAGTCCACGCGCGCGGAGATAAGGCTCAGACGACGGTCTTCCATCTCCTAGTGAGAATCCCGCGCGATTCTCGTCGCACCGTGTCACGGACGTAACGCCCGCTCTCTTCGCTAGTTATCTCGGCGCAGTGTCTCAGATGACGGCATGAAGGACGACAAGAGGATCGCGATCGCAACGAGCTCCGGTCTTTCCTCCTCGGAGTTCAACAACGCTTCTCGAATGCGGTGTGGCTCGACTCGCTTCAGGAGCTCGACAACTCCGGTGAGACCGTCGATGCCACCCTGCTTCTTGCTCTCATCGCGCGCCATTCGCACGATGCCGCCATAGAAGAGTTCATTCGCGGCAGGAATCTCGACCCCCGCCACCCACGCAAGGCAGGCACATACAACCATGGCGAGGGGGTCCTTTTCGCTACCAGCGTCCTTCGCGGCGATTTGCTCCATCGCCTTGGAGATCGCGGAGCGTAGCGGCTCATTGAAGGGCTCTTGCTCGAGCGCTCGCAGAATTCTGACGGAAAGGATGCCCAAGAGGCCACGCCACCCCAGATAGGGAATCTCGCTGTACCGAACTAGGAGGCTCGCAAGTTCATCCACCGCGAACTCTCCGCCCATCGACATGACCAGCATGCCCGCGTCCAGGCAGTGCGTCTCGTCCTGGGCTATGGTCCGACCTAGCAAGGCCCGCGTCTGCTGCGGCTGCTCTCGCACCAACCGGCGGAATGCCTGGCCGAACAGGTCGCGCAAACGAAGGTCACACTTTTCCTCGGTTCGCAGGCGGAACAAGTTGGTGCCTATGATCTTGGCTAGCCATTCTGGTTCGATCGGCGTTCCAGTGAGGTATTGCCAAATCGCCGCCACGAACCGAGGAATCGCGCCGCGCGCGGCAAGGCGCTCGATCTCTGCCGCTTCCGGCTCTCGGTAAAGAGCGCGCGCGATCACTGAACACACTCTCGCGAGATCATCACCGCCTGCGGCATCGCCCACTTCGTCCATGGTGGCGACTGCGAACGTCGACGGCGGCGATGTTGGCAGTTCGAAAGCCGGGGGCGTCGCCGACATGCGCGTTGCAAGGGCCGCGTGTATCGAGGTGAGATGGAGTTCACCCCGATAGGGGTTCACAACATCCGGCAGCTCATCGGTCTGGATCGCGCCGAACTCGTGGGCAAGAAGCACCAGCCAGAGAGCCTCGCCGAGCGTCCGCCCTCCCTGAAACTGCTCTTCGAAGAGCTTCCGAGCGGCCGCTCCGATGGCTTTTCCATGATGCGGAAATTCGTTGCCGATTCTAAAGAGTTCCCACGCGGCCACCTCGTACTCGTTTGGGAGGCATTCGTTCCGGAGCAGCTGCCGCATCGCATCGCGCCACTTTGTGGGATCAGTAGCGGCCTCCGCGAGGAGACCCAACACGAATGTCTCCCCATACTGCATCGCCATCTCTCGGCCGCATTTCAGGACGACATCGCGCTCAGAGCTGTCGCGTTCAAACGTCTGAAAGCGCCCGACGACCCCAAGTCCCGTCGTAAACAGCTCGCAACGTAGTCTCGTTGGCGCGTCGAGCCGTGCGCTATGGCCTTGAACGAGCACCGCCGCAGCAGTCATCGCCACCCGGATCTGCTGATCCTGTACCAGTCGTAAGAGCTGCCGGAAGACCTCGCGCTTGAATGGGATCTCAGCAAGCAATGGCATTCCGTGGAGTCGATCGGCGTTCTGTGTGACGAACGCAACGTCAGCATCGTCAAGCTCACGTCCCTCCGCGCTCGCAAGAGCCAGCACGAAAAGCTTCGCGTCCTTCTGAAGAACGTCCTTCCTGGCGAGAAGGTGATCAATTGCGGCTGCGGGAAATCGTAGAGACAAGCAGTATGCGTCCCATTCTTGTGTGTGGGAAAGGATGTCCGACCGTGCGCGAGCACATGCGAGCAGCGCTTCGCCAAGCAGGTCCCCCATACAAATGAGGAGCTGGGCCGCTCCATATCGCTGTCCTGCGGTACCGCGACGTAGCTTCTCCCCAAGCGCCTCTCTGTA